>ENA-OQBJ01000464-OQBJ01000464.1-human-gut-metagenome-genome-assembly--contig:-NODE-464-length-21387-cov-2.187959_pt1 | contig 21387 bp, 22 predicted proteins | sample MGYA00242743_ERZ504545 | MGnify/ENA primary metagenome ERZ504545 (study PRJEB26092, sample SAMD00036252) | human gut metagenome | host: Homo sapiens | study: EMG produced TPA metagenomics assembly of...
CCGGAGTTTGGGCTAGCCGTAATTCAAAATGGTATCCGGGGCGGAATTTGAAGAATATCATCATCAAACTTCCCGCCGGCTCACAACCCTCAGAGTGTTTCTAGAAACTCATGTACATGTTTTTCCGGAAATGATAGGAACACTCTAAGATGTCAAAAAATATCTTAGGTGCATCGGCCGACGATCCTAAGATACTTCGCCAGTGAACCTAAGATACTTCAGTAATGAACCTAAGATACTTTGCCTATGAAATCAGTATCGGCGTAGCTTACGGCACTAGTGGTGTAGGGTTGTGCCTATACTGGCGTGAGGCTATGCGATATATGTATTTGTCCCCTTAGAATTGGAAATAAATAAACGGCTGTATGTCGCTGCTCTTTACCTGTATGACCAGAAATATCAGGGCAATCAGAATCAATGCCTGTCCTACCAACGGCATGCGTGTCATGTCACGCTACATGCATTCTGCCAGCTATCCGGACACCAATGAAGCATATAGCCTATTCCCATCAGCACGAATACTTTCCAGTATCCTTCTACGAGTTGTACGAACAGTTCGGGATGGAAAGAAGTGAATATCTGACGAATCATCGATACTGAACCTCGAATTCGGTGTTACGGAAGAATATCCAGCAGAAACATACGAAATGGAAGGTAATGATGACAGCAAAAACACGTCGCCAGCCGGTACTGCGGTAATTCTTGGGGCGATGGAACAGACTGCGGATAAATTTATGCACGGCCAGAGCTACACCGTGAAGTGCTCCCCAGATAATGAAATTCCATGAGGCTCCATGCCACAGACCTCCCAGAAGCATGGTCAGAATAAGATTGATATAGGTACGTATCTTGCCTTTCCGGTTTCCTCCCAACGAAATATACAGGTAGTCACGCAGCCAGCTGGACAGAGATATATGCCAGCGATGCCAGAAATCGGTTACACTGTCCGACTTGTAGGGTGAATCAAAGTTTATCGGGAAACGGAAGCCCAACAGCAAAGCAATACCGATTGCCATATCACTGTATCCGGAAAAGTCGCAGTATATCTGTAAGCATAGCCATAAACACCGAATAGGTTCTCTAAACCGGAATACAGACTGGGATTATCGAAGATACGCTCTACAAAGTTTATACTTATATAATCGGATATAACGGCTTTCTTAAATAATCCGCTCACAATAAAAAATACTCCTTGTCCGAACATTTCTTTCGAAACGAACAGGGGCTGACGGATTTGCGGAATAAAGTCACGGGCACGTACGATGGGACCTGCTACAAGCTGTGGAAAGAATGAAACATAAAACACATAGTCCAACAGACTGTCGAGAGGCTTCAAATCACGACGGTATACATCGATAGTGTAGCTGAGCGACTGGAACGTAAAGAAAGATATTCCTACGGGAAGGAAGATATCGAAAGCTTCATAATGGCCGTTCCACAACGGACAGAGTATTTCATAGAAAAAGTTAGTATACTTAAAATAGCACAACAGCCCCAAATTGATACATAAGCTCACTACAACCAGCATTTTACGTTTCCAAAGGGTCTCGGTACGTGCCATTCTAGCGGCCAAGAGATAGTCGCTTACAGAAACGATTCCCAATAAAAAGAAATAGACACCGCTACTCTTATAATAAAAATAATAAGAGAAAGCTGATACAAAAAGCAGACGTGCCGTAGTACGTTTCTGCAAAAGTGCATATATCAGGCTGAATCCGAGGAAAAGAAACAGAAACAGTCCGCTGCTGAATATCATCGGCTGCCGGGGATCGTAAGTCAGTATGTCTGCCAGTTTAGTCCAATCTAGTTGCCACATAATTATTGTATGCTTTTATAAATGCTTCATGTAATAATAATCCTTGTAAAGTATATCCTTCGCGGGTAAAATGTATTTTATCTCGCTGATACATTTTTGCTGCATTCCAGTTAAGGCAGGCACGTTGTCGGCCTCCTACGATGTCATACATATCCCAGATAGCAATGCCATGCTCACGGGCAAATTCCAACTCGTTTTCTACAACCAGCGGTATACGTGGATTGATAACTCTGCCTCTTCTCCCGTTTCTGACATATGCTCCCGGAGGAGTTGTCATGAGAAAATGAACATCAGGACACGCTGTCTTCAACATATTTATCAGATGGCTCATAGCTTGTGTATGCTCCGATGCATTATAACGACGTGCGTGTGCCTCATTGGTGCCGAATGACAGTATGACCAGATCGGGATGTAAATCTACAATTTCACGAATGCGTTCCGGAGTAGAATAAGTCTGGCAGGTTGCTCCGTTTACACCAAGAATATGGTATACTATGCCGTTCGAACCTGTTTCCTTTGCTATTCCAGAGGTCTGGTACGATACAGGAATATGCTCTACTGCCTTTGCTCCAAAATCATCTTCCAGACAGCAACGCATTACATAGGGAAAAACATGACCTCTGACGTGTGAATCGCCTATATGTACAATACGTAACGGACGGTCTAATTCTCCGAGCTTTTCCCAAAAAGGATATAAAGAGCCCGCAGGATCTGTCAGTTCGTTTTCCGTAACATTCTTGAAAACATCGGGCATCGGGCTGTCTACTGCAACAAACTGCATGAGTTGTTTCATCTCACGGCTTGGATAGACGGGAGATGAATGTGTATCCGGCTTTGGACATACAGGTATAGCATCCTGTGCATACCCCGGCCTCACAACTAATAGCCCCAGAGCACTAAGCAGATAAAAAACCAGAACATTCAGCTGTTTCATAGTGCATTAATTTTCATATGCCTTACGCTTTTCGTATTGTTCCTTGTCGTACATCAGCGCTTCGAACAATATTTTTGCCAGATGTTTTCCTCCTCGGAAATTAATATGCGTATAGTCATAATTTGCCATTGCCGGTTTGCTGTTTACCATTTCTACCATACTTCCTTCCCCTCCCATCGCTTCGAACATATTCCAAAAAGCAACATGAGTATTTGCAGCCAAAGCCTGCTGGTAGCGGATGAGATTTTTTACTCCAGGCATAGTTCGCAACTCTCCGGTTTCTGTTTTATTTTCTCTGTCACCGATTCCGATTATCAGAATAGCTGCTTCAGGAAAAGCTTCTTTCAGATGTCTGACAACTTTCTCCATTTCGTGTGTGTAATAAGAATAGTTGGATACATTTTCGGAAGCGACATTCAATCCATATTGCAAAACAATCAGATCGTAGGTACGCAAGCGGTTGTATGCTTTCAGGATAGACAGAGGAATGCTGGTCAGTTGCTGTCCGCTACTGCCTCGGGTACTGAAATTATCGAGTATAACTCCTTCTTTCGAATCCATTGTAGCCGCAAAGCACCGGGTATTTTTTCCAGCCTGCAATACGTTCCAAGATACATTTCCTATTCTACCTTCTACCTGGGCAACCTGCATTCCCGTACTGTCGCCGGGGAAAATGTATTCTGTATCCTCACCTCCATTGACTTGCACGGACAGTTTTACAGAATCAGACGAAAAGAAATAGAAAGAAGATATATCGCATGTATCCAAACAAGAAGTATAATTTTTACCACCTTTCAGACTGACAGATGCTCTGACGAGGGATAAAATAATGATTGGATATATCTTGCATGGAACGATGAAAGGCTACGGAATCGGTTATAGCATGGCTCTCCCACCCGCTGAAAGTGTGTTTTACAGTGGGACGGAATCCAGCAATACGGGAAGTTACAGGCATATAGCCTACACCTCTTCCTCCAAACTTCTGCTGGAACAGAGTACGTAAATCGGCTGTCAATATATCACCTTCTATAAAGGAATCACCAAAATAAGCGATACGAACGGGACGATTGAGTGAAGCACGATTCTCCAAAGCTTCATAGAAAGCTCCCATTCCCAACTCTAAAGAATCTGCATAGTCTTCTATACAGGTCATACCAGCCTTACAAGTATCAACAAATATAGGCTTTGCCACAACAGGCAAAGGTATGGAATCGGTATCGGAAACTTCTTCGATTACAGGATCAGGACGTAAGTCGGATAATAAATCGACCTTACGCAAAGGACTCCCGTTAAAATTTACAGGAGGCAAATAATAGAGTGCCAATAGTCCGCAGACTACCAGTAATGTAAAGACAAAAGTTATTGTTATTTTATTCTTCATCGATGATTCTTTGCAAACAGCTGCAAAGATAGAGGTTTTTTGAAGAATATAGGAGGTATTATCAAGGCTTTTCTTTTACAGACTGTAAAAAGCATCTACCATCTGCATACCTTTCGGGGTAGTAATTCCTCTCATATGCAGGAAAGTAACTTCACTATAGATTTCTGAAATAGGGTAATTTTCTGTTATATCCGAATATATCAGCATTTCCATCTGCATCGACATTGCCTGATTAATAATGGCAAAATTTATATCATTACGGAATATGCCTTCTTCTACTCCCTTTTGGAAATGTACCAATGCCGCTGCATCGTTCAATTTCTGATGTTCGCGTATATATGTCAACACATTAGGATACTTACGTAAATCGCGGAAGAAAAGCGGATTTATCTGTCCCAACTCATTCAACTTACGCTTATAAAAAGCAAAGATTACTTCCAAAGCATTCTCAGCTCTGGAAGCAACTTCGCTAATGTATGTACTCATCTCTTGCTGGTGCATGGCAAACACTTCCAGCAAAAGCTGTTCTTTATCGCAGAATAGCTCGTAAAGAGTCCGTTTGGATATAGAAAGTGCGCACGCAAGACTGTCCATATGAACATTCTTGATGCCAGATTTGGCAAAAGCACGGGAAGCTTCCAGTATTACTCGTTTCCTCAGCTCTGCTCTGTCACACTTATTTCTCTTTACGCCTGCCATAAAATACAATTAATGAATAATGCCTAACTTCGATGTTTTTACAAACTCTATAATCCGTTCGATTTCCGGACTATTGGGAACTTGTTCCTGAATACGAAGCAATGCATCGTGCTGAGAAGTATTTGCCTTATACAGAATACGATATGCATGAGCAATATGTTTAATCAGAGTTTCAGAGAAACCTGCAAGCTCGAGTACTTTCGTATTTATGCTGTAAAAAGCAATAGGTTCGTGAGCTGCCACGATATAAGGAGGAATATCTTTGATAAAACGGCATCCTCCCTGTACCAGAGAGTAACTTCCCAAACGTGTGTTACCCTGCATCAGCACATTGGATGTAAGAATCGCACAGTCCTGGATAATACAATTACCAGATACCTGCGAGCCATTTCCGATAATACAATGATTTCCAACTTCAACATCATGTGACAGACGTGCACCTGTCATAATGAAGTTCCATCGCCAACGCTTGTAGCATGTCCGGCATGTGTACCACGAATAATCACAGCATTTTCACGGATTACATTATTATTGCCAATATAGGCTAATGTATCTTCACCTGTATAAGCAAAATCCTGTGGAACTGCAGCAACAACAGCTCCCTGATACACTTTATTGCCATTTCCCATGCGAGTACCACTCATCAAGCTGGCATAAGGCATAATCACATTATCGTCGCCTATCTCACATTTTTGTCGATATAAGCAAACGGATGTACCGTAACGTTTTTCCCAATCTTGGCAGACGGGTCAACGTAAGCTAAAGGACTAATCATAGTTTCTTTCATATTTAAGGTTAATTATTCTCTTCCTCCTCCCAAAGCACTATACAAGTTTATAACAGCTTGCATACGCTGGAAATTATCAGAAACCTCGCTCAGCTGTGCACTCAGCAAATTCTGCTGTGCTGTCAGAATTTCCAGATAAGTGGCTTCTCCACTCTGGAACAAAGCTTTGGTATAAGTAACAGCTTTATCCAACTGTTCTACCTGTCCACGGTCTTCTATAAGTTTCTTGTTCTGTGTATCATATAAGAACAATGCATCACTTACTTCCTTACCAGCTTCCAATATCGTCTGCTGATAGTTCATCTTGGCAATTTTTTCTTCTGCCTTAGAAACTTTCAAATTGGCTACCAGTTTGCCGTTATTGAATATAGGTTGAGCCAATGAAGCCAGTGCCTGCAACATAAATTCACCCGGATTAACTACAGATATACCTGAACCGTTTGTCCATCCGGCTGTTCCTGTTATGTTTAAACCTGGATAGAATGCTGCACGGGCAGAGTTCGTGGTATAATAAGCTGCTGCCAATGTCATTTCTGCCATCTTTACATCAGGACGATTTTCCAACAACTGCAATGGTACACCGGCTGTCAATTCTTCAGGCATTACCTGTTCGCCCAGAGTATTACGGTCGATAGTTTGCGGAGCTTTAGCCAGTAATACAGCCAGAGAGTTTTCTGTTTCGCGTACCTGACGTTTCAAATCCATCAGCGAAGCTTCTACCTGATGACTAGCAGCACGCATTTGTGCAACTCCCGCTTCGGTTGTCATACCAGCCACTTTCATAGCTTCCATTACACGTACATTTTCTTTGTAGATGGCAGCAGTTTCTGTTGTAATTTCCACCTGACGGTCGAGCATCAGCAACGAATAATAGATATTGGCTATGCCACAGATAATCTGTGAACGTACTGCCTGTTCCGCATACTTGCTTTGTTCATAAGCAACTTTCTGTCCACGTTTTGTATTGAGAATCTTGCCAAACAAATCGATTTCCCAACTTGCAACAGCTGGAAGTTGATAAGCTTTTACATAACTTCCTCCTCCCATACTAGTTGTTGTTCCTTGAGGAGCCAAGTTTATAGAAGGCAGATACGAGAGTTTTGCAGCAGTCAGCATCACTTTTGCTTCCTGTACACGAAGAGCAGCAGCCTGCATATCTACATTGTTTGCCAATCCTTCTTCAATTAAAGCCTGCAATTTTGCATCGCGAAAGACTTCTTTCCATGGCAAGTTTCCCATATTTGAAGTATCGGCAACCAACGTATCGGTAGCCGACGCCGGGTCACGATAGATGCCTGAGGCATCTATCGATTCCGGACGATCGTAAGCTTTATAGATGTGACAACTACTCATCATGCAGCCAGACACATCGCACCTAATATTTGTTTTTTCATTATCGTCTTTATCATTTATGAGTTTTAGCAGTAGGAGAATATTGTTCGATTTCAGCCTCTACTTCACTTTCGTCAAGGCTATCCCATTCCATCGGCTTAATCTTCTCCTGTAGCCATTGGAATATAACAAACAGTACCGGAACAATGAAGATTTGCAGAATCATACCAATCAACATACCACCGATAGCTGAAGAACCCAGAGTACGGTTACCGTGAGCACCTACGCCAAACGCAAACATCAACGGAAGCAATCCGACAATCATAGCCAAAGAGGTCATCAAGATCGGTCGCAAACGAGCTGCCGCACCCAGCACAGCTGCCCAGGAAATACTCATACCTTGCTTACGACGGTCGAGGGCAAACTCTACAATCAAAATTGCATTCTTAGCCAACAGACCCATCAACATAATCAATGCAATCTGCATGTAGATGTCATTTGACATAGTTCCCAGAATCATCTTCAATGCTGGTATATTTCCTAATGCACCGAATCCGTTAACGAAAATAAAGCTACCCATCAAACCGAACGGAACTGAAAGCAATACAGCCAACGGAAGAATATAACTTTCGTACTGAGCACTCAGCAACAAGTAAACGAATACAAAACACAACACAAAGATAATACCTGTTGTACTACCACTTGTAGATGCCTCTTCACGTGCCATACCTCCTAATTCGTAACCAAATCCAGCAGGTAAGTTTTCCTTAGCAACTTCGGCAATAGCTGCAATGCCTGACCTGAAGTGTATCCTGAAGCCGGAGCAACCATGACTTTCATAGAAGTATACAGGTTGAAACGGTTGATGATATCCGGACCATACACTTTCTTCATGCTGACAAACTGTGTAATAGGAGCCATTTCGTTACCACTACGAACTTTGATACTGTTCAGAGATTCCATGTTTTTAGTAGCATCCGGCTCAGCCTGAATCATTACACGGTACATCTTACCGAAACGGTTGAAGTTTGATGCATATAAACCTCCGAAGTATCCCTGCATAGTAGAAAGAATATCGCTCGGCTGATACCGGCTTTCTTACAAGCTGCGGCATCGATATCCAGCTGATACTGCGGGAAGCTAGGTTAAATGTTGTTTTTGCTGAGTTAATTTCAGGACGTGCTTCAAGCGCAGCTCTATAGTTATTGACTACTTCGAAGAAGTGATCCAAACTACCACCGGTCTTATCCTGCATATTTAACTCGATATCACTTGATACAGAGTAACCCGGAATCATAGGAGGAGCAAAGAACAATACCTGTGCATCTTTGATGATTTTCTGTGCACGCATGAACAATGTTGCATAAATAATATCAGAGTTCTGCATCATAGAACGTTCTTCCCAGTCTTTCAACTTGATAGACAGAACCGTAAGAAGGTCCCTGACCACCAATGAAGCTATATCCGGAAATAATAGTACGAGATTCAACAGCAGGTTCGGCTGCAACCAAACTATCTACTTTAGCCAAAACTTCCATTGCACGTTCCTGAGATGTTCCAGGAGGTAAAGTTACAGCACCCATGATAGTACCTGTATCTTCATTAGGAACCATACCTGTAGGAGTGATCTTCATAAAGAATACCAGCAAAACAATAGAAGCAGCTACCAAACCTAATGATAACCATTTCTTATGGATAAAGAATACAACACGTTTCTTGTAACTCTTCAACAATGAATCGTAAGCAGCGTTGAATGAAGTATGGAACGATCGATAACACTCATTTTCTTTGGCTTGTGTTCTGAATCATGTGGTTTCAGGAAGATAGCACACAAAGCCGGAGACAGTGTCAACGCGTTCAATGCAGAGAATGCAATAGAGATAGCCATGGTAATACCGAACTGACGGTAGAATGTACCTGCTGTACCTCCCATGAAACTTACCGGAATGAACACAGACATCATGACCAATGTAATTGAAACCAATGCTCCACCCAGTTCGCTCATGGCATCAATAGAAGCCTCACGAGATGATTTATATCCCTGGTCCAATTTTGCATGGACACCTTCTACCACCACTATGGCATCATCGACCACAATCGCAATGGCAAGCACCATCGCCGATAGAGTCAACAAGTTCACACTAAATCCAATCAGCTTCAATACGAAGAATGTAGCAATCAAAGCTACCGGGATAGCAATAGCCGGAATCAATGTAGAACGCATATCCTGCAAGAATACATATACAACAATGAACACCAGGATAAATGCTTCGATCAAAGTCTTGATTACTTCATGGATTGATGCATACAAGAAGTCGTTTGCATTTTGAGCAACGTTGATCTTCAGACCGGCAGGCAAACTTTCTTCTGCCTTGCTGATAACATCAAGCAGGTTATTAATAGTTTCAGTAGCATTAGTACCTGCCATCTGGAACACAATACAAGTTACAGCCTTATGTCCGTTTACTGTATTATTAAAGGTATAAGCCAAACGTCCGAGTTCGATACGAGCAACATCACCTAAACGAAGAACTTCTCCATTTGGCAATGCTTTAATAACGATATCTTCAAATTCTTCTGTCTGCTGCAAACGTCCCTTATAACGAATAGTATATTGGAATGTCTGATTTCCACGTTCACCAAACTGTCCGGGAGCAGCTTCAATATTCTGTTCGGCCAATACACCAGAAATATCAGATGGGACCAAATTATATTGCGCCATTACATCCGGCTTCAGCCAAATACGCATAGAGTAGTCCTGACCCATCACATTGGCATCACCCACACCCTTTACACGCTGAACTTCCGGAATCAAGTTAATCTTGGCATAGTTTTCAATAAACTCGATGTTATACTTATCTTCTGCATCGTACAAAGAGAAAATCAACAACATAGAGTTCTGACGCTTCTGAGTTGTCACACCGACTCTTGTTACTTCGGCTGGCAGCAAACCCTGCGCCATAGAAACACGGTTCTGTACATTGACCGCAGCCATATCCGGGTCAGTACCCTGGTTAAAATAAATACTGATATCGGCCGAGCCGTTGTTTGACGCACTAGACTGAATATACATCATGTTTTCTACACCATTGATCTGGTCTTCCAGCGGTGCAATAACTGAGTTCAATACAGTTTGCGCATTGGCACCCGTATAGGCAGCTCTTACCGATACGGTAGGAGGCGCAATATCCGGATACTGTGTTACCGGCAATGTAGCAAGGCCGATTATACCCAGGATAACCATCAAGATAGATATTACCGTTGACAGTACCGGACGATTAATAAATTTATCTAGTTTCATTCTATTCCTTAATAATATTATACGAATACATTATTCTCCTCACACAATCAATTGAAAGCAGTCTGGATATTTCCATCACGCTGATCCTGGAGGGCTTTTTGATATTTAGCTTCTTTTTGAGCAACAGTAATAGGAACGATCTTCTGTCCATCCTGTAAAGTTTGAACACCTTCCACTACTACCTTATCTCCTTCCTTCAAACCGCCGGTTACGATATAATTCTTACCGTCGTTCAAGTTAGAAACCTGTATTTCCGTATGTTTCAGTGTACTGTCTGCCTGCAATACATAAACGAATTTCTTATCCTGAATTTCCTGTGTAGCTGTCTGAGGTATCAAAATAATATTATCCATTGCATAAGGGAATACAACGTTTGCCATACCTCCACTACGTAAAATATTTTGCTTGTTCGGGAAAATAGCACGCATGCTAACAGAACCTGTAGTCTGATCGATAACTCCACTTACAGCATCAATTTTACCTTCTGCATCATACATAGTACCATCAGAAAGTTGCAGTTTTACTGCCGGCATTTTTTCCAGCTGTTCTTTCAATGTACCACCAGCTTTTGTCAAAGCCAACAACTGTTTTTCTGTCATAGAGAAATATACATACATATCACCAATCTGAGAAACAGTTGTCAATGGTTGAGCTACCGATGCACTAACCAAAGCACCTACACGGTACGGGAAAGTTCCGATAACACCATCAGACGGACTTGTAACTGTACAGAAGCCTAAATTTTGTTTTGCAGCAGCATAAGCAGCTTCAGCCTGCGCCAGATTAGCCTTAGCTGTCAGCAAATTATTTACAGCTGTCTGATATTCAAAATCGCTGATAATCTTCTGTTCATGCAGCATCTTCTTATTTGCTTCTGTTTCTGTAACAGTCTTTAAATTAGCTTTAGCAGATTCTACACCAGCCTTAGCCTGGTCGTAAGCAGCTTTATACTGAGTTGGGTCTATCTGAAATAGAGCCTGACCTTTACGAACTGTAGCTCCTTCATCTACGCATAATTTCACTATGAATCCTGACACCTGAGGACGAATTTCAATATCCTGCAAACCTTTGATTGTAGCCGGATACTGAGTGGTCTGGCTACTAGAAGTTACTGTAACCGATTGCACAGCAAACTCGTTGTCACCCATTTTCATGCCGCCTTGGCCCCCACCACAGGCAGTCAAAACCGATAACCCTAAAGCCATAAGGGAAATTCGGCTAGAAAAAAAAACTTCTGTTTCTTTTTACACTCATATTCATATTATAAAAAAATTAATGTTTTTCTTACCCTCGTTTTATCGTTTCAATAGAAAACTTTTTCAACCCGATTAGTTTTTAACCGTGCAAATATAATGAAAAAATCACTCACAAAACCAACTGTTTAACTAACAATAACCATAAAACTAGAATAGTTATTACATATAGCCAAATTAAAACGACTAATTGACAAATATTATCGACAGAAACTTCTGCATATTATACAAATTACAGTTTTTTAAAAGAAAAAATCTTCCATTTGTTATTTTATTCCTACATTTGCGCTACACATTAATTGATAATTCATAAAACCAATAAAATTATGGTCAAAATAACAAAAGAAGCCGCTTTGCTCTATCACTCACAGGGCAAACCGGGTAAAATTGAGGTCGTTCCGACCAAACCTTATCAAACACAAAGAGACTTGTCATTAGCATATTCGCCGGGAGTTGCAGAACCATGTCTTGAAATCCAGAAAAGTCCTGAAACAGCATACGACTATACTGCTAAAGGTAATTTGGTTGCTGTCATTTCAAACGGAACAGCTGTTCTGGGATTGGGTGACATAGGTGCCATGAGCGGAAAACCTGTAATGGAAGGAAAAGGATTATTGTTTAAAATATATGCCGGCATCGATGTATTCGACATAGAAGTAAACGAAAAGGATCCTGACAAATTTATCGAAGCTGTAAAGCTATCGCTCCTACATTTGGAGGTATTAACCTGGAAGATATCAAAGCACCCGAATGCTTTAAGATAGAACAACGCCTGAAAGAAGAACTTGACATTCCTGTCATGCATGATGACCAGCACGGAACAGCAATCATCTCAAGTGCCGGTCTGATCAATGCTCTGGAAGTAGCAGGAAAGAAAATAGAAGATGTAAAAATCGTTGTAAACGGTGCTGGAGCTTCTGCTGTATCATGTACCAAGCTGTATGTATCGCTGGGTGCACGCCTGGAAAATATCGTCATGTTGGATAGTAAAGGGGTTATTTCCAAGCAGCGTACCGACCTGAACGAACAAAAGAAATATTTCGCTACCGATCGTACTGACGTACATACATTGGAAGAAGCGATCAAGGGAGCTGATGTTTTCCTCGGGCTGTCAAAAGGAAACGTGCTTACTCAAGATATGGTAAGAAGCATGGCAGACCATCCGATTGTTTTTGCTTTGGCAAACCCAACTCCAGAAATATCTTACGAAGATGCTATGGCATCACGCCCTGATGTACTGATGTCAACCGGACGCTCAGACTATCCTAACCAGATTAATAACGTTATCGGATTCCCGTATATATTCCGTGGAGCATTGGATACACGTGCTACTGCTATCAACGAAGAAATGAAACTGGCAGCTGTACGAGCTATCGCCGGCCTTGCTAAAAAGCCTGTACCCGATGTAGTAAATGAAGCATATCATGTCAACAACCTGACATTTGGTCCTGAATATTTTATACCGAAGCCAGTAGACCCACGACTGATAACAGAAGTTTCCATGGCTGTGGCTAAGGCTGCAATGGAATCGGGAGTCGCACGTAAGCAAATTACCGACTGGGAAGCATACAAGAATCACCTGCGTGAACTGATGGGACAAGAAAACAAACTGACTCGCCAGTTATATGAAACAGCACGTCGCTGCCCGCAACGCGTTGTATTTGCCGAAGGAACTCACCCCAACATGCTGAAAGCTGCAGTAGAAGCCAAGGCCGAAGGTATCTGTAACCCAATCCTGTTAGGTAATGAAGAAAGAATAGCTAAGCTTGCCAAAGAACTCGACCTGAATCTGGATGGAATAGAAATCGTAAATCTCCGTCACGACCGTGAAGCAGAACGCCGCGAACGTTACGCACGCATACTGTGTGAAAAACGTGCCCGCGAAGGAGCAAACTTTGCCGAAGCAAACGACAAGATGTTCGAACGTAACTATTTCGGTATGATGATGGTGGAAACAGGAGAAGCCGATGCATTTGTTACAGGTCTGTACACCAAATATTCAAATACTATCAAAGTAGCCAAGGAAGTTATCGGTATACAGCCGGGATACAACCATTTCGGAACAATGCACATCCTGAATTCCAAGAAAGGAACATATTTCATCGCTGATACATTGATCAACCGTCATCCGGATACCGATACACTCATCGACATAGCAAAATTGTCAGTAAAGGCAGTACGTTTCTTCAATCAGGAACCGGTTATGGCCATGCTTTCATACTCTAACTTCGGTTCAGATACTGAAGGAAGTCCGGCAAAAGTACACGAAGCAATAAACTACATGCACAACGAATATCCGGAACTAGCTATCGACGGAGAAATGCAGGTAAAATTTGCCTTGAACAATGCATTGCGTGATGAAAAATATCCTTTCACACGCCTGAAAGGAAAAGAAGTCAATACGCTTGTATTCCCTAACTTAAGTTCGGCAAATGCAACTTATCAGCTTATACAAAATATGAGTGAGACAGAGGTTATCGGTCCGATTCAGATGGGATTGAACAAACCTATCCACTTTACCGATATAGAAAGTTCTGTACGTGATATCGTGAATATCACCGCTATTGCCTGTATCGATGCAATAGTAGATAAGAAAAAGAAACAATGTTAAACCCTTTATAAAAGGAAAAGCTGAAATCGGGAAAATGACGAATTAAAATTCACAGAAGAATTACTTCATTTTCTGATTTCAGCTTTTCCTTTTTATCCATAAACAAAAGCTATGAGAAAACCACTAACAAAAACCCAAAGTGTCATACTTACCCTGTTTTGGGCAGCTCTTTGTTTTGTAGTCCTGACTTCTTCTCCACGTATTGACGGACCGCTTATCACAATGCTTCTCATTTCAGGAGCTTTGGTATTTATTCCTATCGCTAAGTCTATGAAAAACAATAAACAATAAGCATTTACACATATTTAATTCACAAAATCAAATATTTTGATATTTTTTCTTTGATTTTATTTATCAAATGTTGCACAAATAAATTTTTATCTATATTTTTGTCACATCAAAATTGATCAATTTAGAAAATCAAATAATCCAACAACTAAATAGATAATTTATGAATGCAGCTAAAGTATTGGAAGATCTGAAAAGAAGATTTCCTAATGAGCCTGAATATCACCAGGCAGTAGAAGAAGTGTTAGGCACTATCGAAGAAGAATATAACAAACACCCAGAATTCGACAAAGTAAATTTGATTGAACGCTTGTGCATTCCTGATAGAGTTTATCAGTTCCGTGTAACTTGGATGGATGATAAAGGCAATATCCAGACTAATATGGGTTATCGCGTTCAGCACAACAATGCAATCGGTCCGTACAAAGGCGGTATCCGTTTCCATAGTTCTGTAAACTTAGGTATCTTGAAATTCCTTGCTTTCGAGCAGACATTCAAAAACTCTCTGACAACACTCCCTATGGGTGGTGGTAAGGGTGGTTCTGACTTCTCTCCACGTGGTAAGTCAAATGCAGAAGTAATGCGTTTCTGCCAGGCGTTTATGTTGGAGTTATGGCGTCATATCGGTCCTGAAACAGACGTTCCAGCCGGAGATATCGGTGTTGGTGGTCGTGAAGTAGGTTTCATGTTCGGTATGTACAAAAAGCTGGCTCACGAATTTACCGGTGTATTGACAGGTAAAGGTCGTGAATTTGGTGGCTCATTGATTCGTCCTGAAGCAACTGGTTACGGAAATATTTATTTCTTGCTGGAAATGCTTAAGACACGTAACATAGATATTAAAGGTAAAACTTGTCTTGTATCAGGTTCAGGTAACGTAGCTCAGTACACAGTAGAAAAACTGATCCAACTGGGAGCAAAAGTTGTTACAATGTCTGATTCAGACGGTTATATTTATGATCCGGACGGTATCGACCGTGAAAAGCTGGATTACATCATGGAACTGAAGAACTTGTACCGTGGCCGTATCCGCGAATACGCTGAAAAGTATGGCTGTAAATATGTAGCAGGTGCTCGTCCATGGAACGAAAAAGCAGATATCGCTCTTCCTTCTGCAACTCAGAATGAAATCAATGGCGATGATGCAAAAGCATTGATTGCAAACGGTGTAATCGCTGTTTCGGAAGGAGCAAACATGCCTTCTACTCCAGAAGCTATCCGTGTATTCCAGGAAGCTAAAATTCTTTATGCTCCGGGTAAAGCTGCTAATGCTGGTGGTGTTTCTGTTTCTGGTTTGGAAATGACTCAGAATTCTATCAAACTGAGCTGGAGTCAGGAAGAAGTAGTCGAAAAAACTGAAGAGCATCATGAAAAACATTCACGAAGCTTGTGTACAGTATGGTACAGAACCAGACGGTTATATCAACTACGTGAAAGGTGCAAACGTTGCCGGCTTCATGAAAGTTGCCAAAGCTATGATGGCTCAGGGTATTGTATAAACAGATTATCCCTAACATAAAAACAGAAACGGGTGGAATGTGAATAACGTTCCACCCGTTTTTTATATCAGTAAATACTGTTCACAACAACAAAAAATCCTCCTTTATTCATGAAGAACAAGAAAGATTTTTTGAATGTTATCAATTCTTTACTCTTTCAAAGACAAAGAATGAGTATCCCAGTTGTAAACAACAGTATATATCGTATTTGTGTTTATGACTTCTCCTTCATCTTTTCCCCAATCACCATTTAATGTATTCGTTTCTGAATCAGAGTTTGTCAAAGTCAACTGATAACTGAAAGAAACACCTTCAGAATAGGGAAAATAAGCAATATCTCCATTGTCTAAAGCTACAGTTCTATCTCCAGTATTCACTGTAAAATCATATTCCTGTAACCAATCCCCGATCACCTCCGACAGATTTAGGCTTACAGCAAATGTAATCGTAGGAACCTGAACTTTCAATCCAGTAGTTTCTCCCTGTTTTACGACAAAAGGAACTTCCGTATAATAAACAGGCTCGCCTTTCTCATCGTTAGTCCAGCCTTTTTCCACTCCATAATTCGGACTATACACTTTCAACATATAGTCATCTGCAGCATCCAATTCGATTTTATTCTGCATTTCTTCAGTAGAAAGTGTGCGAAGCATCTCATTGCCTTTCCATAATTCAACAATTAGCAGCATATCATCCGATACTGCTCTCGAAATAACTTCTGCATTTGTTTGCAATTGAACTTCTATACCAGAAACAGACAGATAACCTTCCTTAGAGAGAAATTCTTTTTGCTGACAGCCAATCAGCAAAGATTCCACACAATATATAAAGTATATTTCGTTTCATGACTTCATCTTTTATTTATCAAATGCCAAGGAAATATCATCTATTTTCAAAATACTTCCCATATGCACAGTCCAATCGCCAATCACTGGATAAGTTATAGTTGTTCCTAAATCAAAATCACTCTGAGAAAGTGAAGTTTTATTCGAGGCCAAAAACTGTACGCATATAGAAGTTGCTTTCTCAAAAGGTTCAGTATAATTAAAATCAACTGTGGCGTGTCCATATTCACCATCTTCTTCCGAAGAGGCAGCAGGTTCATACGTTCCAGTTGCAATTTCCCGATCTCCATTCTTTAAAGACACAACAACCTTGAAAGCATCAGAATTATAGGGCTTATATTTATACCAAAAAGACATCGAAGTTGGACGAGAATCAAAATCATGCCCTTGTATAATACCAGAGTCATAAGTTCCAATAAACAAGCTACCTACCATAGCACCACCGACATAAGTACCCGCAGTATTGGCATAGCCATCACCACATCCCGAAAGATACATCAACGCAGCTTTTGTACCTCCATGAGCATCTTCTGTATAACTGACACAGGATGCAAAGCAACCTTCATACCAAATCCCCAAAGCATACGTTCCTCCTTGAGCTTTATCGTTGTTTGTTGCCCACCAAGACGAGCTGGCATTACCTTCTGCATAAGGATGGAAAGTGTAATAAGTTTTATCCTTAAAAGGCCATGTACCCGATTTTTTCTTTTCCTCAATATACCATTCTTCCATATCCGAATTAGGTAATTGTTGCGGAGTTTCCAGCATTACATCCACTGGTTCTGTTTCGATACCCTCACGATAAACAGCACGTATCTGATATTGCTTATCCACAGGATAGTCGTCAAACTGTACCAAGCGATCACAGTCTATCCATTGCTCGTCGCCTTTCTTACGATATTGATATTGAATTTTCTGCGAAATCGTTTCGATATCTCCAGTCTTTATATCACAGCTGTCTACACTAAATTCCTTACACCAAAAGTTTCCCGGATTAGTTACGATAGAGAACTCCGGCTTATTACACTTAAGTGTATAAACCCGATTTACTGTTGCATCTTCACTAGCCCAGCGGTTATTGGCCTTCACATCCACTTCTATTGTTGATGTAACAGTTGCTCCCTTATCCGTCATCAGCTGTGGTAATAAAGAAGTAAAATCCAAAACAGCCTCCGTTGCTCCAACTTCCGGTAAGGAAATACCTAATGCATTTTCAATCGCAGACTTATCTTCAGCACTAGACAACAAATATTCTTTTCCTTGTTCCAATCCAGCAAACTTAGTATCTGCCGAATTAAATTTCAACTTCAACTCCTGCAAGGCAGATGAAAGTTTCAAACGAATAGTTGCCGATTTTTTTTCTGTTTCAGCGAACGAGAGCTCGTTATTCAGAAAACCATCCGATTCCAATTTCGGCTTAGGCATAAACTCTGAAGGTATCGTTTCAGCAATAGAAACCGTTTCCGTTTCAAGTTTCTCAATAGAAATACCTACTCCCGATGAAATTTCTGAATCATCCAGACCTAATGTAACCTTTACATGAGTCTTTACTGCAATATTTGCAAACTGCTCCTGATCCGGAATATCATATACGACCTCTTTTCCCGTACCAGATAAACGGCCATGGAAAACCAGCTTCACTGACGAACCTGCACGAAAATAAGCACTCTTTCCTGAATCAGCATCCAGATCGACAGACTCACTGCCAACAGATACTGTTACGAAATAGGATTCATACATCTTGTTCAGACTCTCTCTGTTATAAATGACAGACAACAGAGAATTGGCTACAGAGCAAGATATAGAAGCTGAAGTCATTTCTCCTTTTATCACTTCCTGTGCATTCAAACTTCCTACATAATAGGGAGCATCCAATGCAATCACTGGATTATCACCATACGTAGCAGTCAAATCGTACAGGCCTTCCTGTAATAAAACATATTCCTTACAAGTTCCCTTATAGGCAGATTTATCGGTACCACTATATAGAATCTTCAACTGAAACATTTCTGTCAGCGGATCTTCCAACTCAGAAGGAGCTTTACGTGAATATGCTTTATTATCCTCATCAGTCAAGGTAACAAGCAATCCCGTTTTGCCAGATAAATCAGTTTCCTCATTCTCCTGACACCCTCCCAGTAGCATACATAGCAGCAGCGAGCACAAGCCTCCTATCCACTTCATATATTCAATAACCAATTTATTCATAACCTAATTCAAATTCATCTACCCACAACGTACTGCCGTCGCCAACCTGTCCGATTACTTTCTTTCCATTCTCATCAAAATCACCGCCATACTTACTGGAAGTAGCAACAATCGCGATTTTCGCAGGTTTCGATTCAGTATTACTATACTTAATATCAAACTCAAATTTCGTATATTCAGTAACAGTCTCTGTACCAATAAACTCACCATAAGCTATTTCCTGTCCGGCATCATCCCATAATCTTAAATAAATATGGCATTGATCTGTTTTCAGATTTCCGGGAACAGTACCAGCGTATGTAATAGGCATTGATTTATATTTATAATACCCACTCAGTTTTGTAGGACGGGCTCCAGAATAAGCACGTCCAAACGACGGACTCGACTCAGGTTTTCCTACATTCGTTTTATAAGTCCCGATAAACAAATTACCGGCAGCAGCACCGACCAATAAAATATCTCCGTACGTATACATTTTGGCAGCCTTTCCTTTATAAGCATCACTACCTGTAACAGGTACGGTACTCGACTCCTTATAAATAGTCACTCCCTCATTACCTGTAGCCCAATAAGCCTGCGGATCATCCAGATTATCGGCAACAGGGTTCGGATACCATGTTTTTCCATCCTGTGTCCAAGTTTCGAAATTCATGTTGGGAAGAGTCACAATTGTTTCTGTCTGGAAAGAATATACATCGCCTTCACTACCTCCGGCCAGTGCCCGTACTTCATAATCCGTACCACTCTGCAACCCCGTAAGTTCAGCAGAATAAGAAGTGCTTCCAGTTTCAGTAATAGCCGAATTATCCAATTTCGTCCATTCCTCATTACCTTTCACACGATATTCCACAGAAATATCAGTTCCAGCACGAAAACTTCCACTGATATAAGCCTTAGTAGCCCATGCATTTACTTTTTCTACAGAAGCAGCTACCGATGATTTCTGTACATCCACCGTCCAGTCGCATATATATCTGTCATTACGGTAAGCCTTAAACACACGTGGACGAGTAAAATCCGTTACTGTTGCCGGATCTGGATCTAATACTGTTTTTGAGCCCTCCAGATTTAATTTTTTAATCTTGATATTCCGGTAATCAGCATCTTCCGTGACATAAATAATAGCAACATGATTATATAAGTCCAATGAAGGAGCAGTACCCGACTGATTCTCCACCTCAATCACACGTTCAATTTCTTGCTTTACAGTCACCCTCCACTGATAATCCTGATAAGTTTTCAACAAAATTCTAACTGGATTCGTAAAATCAATAGCCGTATTGGCATTAGCAGGAAGTTCTGACAGCGAACTAAAACTGAAATTAGGAAAACCATTCGGTTTAATACATGCTGCAACATCCGGAGAGATTGAAGCTTCCGTATTGGCAATCAGTTTCGTAACAGGTAAACTGTCAATAAAAGCATCCTCCCCTATAGTAAGTTCAATAGTACGAGCCTGATTATTGAACACAGCCTCCCCTTGCATTCCTTCCACCTGAAATTCCTGAATTACTCCCTCAATATAAGGGTAAGGAATATCATTTTCTATACACGAAGACATGTTCAGCAATAAAAGAAAAGCAAAGCTATATTTCAAAGCCTTCATTATCATAATCCATCAGTTTAAAAATAGGTACAGATACCTATATTTATCGAAAATATATTAATCTTAAAATCAGCCGAGCTCTGACGGTACGAACCATGTTCTACCTGATTGGTTGTCTGTTCAATCCATTTAAAATCCAAACCGACAACATTAATCGACACCTCGACTGCCATATTGTTCGTAACGAAAGCCGTCAAGCCCGGCGCCGCACCAATCTGTAAACGATGAGAGGTCTGATAGGTACCCGTAGCTTTCTCATCCGACCCGGACAACGTTTTTCCCTGACCATATCCATACGTCAGACGAAGCTCATTGAAAAAGCCAAAAACTTTACTGTTTCCCAGCCCCATATATGTGCGTAAAAATCCGGCAGCAGTATATTCATGCTCCAGATATTTATAATCGCTGATATCGAATGTCAGGTCATCTCCCAAATCCAGATTAATACTACCTATATCCGCATAGGTACGGTTATAATTCAAACGCACACCGGCAGCCATATTATCACGGAAAAAATATCCGGCATATGGACTTACCTTAAAGGTATACCCTTCACCGTTTACATCATCCAATATCAGAAGCTTATAATTATCACCGGTCAATTCTGTATAAGAGAATGTGACACCTCCCATCCACGATCCTTTCGGAACAAATAAGGAGGGCTTTATATTACGATCATAACCTTTTCGTGCGTAGACCGAAGTTACGCACAAAAAAAGGTTAATAATAAAAATGAAAATATTTTCTTCATGCAAAACATTTAATAAGTATGACAATTCAAAAATCATCTACAAAGGGTAACTGCCAATCGCCAGCCTGAACCATTA
>ENA-OQBJ01000465-OQBJ01000465.1-human-gut-metagenome-genome-assembly--contig:-NODE-465-length-21352-cov-3.142002_pt1 | contig 21352 bp, 27 predicted proteins | sample MGYA00242743_ERZ504545 | MGnify/ENA primary metagenome ERZ504545 (study PRJEB26092, sample SAMD00036252) | human gut metagenome | host: Homo sapiens | study: EMG produced TPA metagenomics assembly of...
ATCACTGTTATTGTCAACATTTCACATCGCTCTGAATACGATCAAGAGCAAAAACGTCCCGATACCTTTCGCACCCGTTTGAATTCGATTATTTTGAGACCTATACGCTCTTTTTTTAGAAGAATTCCCAATTGTCATCCAGTGTTCTCGTAATATTTCTTCCTTCATACCAGTTCCATTATCCAGAATATAAATACAATTATTTTTCTCGCTCCAATAAAAACAGAAAAGCTTCGCATCTGCATCATATGCATTTTTTACAATTTCAAGAACTGCACCTTCTAATTTTGACACATTTTCTCTACCTATTAATTTTGCAGTATATGCATCAACATTGAATTGAATATCTCTTTCATTTTTCCTCATCTATATTCCTCCAACACGAACAAATATATTATTGCATTATTTCATTATACATCAAATAATACAAATGTTTTCAATAAAATTAGGACTTTCTTCTCCTTCTTCTGAAATTATTCTTTTTGCTAATATCTAGTAAGTTTCTATAAAAACAACCCTTACAAACAGTGTCACCACCATTCGTAAGGGTTATTATCATTTCAGAATCTAACACAATATTCGATTATGCGTTCATCTGAGCTGCAACTTCAGCTGCGAAGTCTTCGTTCTTCTTCTCAAGACCTTCACCTGTCTCGAAACGAACGAATCTCTTAACTGTCATGTTAGCTCCGTTCTCTTTTGCTACCTTCTCTACGTATTTAGCTACTGTAAGGTCGCTGTCCTGAACGTATACCTGGTCTAACAGACAGATCTCTTTCATCTCTTTGTTGAGACGTCCGATGATCATCTTCTCGATGATGTTATCTGGTTTGTTAGGATTCTCCTGTTTAGCCTGAGCAAGAAGAATCTCTTTTTCATGCTCTAAGAAAGAAGCATCTACTTCATCACGTGAAGTATATTTTGGAGACATAGCTGCAACCTGCATAGCTACGTTCTTCAGACAAGCTTTGATCTCGTCGTTAACAACATCTGTATCAGCCTCTACGAGAACACCGATACGTCCGCCGCCATGGATGTAATCTACTACACAGCCGTCTGTAACGATTTTCTCAAATCTTCTGATGCTCAGTTTTTCTCCGATTACAGAGATTTTTTCATTTAATGCATCCTGAACTGTCTTAGAAGCATCTTCGTTCCAAGCCTCAGCCATGAATCCTTCCATATCTGTTGATTCAGAAGCGATTGCCTGATTAACAACAGCTTTAACAAATCCCTGGAATTCAGCATTCTTAGCAACGAAGTCTGTCTCTGAGTTAACTTCTACGATAGCTGCTGTCTTGTCTTCTTTAACATCAGCCATAACAATACCTTCTGCTGCGATACGTCCGGCTTTTTTAACAGCCTTAGCTTCTCCGTTCTTTCTTAAGAACTCGATAGCTGCATCCATATCACCATCTGTTTCATTAAGAGCTTTCTTGCAGTCCATCATTCCTGCACCAGTCATCTCTCTTAATTCTTTTACCATCTTAGCTGTAACTGCCATGATCTTATCCTCCAATTATGTTTTTTAAGAATCTTATTCTTCTACTGCTGCTTCTTCAGCTTCTTCAACATACTCTTCTTCGCCTGCAACACCCTGGTTAGCTTCTACTACAGCGTCAGCCATCTTAGAAACGATCAGTTTTACAGCACGGATAGCATCGTCGTTTCCAGGAATTACATAATCAAGTTCTTCTGGATCACAGTTAGTATCAGCGATACCGATAAGTGGAATTCCAAGTGTGTGTGCTTCCTGAACACAGATTCTTTCCTTTTTAGGATCTACTACGAAAATAGCGTCTGGAAGTGTCTTCATGTCTTTGATTCCGCCAAGGTTCTTCTCAAGTTTATCCCATTCTTTCTTTAACTGGATAACTTCTTTCTTAGGCAGTACATCAAATGTTCCGTCTTCTGACATTCTCTCGATGTTTTTCAGACGAGCGATTCTGCTCTTGATTGTCTTGAAGTTTGTAAGCATTCCTCCAAGCCATCTTTCATTTACATAGTACATTCCGCAACGTTCAGCTTCTACTTTGATAGCATCCTGAGCCTGTTTCTTAGTACCTACAAAAAGGATTGATCCGCCTTCTGCAGCGATATCAGCTACTGCCTGGTAAGCTTCATCTACTTTACCTACAGATTTCTGAAGGTCGATGATGTAGATACCATTTCTCTCTGTGTAGATATAAGGAGCCATCTTAGGGTTCCATCTTCTTGTCTGATGTCCAAAATGAACACCTGCTTCTAAAAGTTGCTTCATTGAAATAACGCTCATGTTTCTTTCCTCCATTGGTTTTTTACTTCCGCATATGTTGTTATACGTCCCCGAAACCGTCCTGTTACCAGGCTTTGGCACCATCGGGACAAGCCTATGCGTGATTTTTTGCGACTTTTTAATATTACCATAAAGGTTGTCTGTTTGCAAGGATTTTCCTTTTATTTTTCTGCAAACTTTAGCATAAAAAATAAAAAACCGAAACCAGTTACCTGATTCCGGTTTTTATTTTATTTACTTTTCATTATCTACGCACATAGATCATACCAGACTGTACTGGTCCGACTTTTACAACATCTCCTGTATGTGGAGCATGGATCATCTGACCATTTCCGATATAAATACCGCAGTGAGTTGCCGTTGTTACAACATCACCAGGCTGTGGGTTGCTTACCCTTGTCCATCCCATAAATGTAAGAGTTGTACCAAGACGTGTATAGCTTCCTGTCAGACAGTAGCTTACGAATCCTGAACAGTCAAAACTGCTCGGTCCACATGCACCCCATACATAAGGTTTTCCAAGCTGGCTGTATGCTCTGCTTACGATCGTGCCACCATTTGCATTCGATCCGCTTGTTGTATTGCTGCTTGTATTATTACCTGACGGCTTTGTTGTACTACTGCTTGTATTATTACCTGATGGTCTCGATGGTCTCGTTGTATTACTTGTGTTATTTTTGTTGCTCGTTGTATTGTTGCTTGTTGTAGAATTATTTCTGTTAGATGAAGTACTGTTATTAGCTGCAGATGCCTGCTGCTTCTTTGCAGCCTCTTTTGCAGCCTTTTCTGCTGCTTCTTTTGCCGCTCTCTCCGCTGCTTCCTTTGCTGCTGCTTCTGCTGCTGCCTGAATCTCTGAATCCAGATTAGCAACTTCTGATGATTTAGAAGTAATCAGGTTATTCAGGTTATCACCCTGCTTCTCATATTCAACCTGCTTGCTTTCCAGTTCTTTCTGATCTTTTTCAAGGCTGTCCTTCAAATCTGAAATCTGTTGCTTTGTCTCTACATATTCCTGTAACTGTTTTCTGTCATAACTATGTACATTCTGAACATACTCTGCTTTGCTCAAGAGATCTGTAAAATCATCCGATGTGACCAATGTTTCAAACGCTGAATCATTACCGGCTTCGTACATATATTTAATACGCTTCTTCATTGCTGCATACTGTTCTTTTTCTTTCTTCTGCGCAACTACCAGATCACTCTGTGCTTTTGTAATATCCTCACCTGTCTGGATCAATTCACTTTCCAGTGTATTAACCTTTCCCATCAATGTTGTAAGCTGTGACTGTAACGAACTGACTTCATTCTGTTTTGCTGCTTTTTCCTTCTTCAAATCATCGACAGACGGTGCTGCCAGAACCGGTGTTACAATCATTGAACTTGTCACCACTGCTGTGATCAATCTGATTCCGTGTTTATTCATACTCACTCTTCTTTCTTATTTGTTTTAATTATTTTCCCCTCGTCATGAGAACAATCTCTCACATCTGTTCCCTATTATAGCGCACACAAATACAAATTGCAACATTTTTTTAATAATTTCGTAACATTTAACAGGCCGAAACATATGCTTCCGGCCTGTTTCTTCTTATTATAAATTGTACTCGCAGATTATTCAAGAATTTTTCATCTTTATCTTATTTTCCAGTTCTGTTCAGACACATAATCGTTTACTGCACATACATATTCGTATATCCCATCAGACTGATATCCACTTCTCTTGCCGCTTCACGGCCCTCACGGATTGCCCATACAACCAGCGATTGTCCTCTGTGCATATCTCCTGCCGTGAATACATTTTTCACATTCGTGTCATATTTTCCCGGCGCGGTTTTCACATTCGTACGTTCATTTACTTCCACACCAAATGCTTTCGTGACATAGTCCTGGCTTCCAAGGAATCCGGCTGCGATTAATACAAGATCTACATCTACTGTATATTCACTTCCGGCTACTTCCGTCATCATCATACGTCCTGTCTTTTCATTTTTCTTAGGCTCTAATTTTACCAGAACTGCCTTGCAAACTTTTCCTTTTTTGTCTTTTTTGAATTCTTTTACCGTTGTCTGGTAGACTCTCGGGTCATGTCCGAAGACAGCGGCAGCTTCCTGCTGTCCGTAGTCCGTCTTGCAGACTCTCGCCATTCCGGCCAAGGGTTCATCTCGGTACGTTCATCCGGAGCTTTCGGCATCATCTCAAGCTGCAGCACACTCTTGGCTCCGTGTCTCATGGATGTTCCCACGCATCATTTCCGGTGTCTCCGCCACCGATGACCATAACATTTTTCCCTTTTGCGGAAATGTATGTACCGTCTTTCAGGTTTAGATCATAGGTTCCGTCTGCATTCTGTTTTGCATTTTTCCAGAGTGCTTTTTGTGGTTGATTTCAGGAAATCCACTGCAAAATAGATTCCTTCGGCTTCTCTTCCCGGAACTTTTATATCTCTTGGGTTGGATGCACCGCAGCAAAGAACCACACGATCAAATTCTTTTAATAATGTAGCCGCTTTCTTATCTTTTCCGATATTACATCCGATCACGAACCGGATTCCTTCTTCTTCCATAATCGCAATCTTCCGGTCAATGAACTGCTTTTCCAGTTTCATATTCGGGATGCCGTAACGGAGAAGTCCACCGATCTTATCCTCTCTTTCAAAGACCGTCACACTGTGACCTCTTCTGTTCAGCATATCGGCCGCCGCAAGTCCGGATGGCCCCGATCCTACAATGCTACCTTCTTTCCGGTTCTTACTTTCACCGGTTTTGCCGTTGCGTAACCTTTTTTATATGCATTTTCAACAATGCTGTATTCATTCGCCTTACTTGAAACTGCCTCTCCGTTCAGTCCACATGTACATGCCGCCTCACAAAGTGCCGGGCAGACTCTGGATGTAAATTCCGGAAAGTTATTCGTCTTTTTCAGTCTGTAATATGCCTCTTCCCAGTTCTCGTGAAAGATCAGATCATTCCACTCCGGTACCAGGTTATGAAGCGGGCAGCCACTTGCCATTCCCATCAGCATCTGACCGGACTGGCAGAACGGTACACCGCACGCCATACATCTGGCTCCCTGCAGTTCCTGTTCTTCTTTTGACAGAGGTGTATGAACTCTTTAAAATGCTTAATTCGTTCTTTTGGATCTTCAGCCGGCTTATCCTGTCTGTCATAATCCATAAATCCTGTTGCTTTTCCCACTGTTCTTACCCCCTATCTTCCTTCTTTGATCGCATAAAATGCTTCTGTCTTTGCCTGTTCACTGCTCATGCCCTGTTCTTCCATCTGAAGAATCGTTGTCAGCATCCGCTCATAATCGATTGGAATGATCTTCTTGAATTTTGGAAGGTATTCTGTAAAGTTATCCAGGATCTTCTTACCAAGTTCGGAATTGGTATTGGCAACATGTTCTTCGATCATGCTCTTTAATTCTCCGACATCCATCTTGGTTGTCACATGTTCGATATGAACCATCTCTTTATTGACTCTTGTATAGAGATCATTTTCCATATCCAGTACATAAGCGACACCGCCGCTCATGCCGCTGCGAAGTTTTTACCTGTTCCACCAAGAACAGCTACACGCCCGCCTGTCATATATTCACATCCGTGATCTCCGACACCTTCCACAACAGCTGTTGCGCCGGAGTTACGCACTGCAAATCGTTCTCCTGCCACACCGTTGATGAATACCTTACCACTTGTCGCACCGTAGAGTGCAACGTTACCGATGATGATATTCTCTTCGGCTTTATAACGGATTCCTTTCGGCGGATATACGACAAGTTTACCACCTGACAATCCTTTACCGAAGTAGTCATTACTGTCACCTGTGAGTTCCAGTGTCAGTCCCTTTGGAATGAATGCACCAAATGACTGTCCGCCGGCACCTTTACAATGTACTACATAACTGTCTTCATCCAGACCTTCCGGATATCTTCTTGTAATCTCTGAACCAAAGATCGTTCCGAATGTACGGTTTGTATTTGTTACATCTATTTCAATGCTTCTCTTCTGTTTCTTTTCTACAGCAGGAAGAAGTTCTTTTACCAGAACTTTTTCATCCAGTGTCTTTTCAAGTTCAAAGTCAAAGACTTTCTTCGGATTGAAGGTCATCGGTGTCTTTGTGCCTTCATAAGGATTATCCAGAATCTGCTCCAGATTCAGTGTGGATGCACGTTCTGATGTTGGCACATCCTTCACCTTCAGAAGATCTGTTCTTCCTACCAGTTCATCCAGTGTACGGACACCGAATTTTGCCATATATTCACGAAGTTCCTGTGCGATAAAGCGCATGAAGTTCACAACATATTCCGGTTTTCCGCGGAACGCTTTCTAAGTTCCGGATTCTGTGTTGCAACTCCGACCGGGCAGGTATCCAGATTACATACACGCATCATTACACATCCCATTGTTACCAGCGGTGCGGTAGCAAATCCGAATTCTTCTGCTCCAAGGATGGCTGCGATCGCCACGTCACGGCCGCTCATCAGCTTACCGTCTGTCTCGATGCGGACTCTTTCTCTCAAACCATTCTGGATCAGCGTCTGATGTGTCTCGGCAAGTCCAAGCTCCCATGGAAGTCCGGCATTGTGAATCGAACTTCTTGGTGCCGCACCGGTTCCTCCGTCATATCCGGAGATCAGTATCAATCCGGCTCCTGCTTTGGCAACACCGGCTGCTACGGTACCAACGCCGGCTTCTGATACCAGTTTCACCGTAATCCTTGCATCTTTATTCGCATTCTTGCAGTCATAAATGAGCTGTGCAAGGTCCTCGATGGAATAGATATCATGATGTGGCGGTGGCGAGATCAGACTGACTCCCGGTGTAGAATGACGGGTCTTGGCAATCCATGGATATACCTTTCCTCCCGGCAGATGTCCGCCTTCTCCTGGTTTTGCTCCCTGTGCCATCTTGATCTGGATTTCCTGTGCACTTACCAGATATCTGGAAGTTACACCGAATCGTCCGGAAGCGACCTGCTTGATTGCGGAACAGCGGTTGGTATCCAGTCGTTCAATTTCTTCTCCACCTTCACCACTGTTGGATTTACCATGTAACTGGTTCATCGCGATTGCCAGTGTCTCATGTGCTTCTTTGGAAATAGAACCGTAAGACATGGCCCCTGTCTTGAAGCGTTTTACGATCTCATCTACACTTTCTACTTCTTCAATCGGAATGCCTTTCTTCGGATAATTGAATTCCAGCTGTCCACGTATATTAATATGTTCTCCCTCTGCATTAACCATATCCGTATACTGTTTGAACATATCATAATCACCACGTCTTGTAGATTCCTGAAGCATATGGATCGTCTGTGGATTATAGAGATGTCTCTCTCCACCACTCTTTAACTTATGCTGTCCGACGCTGTTCAGTGTCATATCAACTTCCAGTCCAAGCGGGTCAAATGCCTGAGAATGGCGTGCGATATAATCCGCCGCAATTTCTTCGATTCCGATGCCGCCGATACGACTGACCGTGTCCGTAAAATACTTGTCAATGAATTCCTGTTTCAGTCCGATTGCCTCAAAAATCTTAGCTCCCTGATAAGACTGGATTGTAGAAATACCCATCTTGGATGCAATCTTTATAATTCCTCCCAGCACTGCATTGTTATAATCATCAACTGCCGCATAATAGTCTTTCTGAAGCATATCGGTATCAATAAGCTGTTTGATGGATTCATGTGCAAGATACGGGTTGATCGCACATGCACCATAACCGATCAGTGTCGCAAAATGATGTACTTCTCTTGGTTCTCCCGTCTCCAGAACAATTCCCACAGACGTACGTTTCTTCGTACGTACCAGATGCTGCTGCAATCCGGAAAGTACCAGAAGTGACGGCATTGCCACATGATATTCATCCACTCCTCTATCTGAAAGGATCAGGATGTTAGCCCCTTCGCGGATAGCTCTGTCAACTTCGATGAACAGATAATCAATTGCTTTTTCAAGGCTTGAATTCTTATAATAGATTGTCGGGATCTCTGCAACCTTGAATCCGTCTTCTTTCATATTTTTAATCTTCAGAAGGTCTGTCTCTGTAAGGATCGGGTTGTTGACCTTCAACATCTTACAGTTCTCTGCTTTTTCTTCCAAAAGGTTACCATCTTCGCCAATATAAACCGTTGTGGATGTAACGATCTTCTCACGGATGGCATCGATTGGAGGGTTGGTTACCTGTGCAAAACGCTGTTTGAAATATCCGAACAGATTCTGATGCATATCTGATAATACCGCAAGCGGTGCATCGATACCCATAGCAGCCGTTCCTTCCGCACCATTCTTCGCCATATTCAGGATGGATGTCTTTACTTCTTCATAAGAATATCCAAATGCTTTCTGAAGTCTTCTGCATTCTTCTGCCGTATAAGAAGGAACTTTCTGATTCGGGATCTTCAGATCTTTTAACTCGATCAGATTGTTGTCCAGCCATTCACCATATGGCTGTCTGCTTGCGTAAGTCTCTTTCAGTTCTTCGTCATCAATGACTTTTCCTTTTTTGATATCAACCAGAAGCATCTTGCCAGGATGCAATCTTTCTTTTACTACAATTTTCTCCGGTGGAATATCTAAAACACCAACCTCTGAGGAAAGGATCAGTGTATCGTCATCCGTAATATAATATCTGGATGGGCGCAGTCCGTTTCTGTCAAGTACGGCTCCCATGCAGTCACCGTCACTGAACAGAATGGACGCAGGTCCGTCCCATGGTTCCATCATGGTTGCATAATACTGATAGAAATCTTTCTTTTTCTGGGAAAGGTTTCTGTTGTTCGCCCATGGTTCCGGAATTGCGATCATTACTGCAAGCGGAAGATCCATGCCACTCATAACCATGAACTCAATTGCATTGTCAAGCATTGCTGAATCGGAACCGCTGGTATTGACCGCCGGAAGTACTTCGTGAAGTTTTCCTTTCATACACTCAGATTCCATATTCTCTTCTCTGGCACGCATCTTGTCCGTGTTGCCACGGATGGTATTGATCTCACCGTTATGTACAATGAAACGGTTCGGATGTGCTCTCTCCCAGCTTGGATTCGTGTTCGTACTGAATCTGGAATGAACCAGTGCGATCGCAGAGTCATAATCAGGATCCTGCAGATCCGGGAAGAACAGACGAAGCTGATCTACCAGGAACATTCCTTTATAAGCGATAGTACGGCTGGAAAGGGATGCCACATATGTATCATCTGCACTCTGCTCAAATACACGTCTTACAATGTAAAGCTTACGGTCAAAATCAATACCCTGTTCTACTTTCTTTGGCCTTTCAATAAATCCCTGCATAATGCACGGCATACATTCAACTGCTCTGCTTCCAAGTACATCTGCCTTTACCGGAACTTCTCTCCATCCAAGGAAATTCATTCCTTCGTTTTTTGACGATGACTTCAAAAATCTTCTTTGCCTGATTCTTTTTTAATTCGTCCTGCGGGAAGAAGAACATTCCCACTCCGTAATCTCTTTCAGAACCTAAAAAGATGCCGAGAGGTTTACAGACTTTAGAGAAGAATCTGTGAGAAACTTGTAATAAGATTCCAACTCCATCACCTGTCTTACCTTCGGCATCCTTGCCAGCTCTATGTTCAAGATTTTCAACGATTTTCAATGCGTTTGCCACTGTATCGTGACTTTTCTGTCCTTTGATATTAACGATCGCACCGATTCCACAGTTATCATGTTCGAATTCGGAACGATACAGTCCATGATGCTGGACTACATTTCCTTCTTTCATACACCTGTTCCTTTCTTTTGTTTTTTCCTACTATATCACAAGGTTTTACTATTGTAAAGAGGAAAATTTCCCCAAATTGTCAGATTATTAGTCTTCTTTATATTTTGTGCAAAAAATCTGACAATTTACATCGTCAGATTTTCATTTTCAGTCTTTAGCTCCGGTTTTTCTTCAATCCGCTGGATCAGAACAAACATTGTTGATGCGATCATTGCACATACAACCGTGATCACACCGATCCGCATGTTATCTTTCAACATCCAGTTATAGAGTCCGTATCTGGTAGCCAGTACAGACAACAAGTTCATCGCCATATGTGCTGCTGCCGGTGCCTTCAGCGAACCGTATTTTTCATATACATATGCCAACATCAGTCCCAGTAAAAATCCATAAAGCATCTGTACCAGATTCACATGTAATACACCAAATACAACTGATGAATAAACCATCGCATATACAAACGAACTTTCCTTTTCCATTCTTCTGAAGAACAGTCCCCTGAATACATATTCTTCACAAATCGGAACCAGTACTGCCAGACATAAGATCTGTATAGCAAGCGGCGCCGAATACATGGCATTCATCGTTGTCTTGTAGCTTGCATCTACCGCAGACAGATTCCCGATGATGATCAGGTTATTCAGTCCCAGCTCATGCAAGTGCCATAATAAGCGCCGCCGGATATTTCCACAAAGGTGCTTTTTTATCCGGTATGATACCTGCTTTTTTCTCTTTCTTTCTGTCACCGTGATACAAAATTGCCATCACAGGAATCGTAACAAGCGCTGACAGACCTTCCACCCATGTTGTATAATCAATATATTTATTCAACATCTTCTCATAAAAGCCCATCAGCTTATTCTGATCAGACATCAATGCTTCTAATGCCGCCTGCGTCTGATAATGCGTCTTCATATATGCCACCATCATGGCCGCCATGACTACCATGCCTACACCGATTCCAATTCCCCATTTGATCAGGAGTGGACCCCACATCTTCCAGAAACGCTTTCCCGGTGTCTCAATTGGCTTTCGCTTTTTATCCTGCTCCTGGTGATAATGGTATCCTGGCTGGTCGTGTCCGTTCTGCCATTCTTCCATAATTATCCTCACTTTCATCTGTTGCTTCGTATCATATACTGTTCTATTCTACTTCTGCGTGAGGAAACATGCAATAAAAAAACTATAAACTTTTTACAATTTAATCTTAACTACATCAACATCCAGATTCCATAAGAATTTATCCAGATCCTTAAAGGATATGAATACTGTTGCTGTATTTTCCAGTGGATGAATTCCCATACTTTTACATCTGCTTAAGTTTTTATCGATAAAGAATTCCACCGCATGTTCCGTATCGTTCATCAGGGCAAAAGGTGTAACGCTTCCCTGTTTTACACCAAGATATTTTTCCAGACGTTCTTCGGAAGCAAAGCTTAATGTTCCTGCCCCAAGCTGTCTTCCCAGTGCCTTCAGATCTAACTTTGTCTTCTCATCAGCTGTGATCAGGAAATGTCTCTTTCCCTTTGAATCTCTTAAGAATAAGTTCTTACACAATGTTCCTTTTTCCGGGAGTCCCAGCCGGTCCATATCCTCCATTGTATGCACGGGCTCGTGTTCTACCACCTCGTACTTAATTCCCATCTTGTTTAACGCATCATATACTCGCTGTTTCTGGTCTTCCATGCTGTTACTCCTTTCTAATTCGAATAGTGTACTACAATATTGGCAGTCACCATTCCCTTTCCTGTATTTTTATACACATAATCATCAAAAGCATTATACGAAGCCGCATCTCCGGCTTTCAGCACATATTCATGATCTTTAAAGATCAGTGTCAGTTCTCCGGAATACACGGTAATGAATTCTCTCGTACCATTCATCTGGCGGTTCGCTGCATCATGCCTCCCTCGTCAAATTCCAGGTCAAATATCTCAAAATCCTGTCCTTCCCGGAAGCTGAAAATCGGATAAAGACGATATCTTCCATCATCACCCACCAAAGGATCTACTTCTTTCTTGCCAGTTCCGAAAAAACGGCTGCGGTTTATCTGCGGTAAAATGCCGTTACCGGTACTTTCAATCCCAGTGCCAGCTTATACACCGTCGATATCGTAGGATTCACTTCTCCTCTTTCCAGCTGACTTAACATACTTTTGCTGATTGTGGTAAGGGATGACACCTGTTCCAGACTCAGTCCTTTTCCTTTTCGGATATCTTTCAGATTCTCTGCGATCAATTCATTCAAACGATCCAATTCATGTCCCTCCCTTTTGCAAAATTCCTGTATATAGAATTTTTATCTATTATATTGCATATTTTTTTTAAAGTAAAGAGACTGCAGAACTTTATTCCTGATTTTGTCTGCGATCTCTTTTATTTCAGCATCTATTTACTTTAAGTCAATATAATTGTGACTTAAAAGTTCTTCTACAACTGCTTCATAGCGATCCAGTTTCTCTGCTTTCCGGATCTTTTTCAGCTGTTTTTCCTTATCCGGGAACAATGTCCCAAGATAACACCAGAGTTCTTTCATCTTGAACAGCACATTCTTATCCCCACAGCTTACCTCCTGGTAATCCTGATAGATCTGATCATGGAACGCTCTTAATTTCTTCGCATCGATCTTTTTTTCTCCGGATTCCATGATTTCAATCAGTTCCGGATTTCTCAAAATTCCGCGCCCCAGCATGATACAGGAGGCCTCTGGAAACCGCTTCTTTAATTTTTCCATATCCTCTGTTGTAAAAATATCACCGTTATAACACAACGTGTGCTTACATTCCTTCACTGCATCCGCAAATGCATCCAGATCCGGATGTCCTTTATAAAACTGCTGCTGTACTCTCGGATGTACGATCAGCTCTTCCAACGGATACTGGTTATAAATCCTCAAAAGTTCTCCCCACTCATCTGCATCAAATTTTCCGATTCTTGTCTTTATGGATATCTTCACATCTGCTTTTGCATAAATCTCATCCAGAAACCGGTTCAGTTCTTCTGTGTGGATCAGAAATCCCGAGCCGCGTCCTTTCGATACTACCGTCTTGGACGGACAGCCAAGATTCAGGTTCACCTCATCATATCCATACCCTTTTAACTTTTCTACCGTATCCAGAAATCCCTTTGCGTCATTTGTCAGGATCTGCGGAACCAGGTTCATCCCCGGATTGTGTGCCGGCAGAATATCATTCTTCTCTCTCGTATTAAAATCCTTTTTGGTATGCGGAACCAGAAAAGGAGTGAAATATTTCTCCATCGGACGGTAATGTGTATGATATGCTCTCCTGTATATATAAGTTGTAATTCCTTCTAATGGTGCAAGATAATACTTCACCTTTGTATCCTCCTGATCATTATCATTTTATTGTTCTGTCCGCGGCGGCCCGCTCAATTTCACAGACCGTCAGCCTGTAGTCTTTTACCCGGAACTTAATCTCATACCCGGCATACTCCATTCCATATACTCTGTCCGGATCATTCTGATAAGACGGTCTCGGATCTTCTGCGAGGATCTCCCGCACGCATCCCTGCTGTTCATTTGGAAGTTTTAACAGAAGTTCCTCCGGTATCTCTACCTCCAGCGCATAACCCTTCACCCGGTCGGCGAATCCGCCTCTGGCATCCGGCATACAGTCCACATACGGCAGATATGGCTTGATATCCAGTATCGGCGTTCCATCCATCAAATCTGCTCCTTCGACTTCAACAACCATACCTTTTTCCGGACGTTTCTCGATCCCAAGCAGCCTGACACAGGACAATCCGATCGGATTCGGCCGGAACGGCGACCTGGTTGCGAATACACCGCACCGCTTATTCCCGCCAAGTCTCGGCGGACGTACCGTCGGACTCCAGTTCTCCCTGACCACCTCTGAAAATTCCCAAATCAGCCACAGATGCGAATATTCTTCCAGTCCTTTTAGTGCCTCTTCTTTGCGGTATTCTGGCTCGAATACAATTGTTCCTTTTGTACTTACAAGTCCCGACTGCCTTGGAATTCCAAATTTCGTTGGAAAGTCGGTATGGATTCTTGCTATATATTCTAACTTTTTCAACTGCTCCGCTCCTTATTCCTCACCCAGATATTCTTTCAATCTGGCAATCTCTTCTTTGTGCCCGGCATCATCAAGCGGCGTCTCCAGATAGAATGGCAGATCTTTAAGCTTCGGATGGCGCAGCACATTCAGAAGTGCCTCCAGCCCAATCTCACCTTCTCCGATCACTGCATGCCGGTCTTTCCTGGAACCGAAAGGCATCAGACTATCATTCAGATGAATCGTTCTTAATAATTCAAGTCCCAATATCCGGTCAAATTCATCCAGTACCCCGTCCAGATCATGGACAATATCATATCCCGCCGCAAACACGTGACAAGTATCCAGGCAGATTCCAATCCGCTCCGGGTGCTGTACGCCGTCTCGGATCTGCTTTAACTGTTCAAAACGGTATCCGATCTCTGTCCCTTTTCCACTCATTGTTTCCAACAGAACCTTAATATTCTCCGTTCCTGTAATCGCCTGATCAAGTCCACGGATAATATTGGTAATCCCGGCTTCTTCTCCGATCCCGGTATGACTGCCGGATGGAATACCAGGTTTTCAATCTTCAGTTCGTCCATACGTCTGATATCTTCCCGGATCACCGTACAGGCAAATTCATATGTCTTTTCCGTCGCACTCGCCAGATTCATCGTATACGGCGCATGTGCAAGAACCGGACCGAATGCATGGCTTTTACGGATCTGCTGGAATTTCTCTACTTCTTCTTGTGCATAAGTTTTATAACTGGATCCACGCGGGTTTCTGCTGAATATCTGCATCGTATTGGCATTCATCTTTACTACATTTTCCGCAGTCTTCGCAATTCCTCCCGCAATGGACATATGTGTCCCGATTGTATACATTATTTTCCTCCAAAAAATAGGCGTCAGAGAACCAGCATACGCCAGTCCGCTAACGCTCATTATATCATGATTTTTATTTCAGCAAAAGAATCTCTTTTTCCGGCAGTTTCAGATAATCCGGAATGCCCTTTTCTGTAAGTTCGTCCCATAGATTTTTCTGTACATACCAGCAGATATCATCACTTTCTTCTGTCTCACCTTTTAAGAAATATTTCCATTCAAATGGAAATTCTGCCTTTCCTTTTTCTTTAACCGGAATGCAGTTATCTTCTCTTTCGCCCCACACCGATGAATTCGTGTGCACGAAGCCCGATATGTGTAATCTCTGCATCGATCTCCTGTTCCAGATGAAGCCTTGTGCCCCAGTCCGGGATCTCGATACTGTGTTCATCCAACCTTTTTACCTGAACAATGTTCTTACATCCGGTAAGCCTTGCTGCTTCCACCTGTTCTGGGCAGTCAAAGATTGCCTTTGTGTCACCGTAACAGATCTGTTTCCCGTCATCAATGACCAGAAGTTCCTCGCTGAACCGGTAGATCTCATCCCTGCTGTGGGACACCAGGATCACCGTTCCGTCATAATCGCTTAAGAGTTCCATCATCTCCTGCTGCAGACGGTCTTTTAAGAAGACATCCAGTGCCGAAAATGGTTCATCGAGAAGAATAACGGATGGTTCGTATGCCATGATCCTCGCCAGCGCAACTCTCTGCTGCTGCCCGCCGGAAAGCTCTCTCGGAAGTCTTTTTTCCAGTCCCTCCAGACGGAAATGACGGATCATCTTCTGTACCTGTTCCTGCTTCTTCTTTTTGTTACCGGCAAGTCCGGCTCCGACATTCTGCTCCACGGTCATCGTTGGGAACAATGCATAGTTCTGGAACATATATCCGACATTTCTCTTCTGTGGTTTTAAGCAGATTCTGGAATCAGAATCATACAGGACATGATCGCCAATCTGGATATGCCCCTGGTCCGGGTGCTCAATTCCTGCAATGCTTTTCAGAGTCAGACTCTTTCCGCTTCCGGAAGCACCGAGGATTCCGATTCTTTTCTTCGTGGATTTCCAGTGTACATCCAGCTCGTACTCTCCAAGTTTTTTATGTATCTTTACTTCCATCGCCATCTGTCGTTCCTCCTACCATCTCCGGATATTCTTCGTATTCTGACCGGTCACCAGATTCATAAGGACGATCAGCACGAATGCAACCAGCATAATGATCACAACCCAGATGCCCGCCGTCAGATAATTGCCGTCCTGGATAACCATTGCGATCCTCTGGGAAATGGTTCCCGTCTTTCCCGGAATATTGCCCGCAAGCATGGATGTTGCACCATATTCTCCAAGCGCTCTTGCAAATGTCAGGATCGTACCCGCTACCAGTCCCGGTCCTGCGGATGGGACTGCAACCTTCCAGAAGATCTTATATTCCGGCATACCAAGTGTTCTTGCCGCATGAATCAGATTCACATCGATCTGTTCGAATGCCGCTCTTGCATTTCTGTACATCAGCGGAAATGCAATCACAGTCGCTGCTATGATACAGCCAGCCCAGGTCTGTACAACTTTGATGCCAAATTGTTCGTACAGCAGGATACCAAACGGACGTCTTCTGCTGAACAGAAGAAGCAGGAAGAATCCTGCTGCCGTCGGCGCAGTACCATCGGCAGTGTCAGGATCCCATCTGCAATTGCTTTCACTTTCGGTCCTGCCTTGATTACTCTTCTTGCGGCAAACAGGCCAAGAAAGAATGAGAATATCGTTGCAACAATTCCCGTCTTTAACGACACATATAGTGGACTGTAATCCAGTCCTTTCAGTATTTCTACCACTGCATCCATGTAACTTCCTCCTGTTTCATCTATTACATACTTCGAAAAACCGAAAACATGCAGCCACAACTGCCTGCATATTTTCTTTCATACTATGAAGCTTCTTATCTTTCTACGTCTGTGTCGAAATAGTATGCATCGAAGACTTTCTTAGTCTTGTCAGATAATACGAATTTGTAGAAGTCTTTTGCGGCTGCAGTCTGTGTCTTATCTGCTTCGTCATTCTGTACCTGACAGATTGGGTAGATAACATCGCCTGTCAGATCATAGCTTACAACCTGGAGGATATTCAGTTTGTCTTCGTATCCATAAGTATCTGAATAGTATGTTGTTCCAACTTCACAGGATCCTTCTGCTACTGCTGTAAGTACTTTACTTACGTTATCTTCCTCACTAATTTCCACTCCACCAAGTGCCTGTGATACTTGATCTGTTGTAATGGCATCTACTTCACCGTCAGCCTTTAATGTTCCAAGATTTACCAGTGCCTGTCTTGTATATTTTCCAACCGGAACACTTCCGCCTGCAAGTGCGATACTCTTGGCATCTTTTAAGTTCTCAAGACCTGTTACCTTTGTGCCGCTGTCTTTTAAGGAGATAACTACCACCTGGTTATTCAGGACATTTGCTCTTGTGCCGTCTACTACCAATCCGTCTGCTTCAAGCTGATCCATCTGCTTCTGTGCTGCAGAGAAGAACAGGTCACACTCATATCCCTCTTCGATCTGTGTCAGCAGTGTTCCGGAGCTGTCTGCGTTAAATGTGATCTTCACTTCCGGATGTTCTTCGTTGTACTCTTTTGCAAGCTCTGTCATAACCGTGTTCAGGCTTGCTGCGATGAATACCTGGATCTCTGTCTCTTTCTTGCTGCTCTTTTTGCTGTCATCTGTCTTCTTTTCTTCTGTCTTTTTATTTTCTCCGCATGCTACCAGTGAAACTAGCATCACTCCTGCCAGGAGGACAGATGCGATCCTTTTTGCCATCTGGTTCTTCATAATACGTTTCTCCTTTTCTCTTATCTGATAAATTTACCAGTTACTGTATCTGTAATAGGATTATTTCCTGCCACATTCCTGTACATTTCCTCTCAGGACATCCAGTCCATGAGGAAGTTTCGGAAGAATATACTCCAGTGCTTCCGTCACTGCTTTCGGGCTCCCCGGAAGATTGATAATGAGTGTCTTCTTCCGCATTCCCGACACTGCCCGGCTGAACATTGCACGGTCTGTGATCGTCATCGAATAACTACGGATCGCATCTGCAATTCCGTTTGCCATCCGGTCGCAGACAGCGATCGTGCCTCCGGCGTCATGTCTCTTGGGGCAAATCCTGTCCCGCCTGTTGTCAGGATCAGGTCAACCTGTCTCTGATCCGCCAGACGGATCAGCTGTTTCTTTAATCCTTCTTCACCATCCGGCAGAAGAATGGTCTCTTTTATGTTAAATCTGATATGATCTTTTTCTTCACTGTCTTTTAATATCTTTTCTATTGCCGGACCGCTTAGGTCATCTCGTTCTCCGGCAAATGCTTTGTCACTCAGCGTGATCACGGCTACACTGTATGGGCGGTCTTCCTGCGGCATTACGACTTCCACACAGTCACCCACACGGATCATTCCACCTGTCAGTACTTCTGCGAAAATGCCTTCTCTTGGCATAATACAGTCTCCCATCCGCTGATAGATCGCACAGTGGCTGTGGCATTCCTTTCCAATCTGTGTGACTTTCAGCCTGACTGCATCTCCGATCCGTATTTCGGAATCAACCGGAACATTTCTTAAATCAAATCCCTCTACGATCAGATTTTCTCCAAATGCCCCAAAATCTACATCCGCTCCCTTTTCCCGGAATGCTTCAATCTTCTCCAGTGCAAGAAGACTGATCTGTCTGTGCCATTTTCCGCCATGTGCATCTTCTTCAATGCCCCAGTCCGGCACGATCTTTGCCGTTTCTACCGGATACTTGGCAGTTCCTCTTCTGGACTGATACAGATTCCTCTGATCACGCCTTTCTTCTGATTCATCCTGTCTTTTATCCTCCAATCTGTGCCATCTGATGTGCTTCCGTAATCGCTCCCGGCTCTTCAAAGCAGTGCGCTGCCGGTTTCTGTTCAATGGCTCGTTTTATCTGTTTTCTTATCTCTTCCTCTGTTCCATTCCGCAGTAAATCTTTCAATGGATAGGTATCCCCATAACACAAACACGGCTTCAGGTCTCCGGTCGAAGTCAGCCGGATGCGGTTGCAGTTCTTACAGAACTTACCGTGCATCGCACTGATAAATCCGATACCGCCAGTGAATCCTGGAATCTGATAATATACCGCAGGTCCATTGCCGTGTATCTTACTGTCCTTTCGGATATCTGGATATACCTTCCGTATCTCATCCAGAAGTTCCAGATTCGACACACCTGTATTCTCCTTTCCATAACCGATCGGCATGAGTTCTATAAATCTTACATCAACCGGCAGGCTTTCAGCCAGTGTGATCAATGCCTTCCATTCCGTTTTGTCACCGTCAGACTGCAACACCGTATTCACCTTTGTCCGTATCCCACTTTCTGCGGCGGCCGCTACTGCCTGCCGTACTGTTTCACAGGCGTCGGTTCCGGTAATCTCTTGATATTTTTCACGATCAAGCGTATCCAGACTGATATTGATCCCGTCCAGTCCGGCCTTCTTTAACGCTTCCAGATTGTCTTGTAACAGAACGCCATTCGTCGTCATCGTGACCTGTGTGATTCCCGAAATATTTTTTATCATTCCAATCAGATCGGCGCATCCTTTCCGCACCAGCGGTTCCCCGCCTGTAATCTTGATCTTCTGAATGCCAAGCTCTGCTGCAAGTATGCACACTTTCCGGATCTCTTCATACGTCAGGATCTCCGCCATGGATACCTGCGTGATTCCGTCCGGCATACAATATCTGCATCTTAAATTACAGCGGTCCGTAATGGAGATCCGCATATAATCAATCACTCTTCCTGCCGCATCAATCATAGCTCCGTCTCCCGGTCAGCTTCCCATATGCCGCTTTTTCCACCTGTTTTCTTCAATAAACGGATACCGGTCATGCACATGCCTTTGTCGACCGCCTTACACATATCATAAATCGTAAGCAGTGCCACCTGAACTCCGGTAAGTGCTTCCATCTCTACACCGGTCTTCCCGACCGTCTTCGTCGTACACCGTGCTTCAATCTCACAGGTCTCCTCTATATATTCAAATTCCACTGTAACCTTGCTCAGGTTCAGGATATGGCACAACGGGATCAGCTCTGATGTTCTCTTCGCCCCATGATCCCTGCAATCCTTGCAGTTCCCAGGACATCTCCCTTTTTCATTCCACCCGTCTTTACTTTTTCAAAACATTCCTTCGACATGCGGATTCTTCCCATTGCCGTTGCCTCACGCATCGTGTCTGCTTTTTCACTGACATCGACCATCACTGCATGCCCCTGTTCATTGAAATGCGTAAATTCTCCCATGATTACTCCTTCCTTATCATATCCGGATCACCTGAACTTTTTCTCCTTCCGGATAGGTCCGTTCTCCCTCCGGGAATACCACCAGACAATTGCTGCCAATCCCATTCTTAAGCTGTCCGTTTCTCTGAATCTGCGGAAGGAACACGCCTTCCTCATCACATTTTCCTTTTACGATCCGTTTTGGCTTCCCGGTCTTTACAAATGTCTGTCTCAGCACTTTTGTCTCTTTCTTCTGTATATATACCTCTTCTGCCTGTCCGCCAGATATCCGCCGGCTAATAATTCAAATAATGCCGCCACTGCAAATGGATTACCGGAAAGCGACAGAACAGGGATGTCCTCTACTACCGAAAGCATTGTCGGCATTCCGGGTTTTACCCGTATCCCGTGAAATAGTACCCTGCCGTTCAGGCTTTCTATGACATCCGGAACGAGATCCTTATCTCCTACTGATACCCCTCCGGTTGTCAGGATCAGATCTGCTTCTTTTAATACCTCACTGATCTTGTCTGCGATCTTGTCCCTGTCATCTCCCGCGGTTTCATACTGTAGTATCTCACAGCCCATCTCTCTTAATCTCGCACACAGCCAGATTCCATTTGCATCATAGATTTTCCCGGGTTCTAATGATGTATCTGCATTCTGCAGCTCATCACCGGTTGTAATCACTGCAGCCCTAAGTCTTCTATATACAGTAATGTCCCGTACTCCCGCAGACGTAACTGCCGCCAGCAGATAAGAATCCACCAAAAGTCCGGCTTCTGCCAGCAATTCCCCGGCAGAAAAATCTTCTCCTTTCGGGCAGTAATTTTCTCCCGGTCCCACATTATTATAAATTTTGATTGTTTTCCTGTCCTGATCCGGATCTGCTATTCTTACATAATCCGTATCTTCCTGTTTTACTACACAGTCTGCTCCTTCCGGTATCATTGCTCCGGTCATGATCCGGACTGCCTGATGTGGTTCCAGTATAAGCTCTGTCTTTTGTCCCGCATACACACACCCGGCAACTTCCAAGGTAACCGGATGCTCAAGATCTGCCCCGCAGACGTCCCGGCTTCTCAGTGCAAATCCATCCATCGCTGACCTTGGAAACGGCGGCTGGGTTACTGCCGCA
>ENA-OQBJ01000466-OQBJ01000466.1-human-gut-metagenome-genome-assembly--contig:-NODE-466-length-21336-cov-2.338441_pt1 | contig 21336 bp, 22 predicted proteins | sample MGYA00242743_ERZ504545 | MGnify/ENA primary metagenome ERZ504545 (study PRJEB26092, sample SAMD00036252) | human gut metagenome | host: Homo sapiens | study: EMG produced TPA metagenomics assembly of...
TCTCCATCTCCCCATCTCTTAGAAGCAAAAAAGAGCGCCATTGCAAAATATTCTTCTCCGTCCGGCGCGTCCGTCCGCGTTTCTTGTACCATCGACAGCACACGGCCAGACAAAATAATTCTTCCCCGGACCATCCTCGATATACATATACGTCCTACCCATTTCCATAAAACGGTCAAATTCCTGTTTCCGGTTCATCTGGACGCACACCATCATTCCATATGACATGCCCTCCGTTCTGACATCATGATTTCCGGTGTCCTCCATGTATCCCATGTCCGCACCTGCTTCATGATAGAAACGCTCTTCTTCACTTCCATAAAAGATTGTTTCAAATGTTTCTTTCACTCTTTTTTCAATTTCCTCTTCGGAATATCCACACTCTTTAAAAATATTGCGGTATACTCCTGTTTCATATGCTCCTGCCATATTTTATTTTTCCTCCTGTCTGCCGTGATACGTTTCTGCCGGTCCAAGATAACTTTCTTCCGGCTTTTCCCCCATCGGATAAATCACGATTTTTTCGAGAACGAAGCCGGGTGTCACATGATAGACCCGAAGTGTATTGAACCCTGCTCTGCATTTTATCGAAACTGTTTGTCTTCGAATCTGACTCAGAACACCTTCTGCCCATTTCTCTGCCTGATCACCGACCTGATAATCTTTCTCCACTGCGTTTACGGTTTCTGTCATCTCTTCATTTATCCTGACCGCATAAAGAAGTTGATTCTCTCTGGTAACCGGATTGGATGGCTGCATATAGAATTCTGCTTCATATGTTCCGCTTTCTTCCAAAACAAATTGATACTCCAGATACGGCGCATCCTGTCCCGGAACTGTGCAGGCATCGGATGGAAATGCCTTCATCGCTGAATTCGTCTTTCCATATCCCTGCAGATTTTCAAATTTTACCTGTCTGTCTTTGTAATTTCCAGGAACAGAATTTACATAATGTGCCGCTTCGATGCTGAGATACCCCATTGTATCCACAAATACATTTTTCTTATCCTGTAGATTTCCTGTATAAACCGGCACTGTAATCTCACATTTTCCTTCCGGTGTTGCAATCTCGAGCGAATCCTGAATAGTATCCTGGTTCGTTTCCGGTAATCTCTGTTTTATCAAGGTAAGATTCAGCCGCACTTTCTTCTGGCTCACGCCATCCAGCCATCCTTCCATCGGCTCCACAGACAGCCAGCCCGGTTTTTTCAGAACTTTGTACTCTGCCTTTAAATCACTCCGGCTATATAGGGTGACGGATGCTCTGGTACAGTCCGGATTTAAGAAATCCTTTAATTTCATCGTGTTATCCAGCCACGGGCTTCCTTCCGCATGCTGCGCCGTGCCGTCTGCTGCCACAAGGATGGATCTTTTCTTTAATGGTATGACCCGCATAACGACTGGATTCCTGCATTCATCTTCATTCCAGTGTGTAAATCCAATATGCTGTGACATTCCCATTCCATACCATCTTCCCTGATCCATCTGATGATACATTTCCACAGCTTTTCGATCCTGTTCCATGCATCTTTCCACTTCATCCCCATAATCATTGGCACAGACCGCACCAAGATTAGCATAATAATGATTCCAGCCTGCAAGAATCTGCATCTTCACAAGATTCATTGTCCCAAATGCCGGATAATATACAAGCGCGATAAATGCGGACAGATTCTGCGGATTCGTTTTTTCAATTGTTTCATATACGTCCTGCAGTTTTTTCAAAAGCTGCTCTTCTTCTTCGAAGATCCTGCTGCTTTCCTTTTCCTGCACCGGATGATACGTCTCCGGGTTCAGTGCTTCCGGCCTTCTTCTGTGGATGATTTTTGTGTACTGCTCTAAAATGTCTGCAATAGTGTCCTGTGTCTCTTCTTCCACAGAACCGAATTGCTGTCTCACCCACTTTCTGGTGTACTCCTGCGTGCAGTTAAGCGCCCTGCTTCCCCAGCGATCAAAGTCATACGCCATGTCCAGAAAAAAGCTCAGTGGAAATTCCTGTGTGGCGATGTCTCCGACATTTACCATCCAGAGTTCCCGCACACCAAAATCGTATGCCATACTCATCTGCTCCCAGATTTTCGGCAGATAAGAACTGTTGATCCACTCATAGGAAACCGGCCATCCGTGGTAGTCCAGATGATAATACATACCATAGCCGCCCGCATGTTTTCGCATCTCTTCTGTTGGAAGTGTCCGGAGATTTCCATAGTTATCATCACAGAGCATCAGAATCACATCCTCTAACTCCTTCTGCTCCCATTAGTCCCTTTGTTTTTCATTTCCATAGAAAAATTCTTCTACTTCTTTGTATAAGGCTATCATGCGCGGAACCTTGGTCAGATCAGGATTTACACGTTCCTGAATCAGTTTTTTCTGCGTTTTCAGTACATCCCGCAGCAACTGAATATTATCTTCCAGTGTTGCATTCTTTCCCATGATCGCAGTATCCGCTTCTCCACGCATGCCGACGGTGATTACATTTTCAAACTTTCCGCTTCTTTTCAGTCCATCTTCCCAGAATTTTGTAATTCCCTCTCTGTTTGTTCTGAAATTCCAGGCATCTCCGTAAACAGAATTCTTACCTCTGAGATATTTGTATTCTTCCCCCTGCCTTAAGCACGGCTCATGATGTGACATTCCCATAATAATTCCGTATTCATCTGCAAGCTCCGCATTTAAGAGGTCCGGTCCATCATCTGCAAATCTTGCGCTCCACATAGCCGGCCAGAGATAATTTCCTTTTAATCTGAGTAAAAGTTCAAATACATGATCATAAGCTTTTGCATTAAAGCCGCCAAAATTATGATTGCACCAGTTTCCAAATGCCGGCCATTCATCATTAATAAAAATCCCCGGTATCTGACGGATGGCTCTTTGCTGATACAGGCCATGTCTTCCCTCAGTTCTATCTTTTCCTGCTTTGGCGGCATCAGTCCGCACCAGTCGACAAACGGTGAGACTCCCAGCATTTCCGATAAATGAAAAAGGCCATAAATCGTTCCTCTTTTGTCGCTCCCGGCAATTACAAGAAGGTTCGATTTTGTCCTGTTTTTTATTTCAGGAAAAATCCATGCATAGCATTCTCTCTTTTGTTCCAGCTCTTTTAATTCCGCACTCCCGGCTTCTTCCAGCTTTTTCAGGAAGCTGCTTTTTCCTTTCGTCGCGGCAATGATCGTCCAGTCCTCCCCGCTGCTTTCCAGTGTTTCCGGTATCTCTTTTTCTACCAGAATCTGCGGTTTCTTTCCCGATACAAGTTCCACATCGTGTGCTACCTTTTCCGTAACTCTGATTACGCCCGGAAAGGCACTTTGCTCCAGACAAATTCTCATAGGATTCCCTCCCGTATTTTATAAAAAGCCCCCATCTGTTTACTGGTTATCACCATTGTAAACAAATAGGGGCCTCGGACTATTTAGTTCTTGTCATTCAATATGCAAAAATTGCTATTCTTTTTGTTCATTCGTTGATCGAGCTCTTTCTGTAAATCCTCAAAATAGCTCTGTGGATCGCATGCGTTGTATGCTTCCATATAGGAATTCCATGTTTCTTCAAAATTCTGTGCCAGAATCACCTGCGGAAGCCACCGGTGTTTTACTTCATCCATCCGTTCCAGTGTCTGTCCTGCCTGTGTATTTGATGTCAGTGAATTGGTATACGAATACATGGGATACCACACTCCCGGCGCATCATTTCTCCCAAGCATATCTACATAGTTTGTTACTCCATACGCCTCAAAACATTCCTGTATATCCCGGGGCTGGCTTTTCCAGAATTCTACCGGTTGATTTTCCGGCGAAAATGCATTGATTCCATCTGACAGCATTCCTTCACTCCTTGGAAAATAGGAATATGTACAAAAATGCGTCTTTTTCAGTTTCCGATCATTTACCCTTACGCCCTGCTCCTCATTCAGATAAAATATTCCGTTTTCGTCTATCGAATAATCCAGATTTTCTTCTCCCCAGAAACGTAATTTCGTAATCTCCGGATCAAGGAGGTTATTTACAAACTGCATTGCCCCTTCCGGGTCTTCACAGGAAATGGTAATAGAAAGTCCTGACGCGGTATCCAGCTCTGCTGATCTTGCCGTATGCCACTGATTCTTTACTTTTTTGTCTATTGTTATCGGAAGTGGCACATAATCACATCCATAACTGCGCAGATTTCCGGAATCATACGCTGTCTGTATGGCATAATAAAACTGCCATCTTTGATCCACCATACCAAGAACAGCACCTGTGGACAGCTTATCCAGATATTCTTCATAAGTATCCAGAAATGTTTCCGGGCTGATCATTCCTTTTTTTGTATTCTTCATTTAATTTCTGATAGTATCTTTTGGCTGTCGGTGTTGTATTATAGTCAATGACCTGCAGTGTATCTGGATCTACGATGCAGCTCCCATCATTCGGATATCCATCCAGAAATTGAGGAACATTCTCCAGACAAAAGTATCTCCAGTCATCGCATAAAATAGCAAACGGAATATTCGGTGTTCCATTTTCCAGACAGGGATTTGCTTCCTGATACCGTTCCAGAAGATCAAAATATTCATCCACCGTCGTGATTTCCGGATAGTCTGCCCATTTCAAAACTCTTGTCTGAATCCAGAAAGCTTCTCCGCTGTGGATTACTTCCGTGTCCTGTCCCTGTGAAACTCCGAATTGTGGAATCCAGTAGATATGTCCGTCTGCCTGCCGAAACAGGTCCCTCTGTTCCTCTGTCAGATAATTTTTTATATTGGGATAATTGTCCCAGTATTCGTCAATGGGAATCAGTGCTCCTGCATCATATAATTTACTTTCGCCGGAAATAAAATCCGGATACTCGCCGGCTGCAATATAAGCATTCAGTGCATTATCCTTTGTCTGTCCTTTCAGCCATGTTTCTTCACAATCGGCTCCGATCTGTTCAGCGATCTTCTTTTTCATATCATTATCCGAAGTGATCTCTTCCCCTGTTGTTGAAAAAAAGGCCGTATAATGACGGATCTGATTTCTGCTGTTCTGGCTCTGGTACAGGAGAGCAGCTATTCCAGCTATCATCAGACTCCCTGCCAGTAATAATATTGTTGTTTTTTTCTTCATTCTTTTCCCCTGTCTCATTTCCTCTTTCTATTTGTTATAATAAGCACCTGATATTCTGCAATAATACTTGCTAAAAATAACACCTAGGCCTCTGGCTTAGATATTGTCATTATTGTTTTTATTTTATTGCTTTCTACTTCTTGCACACCAAGGGCAGCCCCATGTTAGCCACTTCAATTAAATAAGCAAGCTAAAACCTGTAATAAAAAGAGCCTGACGCATCAGGCTCTTTCAAGGTGTTGTCCGAAGACGGCCACCGCAATTCATAACTATAATGTACCACACAGGGTGAAATCCTGCAAGAAATTTTAAGAGTTATATGTTTTTCCTTTCAGCAGTTCTGCCGCAAGTGCTCATTGATATCATCGGACAGATTGTTTTCCTCCGGTTTGCCGAAATATGTTTCCATTGCATAGCTTAAGGTATCAAACGCACCGGAAATGACCTACTGGAATGGTACAGACATCGAATATTCTGGATCCAGGAACGCAACGTCTGCCTGTGCAAAAATGATCTTACAGCAGTTGGAAACCAAACCGCCCTGTTTTATTCGTGGATCTTTCTGATATTGCACATTTTAACAAATTCCGGATCAAAATGCTTGACCGCAGTTCCCTGATAGCCAAGATCCAGTGAACTGATTTTCTGCATCTCCTCTTCAGTCAGTGTAAAATCCCATATCTGGAAATTCTCTTCGATTCTCGCTTTGTGAACCGATTTCGGAATGACCACAACGCCGCGCTGCACATTCCAGCGCAGAACAACCTGTCCTACGGTCTTTCCGTGTGCGGCAGCGATTTCTTTTACCATCTCGTTGTCAAACGGATTGTGGCGTCCTCCGCCGAGCGGTGCCCATGCCTCCGGCACGATCTGGTACTCTTCCATGACTTTTAATGCAGACTCCTGTGCGAAGTACGGATGCATTTCAATCTGGTTTACCATCGGACGGATCGCTACCGTTTCCAGTTTACGGTATCCTGCCATGAAATCACCTGCAGGCTGATGGATAAACATCAGATCGATGTAGTCGGTTCCAAGCAGTTCCAGACTCTTTTCTACGGTTCCTTCTGTCAGATACTGGCTTGCCCAGATTTTGGTGGAGATGAAAATGTCCTCTCTTGCCACACCGGATCTTTTGATTCCGCGTCCGACCGCGCGCTCATTCATGTAAGCCTGTGCAGTGTCGATCATGCGGTATCCGCAGGCTAATGCGTCCACAACCGCCTGCTCTGCCTGATCTGGTGTCATCATAAAGGTTCCGATTCCCACTGCCGGAATCTGCACCTGATTGCTTAATGTAAAGTTCATCATCATAACCTCCCTGTTTTATTTTGATGTGTGATATTTTGTTATTTCCCTGTCTTTGTAGCTTTAGCTTATCACCCGGAGTGCTACCGGTCAAGGACTTTTTAAAAAATTTACTAAAATCTAATCGTTCATTCCTATTTCGTATCGACTGAAATATTTACAAAAACGTCATATCATGAATTCCGTTGTCCATGATATGACGTTTTTCCTCTCAGCATTCGGTTTTCTATCTTTTTATCTTTTCAATCCTGCACTCATGTTCTTTCGTCTTTTTATTGTAGTTAATTCCCACCAGAAGAATATTTCCTGTATATTCCAGAATAGAATCCGGATATTTTTTATCCCAGATCTGCTCTATGGCAGTATCTGTGCTTTTGTTCCACTTAAGTTCTACCAGCAGCGCCGGATAACTTGTTCTGTATTCCGGTTTCGGAAGATAAACAAAATCTGCAAAACCGCGTCCGGTCGGTAGCTCTCTTACGGGTTGGAAATAATACTGCATAGAGCTTAAATATGCTATCGTAAGCACGCTGCTCAGGGAATTTTCATCATTATATTGGATCACCGAACTGTACTCCTGATGAATTCGCTCTATCCCATCTGCTACCGCTTTTTCATCCATATCCAGGGTTGCATCCAGCAAATCTGCGGATTCCTTCTGAAAAGTAATCATTTCATTCCATTTATTGCGTTTCACCGCATTGTTTAATTCATGTCTGATTTCCTCATTTGGAATAAAAACCTGCTCCCTGTCCTGATCGTAAGCCAGATATCCCAAGTGGATCAGATACGTCAGTACATCATCCCGGTTGGCGAAGCTTACGGTATCATTCTGGAAAGATGTCACATCCACATCCACGGCGGCCCCCGACATCATTTCTATAATTGCCGCCCGCAGTCCGTCGAAATTCATGTTAATCAGTGGCACGATTGCTTCATAGCTGCCGGTATTGGACCAGTAGCTTTTATATTTTCCATTCAGCATCAGGCTGACAACGGCTTTTGGATTATATACCTGATACCCTTCCAGAGAATATCCATCATACCATAATTTCACCTGCTCATAGATCTGTCCGTACCTGTCGCATAAATCATGCACTTCCTCTTCTGTAAAGCCAACATACGGTGCCATTCTTCCTGCATCCAGCATGGTAAATTCTTCAAAATTGTTGAGAGCGGACTGTGTCTTTAATTTCTTGATCGGCAGAATTCCTGTCAGATACGCCAATGCAATATATTTTGACGGTTCTGACCCTTTAAACATGCCACGCAGAAAATCAATATACTTTTCCTGTACTTTATGATTCTGTGCCTCATCACGGATCAGTACATCCCATTCATCGATGATGACAACAAATTTGTTTCCGCTGGCAGCCTTGATATAAGACATCGCACCATAAGCAGTTTTTACCGTATCCGGAATCAACTCTCCGTATTTTTCCTTCAGTTCCTGCAGTATTCCATGATTGATATATTCCACAACCTGATCCGCATTCCCGGCGTCCATCATGCACCATTGTACATCAAAATGAATGACATCGTACTGATTCAGATGTTTTTCAAAAGACGAAGCCTTGCAAATCGCATAATCTGCAAACAGTGCTCTGGAATCACAGCCCTTGCTGTAGTATGCTGACAGCATCTCCGCTGTAATCGACTTTCCAAAACGTCTGGGACGGCTGCTGCAGATAAATTTTGATGTCGTACTGATTACTTTATTGGTGTATTCCAGAAGCGGTGTTTTATCTACATAAATTTCCGAATGAATGACTTCCGAAAATGCTTCATTTCCCGGATTTAAAAATCTTCCCATGGCGTCCTCCTGTTCACATTTTTCTGACTGATACATTCATTATACACGGAAAAACGCGGATTGGTAGACTTTATCTTTTAAAAAATGCTGCACCACGGATTCTTTTTCCATGGTACAGCATTTCCAAAATTTCTATTCTTGATTAAATATCCAGCGCCGCATGATACCCCTGATATACGGCATTGGTGATGGTAGATACACGTCTTGCGTCTCCGATCACGCGTACAAACGGCGCGGTATTACGGAGCTGCTCTACAACGTCGGTTCTTGCTCTCTGGCCGAGGGCGCAGATGACGGTGGTTCCTTCTACGAGGTGGCGCTCCCCATTCGCATCGGTGCACCATACGCCTTCCGGGGTGATCTCCTCGGCGCGGTAACCGGTGTGGACGGCTTTGACCTGTTTTTCGATTTCTTTTAAGAGCAGCGGGCGGTGGCGGACGTTTGCATCCGGGGCGAGGGCGTCGCGCATTTCGACGAGCTGAACTTCTTTTCCTTCCATGCCAAGAGAGATCGCACACTCGCATCCGGCGAGGCCGCCGCCCATGACAACGACTTTGTCGGAAATCTTGTCGAGATTGCGGTACAGCTCATTGACAACGACAACCTGCTCTCCATCCATGCCTTTGATCGGCGGAACAAGCGGACGGGAGCCTGCGGCGATGATGAGGGCATCCGGTGCTTCTTTCTCGACGTACTCCGGTGTTACCTCGGTGTTGAAGCGGATTTCCACACCTGCATTTCTTGCGAAACGCTCGTAGGTCTCGGTCAGCGCGAACATTTCCCGTTTAAACGGCAGGGCAATTTCGCTCTTTAAGATACCGCCGAGCGCTACTTCTTTCTCGCAGAGCACCACGCTGTGGCCTCTTCTTGCTGCAGTCCATGCCGCATACAGTCCTCCAGGGCCTCCTCCTGCGATGAGGACTTTTTTCTTCACCAGAGCCGGCTGTACTTCATCGCCCTCCATCTCTCTTCCGATCAGCGGATTGACGGTGCATCGTCTCGTGCCGGTTGCCGCACGCTCTGCCATACAGGTGAAGCACCGCAGGCAGTGCACGATATCTTCGGAACGGTTTTCCATGACTTTGCGCGGCAGGAATGGATCTGCGAGAAGGCTCTTGCCATGTAAACAACATCGGCTTTTCCGGATGCGATGATCTCTTCCATCTGCGCCGGATCATTCAGACCGCCGATCGTTGCGACCGGAATGGAAACGTGTTTTTTGATCTCGGCTGCGAGGTAAACGTTGCATCCGTGGTCTTTGAACATCGACGGATGCGTATCGCCGAAGCCTCTCTGATACGTTCCGGCGGAAACGTGAAGCAGATCGATGCGGGACTCCAATGTCTGTGCGATGCGGACACCTTCTTCCAGATCATAGCCGCCCTCGAACAGCTCGGAACCGCTGAAACGGAACTCGATCGGGAACATCGGGCCGACAGCGGCGCGGACGGCATCGAGTACCTGACAGGCAAAGCGGCAGCGGTTTTCCAGCTTCCGCCGTACTCATCGGTTCTGTGGTTGAAATACGGGGAGAGGAACTGGTTGATCAGCCAGCCGTGGCCGCCGTGGATCATGATCATCTCGAAACCGGCGCGTTTGGCAAGGCCTGCTACCGTTCCGTATGCCTGTACGATCTCATCAATCTGCTCTTTCGACAGTGCGCGGACCGGTACGCCGTCCGGGCGTGTCGTGTCGGACGGGCCCCACTGGCACATTTCGTGCTGTCTCGTTTTATCGGTCATGTAAGTTCCGGCATACATACCGGAATGGGACAGCTCCAGGCTCGGCACAGCGCCGTGGCGGGAAATTGCATCGGCAGCGTACGTTGCAGATGCCAGGGAATTTAAGACTGCGGTATCCAGATGATACGCATGGGAACCATCGGTTACCGGGTGTACCATGCACTCGCTGACGGTGACAGCTGCTGCTCCGCCCTTTGCGCGAAGCTCATAGAATGCTGCGGACTTCGGTCCGATACATCCGTCGTTCGTGATATCAGTTCCGCCCATCGGTGCGGAAAACATGCGGTGCGGGAAGGTCTTTCCTGCAATGGTAATCGGGCTGCAAAGGTGTGGGTAATCGTATTTCATTTTTGCTTCCTCCTCTTTTTTAAATCTGTAAAATACCCCATTTTTTTTTATTCAAACAGCATCCCCGGAAGGAAATGCAGTTTTTTGCCAATCGTTCTGGCAATGAATCCGACCAGAAGGCTGCTACGATGGTTCCCTCGCGGACACCGTTCAGCTCACGCGCCAGGAAGAACGAAGCGGCAGCGGCAATGACGGCCATCGAAACATCGAATGCGATTTTCGTCACACCGAACTCCGTTTCCCATCTGGCAACAACCGCGCGGACAAAGGATTCGCCCGGCAGCATGACAACATCAGCGAGCACTTCCATGTAAACACCGACGCGAGGATCAGACATCCGATCAGAAGATAAGCAACTTTTGCCGCATACATCTGCGGATTCAGTGCGTTTAACAGAATCATACTGAAATCAATGAAAAATCCAAAGGCAATGGATACCGGGATCTGAAGAAGGGATTCCGGTTTGAAATTCTTTCCGAGAATCACAATCTGGAGAACGATCAGCAGGATGCTGAAGATGATCGTAAAGTTTCCGAGAGATAATGCAAAGTTAAGACTTAATACGTAAGGGATCGAAGAGATCGGAGACGTTCCGAGATTTGCTTTGGTGATGAGTGCAACCCCGAGGGAGTTTACAAACAGTCCCGCAAGAAAAATCAGGTAACGTTTCAGAAGGTCTTTTTTGTTGTTTGTCATAGGTGCAGTTCAAATCCTTTCCTCATAATTGTAATTCTTTGTTATCTTATCACCAACCGCAAAACATGTCAACTTTTACATGTTTTATTTTACTTATTTTTTCTGTGGATTTTCCGGTGAAGCTGTGCTATACTCAAAAACACAAAAGCAAAACGGTTTTGAAAAATTATTTGGATAAAGGAGTTTCATGCGAATGGGAACTTTGAAATATGCGATTCTCGGACTTTTGAACCGAAATGAAATGACAGGCTATGAACTGTCGAAAGAATTTGAGACAACCTTATTTGAATTCTGGAATGCAAAGCACAGCCAGATTTATCCGGAACTGAAATCACTGAACGCCGAGGGGCTGATCCAGTATCGGGTGGAAATCACGGGAAATGTGCTGGAGAAGAAGGTCTATACGATCACCGATGAAGGACGGCGCGATTTTTCGGAATGGGAAGAAACGCTCTGCCCGATCCAGACGGCATCCAAGGATGAATCCCGCCTGCGGCTCTTCTTCCTCGACGGCGCTTCGCCGGATTTTCAGCAGCGTTTTCTTGCCGACCAGCTTTCCCAGCATCAGAAGCATCTGGAACATCTGCTGGAAAACCAGAAAAAGTTTGATGAAATCCCTCCCACAGATGACCGCGCGTTTTCGGATTATCTCGTCCTGCGCGGCGCGGTGTACCGGGAAGAAGCTGCACTGCAGTGGATTCAGGAATGCATCAAACTTGGTGAGCAGCGGTCTGCGGAATTAAAAAAATAATTAAAAAATGCAGAGAACCTGTTTTTTCGGTTCTCTGCATTTTTATAAACGTATTTATACTTATTTCTCCATTGCCTTTTTGATCGCTCCAAGCAGCTCCTCATACGTCTCATACGCCGGGATCTGCGGATAGTCGGCTTTGATCTTATCGGTCGAGCGGAACAGGAATCCTGCCTTGCTTGCCTGAATCATGCCGAGGTCATTATAGGAATCGCCGCTTGCGATCGTTTCGAATCCGATAGACTGCAGTGCTTTGACCGTGGTGAGCTTCGACTGCTCGACTCTCATCTTAAAGCCGGTGATCTCTCCGTCGTCTGCGACTTCCAGGGAGTTGCAGAACAGGGTCGGATAGCCGAGTTTTTTCATCAGCGGTGCGGCAAACTCCGTGAAGGTGTCGCTGATCAGGATCACCTGGGAGAAGGTGCGCAGCTCGTCGAGGAACTCTCTTGCGCCCGGCAGTGGATCAATCTTCTCAATCGTAGCCTGAATCTCTTTCAGTCCCAGGCCGTGCTCTTTTAAGATTCCAAGTCTCCATCTCATCAGTTTATCGTAATCCGGTTCGTCGCGTGTCGTTTTTTGAGTTCCGGGATTCCGCTTGCCTCTGCAAACGCGATCCAGATCTCCGGTACCAGTACTCCTTCTACGTCCAGGCATGTAATATACATTGTTATAATCCCCTTTCCTGCGCTGCCCGCCTTGTTTGCCGACGGGGTTTTGTTTTTTTTCACAGCATCACTTTACCACACTATATCATAGAATCCATATCACTGCAAATTAAAATCACGTTTTATTTTTTTATACGTATATATCTCTCTAAAATTACATTCTTTTTACAAAATCGTTGTTTTTTACAAATTCATATATTTATTTATATGTTTTTTGACTATTGATTTATTTTTCATATATTTATATAATAATTACAATCATTTTTATTAATTTTCTATTTTATCATCCATATTAACGAACGAATTTACTTTTCAGATAGTGCACTAATCTAAGGATAAATAAAAAACTAAAACCATCCAACAATACTTATGAAAGGAGACCACTCATCATGAAAAAATTAAAAACATGTCTTGCATTTTTTATTTGTTGTATCTGTCTTAACTACATGGTAATTTGCAATGTAAAGGCAGATAATAATGTTGTTCTATCTAACAAAGCATATCTATTAAAAACCGGAATGCCACAAAAGGAAATAGAAAAGCTGGATGATGACGTCATGCAGTTCATTGTGGATGACTTAAAAAGTGGAGGTAAACATTTTGAATATATTAATTCAAATATCGAAAATCAAATATCGATACTCAGTAGCGAAACTTTAACCGGTATTTCCTTTACTGCATCAGCTTTTAAAAATGCATCAACCATTTATATCTATCCAACATACGAGTTTACTTCTAATAAACAACCTCGCGGAAAAGACAGTTTTTCTTTTCAATTAGGCGCTGCTATGAGACCGTATGAATATGGTGGAAAATTATGGTACAAAGATAATACTATGAACGATTGGAAAGTCGGAGGAACTCTTACTGCAAATAATCAGCAATTATCTGGTGCTGAATTTTCAGGGAGTCAACTAGGAACACCCGACTATGCCATGAAGCTTAAAGGTGTTACATACTGTCACGCTACTGCAGGTAATAGCAGTGATAAAAGAATTGTAATGGGATACTTATATAATCCCCAGAAAACCGGCTACAGTATCTCTTTTTCCTACAACGGTGGTGGAATTAGCTACTCTCCATCAGGAACAGCCTATACTGCATATAAAACAATGAACCTAAGTTATTAAACTTTCATTCACCACATACAAGTACATTTAATTTCTAATTACTCTTTCAAAGTAACAATTTGCCTATCCAGAAGCACAAATTTCTCTGATAGGCAAATTGTGTTTAAGGTATTTTCAAGTAATTTAAGTAAAATCATGAGCAAGTCGCCATTACTCGTAGAAAAACGGGCAGATTATGAATGTTTTAGGAATTGCAGGAACAAAAAGTACAGAACAACCATTCAAAAAAACTTTTAAATCCGGCATCAACTGAATAAAGCCATAAATAAGAGGTAACTCATTATGAAAAAAATCAAATTTTTATTTTTCACCCTGTTATTCTGTTTTTCTGTTCCAGTCAAAGCAGACACTGCATTCGAAAATGACGATACGGTATTGTGCTCTTTTTTAAAAGAAAACGTACCAGAAAATGCTTCGCCAATAGAATCCAGTTTAGAAAACGAGTATCGAAAAACTTCTTCCAAACCTATCGATTTCTATTTTTTTAAACGATCTGAAAAGACAAAAAGTTTCCAAGATCTGTATGCCGCAAATGTACTCACCTATCAGGAAAAATCAGATCGTTCTTTGTTATATCAGACAGTTTTCGATTTTCAAAATATAACCCAGGTAAGAACTGCGAAAGAAGACTTTATCCGTCTGGAGACAGATCCACTGATGTATCTTTTTGAATTAGAAAAAGCAGAATTGTGGACTCGGAACAGCACGGAAGAACCCTGGACGCTGGAACGGAAAATCACAACGCCTGGAAACCCAGATTTTTATCTTCCTTATAGCCAGTTTTCTTCTGATAAAAAATATTTTCGAATTCTGGCATCTTTTTCCTGGAGCCCGAGCCCTGCTGAGGAAAGCGAAGTTTCTTCGCCAGAATATCATTGCATTTATACCTCTGTGTATCCGGTATATCAGATTCCGGTGAAAGTACTCGTTTTGATATGCGGAGGCGCAGCTTTCTTCTTTCTCTACCGGAGACACAAAAAAAATCATATCTCCCAAAAAGATGTTCCGTAAGCTGCGCCTTTTCAACATGTTTTCGTCACTGTTCAGAGCCAACTTCCAAAATGCTACGCATCTCATCGGTGTGGCTTTATCTGCTTTTCATCGCATCCCGAATCCGCTCCAGTGCCTCGGTCAGGGTTGCGCGCGGGCAGGCGATGTTGATCCGCTGGAAGCCGCGACCGCAGTCTCCGAAGATCTTGCCGCTGTCGAGCCACAGCTTCGCCTTGTTGATGATCAGGTCTTCCAGTTCGTCGACAGAAAGCCCCGTCTCGCGGAAATCGAGCCATACGAGATATGTTCCCTCCAGGTCGATCATCTTCACGCCCGGAATCTGCTCCTCCACATACTGCCTTGTAAATTCTGCATTTGCCTTCACATAGGAAAGCATTGCCTCATACCACTCCTCGCCCTTATTATATGCCGTCTCGCATGCCACCAGACCCATCACACCAAGCTGGCTCGTTCCGGCTGCATCGAGCTGTTTCCGGAATTTCGCACGGAGTTCCGGGTTGCGATAAAGATGTTTGACATCATCATACTTGCCAGATTGAATGTCTTACTCGGCGCGGTGCAGGTGATCGTGATGTCCTCGTACTCTTTTTTGATCGCAGCAAACACCTGATGCTCGCCCTTAAAAATGAAATCTCCATGGATCTCATCACTTACAACGGTCACGCCGTACTGCACGCAGAGATCGCCGATCGCCGTCAGCTCATCTTTCGTCCAGACTCTTCCGACCGGATTGTGCGGATTGCAGAGGAAAAAGAGCTTTACGTTTTCAGCTTTCAGCTTCTCCTCGAAATCCGCCACATCCATGTGATAGCGGTTATCATCGCCGAGCACCAGCGTGCTGCTGACAACTCTTCTGCCGTTATCCGCAATGACTTCCGAAAATGGATAGTAAACCGGTGACTGGATCAGCACGGCATCCCCGGGCGCGGTGTAAGCCTTGACTGCATCGCAAGTGCAAATACAACGCCTGGCGTTTGATCAGCCATTTTTCTTTCGGCTGCCAGTTGTGATGGCGTTTCATCCATCCCGCAACGGCCTCAAAATACGGAGTCTGCGCATCGCTGTAGCCGTAAATGCCCATTTTCGCACGCTCTACCAGCGCATCCTCGATGTAGGAGGATGTCTCAAAGTCCATGTCCGCCACCCACAGCGGCAGCACGTCGGCTGGCATACCGCGTTTTACTGCGAAGTCATATTTTAAACAGTCTGTATTTTTTCGGTTGATGATTCTGTCAAAATCAAGATTTCTTTCCGTCATTTTTCTCTTCCTCAATTTCTGCAAAAACCTTCTCAAGCTCGCCGATCAGGTCCTCGATATTTTCAATTCCAACAGAGAAGCGAAGGGTGCTCTCCGTAATTCCGTTCCGCTCACGGATTTCCTTCGGCACATCGGCATGTGTCTGCGTCGTCGGATACGTAACGAGTGTCTCCACGCCGCCGAGGCTCTCTGCGAAACGGATCATTCTTACCTTTTCCAGAATGGCAAGGGCAAACTCTTTGCTCTCGAGCTGGATTGTCAGCATGGCACCGAAGCCTCTTGCCTGTTTTTTCATAATCTCATGGCCCGGGTGATCCGGCAGTCCCGGATAAATCACTCTTGTGACTGCTTTCTGCTGCTGCAGCCATGCGGCAATCTGTTCTGCATTCTCCTGGGAGCGTTCCATGCGGATGCCAAGCGTCTTCATGCCGCGCAGTACCAGCCAGCAGTCAAACGGAGCAAGGCCTGCACCTGTTGTCTTGATCAGGAAACGCAGTTTTTCCTGAATATCTTCGCGGTTCGTCACGATAAAGCCTGCCAGTGTATCGTTGTGGCCACTCAGGTATTTCGTGCCGCTGTGAATCACAACGTCCGCACCGAGATCGAGCGGATTCTGAAAATACGGGGACATAAAGGTGTTGTCCACAATCAGAATCAGGTTGTGGCGTTTTGCAATATCCGCCATCTTTCGGATGTCGGTTACGTTCATCATCGGGTTCGTCGGAGTTTCGATGTAGATTGCTTTTGTATTTTCTTTCACATAACTCTCCACGTCATCACGGCAGCAGTCGATGCTGGAAAACTCGACGCCGTTTTTCTCGTTGACGTTGTGGAACAGACGAATGCTTCCGCCGTACAGATCGGAATCCGCAATGATGTGGTCGCCCTGGCGGAACATTTCCATCAGAAGAGAGATCGCTGCCATGCCGGAGCTTAATGCAAACGCATCAATTCCGTTTTCCAGTGCAGCCACCATCTTCTCCAAATGCTCTCTGGTCGGGTTCTGCAGTCTGCTGTAATCAAATCCGGTGCTCTGTCCTACGCCCGGATGCGCATACGTTGCGGTCTGATAAATCGGGTAGCTGAGTGCGCCGTAGTGGCTACACTGTCCCTCGTCTTCTTCTAAATGGATACATTTTGTGTCAATTCCTCTTGCCATATGAATAATCTCCTGTTATTTCGTAATTTTTCTTTCCATACTAATCTGATAGGTTTTGTAATGTAACCTATCATAACAGAAAATGCGGCGTTTGTATATTCCCTTTTTTCTTTGACTTGTTATAAGTTTTTCCTATAACTATCGTAAAAAAACGCCGCCAGAAGATTTTTTCTCCCGGCGGCCGCCTCTTGCATCCATATTTTAAATAAGTTCCGCACAGATCGGATCATGATCAGAAAGGCACACACCGTCCTTCTGCTCCGTCCATTTTTCCACCTTTTTCAGTTTCCAGTCCCCTTTGAGAATGATGTAGTCAATCGAGCACTGCGGATCGTTCGGATCATCGCGATGATAGTTGTGGAAGGTAATGCCGATTCCTTCCGTCGCATTCACAAGACCTGCAGTTTCCCTCAGCGGTTTCATCTCTTCGCTGTCCGGCTCGGCATTGAAGTCGCCGCTAAGAATCACCGGCACATCGGCAAATGCTTTCTCTGCTCTCAGATGTGCGAGAATCTGCTCCAGCCAAGCTTTCTCGCCCCGGCGCACTCGTGATCCAGATGGGTGTTGATGACGCGGAACACTTTTCCGGTCTCCATATCCTCAAATACCACATCCGTCGCAGTACGCGGGCACATACTCTGTACCGGATAGCGGGATCCCGGCACGTACGGTGTCGGTGACAGCCAGAAGGTTTCCAGGCTCACACTCTGAAAACGTTCTTTCCGATAGGCAATGATCATTGCCTCACCGGTCAGATCCTTTTCTCTTCCACATCCGGCAATGTAATATTCCGTCAGATTTTCCTTCAGCCAGGCAGCCACATGCGGCAGTACCTCCTGAAAACCGATGATATCCGGCTTTTCCTGTCTGATTTTTTCCAGAATCAGCGGTCTGCGGTAGATAAAATTATTGGCTCCATCCTGGCCAAAATCACAGCGAATATTAAATGTTACAAATTTCATGGTAAAATCCCTCTTTTCATTTGTTTTCCTAACCCTTATTTTTGCTGGAAAGCGCTGTGCTTTCTCTTCTTTTTCTTCGTATTCACACGGCGCAGACACGCATAGCGCAGCTTCAGCCGCATTTTCCAGCTGCAGCCCGGTACCGGCTCCATCAGCTTTTCCAGAAAATGGTTCAGCGTACGTTCCTCATAAGGAGACAGCAGAATCTCACCGTAGATATGTTTCTCGATCAGATGGCAGACACGCGTATATTCGCCTGGCTCGACCGCCGGAAATCTGCGGGCGAGTTCTGCATCGGTTGCTGCTGTTTCTTTGCCGCCTGTCCAAGGCAGATGATCCGCGCCGCCTCCGCCGCAATCACAAGCAGCGTCAGCAGAATCAGAAGCACGCCAAGCAGCCCGAGAAGAAACAGCGAAACACTGCGCAGTACCGGAAGAACGGCTTCGCCTGCCTTGCTCTTTCGGTTTTCCACACCGGTAATCTGCTCCGCCGACAGCGAATTGTTCTCCAGCACCACATTCTTCTGGACAGAATCTGGACTTCCGACCATTTTCTGAAGAGATGCAACATTATACAGGAACAGTTTGTTTTTTAGGTATTTTCTTTCACTTGTTTTTCTGTTGCTCCTTCCTCCATTTTTTGCTCTGCCTTAACTTCTAAAGACCATCCCAGAAAAACGCAAGTATTTTTAGTATTCCAGATACGCCCCTTTCATCGGGCTTGCTGCGTGGAGGCTGAAAAGACGGAGTACGCCTTTTTTGTATTTCGGCTCGCGCGGTTTCCAGTTCCGGCGGCGTTCTTTTAAGATCGCATCAATTTCTTCCATGGACTTGCGTTCTCCTGCGATTCCGATGATGTTAAGTTTTCGTTCCTTCACATCAATCTCAATCAAATCCCCTTCCTCGACGAGTGCGATCGGGCCGCCGTCTACAGCTTCGGGACTGCAGTGGCCGATGACCGGGCCGGTGGAGGCGCCGGAGAAACGGCCGTCGGTGATAAGCGCGATGCTCTTTCCAAGCTCTTTGTCGCTGCTGATTGCCTCGGAAGTATAGAACATCTCCGGCATACCGCTGCCTTTCGGGCCTTCGTAGCGGATGAAGACGGCGTCGCCTTTCTGAACCTTATGTTTCAGCACGGCATCGAGGCACTCCTCCTCGCTGTCGAACGGTCGGGCACGGAGGACGGCGTGGAACATTTCTTTCGGGCAGGCCGTGTGCTTGATGACGGCTCCCTCCGGCGCAAGGTTTCCGCGCAGAACAGCGATGCTGCCGTCCGTTCCGATCGCCTTGTCATACGGGCGGATAATATCTTCTTTTGTAATCGAAGTTCCATACCGCTCATTAAATTTTGCGAGCCATCCGCTGCACTTCTCATAAAATCCATTTTCACGAAGCTCCGCCAGATTTTCACCCAGTGTCTTTCCGGTCACTGTCATCACATCGAGATGCAGATGATCTTTGATTTCTTCCATAATCGCCGGAACGCCGCCCGCATAATAGAAGCACTCTGCCGGCCATCTTCCCGCCGGGCGGACATCGAGCAGATACCGCGCGTTGCGGTGCAGACGATCGAATGTGTCGCCGGTAATCTCGATGCCGAACTCATGCGCAATGGCCGGGATGTGCAGCAGGCAGTTTGTGCTTCCCGAAATTGCCGCGTGGACAAGAATCGCATTCTCAAAACTCTCTTTCGTCACAAGATCGCTTGGCCGCATATGCTCCATCTGTGCCAGTTTTACCGCCTGGCTGCCTGCCTCCTGTGCATATGCCAGAAGATCCGGGCTTGTCGCCGGCATCAGAGCGCTTCCAGGCAGGGCGAGGCCGAGTGCCTCCGCCATGATCTGCATCGTGGATGCCGTTCCGATAAACGAACAGGCACCGCAGCTCGGCAGGCATTGCATTTCGCCCAGTCGAGCTTCTCCTCGTCGATCTCACCGCGCTCAAATTTTGCGCTGTACATGCCAAGCTGCTCCAGTGTCAGCATCTCCGGTCCCGCATTCATCGTTCCGCCCGGCACAACAACCGCCGGAATATCGACACGCGCAAGGCCGATCAGATTGCCCGGCATACCCTTGTCGCAGCTCGACAGATAGACGCCGCCGTCAAACGGTGTCGCATTCGCGTGGATCTCGATCATATTGGCGATCATCTCGCGGCTCGCAAGACTGTAGTTGATGCCGTCCGTTCCCTGGCTCTCGCCGTCACAGATGTCGGTGCAGAAATACCGCGCCCCGAAGCCCCCCGCTTCCGCAACGCCTTTCCGCACTTCCTCGACCAGCAGATTTAAGTGGCCGCTTCCCGGGTGGCTGTCCCCGTACGTACTCTCCACCATAATCTGCGGTTTTTCAAGATCCTCTTTTTTCCATCCTGTTCCAATCCGGAGCGGATCCATCTCCGGTGCAAGTTTCCGCATTTCCTGACTCTTCAGCATTTCCTTCTCCTCCCGCTGTTTTTTAGGTATTAAAAATACTCTTTCTGCTTTTCACTATAGCAATCCCTGTATTTGATTGCAAGACAAAAAAGCTGCAGTCTGCAGGGATTCCCCACAGACCGCAGCCTCTCTGAACAGCTCACAGATTTCTCTGTTTTCTGTTTGCCTGCTTCCGCAGATAATTTCCAATGCTTGTAAAACTAAGCAGCGTCACAATCAGAAAAACACCCGGGATCAGAATGATCCACCATGCCTTTGTCATCAACGCTTTTTCCGAAAGTGACAGCATGCTGCCCCAGGAAATCACCTCCAGCGGAAGACCGATTCCCATAAAACTCAGTGTGGATTCTGCTACAATCGCACTTCGGATGTTCATAACCACCATAAACATAATAGACGAAAAAAAGTTCGGTGCCAGATGGTGCCATAAAATATAGAAAAAACTGCCTCCCATACAGCGCGACGCAATCACGTATTCACTGTTCCGGATCTGCCGTACTTCGGTCCGCACAACCTTTGCAATGCTTGTCCAGCTTGTCATTCCGATCACGGCAGAAATCGTAATCACATTGGATTTTCCCGCAGCAGCCAGAAGAAAAATGACAAGAAGAAGATTCGGCACCGACAAAAAGATCTCGGTCAGCCGCATCAGAAGCGCGTCCAGCCACGCCGGTGCACATCCGCTGACTGCGCCGAAGAGAACGGCAATCACAGTGGAAATCAGCGTAGAAAGCAGACCGATCGCCAGCGATATTCTGCCGCCGTACCAGATCATCGAGAAAATATCTCTTCCCATCGTATCGGTTCCAAACAGAAATTCCCGGCACGGCATGACGGAACAGTTTTTCAGATCCATATACGAGGATCCTTCGTCATGATCTGCCCACAGAAAAGGCAGCTCAGCACAAGAAGACCCAGAAAAAGCTCTCGCTGCACCGGCCGTCCTGATACATGGCTTTTTTCTGCTTCTGTTTTT
>ENA-OQBJ01000467-OQBJ01000467.1-human-gut-metagenome-genome-assembly--contig:-NODE-467-length-21307-cov-3.918036_pt1 | contig 21307 bp, 28 predicted proteins | sample MGYA00242743_ERZ504545 | MGnify/ENA primary metagenome ERZ504545 (study PRJEB26092, sample SAMD00036252) | human gut metagenome | host: Homo sapiens | study: EMG produced TPA metagenomics assembly of...
ATGCAGTCATGATTGTGGAGAATGTGTACAAGGAAGCCGGTTATCATCTACGCAGCCGGACAGGAAGCGGAAAATAGATGAGTGGATGGCACGATGCAGGGTGTGTAAAATCTCTTTTCCTTATGCCAATGAAAATATCCGACGGGAGTTTTTTCCGGTTGAAAAAAGAGAGACCGATGCTTGGGGAGGGTGAACGGGCTTGTATGTCGATGGCGCGTTTTGGACAGGAGGTTATCGCAAGTAGTAACTTTCGGGATGTGGCTCCTTATTGTGATGAGAATGGTATAGAGTATATCGGAACGTTGGATATTCTGACCATTGCGATGAATAAGGGGATTTTTACAAGTAAGGAATGTAATCAGTTTGTAATGGATGCGAAAGCAAAAAACAAGGCCAGATTCCCGGTTGAGGATATTACTGATTATGAAGCTCCGGAATTTATCAGAACATTTTGATGGGGCGTTTTTGGAACATAGAAAAAGGGAATCTTCCCAGACTCCCAATCTTCATTAACCTTAAATCTAATACCATGAAAAACACAGTGCAAAGGTAAGGTTTTTGTGTTATGTAACATATAAAATGCGCGGGAAAATGCACCTTGTTAACTTTATTTATATTTTGAAGCCCGAATGTTTCCTGTAAATTGACCGCGGGAACAGTCTGATTTTACTATTTTTTCGCTTCCCATGCCGTAATTCCTTTCCCTGGGGGCTTGGTGGTTATTTTTTTTCATGTATCTTTGTCATTAAAACCAAAAACGTAGACAATAAAATGAGAAAACAGTTCGCTAGAGTTGTGCTGTGGTTGTTTCTGCTGGGAGGGCCGGCTGTGTATGCCCAAAGCGGAATGACCGACAGCCAGGTGATAGAATATGTACAGCAAGCACTTCAGCAGGGGAAGGACCAGCAGACCATTGCGATGGAGCTGCTTTCGAAAGGGGCTACTCAGGAACAGTTGTTGCGCTTGAAGTCTCAGTATTCGGGCGCTGCCACTTCGGGCTCTTCTTCTTCTCAGGCGGGAGAAGGCGGTGCGGTACAGGACACCGGTACGAGGGCGCGGAAGACGACGGTGGCCAATGCGACTGACGGAGAGGCGGCCCTTGAAGGTGCGAATACGGACGAGATGAAGGAGACCATGAAGAAACGTCAGGAGCTGAAGGTGTCGACGGCCAGCGAGAATGGCGTGTTCGGTCGCAATATTTTCAACATTGACAAACTTACTTTCCAGCCGAACCTGAACATGGCTACTCCGGAGAACTACCGGCTGGGACCGGGCGACGAGGTGATTGTCGACGTGTGGGGGGCCAGCCAGAATACCATGCGGCTGGAGGTTTCGCCCGACGGCTACGTGAACATCGCCAATCTGGGTCCGGTATACCTGAACAACATGACCATCAAGGATGCCCGCCAGCTGCTGAAGCAGGAACTGGGCAAGATTTATGCGGATTCGGCCAATAACATCCAGGTGACGCTGGGGAACATCCGCACCATCCAGGTGAACGTGATGGGAGAGGTGAGAGCGCCGGGTACGTATGCCCTGTCGTCGCTTTCGACGGTGTTTCATGCCTTGTATGCGTCGGGCGGGGTGAGCGACATCGGTAGCTTGCGTAACGTGCAGGTGGCCCGCGGCGGAAAGACGATTGCCCGGCTGGATGTGTACGAGTACATCATGAAGGGCAGATTCAGGACGACATCCGCCTGCAGGACGGCGATGTGGTGATTGTGCTACCTACGACGAACTGGTGAAGATTACGGGTAAGGTGAAACGCCCGATGTTCTATGAAATGAAGAACGGGGAGTCGGCCGCGACGTTGCTGAAGTATGCCGGCGGATTTTCTTCGGATGCTTATAAGAAGAGTATCAGGGTGTTACGAAAAGATGGAAAAGAATTTTCCGTAAAAACGGTGGACGATATGCACTATTCTGCGTTTAAATTAATAGACGGGGATGTGGTGATGGTGGATTCTATCCTGAACCGCTTCAACAACCGTCTGGAGGTGAAGGGCGCGGTGTATCATCCGGGTGTGTTCGAACTGAGCGGCTCGCTCAACACGGTGCGCCAGCTGGTGGAAAAGGCCGACGGACTGCTGGGGGATGCGTTTACGGGACGCGCGGTGCTGTATCGTGAACGGGAAAACCTGACGAAGGAGGTGCTGCCGGTGGACATCGAAGGGATTCTGAAGGGAACTTCGCCCGACATCGCCTTGCAGAAGAATGACATTTTGTATATTCCGAGTATCCACGACTTGCAGGACATGGGCAAGGTGACCATCAGCGGGGAGGTGAACAAGCCGGGAAGCTATACGTATGCCGACCACATGAGCCTGGAGGACCTGGTGATTACGGCGGGCGGACTGAAGGAATCGGCTTCGCTGGTGCGTGTGGACGTGTCGCGGCGCATCCGTAACCCGAAAGGGACGACGGAACCGGACATGATCGGACAGAATTTCTCGTTCGGCCTGAAGGACGGCTTCGTGGTGGACGGCGAGGCGGGATTTGAACTGCAACCTTACGACCAGGTGTTCGTGCGCCGCAGCCCGAGCTACACCGAGCAGGTGAACGTGACGGTGGACGGCGAGGTGCTGTACCGGGGTGAGTATACGCTGAGTACGAAGAGCGAACGCCTGAGCAGCCTGATTCAGCGGGCCGGAGGGGTGAGCCGCTATGCGTATGTGCGGGGAGCCAAGTTGCGCCGCGTGGCCAACGAGGAGGAACTGCGCCGCATGGAAGATGTGGTGAAGATGGTGCGCCGGGAAATCGGTGAGACCTGGCTACTTCGCTGGGACTGAAGGTGGACAGCACGTTCACGGTGGGTATTGACCTGGAAGCGGCGCTGGCCAACCCGGGCGGTGATGCCGACCTGGTGCTGCGCGAGGGCGATGTGCTGACGGTGCCGGAATACAACAATACGGTGAAGGTGAACGGAGCGGTGATGATGCCGAACACGGTGTCGTATGCCAAGGGCAAGAGCGTGAAGTATTACCTGAGCCAGGCGGGAGGCTACTCTGCCAACGCCAAGAAGAGCCAGAAGTTCATTATTTACATGAACGGACAGGTGGCCGAGGTGAAGGGCAGCGGAAAGAAACAGATTGAGGCGGGCTGCGAAATCGTGGTGCCGAACAAGACGAAGAAGTTCAATTTTGCCACTGTGGTATCGAATGCGACTTCGTTTGCTTCGCTGGCTACGATGCTGGCTTCACTGGCTACGATGATGAAATAACCTTTAATAAATCTATGAGTATATGAATATGAAACTGAGACTGATTGTCATGAACTTCCTGCAGTTTGCTGTGTGGGGGGCCTATCTTACTTCGATGGGTACGTACCTGGCAGGCGTGGGACTGGGTGGACATATCGGAATTTTTTACGCCATGCAGGGGGTTGTGTCCCTGTTTATGCCGGCTGTGCTGGGTATCATTGCCGACCGCTGGGTTCCGGCGCAACGGTTGTTGGGGCTGAGCCATTTGCTGGCAGCCTTGTTTATGGGAGGAGCGGGCTACTATGCCATGACTACGGGACCGCAGGTGGAATTTGCACCGTTGTTCTCGTTCTACTCCGTGAGTGTGGCGTTCTACATGCCTACGCTGGCTTTGTCGAATTCGGTGGCCTATACGGCGCTGGATAAGGCGGGACTGGACATCCATCAAGGCTTTTCCGCCGATACGTACGTTCGGCACCATCGGTTTCATCTGTTCCATGTGGCTGGTAGATTTGCTGGGATTCCAGTCGAACTATATGCAGTTCTTTACGTGTGCGGTGTGGGGCGTGGTGCTGGCTGTATATGCCCAGACGCTGCCGGAATGTCCGGTGAGCCGTGCGCAGGGAGGACGCAAGTCGCTGGTGGAGGCACTGGGACTGAAGGCGTTTCTGCTGTTCAAGAACCGCAAGATGGCGGTGTTCTTCATCTTCTCGATGCTGCTGGGTGTGTCGCTGCAGATTACGAACGGGTTTGCCAATCCGTTTATCACCAGCTTCAGCGCCATTCCGGAATATGCCGATACGTTTGGCGTGCAGCATGCCAACCTGCTGATTTCGCTCTCGCAAATCAGTGAAGCGTGCTGTATCCTGCTGATTCCGTTCTTCCTGGGACGTTTCGGCATCAAGCGGGTGATGCTGATTGCCATGGTGGCATGGGTGCTCCGCTTCGGACTGTTCGGCCTGGGTGACCCGGGCAGCGGGGTGTGGATGTTCGTGCTGTCCATGCTGGTGTATGGCGTGGCATTCGACTTCTTCAACGTGTCGGGTTCGCTGTTTGTCGACAAGGAGACGGATCTGTCTATCCGCTCGAGCGCGCAGGGACTGTTCATTATCATGACCAACGGTATCGGTGCTACGGTGGGCACGCTGTGTGCGCAGGCGGTGGTGAACTGCTTTGTGGACTTCAACTCGCAGGCGCCGCAGGTGGAAGGCTGGAGCTACGCATGGTTCGTGTTTGCAGCTTATGCGCTGGTGGTGGCCGTAGTCTTTTCAGTGGTATTTAAATATAAGCATAATAGTAATAACAATTAAAATGAGATTTCACTATGGAATTCAAAGGAAACGAAGGACTGACAGAACTGAAAGTCAGCTACATTACAGAGATGATAAACCCGGTAGAACTGGTAAAGGACCTGACATTCGATGAGGTGCTGACGGATGCGGACAAAATGGATATGCTGATGGCAAACGGCTACAATTACAAGATGATGCTGGAAGAGAAGGAAGAGCCGCACCGTAAGTTCATGGCTATCATCAATGCCGACGAAGCAGACTTGCTGGACGTGTCGCTGGATGCGCCGGAGGCGGTGGACCTTTCGGTGCACTACCAGATGCTGAAGATGCTGAAGGAGCATTATGGGGCTACGGTGGAAAAGGCTGTGCTGTGGGGAAAGGAAGACCAGGTACCGCAGACCAGTGTCTATATGCGCAAGGCGGACGGCACGGTGGTGGAACTGACCGTGAAACTGGCCGATGCGCTGGTGCTCGCTACCCTGGGAGAGGCACCGTTCTATATCAGAACGGAGATGCTGGAAAACCGGGTGCCGGATTTTGCCAAGAAGTCTGTATCGCACTTGCAGGCGGCACTGTTGCGCGGATTGCCGATGTTTTACCTGGAGAAGGAGATGGAAAAGGCCATCCGTGAGGAAAACTACGAGTATGCAGAGCTGATTAAGCGCGAAATGCAGGCTCGTAGGGAGAGAGGGGAAACAGACGACAGTCTGGAAGAAGAAGCTAACGAAAAGGAATAAGTCTATGCACGTGTTTTATGTACCGGATATTGCGCAAACCATGGAGCTGCCGGAGGAAGAGGCCGGACACTGTCTGCGGGTGTTGCGCCTGGGAGTGGGCGAGGAGATTACCCTGACCGACGGGAAAGGCTGCTTCTATCGGGCGGTCATTTCGGCTGCCACGCAGAAGCGCTGTGTGGTGAAGGTGGTGGAGAAAACGGAGCAGGAGCCTTTCTGGAAAGGGCATCTGCACCTGGCACTGGCACCTACCAAGAACATGGACCGCATGGAATGGCTGGCGGAAAAGGCCACGGAAATCGGTTTCGACGAGCTGACTTTCCTGAACTGCCGTTTTTCGGAACGGAAGGTCATCAAGACGGAACGGGTGGAGAAAATCGTGGTGTCGGCCGTAAAGCAGTCGCTCAAGGCGCGCAAGCCGGTGGTAAACGAGATGACGGATTTCCGCCGCTTCATGGAGCGGGAATTTACGGGGCAGAAGTTCATTGCGCACTGTTATGAGGGGGAAAAGCCCCTTCTGCGCGATGTGCTCCGCAAGGACGAGGATGCCGTGGTGCTGATTGGTCCGGAGGGGGACTTTAGTCCGGAGGAAGTGGCACTGGCGGCTGAAAAAGGTTTTCAGGCCGTGAGCCTGGGTAAGTCGCGTCTGCGTACGGAGACGGCGGCGCTGGTGGCCGTACACCTGATGAACCTGACACACGCGGAATGAAGGTGATGTGTAACTTTTAAATAAATGATTATGAAAAAGACATGGAAATGGATGGGAAGCCTGGCACTGGGTATGGCTTTCCTGTTGTCTGCCTGCGGGGAGAGTAATCCTTATACCAATGCATTGCCGAAAGATGCGGCTGCTGTATTCTCGTTCGACCTGATGGAAATGGCACAGAAGTGTGACTGAACGATCAGGCAAAGCAGTCGATGGGGCAGATGATGAAATCGAGCCTGAAGGGCAATGCGGATGCCTGGTGAACAAACTGATGGAGAATCCGGAGGAAAGCGGACTGAAACTGACCGACGGGTGTATTTCTTTGGGGCTTCTCAGATGGAGATGGGCGGTGTGCTGGTGCGCATGGCCGACAAGGGAAAACTGGAAGATTTGATTGCAATGCTTCAGGAGCAGAAGGCGTGTGAGGCTCCTGCCGACGGCGACGGTTGCCGCTGGACCGTGGGTGGCGGCGGACTGATGGCCTGGACGGACGATGCGTTCATGATGCTGGCGGGCAACGGCAACCCGAAGGACTTGCAGCATCAGGCTTCGATGTGGCTGCGCCAGAAGAAAGGGGAGGGCTATTCGGGCACTCCGGAATTCAAGAAATTAGAGGATGCCGACGAGGATGTGGCCATGGTGACTGCACTGGATGTCATGCCGAAGAGTTATTGGGGACCGATGACCATGGGACTGCCGGCTGACTTGAACCTGAATGATTTAAAGATATTCTCTACGCTCGATTTCCAGCCGGGAAGGGCCGTGATGGAAGTGGAGACGCTGTTGGAGGGCAAGTTCAAGGACTTGCTGAAGAAGCAGGCGGAAGTGAGCGGTGAGTTGGACGGTACGTACCTGAAGACGTTTCCGGCCAATACGGTGGGCTGGATGGCTGCAACGTGAACGGTGAGAAGGCGTACGAACTGCTGCGCGAGAACCCGACGGTGCGTCAGGAGCTGGACAACTCGATGATGCCGCTCGACTTTGAGGCTATCTTCAAGGCGGTGAAGGGTGACGTGGCAGTGGCCATGCCGGAAATGTCGATGAAGCCGGGCTTCATCCTGTATGCCGACGTGACGAACAGTGACTTTATGCGCACGTTTGAAGACTTGAAACCGATGCTGGCCATGACAAACGGACAGATGCGCCTGGTAAACAAGGGCGAGAATGCTTATCAGTTTGTGGCTGCCAACGGTGCCATGCTGGGCATGGGCCGCGGACCGGTGTCTTTCTGGCTGGGCGTGAAAGATGACCGCTTTTACCTGACGAATCAGGAAGACCTGATTGGCCGTGAGGTGAAGGGACTGTCGCTGAAAGACTGTGACTGGGCCAAGGACGTGAAGGACAAGCATTTCTACCTGAACGTGAACTTCCAGGCACTGGCTGCCGTGCTTCCGCAGGTGCCATACGTGAGCATGCTGGACTACCTGAGCGTGGAATCGGATGAACCGACCAAGGCGCGCATGGTGTTGCAGCTGAAGAACCGCAAGGAGAATGCGCTGAAGCAGCTGGTACAGATAGTTAATAATTAATAGTGAATAATGAATAATGAATAACGAAGAGCATTCACTCGTTTTTCATTGTTCATTATTAATTATTCATTGAATGAAATGAACACAATAGAATTACAGCAAACCCTGCCGGAGGTATTCGCCGGACGCGACGGAATCGTGTCTGACGTGTGGCACCGGCAGGTGGCTTTCCAGAAGGGAAAGATGTATCTGATTGAAGCGGCGTCGGGCACAGGCAAGTCGTCGCTTTGCAGTTTTATTTACGGGTACCGTACGGACTACCAGGGGATTATCACCTTCGACGGGGAGAATGTGCGGAAACTCACGGTGAAGCAGTGGACCGACATCCGCAAGCGTTCGCTGAGCATGCTGTTTCAGGAGCTCCGCCTGTTCGGGGAACTGACGGCATGGGAGAACGTGCAGCTGAAGAACGGGCTGACGGGCTTCTGCCGCAAGCAGCAGGTGAAGGACTGGTTTGAGCAGCTGGGCATCGCCGACAAGTGGGACGTGAAAGTGGGCAAGATGTCGTACGGACAGCAGCAGCGCGTGGCTTTCGTGCGGATGCTGTGTCAGCCGGCCGACTTTTTCTTCCTGGATGAGCCGGTGAGCCACCTGGACGACGGCAACGGGCAGATTATGGCACGCATCCTGAAGGAGGAGCGGCCCGCCAGGGAGCAGGAGTGATTGTGACGTCCATCGGCAAGCACCTGCCGCTGGAGTATGACAGGGTGCTGAGTTTGTAAGGGATTAAAACGAAGACGGATATGATCTGGAAATTATTGAGACAGCACATCAGTGTGGCGCAGCTGGCGGGGTTTTTCCTGGCCAACCTGTGCGGTATGGTCATCGTGCTGCTGAGTATACAGTTTTATAAGGACGTGTTGCCGGTGTTTACGCAGGGCGACAGTTTCATGAAGAAGGACTACGTGATTGTGAGCAAGCAGGTGAGCACGCTGGGCAGCCTGGTGGGCAAGGGAGGCACGTTCTCGCGTGCCGACATAGCCGACATGGAGCACAGCCGTTTGCCAAGCGGACGGGGGCGTTCACTCCGGCGCAGTTTCAGGTGTCGGCCGGCATGGGCATGGCGGGCATGCAGCTCTCTACGGCCATGTTCTTTGAGTCGGTGCCCGATGAGTTTGTCGACGTGCGGCTGGAAGGCTGGACGTATCGCGAGGGGCAGACCGAAATCCCTATTATCATTCCGCGCAACTACCTGAACCTGTATAACTTCGGCTTTGCACAGAGTCGCAACCTGCCGCAGCTCTCGGAGGGCGTGATGGGGATGATGACGCTGGACGTGCGGCTGAGCGGAAGGGGACGGACGGAGCGCATGAAGGGACGTATCGTGGGTTTCTCCAACCGGCTGAACACGATTCTGGTGCCGCAGGCGTTCATGGAATGGGCCAACGCCACATTGGGTGATGGCGGGCAGACGGCTCCCTCACGACTGATTGTGGAAGTGGACAATCCGGCGGACGACCGCATTGCGAAGTATTTCAAGCAGAAAGGCTATGAGACGGAAGGCGACAAGCTGGATGCGGGAAAGACGACGTGGTTCCTGAAGATGGTGGTGGGCATCGTGCTCACGGTGGGCCTGATTATCAGTGTGCTGTCGTTCTACCTGCTGATGCTGAGCATCTACCTGCTGTTGCAGAAGAACACGAAGAAGCTGGAGAACCTGCTGATGATAGGCTTCAGTCCGGCAGCGGTGGCGCGTCCGTATCAGGTGCTCACGGTGGGGCTGAACGCGGCAGTGGCAGCCATGGGCGTGCTGCTGGTGTGCGTGGCCCGGGGAGCGTATCTGGACATGCTGCAGCGGATGGTGCCCGATTTTCAGGGAGGCAGCCTGCTGCCGGCGCTGCTGACGGCCGGGGGACTTTCCTGCTGGTATCGGTGCTGAATGTGCTGGCCGTAAGGCGGAAGGTGGAATCGATCTGGAGAAAGAAATAGTATAAGCATTATATATTATCTGTAAAACCAAATGAAAATGAAGAAACTAAAGAATGTATGGCTCTTTTTGAGCTTTATCCTGATGGTGGCTGGAATGGCCAGCTGTAGCACGGAAGACCCGACGGGTGTGGAAGTGTCGAGAGAAGACATTATCGGTACGTGGAAAGTGACGGCGAATGACTGGACAAATTCGGAAGAAGAGTCGAACCGGAATGACCATGTGGGACAGACGCTCTCGGTAAGAAGTGACGGTACAGCTTCGTTCCGTGGCGAGTCGTTCAACTGGACACTGAGCAAAGGAGTGCTGACGCTGTCGGACAACCGTGGCCGCAACATACGGGTGGTGATTCTGTCGTATACGGAGGAGGAGATTCAAGCTTCGTACGACTGTACGTTTGAATCGGAAATGTACACCGAGGAAGGCAATTACACCTTCAAGCGCGTGTAACGAGACATATTATTACAAGAAGAGCCACAGCAATGTGGCTTTTTTTGTAGGTGTGGCCGCACACACGTCCTGAATCTTTAAATATTTGTTTAGATATCCGGCTTCCGTGTAAACAAGTGTAAAACCATTTGTCCGATATCTCTTGATTTATGTCTATTATTAGGGGAATCAGTCTAAAAAATGTTACATGGAGTTACATATATGAGAGTTTATTCAGTACATTTGCGTTACAGAAATGGTAAAACTTTAAACAAATACCCGGGACGTTTGTTTAATAGGTAAGAACCATGGATGATTCATTCTTTTAAATTAAAATAATTGCTTATGTCAAAAATCGTTGGACACATTTCGCAGGTAATCGGTCCGGTGGTCGATGTGTACTTCAAGTTTGAAGAAGGACAAGACGTGGAACACGCCTTGCCGAAGATCCACGATGCCATGACGATTGCCCGTAACGACGGGCGTACGCTGGTGATTGAAGTGCAGCAGCATATCGGTGAAGACACGGTACGCTGCGTGGCCATGGACAGTACGGACGGGTTGAAGCGCGGAATGGAAGTCGTTCCTGCAGGGCATCCGATTTCGATGCCTATCGGAAACCAGATCAAGGGCCGTGTGATGAATGTGGTAGGTGATACCATTGACGGTATGAAAGAACTGGACAAGACGGACGGATTTCCTATTCACCGTGAACCTCCGAAATTCGAAGACCTGGCCACTACCCAGGAAGTATTGTTTACCGGTATCAAGGTGATTGACCTGCTGGAACCTTACCTGAAGGGTGGTAAAATCGGTCTGTTTGGTGGGGCGGGTGTTGGAAAAACCGTGCTCATCAAAGAGTTAATCAATAACATTGCCAAGAAACACAATGGTTTCTCCGTGTTTGCAGGAGTGGGTGAGCGTACCCGTGAAGGTAACGACCTGCTGAGAGAAATGATTGAATCAGGCGTAATCCGCTACGGTGACGAATTCCTCAAGAGCATGGAGGAAGGAAACTGGGACCTTTCGAAGGTGGATTACAACGAAGTGGAAAAATCGCAGGTAGCCATGGTGTTCGGACAGATGAACGAGCCTCCCGGTGCCCGTCAGTCAGTAGCCTTGTCGGGTCTGACACTGGCCGAATCGTTCCGTGACCGCCAGACGGGCGACAACGGTCCGCGCGATATCCTGTTCTTTATCGACAACATCTTCCGTTTTACGCAGGCCGGTTCTGAGGTTTCAGCCTTGCTGGGACGTATGCTTCGGCAGTAGGTTACCAGCCGACACTGGCTACGGAAATGGGACAGATGCAGGAACGTATCACTTCTACGAAGAACGGCTCCATTACTTCCGTGCAGGCGGTGTACGTGCCGGCCGATGACTTGACCGACCCTGCTCCGGCTACTACCTTTACGCACCTGGATGCCACTACGGTGTTGAGCCGTAAGATTACCGAGCTGGGTATCTATCCGGCTGTAGACCCGCTGGATTCTACGTCGCGTATCCTCGACCCGCTGATTGTGGGCAAGGAGCACTACGAAACCGCTCAGCGCGTGAAACAGATTCTGCAGCGCAACAAGGAACTTCAGGATATTATCTCTATCTTAGGTATGGATGAACTTTCGGATGAAGACCGTCTGACGGTGAACCGTGCCCGCCGCGTGCAGCGATTCCTTTCGCAGCCGTTTGCCGTGGCCGAGCAGTTTACGGGTGTGCTGGGCGTGATGGTTTCCATAGAAGACACCATCAAGGGATTCAAGATGATTCTGGACGGCGAGGTAGACTATCTGCCTGAACAGCTTTCCTGAACGTGGGTACCATTGAGGACGCCATTGAGAAGGGTAAGAAGCTGATGGAAGCGGCTGAGAGTTAATAATTAATAGTAAAAAGTTAAAAGCTGATAGCTTAATATGAAAGAACTTCATCTGGTTATCGTTTCACCCGAAAAGCTGGTTTACGAAGGAAAAGTGAGCCAGGCTACCTTTCCGGGAAGCGCAGGAAAATTTCAGGTCATGGCCAACCATGCCCCGCTGATTTCCACGCTCTCGGCCGGGGAAGTGAAATACGTGGCCGGACAGGAAACGCAATCCCTGCAAATCAAGGGGGATTCGTGGAAGTCAAGGAGAATCAGATTTCAGTCTGTGTGGAACTCTGAGAGGAGCGAAGCAGGCGATGAACCGAATATGTTTTTGGCGGCTTTCCGGATGAAAAACCGCACGATACTATGTTTTTGTTGACCGTTAAGAAGAAATTTATAAAAGAACTGACCGTGATTGGAATCGTGCTGACGACGCTCGTCGCCGTGGTATATCATCTGTTCATTCCCGACAGGTATTTCCTGTGGTTTCCGGCCATTCCGATATTCTTCTATCTTTTCGGCCTGTTGTACATAGAAATGTTCGCGTTCAACTATCGCGTGGGGCTGGAACGGATTGCGATGACGTATCTGGTGTGCAAGGTACTGAAATTCATTGTCAGTGCCATGCTGCTGATGTTCTACGGATTTGTGATAGGACATGAAGTGGTGGCGTTCATGCTGACCTTCATCTTCTTCTACTTTGCGTTTCTGATATTCGAAACCCGTTTTTTCCTTCTTTTTGAAGCGAAACTCAAACTAAGAAAAAAAGCTAATGATGAAAAAATTACGGTACATAATCATCACGCTGTTACTGCTGATGGCGGTTCCGGCTGCGCTGACGAAGGCACAGGCCGCTGAGGGGGACATCGACGTGAACGAACTGGTGTTCGGACACATTGGCGATGCCTACCAGTGGCACATTGCGAAGTTTGGCGATACGGAGGTAAGCATTCCGCTGCCGGTGATCGTGAAAAGCAGTACGGGCTGGCATGTGTTCTCGTCTGCCCGGCTGGAGGAAGGTCCTTATGAGGGTCTGTACGTGCCGAGGGCGGTGCCTACGACGGCAAGATCGTGGAACGCAATGCGGCCGGCGAGGAGGTGCGTCCGCTGGACATCTCCATCACGAAGAATGTGCTGGGCTTGTTTATCAACAGTGCGGTGCTGCTGGTCATCATGATGAGCTGCGTGCGCTGGTACAAGAAACATCCGCTGGAAGACGGGGCACCCAAGGGGGGCGTCGGCATGATTGAGGCCACGGTGCTTTCTATCTACAACGACGTGATTAAGGGCTGCATCGGCGAGAATTACCGCCGCTACGCACCTTATCTGCTCACGGCGTTCTTCTTCATTCTGGTGAACAACCTGATGGGGCTGATTCCTATCTTCCCCGGAGGTGCTAACGTGACGGGTAACATTGCCATTACCTTGGTGCTGGCCTTGTGCACGTTCATCATGACTAATGTGTATGGTACGAAGGCGTACTGGAAAGAAATTTTCTGGCCCGATGTGCTACGTGGTTGAAGGTACCGATACCGATGATGCCGCTGATAGAATTCTTCGGTATTTTTACCAAACCGTTTGCACTGATGATCCGTTTGTTTGCCAACATCATGGCAGGACATGCGGCCGTGCTCAGTCTGATTGCCATTATCTTCATTACGGTGAAGTCGGGTCCGGTAATCAACGGCTCGATGACGGTGGTGTCGGTGGCATTCGATATTTTCATGAATGCGCTGGAAATTCTGGTGGCATTCATCCAGGCATACGTCTTCACGATGCTGTCGGCCGTGTTTATCGGTCTGTCGCAGGTGAAGGAACATGCCGAAAAATAATTGATTCAAAAAAAATTAAAGTATAACCTTTTAAAACAAGAAAATTATGTTATTGTCAGTTTTATTGCAGGCAGCTGCAGGTGTAGGTATTAGTAAGTTGGGCGCCGCTATCGGTGCAGGTATTGCAGTTTTAGGTGCCGGTATGGGTATCGGTAAGATTGGTAGCTCGGCTATGGAAGCTATTGCACGCCAGCCGGAAGCTTCAGGCGACTTGCGTATGAACATGATTATCGCTGCTGCGCTGGTAGAAGGTGTGGCACTGATTGCTATCGTGGTTTGTTTGTTGACTTTGTTCTTGTAAAAAAATAAAACAATAAGTTATGGGATTATTAACTCCGGATCCGGGGCTGCTGTTCTGGATGGTCATCACCTTCGGAGTCGTGTTCTTCGTCTTGGCGAAATACGGCTTCCCGGTGATACTGAAGATGGTGGAGGACCGGAAAGCATACATTGACAATTCGCTCAAGGCGGCGCGCGAGGCCAACGAACAGCTGGCCAACGTGAAGGTGGAGGGGGAGAAACTCCTGGCACAGGCACGTGAAGAACAGCACCGCATTCTGAGTGAGGCTGCTGCTACGCGCGACCGCATCATCAAGGACGCTCAGGAGAAGGCCTTCGCCGAAGGCAACCGCCTGATGGAGGAGATGAAGAAGCAGATTGAAACGGAAAAGGAAAGTGCCATCCGTGACATCCGCCGCCAGGTAGCCGTGTTGTCAGTGGGCATTGCAGAGAAGATTATGCGCAACAAGCTGGCCGATGAAAAGGAACAGGCTGCGCTGATTGACCGTCTGCTGGATGAAATGATTGAAACTTCTAAAAAATAACGTGTCATGAATACAGGAGTCGTTTCAAGACGTTTCGCGAAGGCACTGCTGGCATACGCGAAGGGAGAAGGGCTGGAAGACAAGGTGTACAAAGAGGTGAAGACGCTGGCTGCACACTTTGCCGAGGTGCCCGCCCTGCGGCGTGCCGTGGAAAATCCGGTGCTGGAGAGAAGCAAGAAGCTGGAGCTGCTTTGCGAGGCTTCGGGTGGAAAGGACGTAAGCCAGGTGATGACGCGTTTTCTCAGCCTGGTGCTGGAAGACAGAAGGGAGAAGGTCTTGCAGTTCATGATGTGGTCGTACATCGACCTGTATCAGGAAGACAAGCACATCCTCATCGGAAAGCTTACCACTGCCGTCAGTTCGCCCAAGCTTGTGGCACACTTGCAGAAACTGGCTGCCGAGAAGACGCACGGTGAGGTGATTCTGGAAGAGAAGGTGGACAAAAGCCTGATCGGAGGATACATCATCGAACTGGGTGGCTTCCGCCTGGACTCCAGTGTGGCGAACCAGTTGAAGCGCGTGAAACAGCAGTTTATCGCGAAAAACAGGAGAATAGTGTAAACAATGAATAATGAAGAATGAATAATGAAAAACGATTCCTATTATTCACTGTTCATTTTTAATTGTTCATTATTAATTATTAATTAAAAAGAATTATGCCAGAAAATACAATAAAACCCAGCGAAGTTTCAGAGGTGTTGCTCCAACAGTTGAAGGGGATTGACAACTCGCTGAAATTCGACGAAGTGGGTACCGTGCTTCAGGTGAGCGACGGTGTGGCCCGTATTTACGGTTTGCGTAATGCGGAAGCCAACGAGTTGCTACAGTTTGAAAACGGTATCATGGGAACGGTGATGAATCTGGAGGAGGACAACGTGGGAGCAGTGCTTCTGGGTCCGACCGACCAGATTAAGGAGGGGATGATTGTGAAGCGTACGAAGCACATTGCTTCCATCAACGTGGGAGAATCGATGCTGGGACGTGTAATCGACCCTCTGGGTGTGCCCTTGGACGGGCGCGGCGAAATTGGCGGAGAGCTGTGCGAGATGCCGCTGGAGCGTAAGGCACCGGGGGTTATCTTCCGTCAGCCGGTAACGGAACCGCTGCAGACGGGACTGAAGCTATCGATGCCATGATTCCTATCGGCCGCGGACAGCGTGAGTTGATTATCGGTGACCGTCAGACAGGTAAGACGGCCATTGCCATCGATACCATCATCAACCAGCGTGCCAATTACGAGGCAGGAAATCCGGTGTACTGTATCTACGTGGCTATCGGTCAGAAAGGTTCTACCGTGGCCAGCATCGTGAGTGCACTGCGTGAGAAGGGTGCGATGGACTATACCATCGTGGTGGCTGCTACGGCTTCCGACCCGGCTGCCATGCAGTATTTCGCTCCGTTTGCAGGAGCTGCTATCGGTGAGTACTTCCGTGACACCGGCCGTCATGCACTGGTGGTGTACGATGACTTGTCAAAACAGGCTGTGGCCTACCGTGAGGTATCACTGATTCTGCGTCGTCCGTCAGGACGTGAGGCTTATCCGGGTGATATCTTCTACCTGCACTCTCGTCTGCTGGAGCGTGCGGCGAAGATTATCAACCAGCAGGAAGTGGCCGAACAGATGAACGACCTGCCAGCCAGCCTGAAGGGCAAGGTAAAGGCCGGAGGTTCACTGACCGCCCTGCCGATTATCGAAACACAGGCCGGCGACGTGTCTGCCTACATCCCGACCAACGTGATTTCCATTACCGACGGTCAGATCTTCCTGGAAACTGACTTGTTCAACCAGGGATTCCGTCCGGCTATCAACGTGGGTATCTCCGTATCGCGTGTAGGTGGTAGCGCCCAGATAAAGAGTATGAAGAAAGTGCCGGTACGCTGAAGATTGACCAGGCACAGTATCGTGAGCTGGAGGCCTTCTCGAAGTTCAGCAGCGACATGGACTCTGTGACTGCCATGGCCATCGACCGTGGACGTAAGAACAACCAGCTGCTGATTCAGCCGCAGTACTCACCGATGCCGGTAGGCGAACAGGTGGCCATTCTGTACTGTGGTACGCACGGACTGATGCGCGACATTCCTATTTCGAAGGTACGTGCCTTCCAGGATGCGTTCTTGACTTACCTGCGTGCCAACCATCAGAAAGATGTGCTCGACGTGCTGGCTTCCGGAAAGATTACCGACGAAATTACGTCGCTCATTGAAAAAGTGGCCGCAGACGCAGCCGGACAATTTAAAGCATAAATCCCATGGCATCACTGAAAGAAGTTAAAGGAAGAATCAACTCAATCCACGGTAGCTGAAGATTACTTCGGCGATGAAGATGGTGGCGTCTTCCAAGCTGCACAAGGCGCAGGAGGCCATTGAAAATATGCTTCCCTACGAACGCCGGTTGCACCGCATGCTCAGTAATTTCCTGGGCGCGGAGCTGAGCGTGGAATCGCCTTTTGCAGTGAAACGTGAAGTGAAGAAAGTGGCCGTGGTGGTGTTTGCCTCGAACAGCAGTCTGTGCGGCGGATTCAATGCCAATGTCATCCGTCACCTGAACGAGGTGGTGGCAGAGTATGAGCCGAAGGTGGGCCGTGAGAACATCCTGATTTATCCGGTGGGCCGTAAGGTGGCCGATGCGGTGAAGAAGATGGAGGGACTGACGGCGGCCGGCGATTATCAGCACATGAGCGGAAAACCGAACTATCAGGAGGCGGCTGACCTGGCTGCCGAGCTGATGACACGGTTTGCCAGCGGTGAGATTCAGCAGGTGGAGCTGCTCTACAACCACTTCAAGTCGACCTCTTCGCAGGTATTGACGCGGGAAACTTACTTGCCGCTCGACCTGAGTGCCAGTCATGCGGACGAGAAGGGAGAGGAGCAGGAAACCATGCAGGCCGATTACCTCATCGAGCCGTCGCCGGAACAGGTGATGGAGGAGCTGCTGCCCAAGGTGCTCCGCATGAAGATGTACACCGTGCTGCTTGACTCCACGGCTTCGGAACATGCCGCGCGCACCATGGCTATGCAGATTGCCACGGACAATGCAAACGACCTGATTCAGGAACTGACCTTGATTTACAACAAGAGCCGCCAGCAGGCGATTACCAACGAGTTGCTGGACATCGTGGGCGGCAGCATGAGCTGACCCCACGGGCGGAACTCTTGTGTTCATTGCATAAAAACGTATCGCTGTCTCACGGCAGGATACGTTTTTTTTTTGAACGAATAAACTAAAAAATTAATTATCTTAAAAAAGAAAACATGAAATTCTTTGGTGATTTATTTCTATAACAAACAGATTTCGTGTTTTGTTCGCTTTATCTGTCGGTTTTTCTTACTGATTTTTTTTAATAACTATAGAAGCATACTGCCGCACCGTCGAGCAGGCATTCCATTCGTCCTTCTCCCAGGCGGATATTGTCCATGTAGGAGTAGTCGTCTCGGCCGTAGTTCAGCCGGATGCTGGTGTAGAAAGCGTCGTACCAGTCCCACGTGAAGGTGTAGGTATATTCCTCCCAACGTCCGCGGGCATCCTGAATGCGGATAAAGTCTTCACCGGTTCCGTTGGTATAGAAGCGCAGCACCTGAAAGTGATGCAAGCCGTAGTCGTCGTACCAGTCGTCCTGCCAGTCGTAGCTGCAGAGATACGCTGTGCGTTCACGATATTCCAGGGTGTTGTTTCCCAGTTCCATTTCCACGTTACACGACGGGAAGGCGAGTGTCAGTGCGACCAGCATCGCCATATATATGAATTTTCTTACCCTTGTTCTCATAACTCTTTGTGTGTTTGTTTTCCTCTATGTGACAAAGGTATCCGAAAAAAATCATACAAACGAATGATTTTTCCTATTCCTGTGGGGGAATTTCCCTATCGGAGGTAGGGATTGGCGCATAAAAAAGCCCTGCAGCCGGTGGAAAAGTTTCCGGTGCAGGGCGCTATGGAGATGTATTATTGTGCCTGGTCAGGCTTTCTGAAGCAGGACAGCCAGCGCATCGCGCCAGTCTTCGCCGTTATGCGGGCAGTAGGTCTGGAAACCCAGTTCGTGGGCTGCCTTTACATTGCCGGCCCCGTCGTCAATGAAGAGCGATTCTGACGGAAGAATGTCGGCATCGGCTATCAGGAAGTCGAAAATCTGCCGGTCGGGCTTGGTCACTCCAATCTGGTAGGAGAGGTACAGCTTGTCAAAATAGTCGGTGAGCGGTTTCCCCTTTGAGGAGAATGCCGGACTGCAGGCCCAGTCCATCACGTAAGGATTGGTGTTGCTCAGCACGAAGAGCTTGTAGCGTTTGCGCAGCTCCTTCAGGCAGTCGAGCAGGCGTTCGTCCAGTCCGGTAAAATAGCCCAGCCATGCCTGGCGCGTCTCCTCCCAGCTGGGCGTGCGTCCGCCGCACAATTGTCCCAGTTTTTCCTGGAACTCATCGGGGGTAATTTTTCCTTCTTCCAGTTCCTGGAAAATTCCCGTCTGGTGATATTTGTCCAGGCGCTGGTCGGCATCAGCCACTCCTAACTGGCGGAACGCTTCCACCGCCTGTTCGCGGCTGATAGGGGCGATGACCCCTCCGAAATCAAAAATCAGGTTTTTTATCATATATTGTTTTTATTTTCTCAGCATCAGGTTCTTGAACGGGGCAGGATAGGGAGTCTCGAATTCCATCCGTTCGCCCGTAAGCGGGTGGTAGAAGCACAGCTTGAAGGCGTGGAGTGCCAGACGTCCGAGCGGGTCGGTTTCGCAGCCGTAACGTGCATCGCCCACCACCGGATGACCGAGCGACTGCATGTGTACGCGAATCTGGTTCTTGCGTCCCGTTTCCAGTTGCAGCTCCATGAGCGAATAGCCGTTGGCCCGCTTGATGGTGCGGTAGTGCGTGATGGAGAGCTTGCCTCCGTCGTCTACCGGCGAGGAGCTGACGTACAGCTTGCGGTCGGTGAGCCAGGAGCGTACGGTGCCCTGGTCTTTCTCCATGTCGCCCATGACGATGGACACGTAGCGGCGGTCGTACACGATGTCGTGCCAGTTGTCGCGGAGCGTGTGCTGCGTCTTCTCATCCTTGGCATACATCATGATGCCCGAGGTTTCGCGGTCCAGACGGTGCACCACGAAGATGCGGTTGCTGCGGTGCGTGCGCTTCACGTACTCATTCAGAATGTGCTGTGCGGTACGCTCCTTCTGGTGGTCGGTAGCTACGGACAGCAGTCCTTCCTTCTTCTCCACCACGATGAGATAGGCATCCTCGTAGAGAATCTTCAGCATGGGGTGGCGGAACTCGTGTTTGTTCTTTTCACGGCTCACCTGCACCTTCATGCCCGGCTTCAGGGGAAAGTTGTACTGCGTCTGGATGTTGTTGTCCACCAGCACCACGCGGTTGGCCAGCAAGGCTTTTACGCGCGTGCGGCTGATGCCGTCCATCTTCTTCATAAGGAACTCCATCAGTTCCGCCGGTTCATTGACCGGATAGATTGTATATTTGGCTGCGGCACGCGGGATAGGGCGTCGGCCGTTGTTGCCAGAGTTATTTCTTGCCACTTTGTTGCGTCAGTTAAAAGTTAGAAGATAGGGGAGAGTGTTTAGCGTCTTTCCAGTTGCACGACATTTTCCACGTGATGCGTGTGAGGGAACATGTCGACAGGCTGTACGGCAGTCACCTTGTACTTGCCGTCGAGCAGCTGGAGGTCGCGTGCCTGTGTGGCCGGGTTGCAGCTCACGTAGACGATGCGTTTCGGCTCGGCAGCCAGAATCACGTCGATTACGTCATTGTGCATACCTGCGCGGGGAGGGTCGGTGATGATGACATCCGGACGTCCGTGTTCCGCAATGAAGTCGTTGGTAAGGATGTCCTTCATGTCGCCCGCATAGAACAGCGTGTTGTCGATGCCGTTCAGGTCCGAGTTCACCTTGGCATCCTCGATGGCTTCGGGCACATATTCGATGCCCACCACCTTGCGTGCCTGGCGTGCCACGAAGTTGGCGATGGTACCCGTACCCGTGTAGAGGTCGTACACCAGCTCGTTGCCCGTAAGTCCGGCAAACTCACGTGCCACCTTATATAAATTATAGGCCTGTTCAGAGTTCGTCTGATAGAACGATTTCGGTCCCACCTTGAAGCGCAGTCCCTCCATCTCCTCGAAGATGTGGTCGTTGCCCTTGAACACCTCCACGTCGAGGTCGCCGATGGTGTCGTTACACTTGTTGTTGATGACATACATGAGCGAAGTAATCTGCGGGAAGCTGTCGGCCATGAACTGCAGAATCTCTTCCATCTTGCGGCGGCCTTCGTCGTCGGTCACCTTGCACTGCAGCACCACCATCAGTTCGCCCGTAGACGAGGTACGGATCATGATGTTACGAAGAAGTCCTTCCTGCGTGCGCAAGTCGAAGAACGGGAAGTTGTGCGCGTAGGCATAGTCGCGTACGGCATTGCGGATCTGGTTGGAAATGTCGTCCTGCAACCAGCACTTGTCGATGGCCAGCACCTTGTCGAACGCCCCCGGAATGTGGAATCCCACGGCATTCATCTGGTCGTACTTTACATCCTGCTTCACCTCCTCTTCCGTAAGCCAGCGCTTGTTGGAGAATGTAAACTCCAGCTTGTTACGGTAAAAGCGGGTCTTTTCCGAGCCTAAGATAGGACGGAATTCCGGCAGTTCCACCTTCCCGATGCGGGTAAGGTTGTCGAACACTTGTTTTTGCTTGTACTTGAGCTGTTCCTCGTAAGAAAGACATTGCCATTTGCATCCTCCGCACACTCCGAAGTGACTGCAGAACGGCTCCGTGCGCAGGGGTGATTTCTCATGGAACTTTACCGCCACCGCTTCGGCGTAATGGTTCTTCTTGCGCTTCACCTGTAAATCGACTACGTCGCCCGGCACTACATACGGGACAAATATTACCAACTCGTTCACTTTAGCCACGGCTTTTCCTTCTGCGGCTACGTCTGTTATCGTTACCTTCTCCTAGTAAAGGCAGTTCTTTTTTCCTTTCTTGCCAC
>ENA-OQBJ01000468-OQBJ01000468.1-human-gut-metagenome-genome-assembly--contig:-NODE-468-length-21238-cov-3.268107_pt1 | contig 21238 bp, 21 predicted proteins | sample MGYA00242743_ERZ504545 | MGnify/ENA primary metagenome ERZ504545 (study PRJEB26092, sample SAMD00036252) | human gut metagenome | host: Homo sapiens | study: EMG produced TPA metagenomics assembly of...
GCTTCGTGTGAGTGTTCATGAGCGTGTGCATGCTCGTGTCCTTCCTCGTGGTGATGCTCGTGTTCCTCATGATACTCATGTGCATGTGCTTCATGGTGAGGATGCGCTTCTTCTTCGGATACGGGGCGTTCTATCTCCCGAATCCATCCGGCAGAAGTGGCCACCCGTGCATAGTCGAATCGGTGGGTGCTACAATCTTGTCGAGGTCTACCTTGGCATAGTCGCATTCAATGATTTCCGCACGGGGCTGTAGGGTACGGATGATGCTTTTGATGCGCTCCCGTTCTTCGGGAGTGACTTCCGATACCTTGTTCAGCAGCACGGTGGTACAGAACTCAATCTGCTGGATGAGCAGGTTGGCAATGTCTTCCTCTTCCAAGTCCTTTCGGGTAAGTTCGTTGCCACCGTCGAATTCGCTTTGCAGGCGGAGGGCATCGACCACGGTCACGATGTTGTCAAGGCGGCAGGTTCCGTACTTGGTGTAGGCACCACCCAACTGAGGAATGGAACAGATGGTCTGGGCAATCGGTTCCGGTTCGCAGACACCGCTGGCTTCGATGACGATGTAGTCGAAGCGCTGCATTTTCATCAGCTCGAATATCTGTTCGATAAGGTCGGTACGGAGGGTACAGCAGATGCAGCCGTTCTGCAAAGCCACCAGACTCTCTTCTTTCTGGCCTACGATACCGCCTTTCTGTATCAGTTCCGCATCGATGTTGATTTCGCCGATGTCGTTTACGATGACAGCAAACTTGATGCCTTCACGGTTGCTCAGCAGGTAGTTGAGCAGGGTTGTTTTTCCGCTTCCCAGGTATCCGGTAAGCAGAAGTATAGGTATTTCTTTTGTTTCCATGTGCAAATGTTTTTTTACGTGCCTGCAAAGTTAGTGTTTTTCTGCAAACGGTGTGCGCTTCTTTTTCGTAGAAGCAGGTTTAACTTTCGTTATAGGTCGGTGTCACGTATGTGACAAAGTTTCTCTGCCGGAGGGCCTATCTTTGCACCCGTAATCAATAAAACGAATTAAATATGAAGACAATAGACTGGAGGTATACGAGTGTGGGACAAATTGTGGCCGATGATTTTGCAGCAGCAAGCGTATTTAAAAAATATGGCATTGATTTCTGCTGTCATGGGGAAGTGACGCTGGGAAAGGCCTGTGCAGATTTGGGACTGGCTGTAGAAGAAGTGGAACAGGCATTGCTCCATCAGGATGAAACTGGTAACGGACGGATTCCATTTGCTTCGTGGCCGCTGGACTTGCTGATGGATTACATTCTGAAGATACACCATCGGGGAATTCGTACCCGTGGACCGGAACTGCTGGCGTTGCTGGAGAAGGTGGAACGAGTACACGGTGAAGCGCATCCGGAATTGCACGAGTTGAGAGCACTGGTCAGTGAATCATTGGAGGACTTGGAAATGCATCTTCAAAAAGAAGAGAACGTGTTGTTCCCATATCTCTATGAATTGTACGCAGCAAAAGAACAGGGACAGCGTATGGCCCCGATGCATTGCGGTACGATAGCGAATCCTATCCGGGTGATGAAGATGGAACACGAGGGGGAAGGAAACCGCTACCTGCACATCATTCAGTTGACGAATCACTTCTCCGTACCTCAGGATGGCTGTGCCAGCTACCGTCTGCTGATGCAGGAACTGGAAGTGTTTGTGGATGCCTTGTTTGAGCATATCCACCTGGAAAACAATCTGCTGTTCCCTCGCTTTGAGGAAATTGAACGGGAAATCGTATATTAATATTTTGATATTGGAAAGAATGGATAACGGTGTGGCGCATGCAGGAAAGTATGCGCCACATTTCATAAATCAGTAATCGATTTTATCCAAGATTCCCGCCAGATAGGCAATAGTCACTCCGTAGTTGGTCATGGGAACCTGCTGGGCGCGGGCCTGGCCGATGCGGTTCAGCACATACTTGCGGTTGAACATGCAGGCCCCGCAATGGATAATCAGGTCGTATGGGGCCAGGTCTTCCGGGAAATCCGGGCCCGACACGATGTCGATTTGCAGGCCTTCGCCGATACGCTTGCGGAGCATATTCGGGATTTTCACCCGCCCGATGTCTTCTGCCAGCGGGGCATGCGTACATGCTTCGGCAATCAGCACCCGTGACTCCGGTGTCAGTCGGGCAATGGCATTGGCTCCTTCCATGTAGTAGTCGATGTCGCCTTTGTACTGGGCAAAGAGGACGGAGAAAGAGGTAAGCCGGCTCTCGGCAGGCTTCTTTTCATATACCGTGCGGAACACCTGTGAGTCGGTAATAATCAGCTTCGGCGGACGGGTTAAAGTGGCCAGCATGGCATCTATCTTGTCGGTGGTACAGCTCATCACCAGGCATTTGCGGTCCAGTAGTTCGCGGATGGTTTGTACCTGCGGCAGGATGAGGCGGCCTTTAGGGGCCTGGATGTCCTGTGGCATGATCAGCATGACGGTATCGTTTTCTTCTACCAGCCGGCCTACGATGCCTTGTGCCATGGTTTCATCCGGCAGCTTGTTTCGCAGACTACGCAGAATGTCGTCCAGTCCTTTTCCGGTGAGGGTGCTCACTAATAGGGGAACCTGTCCGCATTGCTGTTCGATGCGGCGCATGGTCTGTTTGGCATCGGACAATAGGTCACATTTGTTCAGTATCCAGATAACAGGCACATTCTTTTCTTTCAGCAAGCGTTGCCAGTGCAACTCTTCGTCCAGGTGCTCGTCGGTACAGACCATCAGGGCGATGTCGGTTTTCTCCAGCGCACGCTGTGTCTGGCGGATACGGAGTTCGCCCAGCTCGCCTTCGTCGTCGAAGCCGGCCGTATCAATGAGTACGCAGGGACCGAGACCATGGATTTCCATGGCCTTAAAAACCGGGTCGGTGGTCGTGCCGGGGATATCCGACACAAGGGCTGTATCCTGATGCGTCAGGGCATTAATCAGTGATGATTTTCCGGCATTTCGCTTGCCAAACAGACCGATGTGCAGCCGGTTGGCACGGGGAGTATCGTTCATACGTTTAATCAGGCTTTAAGTTCACACATTAGAAACGGAAGTCGCGTTTTCCTTCGGCAATCCGTTCCAGATTTTCCAAGGCTCTTTTGCGAATGGCGGGATTCGGAATCTCTTCCATCTGCTTGCGAATCATGTCTTCAGCCAGTCGGCGTGTTTCGGGCGAAGCGTAGTCGCAGAGGTATTCCTGAAGCGTCATCAGGGCATTGGGGGCACAGCAGTTGGCTATCTGGCCTGTCTTGACCAGCGACATGAAACGGTCGCCCGTACGTCCTTCACGGTAGCAGGCCGTACAGAAGCTGGGGATGTAGCCCAGTTTCAGCAGCCAGGCCACGATTTCATCCAGGCTGCGGTGGTCGCTTACATCAAACTGAGCCGAGTTTTCTTCCGGCAGTTCTTCGGTAGCATAACCTCCCACGCTGGTGCGGGAACCACCGCTGATTTGTGATACGCCAAGGGCAAGCACCTTCTCGCGTGAACGCTGCGATTCACGTGTGGAAATAATCATACCCGTATAAGGCACGCTGATTCGGATGACGGCTACAATCTTCTGGAATATCTCGTCGGAGATAGCGTTCTCGAAGGTAGAAGCGTCAATGTCGTCGGCCGAGCAGATACGGGGCACACTGATGGTGTGCGGACCTACGCCGTAAGTCGCTTCCAGGTGTTCGGCGTGCATCAGCAGTCCCACAAAATCGTAGCGGTAAGTATTCAGGCCAAACAGTACGCCGATACCCACATCATCGATTCCTCCCTGCATGGCACGGTCCATGGCCTCCGTGTGGTAGGCATAGTTGCTTTTCGGACCTCTGGGGTGAAGCTTTTCGTAATTCTCTTTGTGGTACGTTTCCTGGAATAGAATGTAGGTACCGATACCGGCTTCGTGCAGGCGGCGGTAATTCTCCATCGTAGTCGCGGCAATGTTCACATTTACCCGGCGGATTGCTCCGTTCTTGTGCTTGATGCTATAGATGGTCTTTATCGACTCCAGAATGTATTCGATGGGGTTGTGAATCGGGTCTTCTCCAGCTTCCAATGCCAGACGCTTGTGCCCCATGTCCTGCAGGGCGATGACTTCACGACGGATGTCTTCCTGTGTCAGTTTCTTGCGGGCAATGGTCTTGTTCTTAACGTGGTAAGGACAGTAGGTACAACTGTTTACGCAATAGTTTGACAAGTAAAGAGGTGCAAACATTACGATGCGGTTGCCATAGAATTTCTGCTTGATTTCACGAGCCAGGCAGTAGATTTCCTCCACCAGTTCCGGGTCGTTGCATTCCAGCAGTACGGCAGCCTCGCGGTGGGAGAGTCCTTTACAAAGGCGCGCCTTTTCAATGATGGAACGTATCAGTTCCTTGTCCTGGCTTTTGTTTTGGGCATATTCCAGGGTATCGAGAATTTCTTCGTGGCAGATAAATTCTTCTGCCTTTTGAGAATCAATCTTGTACATAGCTGTAATGTAATTTATAGTGTTTTGCCGGGATAATCTCCTCGGCTTTTATCTATTTCGTAACCAATGGCAGCCAGCGTTGTGCCAGCAGACGCAGTCCTTCGGCAGCTTCTGAGCCCATAGAGGCTTTATTATCATACAAGGCATAATTCTTTCGCTGTTCTACCGGAGAGAGGTTGGGCATCACTACATTGGCACCTGCCAGTATGCCTTTCTCGCGCCCGTCAGGGGTAAGGCTTGCCAGGGCGGTGGTAGAAGGAATCAATGCCTGCGGATGCATCAGCCGGAAGATGGAAAGCAGCGTGAGTGTCTGCGTGAGACTGCCGGGCGGGCAGGAAGCGAAAGGAGTGTCATGATGAGGAAGGAAAGGGCCGATACCAATCATCTGGGGACGGAATTGTTCTATGAAAAGAATGTCTTCCACCAGGTGGTCGACGGTTTGTCCTGGACTTCCCACCATGATGCCGGTTCCCGTCTGGAATCCGATGCGTTTCAAATCGTTCAGACAACGCAAACGGTTGGACAGTGACATGTCTTCAGGATGCAAGCGGCGGTAATGTGCTTCGTTGTGCGTTTCGTGGCGCAACAGATAGCGATTGGCACCTGCCTGAAAAAAACGTTCGTAGGAAAGTGTAGGACGTTCACCAAGTGAAAGGGTGATGGCCACATCGGGAAATTCGGTTCGTATGGCAGTCACCACTTCCGTTACCCTGTCATCGTTCATGTAGTTGTCTTCTCCTCCTTGCAGGACGAAGGTACGGAATCCTAATTCATACCCATGCCGCAGCAAGCCAGAATGGTTTCCGCATCCAGTCGGTACCGCTTCAGATGGCGGTTGCTTTTTCGGATGCCGCAGTAGAAACAGTCGTTGTGACAACAGTTCCCTATTTCAATAAGTCCACGGATATAGATTTTGTTTCCGAAATGGCTTTGTGCTACGGCACGTGCCTTTTGCATGAGAAAGTCGAGGTCTTCCCCCCGGCACTCCAGCAGAAGGGTACGCAATTCACCGGGAGCCAGTGTCTGCTCCCGGTAAAGGCGTTCAATAAGTTCCCTCATGGGTTTATTCCTGATTATTGTTTTCGTACTTCAAGGTACGTTTCAGCAAGTCTTGGTTCAACTGGCGTTTTCCGGCTACAGGATCGTTGTGTGCGCTCGGGCCGGTTACGCATCCGCCTTCGCAAGCCATCATTTCGATGAACTGTGCATCCACTTTTCCGGTCTTGGCGTAAGCGCGGAGTACACCGATGTTCTTCTTCGTGAAGTCAGAGAACTGCATAATCTTGATGCCGTTGGCTTTCGGGCCAGGTAAGCTTTCACTGCTCCAGCTACACCGCCTGCCTGTGCAAATCCGTGCGCTTCACATACGGATTCGTATGCCACTTTGTACGGGTTGGCCTGTTCCAGTTCGATGCCTAAGCCGCGGAACATCGGGTGAAGTTCTTCGAATGTCAGTACGTAGTCTACGCATTCGTCGCGCTGTGCTTCTTTTCTTTTGGCAATACACGGGCCGATGAAGACCACCTTGGCATTCGGGTATTTCTGTTTGGCGATACGGGCTGTATAATACATCGGAGAGCCTGTGCCTGATACGTAAGGCTTCATGTCGGGATATGCTTGTTTACCAGTTCGATGTACGACGGACAGCAGGAAGTAGTCATGAATTTCTGTCCTTCTTCCAGCTTCTCCAGCAGTTCGTGTGCTTCGTTGCTGGTAGTGTGCATGGCACCTTCGGCCACTTCAATTACATCAGCAAAACCAATCTCTTTCAATGCTCCGTACACTTGTTCGATGGTAGCCTTGAACTGTCCCAATACGGACGGAGCCGGAATGGCAATTACCTGTTCTCCCTTACGGATAGCTTCCAATACATCGAACACCTGAGAAATTTCGAAGATGGCTCCGAACGGGCAGGCATTCAGACATTTTCCACAATAGATACACTTGCTTTCGTCGATGTGCTCGATGTAGTGTTCGTCCTTGCTGATGGCTTTCACCGGACAAGCTTCCTCACAAGGCACCGGAATGTAGACGATGGCGTGATACGGACAACTCTTGTGGCAGATACCACAGCTGATACACTTGTCGTGGTCAATTTGTGCCTGACCAGTCTTCTTGTTAAAATGTACAGCTCCCTTCGGACAGTTCATGTAGCAGCTTCTTGCCACACAACCCCGGCAAAGGTTACTTACTTCGTAGTTCACCTGTACACAAGAAGAACATGCTTCGTCGATGACACAGAGAATATTTTCCTTGATTCTTTCCTTGCGTTCCAATGCTTTGCGGGCATATTCAGAAAGCGGAGTCAGCTCATCCGTTTCATCGGTCATATCCCAGCCCAGCAGCGGAAGCAACTTATATTTAGTAACGGCACGTTCCTTGTGGATACAGCAGCGTCCTACCGGCTGTGAGCGGCGAGGACTGATTTCCAGAGGAATGCGGTCAATTTTTTCTACTAATTGATTTTCTTTCCATAAAGCAACCAGGTTTTCCAGCAATTTATGCCGGACAATCATTACGTTGTTTGTAAAAGCCATAATCGAAATAAAAAGGTTTGTTAGTTATTAGTTATCCTAAAATTATAGAGTCCGTGTGCGATTTACTCTTCCGTTTGTCCCTCGGCAGCTCTTAGAATCAAGGTGGTAGCTCCCAAGGTAATAATAGCTCCGTCTTCAATGCGGATTTGGTCTTTCGGTCCTAAAATTTCATTCATCAGGAAAGTTCCTGTGATGCTGTCATTATCGCGCAGGGTGTAAATGATTTTCCCTTGCTTATTCTTCTTGACGTTGATGTAACAATGCCGACGGTCCAGACTCGGATCATTACTTTCGATAGGAATGTCGATGTCGTTACCTTTGCATCGGCGGCCGATGAGGTTGTCTCCCTCATGCAGCGGAAGTACTTGCTTGTAGGCAAATACGTTTTCCACGGCCAGTATGTTGCCGAAATCCTGCATGCCTTCTTTCTCGTCGATTACTTCCTCCTTACGGTTGGCGGCATTCAGTTTCGATTTTCCGATACGGATGCTGAACTGCTTCTTGCAGTTGTCACAGATAAAAACGAGTGACTGTCCTTCTCCATACTTGGTTTCATCAAACTGGATGAAGTTGTCACATTTGGGGCATCTTACTCTTTTCATTCTGTTTTAAAGGGCATATTTATTTTGATGTGAATACCCAGGCACTCTTGAATTCTTCCTGTTTACGAAGCGTCTGCACTTTCTGGTAAGCTTCGCCTGAAGTGGCATAACTATCCAGTGCGATGCGGAAACGTCCGTTCGATTCAAGCACCTGACAATTCTTGTATCCTTTCTGCTGGAATTTTTTCAGTTCACGTTGTGCATCGTCCGATGTCGGCAGACTGGCTACGATGATGTAGGCCGTCTTTTTACTTGCAGCGGGTTGTGTAGACACTTGCTTAGATGATTTGGCAGCCTTTGTTTCGGCTTTTGCTGTAGCCGTTTTAGCTACGACTGTTTTTGCAGCAGGTGCCGCTGCAATTTTTTCCGTCTTCACAACTACCGGTTTCAGCGTGTTCACGTTGTTACGGACACGTTTTTCGCCCGTCTGCTTCTTTACAGCCTTCTGTGCAACTACTGTGTGAGGAGTTGTTTGTATGCTGGTGGCCACGACTGGTTGCGGATGGCATCAAACATGCTGATAGAACCTAAAGAGGCGTAGTTCGCATCGTCCATGTACGTGTTTTCTACCGGAACGGAGAGTACGAAGAACAGACATACGGCTACGGCTATCGCTACTATGTTGCGCGTGAAGTGACGCAGGGAGAAATGCTTCTTCGATTTTTCTGTCTGCTCGTTTACTTTTGGAAGCAGCTGTTTAAGAGAAGACGAAACAGTAAGAGGCTGTAACTGTGGAAGCGTGAAACTTTCCAGTCCGTACAGACTTGGAGTGAAATAAGATGCGGCTGCCGGTTCAAAGGCATAACCGCCGTTCATGTTATAATAAATCGTACCTACGTTGTTCAGTGTGACCTGACCTTGCTGGTACAATTGGTCTTTCAGTTCAGCCACTGTTTTTTCAATCCGGCGGGTTGCATCGGGAAAGTCGGTGTTAAAAGCCTGCATGTACGACTGTACCAGCAGCCCATCGTTCATTATCAGTTGCGGATTGAATCCAATGGTGCGGAGGGGCGGCATGAATTCTCCTTTTTGGATGGAATATGCGGCCTGCCGTTTGTGGGCAATGAATCCTCCCAAGCCGGGAACGATGACACAATCATTCTCCAGCAATAATACTTCTATATGTTTTGCCAATTCAATCATATTGCAAAAATAATACATTTTTCTCTTATGTGGAGTATCTTTCAACGGGCATTTTTCGGAGGAAAACCAAATTTGTTGTATTTTTGCCGAAGAAAATGTAGAAATTCATTTACGCATGAAAAAAATGGGCTTGGGAATGCTCCTTGGGGGATTAGGAATGCTGGCAGGATGTCTGTCTCCCCAGCAGCACGGAGCAGAAAAGCAGGATGAAAATCAGGAAGTCATACAACGGCTGCAAGGTATCTGGCTGGATGACAACACGGAGGCACCTTTATTCAAAATTCAAGCGACAGTATTTATTATGCCAGCCAGATTAATGCCCCGATGGCTTTTTCGGTACACAATGATACCATGACGGTGTACAGTGCCCAGCCCATTCATTATTTCATAGAAGAATGCCTGTCGTACAGCCTGCGCTACCGCACGTCGGTGGGCGAGACGGTGAGCCTGCATAAATCCGAATCGGATACCTTGTCGTTTGGTACGGTGGTTCCGGTGAAAGTGGTAGAAAACGGGGTGTTTGAGAAAGACTCGGTTATTTTTCACGGAGGAGAACGCTACAGAGGTTATGCGTACATCAACCCGACCAAGAAGCGGGTAACCCTTGTCAGCATCAATGAAGAAGGTCTTCCGGTGGAAAATATCTACTATGACAATATCATCCACATCTGTGTGTACAAGGGAAAGGACCGCTTGTTCTCCAAAGATATAAATAAGGAAATGTTTGCCCGCGTGGTACCTGCCGATTTTCTGAACAACGCCATCCTGAGCGATATGGACTTTGTGAGAGTGGATGAAAAAGGTTATCGTTACGTGGTTACACTTTGTATTCCCGACGGAGCGGCTTGTTATAATGTCCGGCTGGACGTGAGTAAGGAAGGAAACATCGTTTTCTCTCGTTGAGCGGGAAGGTATAATGAAAAAATATCCTCCAGACTGTTTGGATGAAAATCGCAGTCTGAGGATATTTTTTATTCTGCCTGCTCTTTGAGCGAACGGTTTACTTGTTCTATGTAATCGAGGATTTCCTGCCGTCCGGTTTTGTTTTCCGAAGAAGAGATAAAATGCGGAGGCAGCTCTTCCCATTGCTCTTTCAGCGTGTCCAGGAAGCGGTTTACGCTGGCCTTCGTCTTTCCCACGCTCTGCTTGTCGCTTTGGTGAAGATCAGGCGAAGGGGATGCCGTTTTCGCCCAGCCATTCGATGAATTCTAGGTCGATGCGTTGCGGTTCCAGCCGCTGTCGATGAGGACGAACAGGCAGGTCATCTGTTCCCGCTCCAGCACGTAGTATTCAATGAGTTTCTGGATTTTCTCCATCATCTTTTTTCCTCGCTGGGCATAGCCGTAGCCGGGAAGGTCTACCAGATACCATTCCTTGTTGATGAGGAAATGGTTGATGAGCAAGGTTTTTCCCGGTGTGGCCGAAGTCATGGCCAGTTTGGGATTCTTGGTCAGCATGTTGATGAGGCTGGATTTTCCCACGTTGGAGCGCCCGATAAAGGCATATTCCGGAAGATGAGTCTGGGGGCACATGTCGGCCCGTGAGTTGCTTACGACGAACTCTGCGCTGGTTATGTCCATAGGTTATATCTGTGAGTTGTTTTATGCAAAGGTAATATAAAAACGGGATTCGGTGGAAGACTTCCTTGAAAATAATGTCTGCGAAATGGAGGTCGGTTCTCGTTTTATCCGTATTTTTGCCATTCATATTAAAGAAGCGATAAACATGAATCAACAATATCCTTCAGTTTTACTGGAAAAAGCGGTGGGGGAGTTTGCCAAGCTTCCCGGCATCGGACGGAAAACGGCCATGCGCCTGGTGCTGCATTTGTTGCGTCAGGACACGTCCACGGTAGAGGCCTTCAGCAGTGCCATTTCTACCTTGAAGAAAGAGGTGAAGTATTGCAAGGTGTGCCATAATATTTCCGATACGGATGTGTGCCGCATCTGTTCCAATCCTTCGCGCGATGTGACCACGGTGTGTGTGGTAGAGAATATACGCGATGTGATGGCGGTAGAGAACACCCAGCAGTATCGCGGACTGTATCATGTGCTGGGCGGGGTGATTTCGCCCATGGACGGCATTGGTCCTTCAGATTTGGAGATAGAGAGTTTGGTAAATCGTGTGAAAGAGGGTACCGTCAAGGAGGTAATCCTGGCGCTGAGTTCTACGATGGAAGGAGATACCACCAACTTCTACATTTTCCGCAAACTGGCGGGCTGCGATGTGAAGATAACCGTCATTGCCCGTGGAATCTCCATTGGTGATGAATTACAATATACGGATGAGGTGACGCTGGGACGCTCCATTGTGAACCGCGTGGCGTTTACCGGAACCCTTTAAAAATAGAACGAAATGGAAAAAAGAATGACTCGTCTGCTTCGTGTGCTGGAAGCGGAATTTGCCTTGTTCTGGATACTCGTCGTGGCAGGGTGTGTGTTGTATGAAACGGATGTGTTGCCTCAGGGAAGTATGGTGGGCGATGCGCAGGCGGAATACATTTTGCAGACTGTCGGCATCTTGCTGACGGTATGTCTGATACCCTTGTCGCTGCGCATGTTCAGCCTTTCGCTGACACGCTATGTCCGTCAGTTGTCTTTGCCCGAAGCGTTGGTGAGCTACCGCCGCTGGTGTGAAATCCGTCTGGCCATGCTGCTGGCTCCGGCACTGTTTAATCTGACCGTGTATTATATTACGCTCGATGTTACCAGTCTGTTGTGTGTGGGTATGCTGCTGGTAGCTTCGCTGTTTTGTGTGCCGGGACGCGGCCGCCTGATACGGGAGCTTGATTTGCAGAAAGACGAACCGGAAAAATGAGAAGGTTATGAAACAGGGAAATGTCAGTCTTCGCGCACCCGAGCCGGAAGATTTGGAGGTGATGCTCTCGTTTGAGAACGATGCGGCACTTTGGGAACTGGGTACGGCTACGGGTCCTTATTCCCGTTACCAGATGAAACGCTACATCGCGGAGAGTCAGAATGACTTGTATGCCGACGGGCAACTGCGGCTGATGATAGTATGTGAGGAGCAGGGAGTGGCCGGTATTGTGGATGTGTTTTCTTTTGATGCGCGTCACAACCGGGCGGAAGTAGGAATTGTGGTACGGAAGGACTTGCGGGGGCAGGGAGTGGCGCAGGCGGCGCTTTCTCTTTTGGAATCACATTGCTTCTCTTTGCTGGGGCTCCGGCAATTGTATGCCTATGTGCCGGTGGAAAATGTAGCCAGCCGGAAGCTGTTCACTTCGGCAGGCTATACCGAACGTGGTATCCTGAAGGACTGGATACGGGTAGGCACTTCTTATCAGGATGTGTGTTTCTTTCAGAAAATCAACGAATTGTAGAGTTATAAAGACCTGATTCTGAAAAGGATTGGAAAAAAGACTTACATTCGGATGAAAACGCCGAAGAGTTTAGAGTGAAACGCCCTTACGTTTTAGGTGAAACGCAAGGGCGTTTCACTTTAAATGTACTTGCGTTTGAAAGCAAACGCTTAGGCGTTTTTGAAGGTCGCTTGAAAGGACTCTTTTTGAGGAGAAATGAATATAAAAAGAAAGGCAACTCATCGTACTGGATAAGTTGCCTTTCTTTTTGTCGGGGTAGCGGGATTCGAACCCACGACCCCCTGCTCCCAAAGCAGGTGCGCTAACCGGACTGCGCTACACCCCGAAGTGTCTTTCTCAAAAGCGATGCAAAGGTATGGCTTTTTATTTTAATATGCAAATCCGGACGCTCTTTTTTTGCAAGAATTTTTCGGATATTTTTAAAATCGTTTGAAATTCAATGGAATAGAAAAAATCTTTTTTTTAGGGTGTCCGGATATGCGTGACTTATTTCTGTGGTTTCAGCCAGCGATCAAGCCAGTTGAAGAAAGTGCGTTGCCACAAAATACCGTTCTGCGGTTTCAATACCCAGTGGTTTTCGTCTGGGAAAATCAGCAGTTCGGCAGGAATGCCTCTCAGTTTGGCAGCGTTGAATGCGGCCATACCCTGCGAAGCCAGGATGCGGTAGTCTTTCTCGCCGTGGATGCAGAGGATAGGCGTATCCCATTTGTCGACAAACAGGTGAGGAGAGTTGGCATAGCTGCGCTTTACAGCTGGGTTGTTCTTGTCCCAGTACGGGCCACCCAAATCCCAGTTGGTGAACCAGAGTTCTTCGGTTTCGAGATACTGCTGTTCCATGTTGAAGAATCCGTCGTGTGCGATGAAGGCCTTGAAACGCTTGTTGTGGTGTCCGGCCAGCCAGTATACAGAATATCCTCCGAAGCTGGCACCTACACAGCCCAAGCGGTCTTTATCTACGTACGGTTCCTTGGCGATGTCGTCGATGGCGGTCAGGTAGTCGTCCATGCAGTGTCCGCCGTAGTTGGTGCTGATTTCTTCCAGCCATTCCATGCCGAATCCCGGCAAACCGCGACGGTTGGGGGCGATGATGATGTAATCGTTTGCAGCCATAATCTGGAAATTCCAGCGGTAGCTCCAGAACTGGCTGACGGGGCTCTGCGGACCGCCTTCACAGAACAGCAGGGTAGGGTATTTCTTGTTCGGGTTGAAGTCTACCGGATAGATTACCCACGAGAGCATGTCTTTACCGTCGACAGTCTTTGTCCAGCGGGCTTCTACTTTACCTAACTTCAGCTGCTTGAAGATGTGGTCGTTTTCCTGCGTGATGCGGGTTACCTCATTGGCCTTGTTCAGGTTGACGGTGAACAGCTCGTCGGCTTCGCTGATAGAGTGACGCTTGGTGAGAAGTTGTCCGTCGCCCAGCATTTCTACAGAAGCATAGTCGTACATGCCTTCTGTAAGCTGTTCCACTTCTCCCTTCAGGTTCGTGCGGTGAATCATGCTGGTGGCATGCCATACGCCGGTGAAATAGAGAGTCTGGTTATCCGGAGCCCAGCAGTAGCTGTCTACACCCGACTGGAAGGCTTCTGTAACGTAAGTCTTCTTGTCGTTCTTCAAATCCATTACGCAAAGGCGGTTGCGGTCGCTTTCGTATCCGTCGCGCTCCATGCTTTGCCAGGCAATGAATCTGCCGTCGGGGGAGAACTGCGGGTTCGTGTCGTAACCCATGTTCTTGTCGGTAGCGTCTTCCTTGCAGAGGTTGCGGGTCTGCTTGGTTTCCAGATTATACAGGTAAATGTCCGAATCGGTAGAGATGGCGTATTCCAGTCCAGTTTTCTTGCGGCAGGTATATGCGATGGATTTGGAGTCAGGACTCCACGTAAGCTGTTCGATGCCACCGAAAGGCTTCATCGGCGATTCGTAGGGTTCGCCAGCCAGGATGTCGGTCGCTTCGCCTACCTTGTTTCCGGCAAACGGAGCCACGAACGGATGCGGTACGGTCTGTACCCACTCATCCCAGTGCTTGTACATCAGGTCGTCTATCACCATTCCGTTGGCCTTGTCCAGGTCAGGATATTTGTCGACGGTGCGTTCGCCGTATTTCACCTGTGAGATGAAGAGCACCTTGCTCTCGTCGGGTGAGAACTTGAATCCGTCAATTCCTCCGGCAAATGAAGAAAACTGTACGCGTTCGCTACCGTCGGGATTCATTTCCCAAATCTGGCTGTTGCCATCGGCATCCGGTGCCAGGAAAGCAAGTTTGCTGCCGTTCTTGACCCATGCAGGTTCTCCTTCGCTGGCAGCTGTAGTAGTGAGCAGCTGGTTGCCTGAGCCGTCGGCATTCATTACGTAGATTACCAGATGGCTCTTGTTTTCTTTCACGCTGTAGTAAGACACCGTGTAGGCAATGCGTTTGCCATCGGGCGATACACAGGAACTTCCGATGCGCCCCATGGCCCAGAGTGTTTCAGGGGTCATACGGCCGTCTTTTACCGTAACCTCCTGCTTGCCGATGATGGGGCCATCTGCCTGTGCGGCTTTTTCAGGACCTACACAGGCCGATGTGGCGAGCATCATGGCTGCTGTCATAGTCATAAAATCTGTTTTTTTCATGTGTTTATTTGATGGTTTGATGATTAAAATTCTTCGTTGTGGATTTTTCTTTTTGAGTCACTCTCGAGTTCCTTTCCGTAGTATTTGCAATAGACGGCTTCTGCATCGTGACCTGTCTGGTGGCAATGCGGGCACTGGCGTTCTGCCTGCTTTTTCTGCTGGCTTACCATGGCCGCCGATACGATTCCTGTAGGTACGGCAATGATGGTGTAACCGGTGAGCATGATGATGGCCGACAGAAATCGTCCTACCGGAGTAACGGGAGTGATGTCGCCATAACCTACGGTGGTCATGGTAACAATGGCCCAGTAGATGCTGTTGGGGATATTGTTGAATTCAGACCCGGGTACGTCGCCCTCAATCATGTACATGACTGTTCCCATGGAGGTAACCAGGATGAGGACAAAAAAGAAAAATACGGATATTTTCGGTGCGCTGATGCGTAGGGAGCGCAGTAGCAGATTGCCTTCACTGATGAAAGAGAACAGTTTGAAGATGCGGAATATCCGGATGAGCCGGAAGGCCCGGATGACTAGCAGGTAGTGTGCTCCCTTCAGGAAGAAGCTCAGGTAAACCGGCAGGGTAGCCAGCAGGTCGACCAGCCCGAAGAAGCTGAATATGTATTTCCGGGGATTTGTCAGGCAGTAAATACGGGCCAGGTATTCTATGGTAAAGAAGAGAGTAAGAAGATACTCTAATAATCGTAATACCCAGTAAGCCGTGGGAGAAAACAGGTGTATGCTTTCCAATATGACCATCAGCACACTGACAATGATGCTACTGATTAATATGATGTCGAACAGTCTTCCTTTTGGTGTGTCTGATTCGAAAACGATGGAATATACTTTCTGCTTCAATGTTTCATTGTGCAGGAAATGCTGCCATCGGGTATAGAGTTTTGAAAAGTAGTTCATGGCTTTACCTTTGTTTCTGCAAAGGTAAGACAATAAATGGAAAAAGAGGAATGTAGCAGAAAAAAGAGGCGCCCCTCGATGGCTTGTCTGTATGCCATTGAGGGGCGCGCTGCTGTGTTAAGTGAGATAATCTTTTTATTTTTTCTTACCTCCCATGCGTTCCTGACGTTCTTTCTGGAGACGTTCCTGTTCTTTCTGCAGGGCTTCCAGTTTGGCCATCAGTCCGCTTGCCTTTTGCTGTGAAGGTTCCTTCTTGTTGGCTTCCAGCTGGGCGAGCAGTTTCTTTTCATCGGTCATGCGGCGCATAATCCACATGGTAATGATACCAATCAGACCGGAGATGAAGTAGTAGTAGCTCAATCCGGATGCGTAGTCATTGAAGACGAAGAAGAACATCACAGGCATGATGTACATCATCCATTTCATGGCAGCCATCTGCGGATTGTTGCCCATATCCTGCTGTTTCATCATGATGATCTGGTTGAGCACCGTAGTGATGCTGAACAGCAGACAGAACAGACTCAGGTGGTTGCCTAACAACGGGATGTGGTAGCTCCAGCTAATCAGGTCGTCGTAAGCCGAAAGGTCATCAGCCCACAAGAATCCCTGCTGACGCAACTCGATAGCGTTCGGCACAAAGAAGAAGAGGGCCATGAAGACCGGAGTCTGCAACAACATCGGCAGACAGCCGCCCATCGGACTGACATTGTACTGGCGATAGAGGGCCATGGTTTCCTGCTGTTTCTTCAAGGCATCTTCCTGCTTCGGATATTTGGCATTAATCTTATCTACATACGGCTTCAAGGCACGCATCTTGGCAGATGATATGAAAGACTTCCAGGTGGTAGGGAGTACCAGTACCTTGACGATGATAGTCATAAGCAAGATAACCATACCCATGCTCAGTCCCCAGCCTGACAACCAGTCGAACAGGTTGATGGTGAACCAGCGGTTAATCAGGCGGATAATCGGCCATCCCAGGTAAACCAGATCTTCCAGTTCCTGATCTTTATCTTTAAAGCTCAAGTCATTGCTGGCCAGTAGTGTCTTGAAGTGGTTCGGACCAAAGTAGAACTGCATGTGCGAAGCTTTGGCACCTGTCGGGTCGAAAGCTGTCTTCATGTCGGCTGCATAGTTCTTCATGTAGCCGCTTCCCTGCTGTTCCATTTTTGATTCGAGTGTGGCATTGTCAAAGTTCTGCTCTGCCATGAACACACAGGAGAAATATTGATTCTTGAAAGCTACCCAGTCGAGTGATTCAGGAATGGTTTCTTTTTCATCCTTTGTTTCGCTCAAGTAATCGAAACTGTCGTCCACCGGTTTGTAGGTCAATGACGTGTAACGCTGTTCGAAGTTGTACCTTTCTCCATCTGGCGGGCACGCTGTTTCCATTCGATGTTCATGCTCTTGGTAGAAGGAGAGAAGAAATTCTGCATGCCGCTGGCCTGAACGGTAAGGTCTACCATATAGGAGTTGGGCAGCAGTCGGTAGTTGAAGTCCAGATGTCCGCCGTTGGCTGCGTTCAGTCGCATGGTCACGGTAGAATCGGTCACATTGGTCGCCTCGAAATACATCTGCTGGCTGAGGATGTTCTCGTTCTTTCCTTCAAAACCGAAATTCATGGAAGCATCTTCGCCGTCGAACAGAACGAGAGGCTGCTTCTTCTGGTCTTTATACTCTTTCAGCAGGGCCTTGCTTACTCGTCCGCCTTTGTTGGAGAAAGTCAGCTGAACCAACTCGTTCTCCAGTACGGTAAACTGTTCCGTACCCTGTGCGGCCTGGAAGAAGAGGGAAGTGCTGTCAGGGCGTGTCGCTTCAATGGCTGCAGCAGCCTGCTTTTCCTGAGCTTCTTCTTGTTGCTTGATAACCTGTTGGATAGAGTCCTGATAGTGCTGTGCGCGTGCTCTTTCTTCCTGGCTGGGGCGGTTGTAGATACCGAATCCCACGATGACCGCTCCAATCAGGATAAAGCCCACTAACGTGTTTTTGTCCATTTCTATTTTTTTACAATGTTATGTTTGGTTTATTTGCTGATAGCTGCCTTGATGAACGACAGGAACAGCGGATGTGGTTTCAGTACCGTACTGCTGTATTCCGGATGGAACTGTGTACCGATGAACCATTTCAGGGTCGGGATTTCCACGATTTCCACCAGGTCAGATTCCGGATTGATACCTACACACTTCATGCCCGCCTTTTCGAATTCTTCCTTGTAGCTGTTGTTGAATTCGTAGCGGTGGCGGTGACGTTCCTGGATATGTTCACTCTGGTAAGCCTCATAAGTCTTGGAGTTCGGGTTGATAACACACTCGTAAGCTCCCAGACGCATGGTACCGCCCATGTTGGTGATGGATTTCTGTTCCTCCATGATGTCGATTACATTGTGCGGAGTCTTTTCGTCCATTTCACGGCTGTTGGCATCGGCATATCCCAGTACGTTTCGTGCGAATTCGATGGCAATGCACTGCATACCCAGACAGATACCGAATGTCGGTACGTTGTGTGTACGGCAGTACTTGATAGCTACGAACTTACCTTCGATACCACGCTGTCCGAATCCCGGGCAGATGATGACACCGTCCATGTCTTTCAGGTGCTCTTCAATGTTGTCGTCGGTTAGGTTCTCACTATTGATAAAGTGAATGTCGGCCTTGCGGTCATTATAAGTTGCTGCTTGTGAAAGGGCTTCCAAGATTGATTTGTAGGCATCCTGCAAATCGTATTTTCCTACCAGTCCGATTCTTACCTTCTCTGTCGCATTGTGACGACGGTTCAGGAAGTCTCTCCACGGGCCGAGGGTAGGAGTTTCGCCTACCGGAAGTCCCATCTTTTCAAGGATAGTTACATCCAGTTTCTGTTCCTGCATACACAAAGGTACTTCGTAGATGGTCGGCATGTCCATTGACTGGATAACGGCGTTGTCGTCTACGTTACAGAACAAAGCAACTTTCTTTCTCAGTCCCATGCTGAGCTCGTGTTCTGTACGAAGCACCAGAATATCCGGCTGGATACCTACAGACTGCAGTTCTTTAACAGAGTGCTGTGTCGGTTTGGTTTTCAATTCACCGGCAGCAGCCAAATAAGGTACATAAGTCAAGTGTACGCACAAAGCGTTCTTCCCTAATTCCCATTTCAGCTGGCGGATACTTTCCAGATAAGGAAGTGATTCGATATCGCCCACAGTTCCTCCGATTTCAGTAATGACGAAATCGAATTTGTATTTGTTGCCCAGCAATTTGACATTGCGTTTAATTTCGTCAGTGATGTGAGGGATAATCTGGATAGTCTTGCCAAGATAGTCACCACGACGTTCCTTGTCGATAACACTCTTGTAGATACGTCCGGTAGTGATGTTGTTGGCTTTGGTAGTTTGGATGCCTAAGAAGCGTTCGTAGTGTCCTAAGTCAAGGTCGGCTTCATGTCCGTCTACGGTTACGTAGCATTCTCCGTGTTCATAGGGATTCAGGGTTCCCGGGTCGATGTTGATATACGGGTCGAACTTCTGGATGGTTACGCTGTAGCCTCTGGCCTGCAGCAACTTACCGATAGATGATGAGATGATTCCTTTTCCTAATGAAGAGGCTACACCACCTGTTACGAAAATATACTTTGTTTCTGCCACAATATGAATATTTAAAAATTAAATTCAACAGTTTAATGTAGTCTACTTTCTTTTCTCTTAAAAAAGTAACTACAGGAAAGCGGGAAACGATATTTTTCCCACATGAAAGAACTACTTCTTCAAGTTTGCAAAATTATAAAAAAAAGCTGAACCCACAAAAGTAAGAAGAGTAAAACCGTGTTTAACTTCAAATATCCTTAAGTTTTCCGGTAGATGTACAAGTAAAATTTTAAACAATGGAGGATAGAAAATAGTTTATTGTGTAATTAGTAGGTACGAAAGCAAACTTCTTTGGGAAATAAATCGTACTTTTGCACAAGATTTTAAGAATGACGAATAATGAAAAAGACGGGTCTTTTTGTGGTATTATTAACAATGTGCGGTGGGTTGGCTGCACAAAATATTGAGGTTTCTTCGGATTCTGTAAAAAATGAGGTAGATTCTTTGAGTGTGACCGCTTCTATGGATAGTTTGCGGACGCCCTTAGAAAAAAAAGTAGTTCCGGTAGTGAAAAAGAAGGTGGAATTACCTCCTTTGGAAGTACGAAATTTCTGGCGGATGTTGCAGAATTTCCGTCAGGATTATAATGCCCAGCTGGAGCGCTGGGACGATATTTACTTGTTGATTACAGGTATTCGTCCTAATCCGGATTATTATAAATTGTCGATGCCGGCCACTTATTATGAGGCACCGATTGAGCAGGCTTTCAGTATTTCTGATTGGAAGCCTCAGATACCTTTTATAAAAGAGAATGTACTGGAAAAACAGTTGCCTCAGGTAGCCGATTTGCGCCATTCTGTTCAGGTAGATAAGGCTGTAAACCGACAGTTGCTTTCTTTTTACTTGTCTTATCCGAATTTGGTGAAACAGAATGAGGACAATTTAAAAGGGTTAAAACCAATATATGGTGAAGTGATTGTGGATCAGCCGCGGACAGAGAATTTGCTCGATATGATGCAGAATGATGAACTTCCTAATCGGGTGACAGAAAAAGACTTGCTGGTTATCAAACCTAATTTCTGGACCTTTGGTGGAAACGGTTATCTGCAGTTCTCGCAAAACTATATTTCCAAAAACTGGTATAAGGGTGGTGAAAGTACAAAATCATTACTCTCCGGATTTACCTGGCAAGCTAACTATGATGACAGACAACGTGTTCAGTTTGAAAATAAGATTGAGTGGAAATTAGGCTTTATTACAGCTCCTTCAGATACAGTGCATAGTTACAAAGCTAATAATGACCTTCTTCGTTTGAGCTCTAACTGGGTTATAAGGCATTCAGTACATGGTACTATACATTGTCGGCAGAATTTAAGACGCAGTTCTTCTCAAACTATGAGACTAACTCTGACAACCTGGTTTCTGCTTTCTTTTCGCCGGCTGAACTGAACGTCGGTCTCGGTATGGACTACAAGTTCGTGAAGGATGGAGTTTGCAACTTGTCTGTGCTGGTGAACCCGATAAACTACACTTTGTATAGTGTGGCCAGTGACAGTAGATCCGACGAAGTTTAACATTGAAGCAGGTCATAAACGAGAAAGCGTATGGGGTTCTCGTTTGGAGTCCACATTGAAATGGAAAATGTTTTCAATTTTGATGTGGGAGTCTCGTCTTTCTTATACTACCAACTATGAGAAAGTGTTGGGTGAATGGGAAAATACGTTCACTTTCACAATCAATAAATATCTTTCGACGAAATTGTTTGTCCATGGCCGATTTGACGATGGGGTGACTCGTGAAGAAGATAAAAGCTATTTTCAGTTACAGGAACTGCTTAGTTTTGGTTTAAGTTATACTTGGTAAAATATTTGCTATGGACGTTTTTTTTCAGATGCCTTCGTTTGTAACGATACTGGATTTTGTGGGGACTTTCGCTTTTGCCATTAGTGGTATACGGCTTGCCTCTGCCAAGCGGTTTGACTGGTTTGGTGCCTATGTGGTTGGATTGGCTACTGCTATTGGGGGAGGAACGATTCGTGACTTGCTGCTGGATGTAACTCCAGCCTGGATG
>ENA-OQBJ01000469-OQBJ01000469.1-human-gut-metagenome-genome-assembly--contig:-NODE-469-length-21138-cov-4.379515_pt1 | contig 21138 bp, 25 predicted proteins | sample MGYA00242743_ERZ504545 | MGnify/ENA primary metagenome ERZ504545 (study PRJEB26092, sample SAMD00036252) | human gut metagenome | host: Homo sapiens | study: EMG produced TPA metagenomics assembly of...
AGCATCTACGGCATATTGTACCACCAGAAAGCATGGACACAGGGAAAAATAAATCATACTCTATGAAAAATGAGAAACCGATGGTTCTATAACGAAAAAGAGGATGCATCATTTTGACACATCCTCGTTTTCGTATCTTTATTCTTGTAGAATAATTCCCATTTTTTTCATCAGAAAACAGGCGTTCATGTTTTGAGCCACTCCTTCACGCAGTTTATAGGAGAAGGTCAGTTCATTCTCCTTTATATCGGCTTCGAAACAGTAATTCCGTATTTCTTCAGGGAACTGTTTGATGAGGCTTCCTAACAGAAGGTCGTGTGTGGCTATAATGCCGTTGGCCTTCAGCTGCATAAACTGACGGATCAAATCAAAAGACCCTTTTTGTTTGTCCATGGAGTTGGTCCCTTTTAATATTTCATCCAGAATAATAAATAGCTGCTGTCCTTGATTTAGCAGGTCGATAATGCGTTTCAACCGTTTCAGTTCGGCAAAGAAGTATGATTCATTATCGGAAAGTGAGTCAGAGGTGCGCAGGCTGGTAATGAGCTGATTCGGGTAAAGCTTGAGCCTTTCGCAGCATACGGGGGCTCCAATACAGGCCAGCAGGTAATTCACGCCGATAGTTCGCAGGTAAGTGCTTTTCCCGGCCATATTGGCTCCGGTAATAATCAGGAAAAACGGACGTGACGGAATGGTAGCATCGTTTTTCACGCATTGGGAAACTGGCATAAGGGGATGCCCCATTTGTGTGGCCAGAAAATAGAAAGGCTTTTCTGTCAGTTCCGGGTAGGTGTATTGCGGATGATTGTAGGCAAAGGTACCAGTGAACATAAGGCATCCAGTTCACCCACAGTTTCCAGCCATTCGCTGATATGCTGTCCGTAGCGTACTTTCCATCGTTCTATGCGGACAATTTCCTGAAGCTGGAAAAAGATGCTTCCTTCCAATAATACATAAAGGAACTGGTTGTTGCGTAAATCAAGTCGGTCGAGTTCTTTGGATAATTGTTGCAGAGCCTGTACAGGTGACTGTCCGTTCAGGTTGAACCGCTCCATCAGTTCCAGCATACCAGCTGACTTCCAGTCTTCTGCTTTTGCCAAGGCGATGAGCCGAGCATATCCGTTCAGGCTTTTCAACTGCTTTCCGTAAGTCTCCTGTATATAGGTGGCCCGTTTGATAATTCCAAAACTGAGAACCAGGAAGATACCGAATGAAAGTCCTAGACAGGAAAATGAAGTCCATCCGATAAGGGAAGTTATCAACAAGAGGCTGTTAATAACTGGTACTCCCCAGATAAAGGCTTTTACCCATCCGGCGTGCAGGTATTGTGCGGGACTCTGACTCCATGCTTGTATTTTTTCAGCATCGGATGACTGGCCGTGGTGCACCAGTCCTGCCACGCGGAACTGTTCGCGGAACAAGGTATGTTCGCTTATTTCCCGTACCATTTCCTGCCGTTTTTCGATGGAAGTTTTTTCGTGCAGATGGTTTTGCAGCCATTTTGCCAGACGGTCTTTTCCGAAAAAAATACAAGTACGGTTGATTGACTGGAACAGGGAGCGTCGCCCGAATATATCCAGGTCGAATGAATAGGGATGCTCCGGATTGACGTATTCTTTCCCGTCCTCAAAAGAACTGTAATCACCGGAAAGGCTTGCAGCTCTTCTTGTATGATACGTGCCTGTGTTTCCAGCCATTCTTTGCGGATAAAAAAGCGGTTGTGTATTTTTACCAAAATAAAGAGCGGAAGGAAGGTCAGACAGATACAGACAATTAGCAGAGGGGTTTGACTAAAGAAAAAGTAGATTCCTGCTACTCCTGCTATGAATAAAGTGAGGCGTAGCATGCTGATGCGGAAGATTTGCTTCTTTACCTGTTGTAATTGTCCTTTGGTAAGGGACAGTCTTTCGGTGTAGTGATTTTTTGGATTCATGTTATTGTGTTTGTGTTAATTGCGCAAAGGAACGAAAAACTCCAGATACATGACCGAAAAAACTGTTAAAAGAAGAAATCCATTTGTATAATTCATGAATAAATCCCTTCTTTGCAATGAAATCAAGAATATTTCTTATTAAAGTGTGCGCGGTAACGCGTTTCTTTTTCAATAAATGCGTGTTCGCACACACATGCCTTTGTGAAGTGCTATGCAGAAAAACAAAAACATACGTCTTACCGACATTGCCCGCATGGCAAATGTATCGGTCGGTACCGTCGACAGAGTGATTCATAACCGTGGACGCGTATCGGAAGAAAATATCCGGCGAGTGAAGGAAATCATGGAGCAGGTGGGGTATAAACCTACCTGATAGCACGTTCACTGGCAGTGAAAAAGCCGTGCCATCTGGTGGCGCTGATTCCGGATTTCCGTCCGGGAGATTACTGGAGTGCGATGGAATATGGCATTCGTCGGGCAGAAGAGGAGTGGGAAAGCTATGGAGTGAAGGTTTCTGTGCTGACGTTTGACCAGTATAGTAAAGCCAGTTTTGACCAGGCTGTTTCCCGTTTGCAGGAGATGCCCGAAACGGTGGACGGAGTAATTGTCGGTACGCTTTTCAAGGAGGCTGTCATCCAGCTTTCCGAACATCTGGATGCGGGTGAGATTCCTTATGTGTATGTCGACTCGGATATAGAAGAGCAGGGCCGTCTGGCTTATTATGGCACGGATTCTGTGGCCGGGGGAGAGATTGGAGCCCGTATGCTATTGGCTTCCATGGCCTTTCAGGGAGATATTCTGGTCGCTCATATTCAGCACGATAAAGGCAGTATGTCCACGCAAGGCAGAAACGCTATTCCGGCTTCCTGCAATACCTGAAACAACAGGGCTATGAGGTGAATCTGGTGGAGGTAGAATTATGGATAGGCGATGAGGATCACAACGAGCAGGTGCTGGATGAGACTTTCCGAAATCATCCGGGCATTCGTGGAGCGGTTACATTCAACTCTTCCTGCTACATTTTGGGGGATTATCTGGAAAAGCGGCAGAAGCACGAAATTCGGCTGGTAGGCTATGATTTGATTGACCCGAATGTACGGTTGCTGAACGAAGGGTATGTGCAGGCACTGATTGCACAGCGTCCGGAACTCCAGGGCTATAACGGAGTGAAGGCATTGAGCAGACTGTTGCTGTTCGATGAAAGACCGCAGGTGGTAAATCTGTTGCCGATAGATATTTTGTTGAAAGAGAATTATCAATATTATAATAAAGTATCCAATTTATTGCTAATCTGATTATTATGGCAAACGAATTATTTAACGTGGCCGGCAAAGTAGTTGTTATGACTGGGGGAGCCGGTGTGTTGGGAAAAGGTATTTCCAAGTATTTGGCTGCACAAGGTGCAAAAATGGTCGTACTCGACCGTAGTGAAGAAGCTGGTAAAGCACTGGTAGATGAGATTGTAGCTCAGGGACATGAAGCTACCTTCCTCTATACGGACGTAATGAACAAGGAAGTGCTGGAACAGAATAAGAAAGATATTCTGGAAAAGTACGGACGCATTGACGTTTTGCTGAATGCTGCTGGTGGAAATATGGCGGGTGCAACTATTGCACCGGACAAGACTTTCTTCGACTTGCAGGTAGATGCTTTCAAGAAAGTAGTCGACTTGAACCTTTTCGGAACAGTATTGCCTACGATGGTCTTTGCCGATGTAATGGTGAAACAGAAAAAAAGGTTCTATCGTAAACTTCTGCTCTGAATCAGCTTTACGTCCGTTGACGCGTGTGGTAGGTTACGGTGCAGCAAAGGCAGCTATTGCCAACTTTACAAAATACATGGCCGGCGAACTGGCTATCAAGTTTGGCGACGGCCTGCGCGTGAACGCCATCGCTCCGGGCTTCTTCTTGACTGAACAGAACCGTACGTTGCTGACTAATCCGGACGGCTCACTGACCGACCGTTCCAGAACGATTCTGGCTCACACTCCGTTCGGACGTTTCGGTGAACCGGAAGATTTGTATGGCACCATTCACTACCTGATCAGTGATGCTTCTAACTTTGTGACAGGTACGGTAGCTGTCATCGATGGTGGATTTGATGCCTTCTCTATTTAATTAAAGTATGAACATTTAAAAAGAAACGTTATGTATTTATGTGAACAAACCTGGCGCTGGTACGGCCCGAACGATCCGGTGTCTTTGTGGGACATCAAGCAGGCAGGTGCTACGGGTATTGTCAATGCGCTGCACCATATTCCGAACGGCGAAGTCTGGACGGTAGAAGAAATCATGAAACGCAAGCAGATGATTGAAGAAGTCGGCTTGACATGGAGCGTGGTAGAGAGTGTGCCGGTGCATGAACATATCAAGACGCAGACCGGCGATTTCATGAAGTATATCAAGAATTATAAGGAAAGTCTGCGTAACCTGGCTAAATGTGGCATTTACATTGTGACTTACAACTTTATGCCGGTACTCGACTGGACACGTACGGACTTGGCTTATACTATGCCCGACGGTTCCAAAGCTCTGCGCTTTGAACGTGCGGCGTTTGTGGCTTTCGACTTGTTTATCCTGAAACGTCCGGGAGCCGAAAAGGACTATTCGGAAGAAGAAAAGGCCAAGGCAAAGGCACGTTACGAGCAGATGGACGAAGAAGAAATTCATCGCCTGACCCGTAACATGATTGCCGGATTGCCGGGTTCGGAAGAAAGCTTTACATTGGAACAGTTCCAGCATGAACTGGACCGTTACAAGGATATTGACGCAGAGCAGTTGCGTGCCAACTTGATTTTCTTCCTGAAAGAAATCTGCCCGGTAGCCGATGAAGTGGGTGTCAAACTGGTGATTCATCCGGACGATCCGCCTCAGTCAATTTTGGGCTTGCCGCGTATCATGAGTACGGAAGAAGATTTCCGCAAGCTGGTAGAAGCCGTGCCTAATGAATCCAACGGTTTGTGTCTTTGCACTGGTTCACTGGGTGTCAGTGCCAAGAATGACCTGGCTGGTATGATGGAGCGCTGGGGCGACCGCATCAACTTCGTACACCTGCGCAGCACACAGCGTGATGCAGAAGGCAACTTCCATGAAGCGAATCACCTGGAGGGTGACGTAGACATGTATCATGTAATGAAGAATTTCCTGCTTATGCAGCAGCGCCGCAAGGTGTCTATTCCGATGCGTCCGGACCACGGTCATCAGATGATTGACGACTTGAAGAAGAAGACCAATCCAGGCTATTCCTGTCTGGGCCGTCTGAGAGGGTTGGCTGAGCTGAGAGGACTAGAAATGGGTATTGCCAAGTCTATGGAAGAGCAAAATTAAGGAAGTGTATAGTGCATATTCGATAAGCTGAAATTGTCGAAGTGAAGAAATGGTTCATGAAGGAAGTTTTTTCTGTTCATGGACTATTTTATTTTGTGTCTTTTATTCGTATTTTTATCGCCGGAAATAACAATTTATAGCATCATGAAAAGATTTTGTTTATTCTGTCTGTGTCTGCTTTGTCTCTCTGTGTGGGGAGCATCGGCTCAGGTAGTAGAAAAGGTACTTGATATTTTCGGAGCAGACAGTTTGTCCAATTCAAAAGTGGCTGTAACGGCAGATTCTGATTCGGTTCACTTGTCGACCGTGAAAAAGGAACTGGCGGCTGCCCGGTTGAATGAAGCCAATCTCCGGATGGAGATTGAACAGATGAAACTGGCTGCATATACGGCCGATTCGGTGAAACTGGCCAGTCAGAGACGGCGTATTGACTCCTTGCGTCATGAAACACGGGGTGTTCCGGTTGTGGTAGATGGGGATACGCTGTTTTATTTTTATGCCAAGCGAGGAGGAGACATACTCCCCAGCAGCGTGCAGAGAACGTGGCGAATGATATTACGGCCTTGGGCAAACGCTTTAACCTGAAGCCTGATTCTGTATACATTGAGACCAGTGACATCGTGACGGATGTGATGTATGATAATAAAGTTCTTGTTTCCTTTACAGACCAGGACGGCTTGTGGGAAAGCTGTACACGCGACCAGCTGGCTGCGAAGAATCGGTTGGTCATTATCGAAAAATTGAAAGTGATGAAGGAGGAACATGGACTGATTATCCATTCGGAGGTAAGCATCGGTTATGACGTGCCGTGGCGGGTGGTCAACAAACTTCTGATTGAAGCTGCCTTGAATACTCCCGGAGTGTGGACAATCCGCGTCCGTTTGTACTTTCCACCTCGCTCAGCGACTGGTATCCGGTGTATCAGGTGAATGCGTATATCAAGGATGCAGACCGGCTGGCTGATATTTATTCGGCATTGCATCAGAACATTCAGGATCGCTTCAACGAAGAGGGCGTGGAAATTATGTCACCGCATTACATGGCTGTACGCGATGGAAATGCATCTACCATACCTCCAAAGGAAGGTGCGGACAAGGAGGGATAATAATTCTGCATACATTTTCTATTTTACGATAAGGGCTGGAGTTTTGAGATAAACTTCAGCCGTTTTTTATGTTTTCCAAGGCGAAAACGTAGGTTTCTGGGGGCAGAACCGTATGTTTCCGCAGGCGGAAACGTAAGGCTCCGGCGTGGGAAACATAGAAAGTGGGAATAGACTGTGATCTCTTTTCTGAGGCGTTTCTCTCTTGATGGAAAGCTATTCGTGTGATAAGAGACGATGGTAACGTAAGGGGATAAAAAGAACGCCCCGGCTTTGGAAACCGAGGCGTTACAGTGAGTCAGATATGTTATACTGATTTATTCGTGTGCGATATAGCCTTTCACCGGAGTCATGATGAACGTAAATTCATAATCTCCGTAAGGAAGCATGTACTTGTCTTCCGGCAGGGCACCCCAGCTGTTGACACAACCTAAGCCCATCTGTGCCTTGTCAATCAACAGGTTGGTCAGGTCGGCTTCTTCTACTTCGAATGAGTGGTTCTGTTTCTTTTCAGTACCGTCGTCCAGTGAAGCGATGGTGTAGTGGAGAGCAGAAGCAGAGAACGGTGCTTCAGCTACGAACATCAGTCCGTTTCCAGCCATGTTTACCTGTTTCCACCAGCGGATGTCAGTCTTGTTGCCGTTTTCCTGCGGACGGATGTACGGATAGAACTGGTCGCTTACATTCTGGTTGTAGATACCTAAGTTAGTGCAATGGTTACGGTCGCTGTAGTTTTCTATCGGACCACGTCCGTAGTAAGAAATCTTCTCAAATGACTTCGGCATTACCATCTGCATACCGAAACGGAACATCGGTGATACCTTGGCATTCTTGTCGGCTACCATTTTCTGTGTCACTTTCACTGCTCCCTGGTTGTTGATCTGGTAAGTGAGATATAACTTGGCAGATACTTCCTTGAGGTCGTAAGTAGAGTTTACGATAGCCTGTCCGTTTTCTACCTTGTAGTTGAAGTCAGTCAGTTTGATGCCCGGGTTTTTCCATGCAGCATATTTGTTCTGCAGACCAGCACCGAAGTCGTTGTCGGTCGGAGCACGCCAGAAGTTCGGTGTCAGTGCTTCGCCTTCTTTCAACATGCTTACTCCGTTTACATCGTATCTGTCAAGATAACCGTTGCGCTTGCTGAATTCCAAATAGAATCCGTCGCCTTCTACAGTGATGTAGTCCGGATAGTTCGGGTTGATTTGCGGTTCAACTACCTGCTGGTTGGTTTCAGCTACGTTCTTCAGTTCCATAGCCGGTGCTTTGTATGGATTTAGCACAAGCTGGTCTTTAGCTACTACGAAACCGGCCGGAATCAAAACCTTCACGGTTCTTCTGGATGTATTTCACGTTGAGCAGCCATTCACCGCACTGGCAAGTCTTGCCCAGATCAAGTTTCACGCTGGCAGTCTGATGAGGTGCCACGTTCAGGTTTTCAACGCGTCCGCTGCGGATAGCCTTACCATCTTTCAGCACTTCCCATTCCAGTGCGTATGCAGACAGGTCACGGAAGAAGTTTTCGTTGTATACCTTGATTTCTCCCTTTGCCAAATCGCCCGGAGTAGTCCAGATGTTCTGGTAGAAGTACTGTACTTCGTATGCATGCGGATTCGGTTTACGGTCAGCTGATAAGTCCGTTGTTACAGAAGTTCTTGTCGCCAGAATCATCCATGCGGTTGAAGTCGCCGGCATAAGCATAAATCATCTTGCCGTTCTTGCCTGTCCAGCGGATAGACTGGTCTACGAAGTCCCAGATGAATCCACCCTGGTATTTCGGATACTTACGAATCAGGTCCCAGTATTCCTTGAATCCACCTTGTGAATTACCCATGGCGTGTGCATATTCACACTGAATTAGTGGTTTCTGGTATTTGTCGTTCTTGCTGTATTCTTCGCACCATTTGTAGTTGGCATACATCGGGCAGTAGATATCAGTCTTGCCTTCGATGCGGGCCTGTTCGTACTGTACGGCGCGGCTGGGGTCTTCTGCCTTGATCCAGTCGTAAGCAGCTTCGAAGTTCGGGCCGTATCCGGCTTCGTTACCCAATGACCAGAAGATGATGCTCGGATGGTTGAAACCACGCTGTACGTTGCGCTGGTTGCGTTCCATGTGTGCCTTTTTATAAGTCGGTTCCTTGGCCAGTGTCTTGTCGCCGTATCCCATTCCGTGAGATTCAATGTTGGCTTCAGCCACTACATAAATACCGTATTTGTCGCAGAGTTCGTACCAGAAGTTGTCGTCCGGATAGTGACAGGTTCTTACGGCGTTGATGTTGAACTGCTTCATAATCTGAATGTCCTGAATCATGCGGTCGCGTGAAACTACGTATCCGCCGTCCGGATCCAGTTCATGACGGTCGGCACCTTTGAAGAGTACCGGTTGGCCGTTGACCAGAATCTGTGCGTTTTTGAGTTCAATCTTGCGGAAACCTACTTTCACTGGTACGACTTCGCTAGCCTGGCTACCGTCTTTCAGTGTAGCACGCAGTGTGTATAAGTAAGGAGTTTCTGCGCTCCATTTTTTCGGATTTTCTACCTGAAGTGTAGTAGAAACATTGCCTGAACCTTTTACTTCGGTAGAAGCTACGGTCTGGTTTTGGGCATCCAGCAGTTCCAGGCTGACATTGCCGCTTCCTTTCAGGTTCAGGTTGATGGCCAGTGAACCGTTCTTATATTCGCTGTCCAGGTCGGGAGTTACGCGGATGTCATCGATGCGTTTTTTGTTGCGGGTATAAAGATAGCAGTCGCGTGCTACTCCGGTATAGCGGAAGAAGTCCTGGTCTTCCAGGTATGAACCGTCACACCAGCGGAACACCTGGAAAGCAATCAGGTTTTTCTGTCCCGGTTTCAGGTACGGAGTAAGATTGAATTCAGCTTCCAGCTTGCTGTCTTCGCTGTAGCCAACGAACTTACCGTTTACCCACAGGTACATGTTCGAGCTGACTGCTCCAAAATGAGCGATGATGTCTTTGCCTTTCCAGTCGGCCGGCACCATGATTTCACGACGGTAAGAACCTACGTGGTTTTCTTCAGTCGGTACGTAAGGAGGATTGTTTTCGAAACGGCTGCGCCATCCGTAGCCTACGTTGATGTAGATAGGGTCGCCGTATCCGTGAGTTTCCCATACTCCCGGCACCTGAAGGTTGTCCCAACCTTTATCGTTGAAGCCGGTTTTCCAGAAATCCGTGGGACGTGCATCCGCATTCCGCACCCAGAAGAATTTCCAGGTTCCATTCAGGCTCATAAAGTTCTTGGAGTCTTCCTTGACTGCTTGGCAGCCATTTCTGCATTTTCGTACGCAAAGAAGTTTGCGTGCATCGGTGCCCGGTTGATGGCATTTATTTCCGGGTCTTGCCATTCTTTAAATGTCTGTGCATTGCCCGAAAGCACACAGGCACCTAAGAGTCCTAACACTAATTGTTTTTTCATGGATTAATGATTATAATAAAAAATGATAACTATGTGTCTTTATTCACTCACCACGCGGGGTTATGAGGGTGTGTCACCCTCGGGTTGTAATACATCTCCGTAGAATCGGGGATGCGGATCTGGTATTCTTTTCCTCCATGGTTGGGAAGAGAACTTCCTCGAAGCCAGGGGTTCATACTTTTCAGTAAGCTGAAATTGATGCCCTGACCTTTGGCAAATCGTGCCAGATCGTCGATGTCTTCTGTCACTATTATGGTGCGATAAGGAATAGGCGGATACAGGTCGCTGGTTCTCAGGTGAAAACCGAAACGGGCTGGGTCAGTAAGCAGAAGCTTGACTGCCAGTATACGGTATACGTAACGGGAAGTTTCCTCCACTAAATAAAGGTCGAGTGCATTGTCTGTATATTGTTTCTCCTGTTGCTGGCTGATTCTTCCTTGTCCGGCATTGTAGGAAGCGGCTACTGTTTCCCAGTTGCCGAATTTGCGGTAAGCTTGTTTCAGGTACTTGCAGGCAGCCACGGTAGATTTCTCTACATGATAGCGTTCGTCTACATGATGATTGACTTCCAGACCGAATTCACGGGCGGTACCACTCATGAACTGCCATAATCCGGCGGCTCCCGCTCCCGACCGTGCCAGTGGGTTCACATTACTTTCAATGGCCATCAGGTACTTGAAGTCATCAGGTACGCCTTGCTCCTTTAAGATTGATTCAATGATGGGGAAATAGCGGTTGGCTCTTTTGATGATTTGCAGGGAAGTGCTGTGCATGTAAGTAAATGCCATCAGCTCCCGGTCCATCCGTTCGCGTCGGTCATAGCGCGTCAGGTCTATTTCCGTGCCGCAAAAATTGATACTTTTAGGGACTTCGATACAGCTGTAAGCAGGGGAAGAAGACGGGGTTGTTTCGGTCTGCGCAGTGCAGGAGGTGGAAAACCCGGGTAGTAAGAAACCGGTTACAAATAGAGCGGTTGTTAATGATAAGGTATATAAGCGTTTTGTCAATTTCATATTCAAGGTCTTCTTGTAACTGTCGGTTTCTTGTGAATCTGTGGCAAAAATAAGGACTTATTCATATAAGATAGGAGCACAAATTAGGCAAAAGTCAAGTAAAAATCGTTCAAAATAGCTTTGAATTTACTTAATTCCCCGTTTGGTTATGTGCATGCCTTTTCCGTTCTGAGCCTTTAAGGCACAAAAAATCAACAGCTTTTTGTTTAAAAATCGCTCTAAAATACGAAATAAACTTTTGGGAAACGCTACCTTTTTAATTTATTTCACAAAATCACATTCCGCTCAAAGATTATTCTTCCATGCGAAAACTTTTCAGGATAGTTTCAGGTGTTTTATCATTTTCCTGACGGTATACAATGGATATATAGAAGCCGCAGCTTCCGTCTTTTGCCAGCAGGTAACTGTAGACGCATTTCTCTTCTTCACAGTTTCCTTTGAGCTGCACGCCATGGAACTGGGGCAGCTCAAAAGGTTGTACGCTGCTTTGCGATGTCACTTCATCGTCTGTGGCAATAGCCTTTAATTCCTGTCCTAATTCTTCTTTTTTCAGACCTTCTCCTTCCAGTAGTTGGATAGTGAGGTAATAGGTATCGTTCCCGGCAATGTACCTTCGGAAGAATCATCTTCTACTACTAAGTCGGCCGGAGCCTGGAAAGAAACTCCATACGAACTCCATGTGGTGGTTTTCAGGTTTTGTGCAAACGCGGGAAGGACTACTGAAAAAAATGCAATCAGGGTTAAGAATAAATGTTTCATACTTTTCGTTCGGCTACTACTTTTCGTGCATATACTTCTTCTTCCTTATTAACCAGCACGCATACGGAACCTCCTCCATAGGAAGAAGTTACGGCAGACAATGGCGTTTCATCTTTTAGCATGGCATCCACACCGGCAGACTTTAATAAGCCTTTATCAATTCAGCTTCCCAGAGATCTCCTCTGAAAACTTCAGTCAATGAATCGTAATTTTTCGCTTCCATAGTCACATGTTTTAAGGGTTAATAAATCAGAAGTTTTCTCTCTCTCTTATTTATTTCAAAGATAAGAAACTTTCGGGAATAAATATTCAGTTTGGGGATATATTTCTTATGAAATGGCAGATTATTTTGGCGTTTGTGCTTTGAAACTTTGTTCGAAATCGTATTTTTGCGATAATTTGCAATCTGAATAAAACAATTATGAATTTGAATGAAACTTTTAAGGCGGTTCGGACTGCATCTCGTAAGTTGGCGATGCTGGATGCGCAGACTATTAATACGGTATTATGTGCCGTGGCCGATAAGATAGAAGAAAAAACGGATGTATTGCTGAAAGCCAATCAGGAGGACTTGCAGCGAATGGAGACGTCCAATCCGAAATACGATCGCTTGAAGCTGACGCAGGAACGTCTGGAAGGAATAGCTGCCGATATGCGCCAGGTGGCTTCGTTACCTTCACCATTAGGGATAGTGAGGGAAGCTTATACGGTGCCTAGCGGACTTCGTTTACAGAAGGTGAGCGTGCCGTTTGGGGTGATAGGGGTAATCTATGAGGCACGTCCGAATGTCAGTTTTGATGTGTTTTCCTTGTGCCTGAAGAGCGGAAATGCGTCTATTCTGAAGGGAGGAAGTGATGCCGATGCCTCCAACCGTGCCATTGTGCAGCTGATTCATGAGGTGTTGAATGAATTTGGTATCGATTCGCACGTTGTGGAACTGTTGCCTTCTACCCGTGAGGCGACAGAAGCGCTTCTGCATGCAGAAGGTTGGGTGGATTTAATTATTCCTCGTGGGAGCAGCAACCTGATTCAATATGTGCGTCATGAAGCAACCGTACCGGTCATTGAGACAGGAGCCGGAATCTGTCATACGTATTTCGACAAGGCGGGTGATTTAACTAAAGGAGCCGCCATTGTCAATAATGCCAAGACGCGCAGGGTAAGTGTCTGCAATGCCATGGACTGTCTGCTGTTGCATCGGGCACGTTTGGCCGATCTGCGGCATTGTGTGCTCCCTTGATGAAGAGTAGAGTAATTCTTTATGCAGATGAACCGGCTTATCAGGCTTTGGAAGGAAACTATCCGGCAGAATTGTTGCAGCCTGTTACTTTGGAAAGTTACGGCACCGAGTTCTTAGACTATAAGATGGCCATCAAAACGGTGGATGATGTAGTAGAAGCTGTAACGCATATTTATACATACGGTTCCGGGCATAGTGAGTGTATCGTGACAGAGGATAAAGAGGCGGCTGCTTTCTTTACCCGGGCAGTGGATGCCGCCTGTGTCTATGTCAATGCGCCGACTTCGTTTACCGATGGGGCTCAGTTTGGTTTGGGAGCAGAAATTGGTATCAGTACCCAGAAACTGCATGCTCGTGGTCCGATGGGATTAAGGGAGATGACTACCTACAAGTGGATTGTGGAAGGTGACGGACAGGTACGAAAAAAATGAATAAAATAAGCGGTGTGTTGTATTTTTATAGTATATTTGCGAGGAAAAATAAATTAATATACAATTTTGCGTATGAGAACTTATACCAATGTATTCGATTTGGGCGATTTGAAAACCGCTTGGCAGAAGCGTTTGAAATCAAGAACGACCGTTATAAATATGAAGCGTTGGGCAAGCATAAGACTTGTCTGCTTATTTTCTTTAATAATAGTTTACGTACGCGTCTGAGCACGCAGAAGGCTGCCCGTAATTTGGGTATGGATGTCATCGTGCTGGATGTGAATCAGGGTGCCTGGAAACTGGAAACTGAGCGTGGCGTGATTATGGATGGTGACAAGAGTGAGCATCTGCTGGAGGCTATTCCGGTAATGGCTTCTTATTGTGATGTGATTGGTGTACGCTCTTTCGCGCGATTTGAAAGTCGGGAAGATGATTATACAGAGAAGATTCTGAATCAGTTTATTCAGTATTCCGGTAAACCGGTTTTCTCTATGGAGGCGGCTACAGGACATCCTTTGCAGGCATTTGCTGATTTGATTACGATTGAAGAATACAAGCGTACCGAACGTCCGAAAGTGGTTTTGACGTGGGCACCTCATCCGCGTGCGCTTCCGCAGGCAGTACCCAACTCGTTTGCTGATTTCATGAATGAGGCAGATGTGGACTTTGTGATTACTCATCCGCAGGGCTATGAACTCGATCCGAAATTCGTGCGTGGAGCAAAGGTTGAGTACGATCAGAAGAAAGCTTTTGAAGGTGCGGACTTTATTTATGCGAAAAACTGGGCTTGTCCGGGTGTGACTTGTCCGGAAGATTATGGAAAGATTCTGAGCAAGGACATGAGCTGGACAGTAGATACCGAACACATGTCGTGGACCAACAATGCGTTCTTTATGCACTGCCTGCCGGTACGTCGTAACATGATTGTAACGGATGATGTGATTGAAGCTCCGACTTCACTGGTGATTCCGGAAGCGGCCAACCGTGAAATTTCTGCTACGGTGGTATTGAAACGTATGCTGCAAAGTTTGTAATCAGATAGAGTTTACATAAAAATGCCGTGATATAGAGAGCAAGACTCTTTTATATCACGGTATTCTTGTTGTAAATAAGGGGGTTATTGTTCAATTTCTTTACCCAACTCTTTCCAATTGTCGAAACCTTTGTCCAGGTTGTACACCTTAAATCCTTTTTTGACCAGTATCTTTGCGGCATTCCGGCTTCGACGGCCGCTTTTGCAATATACGGCAATGGTTTGTTCCGGGTTCAGCAACTCATCGGCATTGGCTGAAAAACTTTCATTCAGTACGTTGATGTTGAGGCTTCCGGGAATATGTCCTTCGCTGTATTCCGCTACGGTTCTTACGTCTACAATCTGTATCTGTTCATTTCCGATAAAGCCTTCGAATTCATCGGCAGATACGTTCTTGAAGTCGTCGTTTGATTTCCCTTTGCATGCCACCATGGCTACGGCAAACATGCATATAAAGAACATGAAGTAAATAGTCTTGATCATAAATGTAGTTTTAGTAAGTAAATTCATAGCTTACAAAGCCTTTTTCGTAGGTGTTGATGCGAAGCACAACTTTGTCGCCCTGAGTCAGTTGTCCTTCGTAGGCCCACAGAGGAATGGAAAGATAACTCTTGCGGGTGAATGCCTCATAATCTCCGTTTTGGTTGTGGTAGAGTGTCAGATGGAGTGTCCGGCTTCCGTCACCGTTATCTGAGATACCTTCGTCAATGAAGTGAAAAATATGGCTTTTCTCTTTAGCCATAGGCAACAGAATCAGGTTGATATGGTTCCCTGATTTCCATACACTCTGAATATCCAACGGGTCAGTCTTGGCGGTCGCTTCCGGCAGTTTGTCCACTGTGACTGGTTTCACGGCAATAATAAGCTGGCAGGAATAGAGCAGGGCAGTAGCTTGTCCCTCATCTGCTGATTCTTTTGGCTCATAGATGGACACACTCCTGTAGATAGAGTCAGGAGTCAGGCCGTCCAGGCCTTCCCGATTGAGAATCTCCAGGCTCTCTCCTTTGTCTGTAATCAGTTTTTGTAGTGTACCATTTTCATCTGTGGCCGCATCAATAAAAGTTGTGATTACATTGGGATAGACATATTCATCTTCTTTGCATGCCCCTAAAAGGAGTATGCAAAGAAGACTGTATAAGATGACGCCGAATTTTTTCATTGCGCAATGGCCTTCAAGTGATTGATAGCCGGATTGGCGTACATGGTCAGGATTCGCTGGCGCAGGAAGTCTTCGTCCTTGTTCGGGAGCTGAATCAGATCCAGCTTCTTTTGCAGGTAAGCTTCAAAGCGCTTCTTTTCTTCCGGACTATACTTTCCGGCAAATGTTTCTGTACCATTCAGCAGGTCGCAAGCTACATAATTGCCCGGATAGAGTCGGTAATTGCGATGAATATATTTGTCAATCAGTGCAGAAACCTGAGTGAAAACTTCCGTCTTAGGCAATCCTCTGAGCGCTTCCAGTTCTTCGTTGATGCAAAGTCCAGTCTGGAAGTGTACGCGTCCCTTGTAACCGAAGATACCTGTTTGCATATTGGTCAGGTCATCTGCTTGGCTCTTCTTGAATGTTTCCGAGTCTCTCTTCTGCTGCATCTCTTTGGCTTTCAGGAAATCACACGGATCGTATTCGTACGACAAGGCTACTGGTACGATGTGCAGTTCCTTCAGTCGGTCGATGATGTCGCCTTCCCCTCCATGGCCAGCATTTTCAGTACGCTGTCCTGTGTGCGGTCGTTGGAGTCTTTCGCACGGCCTTCACGTTGTGCTATCCACACATTCTCCTGCTTTTGTGTTACGGCAAAGTGAATGTATCGTGACATGCGTGCAGATGATTCCAGCATTTGCCGCATGCTCAGAGCACGCTGTACGATGAACGACTTGTTCACTCGCACCAGTTTCTTTATCCACGGATAAATAAGCAGGTTATCTCCGATGGCGATTTCTACGGTGGTAGGGAAACCGTTGTCCAGCAAGCCTACTGAAAGAAATCCCGGGTCGAGTACAATGTCACGGTGATTGGAAATAAACGTATAGCTCTGGTTCTTGTCAGGAAGCGAAGAAGCATCCATGTCGAAACCGTCACTGTGCTGTTGCATGATATCGTGCAACAGCTTGTGGAAAAACGCTTTCTGTACGTCCAGGTTAGTCTTGCAGTGGCGCAATTGTGCGGCAAGCATTTCCAAAGGAACATTTGGCATCACCGATTGGATGACAGCCTGAAAGTCTTTGTCAGAAAGTAATTCCTCGAATATCTGTGGAAGTTCTTCGGGGGTATACGGACGAATGTCGTCAAATTCTGCAGGTATGTTCATGATGTTGAGTGACTTTGTTCTTTCCAAAGATACAAAATTAATTGAAATGGTCTTCAATAATATCGGTCATAACGTCCTTGATATCCAGACCGGCAGCCCGTACCTGTTGCGGAATGAAGCTGGTGGCCGTCATTCCCGGAGTGGTATTGATTTCGAGCATATTGATTTTTTCACCTTCTGTGATGATGTAATCCACGCGCACAATACCCTTGCATCCCAGTATGTCGTAGATGGCAGATGTCAGTTGCTGTACGCGGCTGGTCAATTCCGGACTGAGACGAGCCGGTGTGATTTCTGTTACTTCACCTTTGTATTTGGCGTTGTAATCGAAGAATTCATTCTGGCTGACCACTTCCGTGATAGGGAATACCACTTCATTTTTCTTTGTTTTGTAGCATCCGTTGGCCAGTTCGATACCGTCCATGAAAGCTTCAATCATCACATCATCCGACTCTTTGAAAGCAGCTTCCAAAGCCGGCTGAATCTGTTCCTTGGTTTTTACCTTTGTCACACCGAAGCTGGAACCGCTGGCATTGGGCTTGATGAAACAAGGCAAGCCGATTTTTGCGATGACATCCTCATCGCTGATGCCGTGACGTTTGTTTACCAACATGGATTCAGCCACCCGTATACCGAATCCCTTCAGGTACTGGTTTAAGGTGAATTTGCTGAAAGTCAGTGCGGAAACCAGCACGTCGCAGGTAGAATAAGGAATACCTAACAGTTCAAAGTATCCCTGCAGGATACCGTTCTCTCCCGGAGTTCCGTGGATGGTGATATAGCAAAGTCGGGTATGATTTTCTGTCCATGATCCATGAAACTGAAGTCATTCTTATCCACTTGTGCACGGCTGCCGTCGGAAAGAATCGCTTCCCAGCGTGCTTTAGTCAGTTCCACGATATAGAGGGTATATTTGTCCTGATCGATAAAAGAGTAGATACCCTCTGCACTTTTCATGGAGACTCCATGTTCAGATGAGTCTCCTCCTGCTACAATCGCAATTGTACGTTTCATAGTTGTTATTCTCTGTTACTGATATACGTTCTCCATCGTTCCAGCAGGCAGGTCATATCCTCGGGCAGTTCGGAAGTGAAGAACATTTCCTCTCCTGTACGAGGGTGTACAAAGCCCAATGTCTTGGCATGTAGTGCCTGACGGGGACAGATTTCGAAACAGTTGTTTACAAATTGTTTGTATTTGCTGAAATGAGTTCCTTTTAAGATTTCGTGACCACCGTAACGTTCATCATTAAACAAGGTATGCCCGATGTGTTTCATGTGTACACGAATCTGATGGGTACGCCCGGTTTCGAGTACGCACTTTACCAGTGTGACATACCCCAATCGTTCTAGTACCTGATAATGTGTCACGGCGTGTTTTCCTTGTTCCGGATCGGACATGACAGCATCTGCATCCGGTCGCGCGGATTGCGTCCGATGTTGCCGGTGATGGTGCCTTCATCTTGTTCTACAATCCCCCAGACCAACGCGTTGTATTCACGCTTGGTTGTCTTGTTGTAAAACTGAAGTCCCAGACTGGTTTTCGCATCGGGGGTTTTAGCCACCACCAATAGTCCTGAGGTATCCTTGTCAATGCGGTGCACCAATCCCACTTGCGGGTCATTCGGGTTGTAGGTCGGGACGTCACGCAGATGCCATGCGATGGCGTTGACCAGGGTACCGTGGTAATTTCCACATCCCGGATGTACTACCAACCCCGCAGGCTTGTTGATGACCATCAGGTCATCGTCCTCATATACAATATTTAGTGGAATATCTTCCGGAATAATGTCATTCTCATAGCGCGGGCGGTCCATCATAACGGTCAGCACATCCAGCGGCTTGACCTTGTAGCTGCTTTTCACCGGTTTCCCATTGGCCATGACAAAGCCGTTGTCGGCTGCCATCTGAATCCGGTTGCGCGATGCGTTGACAATTCGCTCAAATAAATACTTGTCGATGCGGACAGGAGCCTGTCCTTTATCTACCACCGTACGGAAATGCTCATACAATTCAGGCTCACCCTGAATCGGCTCGATATCGTCTGGCGCTTCTCCGTCCAGTTCGTAATCAATCAAATCCTCTGCCATCTTTGTTTAGGGGGTTAGATTTAGAACCAAGAGTCATCTACCTCAGCTTCACTGTCGGCAGACGAATTCATATCCATATTAATCAGTGTAGAATCTATGGCAAGAGAGTCACGAATCGCCGTGTTGCTACGCAGAGAGTCAGCATGGCTTCGTGGGGAACTTTATCTCCGCTAGCCAGACTTCTTCCACGGTATTTGATACCGTATATCCAATCCTGCTCTCCCGAAACGTATTCCGGTTCTGTCAGTTTGAAGCCCATCGCCTTTAATTTGGCTTCTGCCTGACGCAAAGAACTGTTGTCTATCAAGTCCGGTAATTTTACCAAAGGAACCTTAGACGTGGTAACAGTTAGGTAGATTGTCCTTCCCTCCTTCACGCGTGCTCCTCCTGCCGGATTTTGATCCAGCACCATGCCGTCGGGCACACCTTTCACATAGCTGGAGTCGATAACCAGCCCTTTCAGTTTCTGGTTACTGAGAGCCTGCTGAGCTTCGTTCAATGTTTTGTTCTTCACATTTGGCACCATGTAAGCTTCCCCATGGTGTGTATAACTGTCCAGCCAGAGCAAAGTGCCCCAGCATACACCAATTATTACGACAATTATGGCTATGAGATTCAGCCAGAAAAAGCGGTTCTTTTTAAATGAAAAGAATTCTTTTAAAGTTATCATGTTGTGTCAAGTATATAATCGGAGCAAAGATACAATATTTTGTTGGAATACTGGGGAGTTGTGGGGGATTCCTATGTCTTTTTAACATGAAGTCTGTGATTGGAAAATGCTTTGTCATGCGAAAAGCCCACATTCCTTTTTTTTTTCGGAATGCGGGTATATTAATCGTATTTTCTTAATGCCCTTTAAAACCAGATATGTACTTCTTAATCTATGTTATAAAACACATGTAAACGTACACAAAACTTGCATAATTCCAGAAAGTCCGTACCTTTGCATCGTGTTTTTCATAGTATTAGATTTAAGGTTAACAAAGGTTGGAGTTCAGCGGAACTCCTTTTTTTATGCCTTTATCTGAGCAAAAGAAAAACAACCCCTTGTTTACAGATAATAAAGAATAGAGAAATGGCAATACTTTCACCTGACACATGGCAGTTTATCTGTGCACATCGTACGGAAGATGTACGTGCATTAGCTTTGCAGGCCCGTAAGTATCCGCAGGTAGATATGGCAGCGGCTGTAGTGCAGATTGCCGGCTGGCAGATTGCCGAGAAGAAGGTTCCTCTTTGGGCACAGACGGAAGGAGTGCAATATCCGGCTCACCTGTCCATGGAGCAGTGTTCTTCCGAAATCACGGCCCGCTACAAGGCATCGTGGCTGCAAGGTGATACGATGACCGATTTGACGGGAGGTTTGGGGGTGGACTGTTCTTTCCTGGCACGAAACTTCCGGAAAGTGGATTATGTGGAGCGGCAGGAAGTGCTCTGTGAACTGGCCCGCCATAATTTCCCGTTGCTTGGCTTGCCGCAGGTAACGGTGCATTGTGCCGACGGAGTGGAATACCTGCAAAAGATGGAACCGGTGGATTGCCTGTTCTTGGATCCGGCCCGTCGCGACAGTCGGGGAGGAAAGACGGTGGCCATTGCCGACTGCGAACCCGATGTGCAGAAACTGGAGCCGTTGTTAGTAGAAAAAGGCCGGACGGTAGTGGTGAAGCTTTCGCCCATGCTGGATATTTTTTCTTCCTTACGGGAGTTGAAATACATCCGGCAGATTCATGTAGTAGCTGTGAATAACGAGTGCAAAGAATTGTTGGTTGTGCTACAAAAAGAGACGAAATCCCCTTCAGAAGGCTCTGGAGAGGTGTGGATAAGTTGTGAACAGGCTGTTAATAACTTTTTGGCAGAACCGTTTGTCTTCACTTATTCACAGGAGAAAGAAGCACAATGTCCGTTGACTGACGAGGTAGAAAATTATCTTTATGAACCGGGCGCTTCCTTGCTGAAGGCGGGGCCTTACCGGTTGTTGGGTGCACGATTCGGTGTCAAAAAATTACATGCAAACAGTCATCTTTATACTTCCGATGCATTAGTTGATTTTCCGGGGCGTCGTTTCCGGGTGCTGGAGGTGTCAGGTTTCGGAAAGAAAGAACTGAAACAGTTGTTGCAGGGAGTGGATAAGGCCAATCTCACGGTACGTAATTTCCCGGCTTCGGTGGCAGAACTCCGAAAAAAGTGGAAGCTGAAAGAAGGAGGAGATGTGTATTTGTTTGCCACGACACTGGATGGTGACCGTCATGTGGTGATAAAGTGTGTCAAGGCATGATATTTTTCAATATCCTTTAAAATATTTCCTGAAACGCTTCAAAGAAGAGGGTGTGTCAAAATGCATACCCTCTTTTTTTTATGACAAAGCCCCGACTTTCCCAAGCCGAGGCTTTGTTATTACCTAAAGATTTTGTATCTTTAAACATAAGCAAAGTAATATGGCAAAGATACATTTTCGTTCTTACAATCCCAATCAA
>ENA-OQBJ01000470-OQBJ01000470.1-human-gut-metagenome-genome-assembly--contig:-NODE-470-length-21126-cov-2.642364_pt1 | contig 21126 bp, 18 predicted proteins | sample MGYA00242743_ERZ504545 | MGnify/ENA primary metagenome ERZ504545 (study PRJEB26092, sample SAMD00036252) | human gut metagenome | host: Homo sapiens | study: EMG produced TPA metagenomics assembly of...
CAGAGGAGGAAACCCTCTTATGGAATATCGGTATAACTGAAAGATGTGCTCGTCGGGACGGGTGCTCCCGCCCCTTGCCGCACGGCGCTCCCCGAGCGATGAGTTTTTAGAGAGAAAATATACGGATTATTGAGTTTTTGTTGTAGTTTTGCAGAACTGACAACCTTTTTAGGAATATAATGTTTAACCTGTCAACTTAGTCAGGAATAAATTTTCAAACTGACAACTATTTTCAGTACACCTCAAACGCCTAAGCGTCTTAAGTAAAACGTACTTGCGTTTGAATCCAAACGCACTTGCATTCTCTATCAAACGTAAGTACGTTTTTCCCTTGTGCTTAAAAAGCCCCAATTTTTCTTTATTTATTCAGAAAATATACATTTCAAAGGCATTTTTTAGTATCTTCGCACCAAACTAACTAACCTGACTAACCTATGTCTGTACTCCGATATTTCATCATTATAGGGATACTCGCCGTGGGAGTATACGTTTTTTCGTGTACCTCCCCAACTGAAGCACCTTCCCCTGAATTTACAGAAATAAATTCTCATACCGATAGCCTGTTGCAGTTCAGGATTTATCTTGAACAGGCACGCATCAGCCGTTTTAAAGGAGAGAATCAGGAAGAAGCTCATTTCTTAGACGCTGCGGAAGACATCGCGCAATGTCTGAACGACTCATCTGTATACGCAAACTTATGGCAGGAGAAAGCCATGCTTTACCTGTCGCATCAACCGGAAAAAGCCAAAGAATTCTTCCAAAAAGCACTTGCCTATATGCCTTCCGGCACTCCGGTCTCCATCGCACAAAGTGAACTTTACCTTTCCCGCATTTATTTGGAGCAAGGACAGACGGACAGTGCTTTCCATTACATCAATAACGCCATCTGTCCAAATTTGCCGGACAAGGAAGCTGCCGCCCTGCACCTTCAGAAGGGGTACATTTTTGCCTCTCTTCTGCAAACGGACTCGGCCACGCATCATATTTTGCCTTTTTTACCTGATGCATCTTTAAAACAACGTACGGAAGCCTATCGTCGTCTGTTCGAAATGTACGGAAAAAAACAGAACGAGAAACAGGAAAACCTTTACATGCGAAAATACATTCTGTCGCATGACTCACTAAGTGCCGAACGAAAGGAAATGGTCATCGAAAAGATACAGGATATGCACGAATACAAGCTGCAACGCGAACGAGCCAACAAAGCAGAGATGCAGGCAGCGCACCACAAGCTGGTTTTCTACCGGATTGCAGTCACCCTAGGCGTGGTGATTCTTATCCTGCTTTTACTTCTTCACCGCATCCGCGTACACAAACAAAAGCTGACAGAAGAACTAAAGACTACCCAGTGGATGCGCATGGAAGAAACGCTGAAAAGGAAAGAAGCGGAAGGGGCACTGGCTCACGAACAGGAGAAATTGAAACAGCAGGAAATTGACCGGCTAAATAAAAGCGTGGCCTACTACCGGCAACTGAATGCCATCACGCTTCCTTCTCTGTTGCGGAAAAGGAATTCGCAAGGCGCACTTCACTTAACGGAAGAGGAATGGGAAATCATTCAGCAAAACGCAGACACTTGCTTCGACGGATTTACCAGACGACTGAAGGAATGTTACCCGCAACTTACAGAAGAAGAACTTCGTTTCTGCTGTCTGGTAAAGATGAATCTTCCCTTGTCATTACTGTCCGAAATTTACCATATTGCCAAAGGAAGCATCTCGCGCCGGAAGATGAGACTAAAGGAGAAAATGCACATCGAAAATAGCAGCTTTGATGAGTTTATCACCGCATTTTAAGTGTCATGTACATCATAAAAACCATCAACAATCTAACTTCCAATAGATTAGCCCTCGCTTGTGTACATCAGATTTTTCCCTGACTTCCATCTGTTCACTTTACCTTTGCAGCCGTAAATCTATTTAAACATACGCGACTCATGAAAGTGAAACAACTACTTTATGGGATGATGTACGGCTTACTGATTTTCTTCACGGCATCCTGCAGTAAGAAATTCAGAAAATCTACCAGACAATGTAGCCATTTATCAAAGCTACCTGGTGGCTTTTTCTGATTCACAGCCTACCCTGGCCTACGCCCGTTTCTCCCCAGAGAAAGACGTACCCCTGAAAGAAATCAAGCTTACAGGCGGAGCATCCATCATGGCCAATGGCAAAGAGATGGAATACCATTATTTTGATGGGAATACAATATTCGGTTATTCCTATTCACTGTCACTCGGAAAAGACGAACAAGTCTCATTCGTGTTCCAACGCAAACGGCAGCAAGAAACCCGTATGCTGACCAATTATGCCTACAAGGAATGGATTAATGAAATACATATTCCTTCGGAACTTACCACGATTGCCAATCAGGAAATAGTTGAATGGAAGGGTGAGAAAATCGCGTCCAATGAAGAACTGGAGGCCACACTGGACAACCCCTCACAATTGGAAGAATATACCGCTTATTATGGTACATTAAATGAAAGCCGTGACGGAGTTTCGTTTAAGAATGTGCCGAAAGGGAAATATATGCTTACGCTGAAACGCATCCTGAAACTAGAAACCAAAGACAATGACGCTCCCGCCAAAGGAGAAATCAGACTGGTTTTCTACGACAAGAAAGAAGTAACGGTAAAATAACATATAACCCTGGCCTATTTCCCAAACTCTACAGGTGTATGGACTCCCCACCACTATGAAGAAAATCACAACTTCCCGTGCGGAGCCTTTATCCTTCAGCTGAAAACTTCCGTTTCGTTGGAAATAGAAGAAAGCCTGATAATCTCTCTGGGATACACCCTCTCTAACCTTGACCCTTACTCGGGCCTCCGGGAAACCGTTTTCGACGGAAACATGCTGAATCTCGGAAAGAAGCGCCCATTTTTTCATTCACTCTCGATCGGGATAGGCTGGCGGTTTTAAAAACTGGGTCGGATTAACGTCCGGCCCAGTTTTTTATTCTGTTCATAGCTTCCTGACAATCCTCACGTTTGCCAAAGGCTGTCAGTCGCAGGAATCCTTCTCCGCTTGGTCCAAATCCAACTCCCGGAGTTCCTACCACATTGACTTCGTGAAGCAACATTTCAAAGAAGCTCCATGAATCCAGTCCTTCGGGTGCCTTTACCCAAATATAAGGCGCATTCACTCCTCCATAGAGTGTAAATCCGGCAGCATGCAATCCTTCACGCATCAAACGGGCATTCTCCATATAATAAGCTATGGTTTCCTTTATCTCAGCTTGTCCTTCGGCGGTATAGATGGCCTCTGCTCCTCGCTGGGTGATATAGCTGGTACCATTGAATTTCGTACACTGCCGACGGTTCCATAAATGATTCAAAGCTACTTGTTCGCCTGAAGCCGTCATGGCTTTCACTTCTTCCGGCACCACGGTATAACCGCAACGCACTCCGGTAAAACCAGCAGTCTTGGAGAAGCTGCGGAATTCTACGGCGCAAGAGCGGGCTCCTTCTATCTCATAAATAGAATGTGGCACATCACTTTCGTGAATGTAAGCCTCATAAGCCGCATCATATAATATCAACGCTTTGTGCTCTAAAGCATAATCCACCCACTTCTGCAATTCGGCTTTGGTCAGTGTCGTTCCCGTAGGATTGTTCGGATAGCACAAATAAATCATGTCTACCGGCTCCTGGGGGAGAGAAGGAATAAAATGGTTTTCTGCCGTACAAGGAAGATAAGTCAGACGGTTCCATTGCCCGTTTGCCTGCAATTCTCCAGCTCTCCCAGCCATGACGTTACTGTCAATATACACCGGATACACAGGTCCGTTACCGCTACTTTATTGCCTGTGCCTAAAATGTCTCCAAAATTACCGGTGTCACTTTTAGCTCCGTCACTCACAAAAATTTCTGTCGGGCGCAATTCTACTCCACGCGAGCGGTAATCATGTTCCAGAATAGCCTGAATCAAGAAATCATATCCTTGTTCAGGACCGTATCCATGAAAGGTTCCGGCATCGGCCAGTTCGTCTACTGCACGGTGCATGGCTTTGATAGAAGCTGGTGGTAGCGGACGAGTCACGTCGCCAATTCCTAATCGGATAAGTGCGGCTTCCGGATGAGCCGATTTAAAGGCATTCACTTTTTTAGCAATGCTCGAAAACAGATAGTTTCCGGGCAACTTGATGAAATTATCGTTTACTTGTATCATATATATCTTGTCTTACTCTTTTAATTCGATTGTTCCGTCAAATACTTTTACTGCGGGTCCTGTCATATACAAATGCTGCCCCTCTCCTGCCCAGTCGATGGTCAGGTCACCTCCATCCATACAGACTGTTGCATAGGAGCCGCATTGTCCGGAAAAGGCTGCTGCCACAGCGGTAGCACATGCTCCCGTACCACAAGCTTGTGTGACACCGGATCCTCTTTCCCATACCCGCATGCGTATGTTTTCCTTATCCAACACCTGAGCGAACTCCACATTTACCCGATCTGGGAAAAGCGGATGACGTTCAAGTACCGGTCCTGCTTCCGCAAGAGCTATCTCTTCCATTTTATCTACAAAAATAACCAGATGAGGGTTTCCCATTGACACTGCTACCCCTTTCCGAAAGGGATAAGCACCACCCAAATCCACCCAGTGAATATCGGCAGGAATTCCCATATCCACCCGAACAGACTCTACTTTTCCTTCCTTCACCTGCAAATGCAGTTCCTTGATACCGGAAAGCGTATCCAGCAAAATATCCGTCTTCGTAGTCAGTCCATATTCATACAAATACTTCCCGATACAGCGACTGGCATTTCCACACATCTTGGCCTCAGAACCGTCCGCATTAAAAATACGCATACTGAAATCAGCCTTGTCCGAATCGCCAATCAGCACCAGTCCGTCACTGCCTATCCCCGTATGAGGACGGCTCCAGGCTATAGACTTTTCTTCCGGATTAGTCAACGGGTATTTCATCGTATTCACATAGATGTAATCATTACCCAGACCATGCATCTTTGTAAATTCTATTTTCATATCTGATAATCAGTTTAGTTTTTGTATCCCTCTTCATGTACATCGGTTACCGCACGTCCGCTCGGCTCATTGATATGCTGGAAAGCTTTATCCCAAGCCAGAGCCTCCGCTGTAGAGCAAGCCACACTCGGTACACTGGGAACACTCTTAGCCGCACTTTCACTCGGGAAATGCTCCTCAAAGATAGAGCGATAGTAGTACTCTTCCTTGTTACGGGGAGGATTCACCGGGAAACGTTCAGCGCATGCGCCATCTGTTCGTCGGATACCTCTTTTGCCGTGAATTCCTTCAGCGTATCAATCCAGCTGTATCCCACACCGTCACTAAATTGTTCTTTCTGACGCCATGCCACGCTTTCAGGCAACAAGTCGGCAAAAGCTTCGCGTACGATTTTTTTTCGATGGTTTTTCCGGGGCACATCTTGGCTTCCGGATTCAACCGCATGGCCACATCCAAAAACTCCTTGTCCAGGAACGGCACACGTCCTTCTACTCCCCAAGCAGCCAAGGACTTATTGGCACGCAAACAATCGTACAAATAAAGTTTGGACAATTTACGCACAGTTTCTTCATGGAAAGCCCGTGCATCGGGAGCCTTGTGGAAATACAGATAACCACCAAAAATCTCATCTGCTCCTTCTCCGCTAAGCACCATCTTGATACCCATACTCTTAATGACACGAGCCAGCAAATACATCGGTGTAGAAGCACGAACTGTCGTTACATCATAAGTCTCAATGTAATAAATCACATCGCGAAGTGCGTCGAGACCTTCCTGAATGGTGTAGTGAATTTCATGGTGCACGGTACCGATGAAATCAGCACTTCACGTGCCTTGGCCAAATCGGGGGCTCCCTCCAGACCAATGGCAAAGGAATGAAGCTGAGGCCACCATGCCGCCATCTTTCCATCCGTTTCCACACGACGGGCTGCATAACGCTTGGCAATGGCAGAAATGACCGAGCTGTCCAGCCCTCCTGAAAGCAATACACCGTAGGGTACATCACTCATCAGTTGCTCACGTACAGCTTTTTCCAAGCCTTCCCGCAAAGCACTTACCGATGCCGGAGCATCAGCTACAGCCTCATACTGATCCAGTCACGAACGTACCAGCGGGTCATCTTCCCGTCCTTGCTATAATAACAATGTCCGGGTAAAAAGGTTCATAGCGTTCACAAAAACCTTCCAACGCTTTCAGTTCGCTGGCACAATAGACTTTGCCATCGCTGTCATAACCAATATAAAGTGGAATTACGCCAATAGGGTCGCGGGCTATGAGAAACTCATCTTTTTCTGAATCATACAGCGCGAATGCAAAAATACCATTCAACTTTTCCAGAAAATGTATTCCGTATTCTTTATAAAGCGCCAAGATTACTTCACAATCACTTCCTGTCTGGAAATCATATTTTCCGGCATACTCCTTACGAATCTCACGGTGATTGTAGATTTCGCCATTCACGGCCAGTACCACTTTCTTATCGGGTGAGTACAAAGGCTGTCCGCCACTCTGCGGGTCTACTATCGACAAACGTTCATGCACTAAGATAGCCGATCCCCCACAATAAATTCCACTCCAGTCGGGACCACGATGACGAATCTTTCGAGCCATGGCCAATGCTTTTTCACGCAACTCTGGAGTCTGTTTTCTGATATTTAAAATAGCTGCAATGCCACACATAATCGTAAAGTTGTATTTATATTTTGTATGAAATCAATTATTTTCGGCTTAAATATGCATCAATGTCGGCTGCGACCTTCCGACCGCCTGCAATGCACTTCACAACCAGACTGGCTCCGGTAGCTGCATCACCTGCCACAAAGACATTCGCCGGGAATTCGGGTTGTACCGGACGAAGGAATCCCATCGCCAGTAATACCAAATCGGCTTTCAGAATTTCTTTCTTGCCGGTTAGCTTCATCACCGGACGTTCTCCCTCGGCTCCCGGAGTCCATTCCACTTCTTCCACTTCTACACCGCACACTTTCCCGTCTTCTTCCAGGAAACGGTTGGAAGTCAGACTCCACCGACGTATGCATCCTTCTTCATGACTGCTGCTGGTTTTGAGAACCACCGGCACTGCGGCCACGGAGTATTCGGATTATGACCTACAGGAGGCTTCGGCATAATTTCAATCTGCGTCACACTGAGTGCTCCCTGACGGTTACTTGTACCGATACAGTCACTACCCGTATCTCCACCTCCAATTACCAGCACATGCTTGCCTTTTGCCGTGATGCGTTCCTCCTCCGAAATATGCTGCCCGGCCAGCACGCGGTTCTGCTGTGCCAGCATCTCCATGGCAAAATGAATACCTTTCAGTTCACGTCCGGGGATATTCAAATCGCGTGCCTGCGGCGTACCCGTACAAATACAGTATGCATCAAATCCTTCGGGAAGGTTTGTCACGTCGATATCGGCATTAACCTTGAAAGTGATTCCTTCTGCCTCCATCACTGCCACACGACGATCGATTACCGATTTACTGAGCTTAAAATTCGGAATACCAAATCGCAACAAACCTCCCACGTATTCCAGTTTTTCGAACACCGTCACCGCATATCCTCTGCGGTTCAACTGATTGGCAGCCGCCAGTCCTGCAGGTCCGGAACCGATGACAGCCACAGACTTCCCGTTTCGTTCATGCTGGCGAGGCTGTACATATCCTTCACGAAAAGCAGCTTCAATGATAGCGGCTTCATCTTCACGAATGGTTACCGGTGCATCCATACTCAACTTCAACACACAACTCTTTTCACACAATGCCGGACATATACGGCCAGTGAACTCCGGAAAATCATTGGTTCCGGTAAGTATCTCATAAGCTTCTTTCCATTTTCCCTTGTACATGGCATCCTGGAACTCCGGAGGACGATTGCCCAACGGGCATGCCCAATGGCAGAAAGGTACACCACAGTCCATACACCGCGATGCCTGGAGCTTTCGCTCGCTTGTGTTCAACGTCTGTTCCACTTCACTGAAGTCCATGATACGGTCGTGTACCGGACGGTATCCGGCCTCTTGTCTGGGAACGGTCAGAAATGCTTTTGGATTTCCCATATATCTAGTTTTTTACTGTTCAACAATTAATCAATAATCACGCTGTACTTCGGCTATCTTCTGCTGCAGTTTGCGCATCTGCTCTTCAGCCAGCACTTTCTTGTATTCAATCGGAGTTACCTGAATGAACTCTTCCACATAACGGCTCCAGTTATCCAACATCGTACGTGCCAGTTGAGAACCGGTGTACAGATAATGCTGACGAACCAGTTCATGCAGTTCCTTGCGGGCTGTAGCATCTTCCAACAGAGAAAGTTCTACCATTTCCATGTTACAGAAGTAATCGAAGTTGCGGTCTTTATCCCATACGTAAGCAACTCCCCCACTCATACCTGCAGCAAAGTTACGTCCGGTCTTACCCAGTACGACTACTCGTCCACCAGTCATATACTCACAGCAATGGTCGCCTACTCCTTCTACTACCGCAATGGCTCCAGAGTTACGTACGGCAAAACGTTCACCTACGCAACCATTGATATACACCTCTCCACTTGTGGCACCATACAACAAGGTATTACCAGCGATTACGTTGTTTTCGGCCAGGAAATTACTTCTTACCGGAGGCTGTACCGAAATATGTCCTCCACTCAAGCCTTTACCCAGGTAGTCGTTCGCTTCACCTTCCAGCTTGAAGCTGACCCCGTGTGGAAGGAAAGCACCGAAACTCTGTCCGGCTGAACCTTTGAACTTCACCTGAATGGTCTGTGCGGGCAATCCAGCCTGTCCATACTTGGCAGCTACGGCTCCAGAAAGCATCGCTCCTACCGAACGGTCGGTATTGGATATGGCATATTCCAACGATACCTCCTTACGGTTCTCCAGTGCTTCGCGTGCGGCAGCCAGCATGCTCACATCCTTCACGTGCTCTATCTCATGACGCTGTTCTGTTACATTATGTAAAGCAGCTCCGTTATCGACTTTGTGCAACAATTTACTGAAATCGAGCAATGAAGCCTTTTCATGAGTTGTCGAACGTATTTCAATCAAATCCGTACGTCCTACAATGTCTTCCAAACGGGAGAATCCCATCTCTGCCAGGTATTCACGTACCTCCCGTGCCAGGAAGCGGAAGAAGTTGACCACATAACGGTAATGTCCGCGGAAATGTGCCCGCAACTGCGGATCTTGTGTAGCTACACCTACCGGACATGTATTGGCATGACATTTACGCATCATGACACATCCCAAAACAATCAATACAGAAGTTCCGAATCCGAACTCTTCTGCTCCCAGCAAAGCCATGCTGATGATATCGCGTCCAGTCTTCAACTGTCCGTCAGTCTGCAAACGTACCTGACCACGGAGTCCGTTGAGTACCAGTGTCTGCTGTGTCTCGCTCAGACCAATTTCCGGAGAAATACCGGCATAGCGCATGGAAGAGGCCGGAGAAGCTCCAGTTCCACCTTCTGCTCCTGAAATGACAATCAAATCAGCCTTTGCTTTCGCCACACCGGCTGCAATGGTACCAATACCACTCTCTGCTACCAGTTTCACACTGATTTTAGCTTTCGGGTTCACGTTCTTCAAATCGAATATCAGCTGAGCCAAATCTTCGATTGAATAAATATCGTGATGAGGGGGAGGAGAAATCAACGAAATGCCCGGAATAGAATGACGTGTCTTGGCAATGACTTCATTCACCTTGAATCCCGGAAGCTGTCCACCTTCACCTGGTTTAGCTCCCTGTGCCACCTTAATCTGAATCTCTTCGGCATTCACCAAGTATTCAGTGGTTACACCAAAACGTCCGGAAGCGACCTGCTTAGTCTTACTGCACAAGGAAATACCATCGTAGGTCTCATGGAAACGGTCGGAATCCTCTCCTCCTTCACCTGTATTACTGCGGACGTTCAACTTATTCATGGCCAGTGCATGGCTTCATGCGCCTCTTTACTGATAGAACCAAAAGACATGGCGCCCGTTACAAAATGCTTTACAATTTCCTCTACCGGTTCTACATCTTCCAATGGAATCGGATTACGGCGGAAAGAGAAGAAGTCACGCAAGAATATCGGACTTTCCTTTTCATCTACCCGACGCGTATATTCCTTGAACTTGGCATAGCTTCCCAAACGAGTGGCCAACTGCAAAGCGCTGATAGTTTCCGGATTCCAGGCATGTTTCTCGCCATCCTTACGGTAGGAGAACTGACCGATGTAAGGCAATAAATCATCGACCTCTTTTGCAAAACCTGCATCATGGAACGCCTGGTAATCTTTGGCAATGCTTTCCAACCCGACACCTCCAATGGATGAAGACGGGGTACCAAAGTAAGTAGAAAGCACTTCGCTGCCCAAACCAACGGCTTCAAATATCTTCGCTCCACGGTAAGAACGTATCGTACTGATACCCATCTTACTCATTACTTTATAGAGTCCTTTGCAAACGGCTTTTATGTAGTTCTTTTCGGCAGTTTCATAATTCAACTGTACATCGCCTTTCTTCACCATGTCATCCAGAATGGCAAATACCATATACGGATTGATGGCGCTCGCTCCATATCCCAGCAACAAGGCAGCGTGCATCACTTCCCGAATTTCTCCACTTTCTACCACCAATGCGGTCTGTACTCTCTTTTGTACAGAAATCAGGTGATGGTGTACGGCACTTACAGCCAGCAAAGAAGGAATGGCTGCATGTGCTGCATCAATCTCATGATCGGAAAGAATGATGTAGTTCACACCTTCGTCACTGCTGCCTCGGCTTTCTTGCACAACTCATTCAATGCCTCACGCAGACCTTCCGCTCCTCTTGCTGCATCGAACAGCATCGGCAATTTCACGGTATTAAACCCTTTATAGCGAATGTTGCACAATATATCAAGCTGTGTATTGTTTAGAATCGGATGTGGCAGGCGTACCATCTTACAATGTGATTCACTCGGCAACAAGATGTTGGTTCCTACGGCTCCGATATATTCCGTCAACGACATCACCAGTTCCTCACGTATCGGGTCGATTGGCGGATTGGTCACCTGAGCAAACTGTTGACGGAAATAATTGAACAATATCTGCGGCTTGTCGGACAACACAGCCAGAGGAGTATCATTACCCATGGAAGCTGTGGGTTCGGCCCCATTCATACACATCGGAGTAAGTGTACGTTCTATGTCCTCGCGAGTGAATCCGAATGCACGCAGGCGACATTCATAATCAGGTACAGAATTGGAAATCTTACGGCCACTGCGTAATGTATCCAGTTCAATACGGTTGGTAGAAAGCCACTGACGATAAGGCTTGGAAGCCGCCAACTGGCTCTTCAGTTCGCCATCATAGTAAATACGTCCTTCCTGGGTATCTACCAACAATATCTTGCCTGGCTGAAGACGGCCTTTTTCCTTAATGGCTTCAGGTTCAAAATTAATGACTCCAGCTTCGCTGGCTACCACCATCATATCGTTTTTAGTAATCAGGTAACGAGCCGGACGCAAACCGTTACGGTCGAGCATACCACCTGCATAACGTCCGTCGCTAAACAACAAGGCTGCCGGTCCGTCCCAAGGTTCCATCAAAATGGAATGGTACTCATAAAACGCCTTCAGCTCCTCACTTATCGGATTCTTGTCATTGAATGACTCTGGCACAAGCATAGCCATGGCATGCGGCAGCTCAATCCGGACATCACGAAAAATTCCAATACATTATCGAGTGAGGCACTGTCGCTCATTCCCGGCTGTATAATCGGACCTATTTTCTTCACGTCACCTAATAAAGGAGTGGAAAGCACACTTTCACGCGCCTCCATCCATCCTCTGTTTCCACGAATGGTATTGATTTCTCCATTATGGGCTAACAAGCGGAAAGGCTGTGCCAAACTCCAGGTCGGAAATGTATTCGTACTAAAACGAGAGTGTACGATGGCCAGTCCGCTGGTAAAGTAAGGCTGGATAAGGTCCTGAAAATATTCACGCACCTGTACCGAAGACAGCATACCTTTATATATAATATTTTTGCTGGACAACGAAACAATGTAAAAGTCCTTATGATGTACACGGCGTTCAATCTTTTTACGCACAATATATAAGGTACGTTCAAAATTTTCCAGGTCAGTTGCCCCGGTAATGAACACCTGCTTAATGTCTGGTTCAGTCTCCAACGCACTTTTCCCTAAGATAGAAGAATTCACGGGCACGGAACGCAAGTGCATCAATGACAATCCTTCACGCTCTACCTCCTCAATCAGAATGCTCAGAATGGACTCCTGTTCCTTCGCGTCTTTCGGAAGAAAAACCAATCCCGTACCATATTTCCCCTTTTCAGGCACCGGAATTCCTTGTAACAATATAAACTCATGTGGAATCTGCAGCATAATACCTGCACCGTCACCCGTCTTGTTGTCTGCGCCTTCCGCGCCACGATGTTTCATATTTTCCAAGACTTTCAAGGCTGCATCCACCAATTCATGTGATTTATTACCATAAATGTCTACAATCATACCTACTCCACAAGCATCGTGCTCGTACTCCGGTTGATAAAGCCCGGAAGATGTCTGATGACATTCTGTTACTTCCTGCTCTTCTTTTCTCATAAATTTTCCTGCTAACCTCATTTTATCTTTCATTATTAATACCTAAAACAGAGTTTACATTCTATTTGTCCACAAAAATAATAATATCACTTCCAATATGATACTTTGTAGGGTTTTTTCATTTACAATATTTTCATCTACGTCATCCACGCCTTTCACTTTCTTTATATAGCAAATAAAAAAGTTTCAGAATAAAACAGAATAGATACATTTTGATTACATTTATCACAAAAAGACAGAAACAATATATTTTTTCATGCACAGCACATACCTCTTTTAATAATTGTCTGTTATTTTGTAAACGAAAATCATAATATGGCTTGAAAACAAAATACAGATGGAAACATTAAAACATGAATGCGGGGTCGCTCTTATCCGACTCCTGAAACCACTGGAATATTATCAGGAAAAATATGGTACATGGATGTATGGCTTGAACAAGCTTTATCTGCTGATGGAGAAGCAGCACAACAGAGGACAAGAAGCTGCAGGATTAGCCTGCGTAAAACTGCAAGCCAACCCTGGTGAGGAATACATGTTCCGTGAAAGAGGACTCGGAGCGGGAGCCATTACAGAAATCTTCAACAACGTTCATCAACAATACAAAGATTTAACAGAAGAACAATTGCACGATGCAGAATTTGCAAAGAAGTGCCTGCCCTTTGCCGGAGAACTTTATATGGGACATCTGCGTTATTCTACCACCGGGAAAAGCGGTATCTCGTATGTTCATCCATTTCTCCGTCGCAACAATTGGCGTGCCAAGAATCTGGCATTGTGCGGTAACTTCAATCTGACCAATGTAGACGAAATCTTTGCTGATATTACTGAAGCCGGGCAGCATCCCCGGAAATACGCAGATACCTATATCATGCTGGAGCAGGTAGGTCACCGGCTGGACAGAGAAGTGGAGCGCCTTTACAAACAGTGCAAAGAAGAAGGCTTGAAAGGAATGGACATTACGCATGCCATTGAAGACCGAATTGACCTGACAAACGTACTGAAAACATCTTCTCCATCTTGGGATGGAGGTTACGTCATCTGCGGAATGACAGGAAGCGGCGAGACCTTTGCCGTACGCGACCCATGGGGTATTCGCCCCGCGTTCTGGTATCAGGACGATGAAATCATGGTATTAGCTTCGGAACGCCCTGTCATTCAGACGGTATTGAATATCCCTGCTGAAAGCATCCATGAACTGATGCCTGGCCAAGCTGTATTGGTCAATAAGAAAGGTCAGCTCAAACTGGCACAAATCAACAAACCCGGAAAATTAAAACCCTGCTCTTTCGAACGCATCTACTTCAGCCGAGGAAGTGACGTGGATATTTATCGGGAACGTAAAAAATTAGGAGAAAAACTGATTGAACCGATTCTCTCTACAGTCAATCATGATATTGCCCATTCTGTATTCTCATTCATTCCCAATACAGCTGAAGTAGCTTTCTATGGAATGCTGGAAGGACTGGACAATTACCTGAACCAACTTAAAATCAAACAAATCGAGGCTCTGGGTCACACACCGAACCATGAGGAGCTGAAACAAATTCTTTCTCAACGCATCCGAAGCGAAAAGGTAGCCATCAAGGATATTAAATTACGTACTTTTATTGCAGAAGGAAATACCCGTAACGACCTGGCAGCTCACGTATATGATATTACATACGGAAGCCTCGTGCCACATGAAGACAATTTAGTCATCATTGATGACAGTATCGTACGAGGAACGACCTTGAAACAAAGTATCATCAGCATTCTCGACCGTCTGCAGCCCAAAAAGATTGTCATCGTATCCTCTTCGCCACAAGTCCGTTATCCGGATTACTATGGTATTGACATGGCCAGCATGGAACAATTCATCGCCTTCAAGGCAGCCATTGCTCTGCTGGAAGAGCGTGACATGCAGCACGTCATTGAATATGCCTATAGAAAATCCAAAGAACAAATGAACCTGCCTAAGGAAAAAATGCACAATTACGTAAAAGAAATCTACGCATCCTTTAGTGATGAAGAAATATCAGAAAAGATTGCTGCATTGCTGACTCCTCCCACTACGCGGGCAAAAGTACAGATTGTTTACCAAACGTTGGAAGGACTGCATGAAGCATGTCCGGCACATCCAGGAGACTGGTATTTTAGTGGAGACTATCCTACTCCGGGAGGAACACGCCAAGTAAACCTGGCATTTATCGACTGGGTGGAAAAGAATTATCAATTCTAATCCCCCCAAAAAACGAACTGAAGTAAGTTTCCAGTACTCCCGAAGAAGTACTGTAGTACTGTCTATGAAGTACTCCAGTACTTTCACGGGAGTACTATAGTACTTCTTTGAAAGTACTGAAATTACACAAATGATGCTACGATTCTCCCCCTTTACAAATTATCAAATCGAGAATCTATACCTGAAAAGCAAACCAACAAATCCCCGCCTTTGATGCACCAAAAAGAGATTCAAAAAAACTTAATCAAAAGATGAATTTTTGACAACTCCAGTTTGCAATATTATGAAGTATTCGTATATTTGCAGCCTAGAAACAGAATTCATGGAAGCATTTTACAGAACACATAATTATTTGGTTGAACATACCAACGCTCCTGTTCGCCGTGATCTCATGGATGAAATAGACTGGAATGATCGCTTGATTGGTATAAAAGGTACAAGAGGGGTAGGCAAAACCACATTTCTTTTACAATATGCAAAAGAAAAATTCGGGACTGACCGTTCCTGCTTGTTCGTAAACATGAATAATTTCTACTTTTCACAATACAGTTTAGTAGACTTTGCCGGGGAATTTGTTAAAAGAGGGGGAAAAGTCCTGCTTATTGATCAGGTTTTCAAGCTTCCAGATTGGAGTCATGATTTGCGTACATGCTACGAACGTTATCCGCAACTGAAAATTGTATTTACCGGTTCTTCTGTAATGCGCCTGAAAGATGAGAATCCCGAGTTGAACGGGATTGTCAAGTCATATAACCTGAGAGGATTTTCTTTCCGTGAATTTCTGAACTTACAGACAGGAAATCATTTTTCAGCTTATACGTTGGATGAGATTCTGCACAATCACGAGCATATTGTGAAAACAATCTTACCACACATCAATCCGCTCAATTATTTCCAGGACTACATCCATCATGGTTTCTATCCTTTTTCCTTGAAAAAAGAAATTTCTCGGAAAATCTGCTGAAGACCATGAACATGATGATTGAAGTGGACATTCTCCTGATTAAACAAATCGAACTGAAATATCTGTCCAAAATCAAAAAATTATTATATTTGCTAGCGGTAGATGGTCCTGTGGCTCCTAATGTCAGCCAATTGGCTAATGAAATTCAGACATCACGTGCCACAGTCATGAACTACATAAAATACCTGGCAGATGCACGACTCATCAACATGGTTTATCCGAAAGGGGAAAGTTTCCCTAAAAAGCCGGCTAAAATCATGATGCATAACACGAACCTGATGTACAGCATTTACCCAGTAAAGGTGGAGGAACAAGATGTACTGGAAACCTTCTTTGTCAATACCTTGTGGAAAGACCACAAAATCAACAAAGGAGATAAAGGTACCTCTTTCCTTGTGGACAATACGCTGCATTTCCGGATTTGTGCAGAAGGAAGCAAATATAAAAGCAATCCGAACATATACTATGCCATGCATAAAATGGAAATAGGACACGGTGACCAGATACCTTTATGGTTATTTGGATTTTTATATTGACAATAACGATTTTATTACTTCATATTTAATTAGTAATTGTATGACTAAACAAAAAAAAATTCATCACTTGTGATGGTAACCAGGCTGCAGCACATATTTCATATATGTTCTCAGAAGTTGCAGCTATTTATCCTATCACCCCATCTTCTACAATGGCTGAATATGTAGACGAATGGGCAGCCGCAGGTCGTAAAAACATCTTCGGTGAAACTGTTTTGGTTCAAGAAATGCAATCTGAAGGTGGTGCTGCTGGTGCAGTACATGGTTCTCTTCAGGCTGGTGCATTGACAACTACTTATACAGCTTCTCAGGGTCTTCTGTTGATGATTCCTAACATGTACAAAATTGCAGGTGAATTCTTGCCTTGCGTATTCCATGTATCAGCTCGTACATTGGCTTCACATGCATTGTGTATCTTCGGTGACCACCAAGATGTTATGTCTTGCCGTCAGACTGGTTTCGCTATGCTGTGCGAAGGTTCTGTACAGGGAAGTTATGGATTTGGCTGGTGTAGCTCACTTGTCAACAATCAAATCTCGCGTTCCATTCCTGAACTTCTTCGACGGTTTCCGTACCTCTCATGAAATTCAGAAGATTGAAATGCTTGAAAACGAAGATCTCGCTCCGCTGGTAGACCAGAAAGCTTTAGCTGAATTCCGTGAACGCGCACTTAGCCCTAACAAGCCAGTTGCTCGTGGTATGGCTGAAAACCCAGATCATTTCTTCCAACACAGAGAATCTTGCAATCCGTTCTATGAAGCAGTTCCTGCTATCGTAGAAGAATATATGAATGAAATCAATAAGATTACAGGACGTAACTATGGTTTGTTCAACTACTATGGTGCTGAAGATGCTGAACGCGTAATCATCGCTATGGGTTCTGTAACAGAAGCTGCTCGTGAAGCTATCGACCACTTGGTAGCTAATGGCGAAAAAGTTGGTTTGGTTTCAGTTCACTTGTATCGTCCGTTCTCTGCTAAACATTTCTTGGCAGCTGTACCTAAGACTGCTACACGTATTGCAGTTCTTGACCGTACAAAAGAACCGGGTGCAAACGGCGAACCTTTGTATCTTGACGTAAAAGACTGCTTCTACGGACAGGAAAATGCTCCTCTTATCGTAGGTGGACGTTACGGTTTGGGTTCTAAGGATACAACTCCTGCTCAGATTCTTTCTGTATACGAAAACTTGGCATTGCCAACTCCTAAGAACCACTTCACTATCGGTATCGTAGATGACGTTACATTTACTTCTCTTCCACAAAAAGAAGAAATCGCTTTGGGTGGCGAAGGTATGTTCGAAGCTAAATTCTACGGTTTGGGTGCTGACGGTACTGTAGGTGCTAACAAGAACTCTGTTAAGATTATCGGTGACAACACTAACAAATACTGTCAGGCTTACTTCTCTTATGACTCTAAGAAGTCAGGTGGTTTCACTTGCTCTCACTTGCGTTTCGGTGATCATCCTATCCGTTCTACTTACTTGGTAACTACTCCTAACTTTGTAGCTTGCCACGTACAGGCTTATCTGCACATGTACGATGTAACTCGCGGTCTGCGTAAGAACGGTACATTCTTGCTGAACACTATTTGGGAAGGCGAAGAATTGGCTAAGAACCTGCCTAACAAGGTTAAGAAATATTTCGCAGAAAACAATATTACTGTTTACTATATCAACGCAACTAAGATTGCTCAGGAAATTGGTTTGGGTAACCGTACCAACACTATCCTGCAGTCTGCATTCTTCCGTATCACAGGTGTAATTCCTGTTGACTTGGCTGTAGAACAGATGAAGAAATTCATCGTTAAGTCTTACGGTAAGAAGGGTGAAGATGTAGTTAACAAGAACTACGCTGCTGTTGACCGTGGTGGTGAATACAAACAACTGACAGTAGATCCTGCATGGGCTAGCTTGGAAGTTGAAGCTGCTGCTGCAAACAATGATCCAGCATTCATCAACGAAGTTGTTCGTCCTATCAACGCTCAGGACGGTGACTTGTTACCAGTATCTGCATTCAAGGGTATTGAAGACGGTACATGGCATCAGGGTACAGCTAAATACGAAAAACGTGGTGTAGCTGCATTCGTTCCAGAATGGAATCCTGAAACTTGTATTCAGTGTAACAAGTGTGCTTATGTTTGTCCTCACGCTGCTATCCGTCCATTCGTATTGGATGCAAACGAACAGGCTGGTGCAAACTTCCCGACACTGAAAGCTGTAGGAAAACAGTTCGACGGCATGACATTCCGTGTACAGGTAGACGTTATGGACTGCTTGGGTTGTGGTAACTGTGCTGACGTATGTCGGGTAACCCGAAGAAGGGTGGCAAGGCTTTGACTATGAAGCCGCTTGAAACTCAGTTGTCTGAAGCTGCTAACTGGACTTACTGTGCTGAAAACGTGAAGTCTAAACAGCACTTGGTAGACATCAAGGCTAACGTTAAGAACTCTCAGTTCGCTCAGCCATTGTTTGAGTTCTCTGGAGCTTGCTCTGGTTGTGGTGAAACTCCATACGTTAAATTGATTTCTCAGTTGTTCGGTGACCGTGAAATGGTTGCTAACGCTACTGGATGTTCTTCTATCTACTCTGGTTCTGTTCCTTCAACTCCTTACACAACAAACGAAAAAGGTCAGGGTCCTGCTTGGGCTAACTCATTGTTCGAAGACTTCTGCGAATTCGGTTTGGGTATGGAATTGGCTAACAAGAAACTGCGTAATCGTCTGGAAGAAGCTATGAAAGCTGCTATCGCTGCAGAAGGTACTCCAGCAGAATACAAAGAAGCATTCCAGGAATGGATCGACGGCCGCAACGATGCTGATAAGAGCAAAGCTGCTGCTGAAAAGATCATCCCGATGGTAGAAGCTGCAAAAGATAAATGCTCTTACTGCGCTACTATCGCTGAATTCAAGGACTATCTGATCAAACGTTCACAATGGATTATCGGTGGTGACGGTGCTTCATACGATATCGGTTACGGAGGTTTGGATCACGTTATCGCTTCTGGCGAAGATGTAAACATCCTGGTATTGGATACTGAAGTTTACTCTAACACTGGTGGTCAGTCATCTAAGGCTACTCCTCTGGGTGCTATCGCTAAGTTCGCTGCTTCAGGTAAGAGAGTACGTAAGAAAGACCTGGGTATGATTGCTACTACTTACGGTTATGTTTACGTAGCTCAGATTGCTATGGGTGCTGACCAGGCTCAGACTTTGAAAGCTATCCGCGAAGCAGAAGCTTATCCAGGTCCATCATTGGTTATCGCATATGCTCCATGTATCAACCACGGTTTGAAAGCCGGTATGGGTAAATCTCAGGCTGAAGAAGCTAAGGCTGTAGAATGTGGTTACTGGCACTTGTGGCGCTTCAACCCAGCATTGGAAGAAGAAGGTAAGAATCCGTTCTCACTTGACTCTAAAAGAACCAAACTGGGAAGGCTTCAAGATTACTTGAAGGGTGAAGTTCGTTTCGCTTCTGTAATGAAACAGTATCCTACTGAAGCTGCAGACTTGTTCGCTGCTTGTGAAGACATGGCTAAGAAACGTTATGCTTCTTACAAACGTATGGCTGCAATGGACTGGAGTGAAGAATAATTCTCCTGTTTTATTAAACAAGTATTCTGATAAATAATAAAAGAGATTCAAGAACTTATTTCTTGAATCTCTTTTTTTATTTATCCATTCTCCTCATTTCCTCACCAATATTACAGCTACTGATTACTATAAAACATAATAATAAGATATCATTGCTGTGCGATATTTTTCTAATCATCAAATAACTTATTGACACAATAAAATTAAGCAGTAACTTTACAAGGAAACTTATCTTATCTATAAAAACACTGATAATCAGCCTATTTAATATATTTATCGGGCAGTAATAAAGATATAAATCATCAGAGAATACTTGTAAAGGCAACTCAAGTTATCACAAAATAAAACAGACTTTGTTTATTACCATATATAAAGCATGAAATAAACAAAGTCTGTAATTCAAATCAAACTCTTCAAAGAAAGCCTAAGTCTTCAAAGATATCTTATTCTTAAATTGAATCAGGTCTTTTCTGTCCTATCGGGAATGATACTCCGAAATAGAAGTTAGCTGTACTTGTATTATTTCCAAAATATACATAATCAGTACCAAAAAATACAGGACCCAATTTCAAAGCCATACCAAATGACTTACCTCCAGCTTGAATAGGAGAATAACTTAAAGCTGCATCACACCAGCTCTTAGGATGTATTGTAGCAGAAAAAGTAAGTTCGTTCAGTGTCTTAGGGTGAACGAAATAAACACTATACATTGCTCCCAAACTCAATTTATCATCCATAAGAGTATATTCGCCGGCAGCCAAAAAAGTTGATGAAAGCTTTGTCGTATATGCAGCAACAGCATTCTTGTCTTCAAACATATTGAAACGCTTAAGATCCATGAAATCACGACTCAAATAGTTCAAGTAGTTATTTTCATTGATCTCCACTTTCGCATTTTCATCAGATGAAGCTACAGTTGTTACCCCACTCCTCCATCTGATAAATCCTAAATCAAGTAAAGAAGCTGATACAGTCAAAATTATCCATAACTTTATAAGTGGCTCCCCAAATCAATACCAACTCCTGTACCTGCTATACCAAAGCCACCCATATCGAAATATATCCATCAACCTGACGTAATGTATTTCCACTACCGTCATTTACATCCGAAAAAGTCAAACCGCCACCTTTCATTGAGGTTTCACATGTGACTTTAGATGTTGCATAACTATAAGCTTGTGATATATCATCTGGTATTTCTACATTCAACGAAAAGTTATCAACCTCTACATCTGTG
>ENA-OQBJ01000472-OQBJ01000472.1-human-gut-metagenome-genome-assembly--contig:-NODE-472-length-21066-cov-3.037347_pt1 | contig 21066 bp, 27 predicted proteins | sample MGYA00242743_ERZ504545 | MGnify/ENA primary metagenome ERZ504545 (study PRJEB26092, sample SAMD00036252) | human gut metagenome | host: Homo sapiens | study: EMG produced TPA metagenomics assembly of...
CCGTAGGGATTTACATGAATTTCTGGTATCCCGACCTGCCCCAGTGGGTATCGGCCTCTGTGCCTCCTCCTGATGACGGTGGTTAATTTCATTGCCGTTTCTGCTTACGGGGAGTTTGAATTCTGGTTTGCCCTGATTAAGATCTGCACCATTATCTTTATGATTATCGGCGGTGCCGGCATGATCCTCTTCGGCATCGGCAACGGCTGGGAGCCTGTGGGGATTACGAACCTGTGGACCCACGGTGGCTTCTTCCCCAACGGCATCGGCGGCACCCTCATGGCTCTGGTCATGGTGATGTACTCCTACCTGGGCATTGAAATCATCGGCGTCACCGCCGGCGAAGCCCATGATCCGAAATCCACCATTAAGAAAGCCATTGATGAAGTGTTCTGGCGTATCCTGATTTTCTATGTACTGTCCCTCGGCGTGATTATGGCTATTTATCCCTGGGATGAAATCGGCCATCTGGGCAGCCCCTTCGTCATTACCTTTGAAAAACTGGGCATTGCAGGAGCCGCTGACATTATCAATATCGTAGTCATTACAGCGGTGCTGTCCTCCTGCAACAGTGGCATCTTCAGCTCCGGCCGCATGCTTTACAACCTGTCCCTGCAGGGGAACGCTCCCTCCTGCTTCCAGCGTCTGAACCGTCACCGCCTGCCCTGGATCGGCATCCTCTTCTCTGCGGCAGTGCTGCTTTTCTCGGTACTCATGAATTACATCATGCCGGCCCAGGTCTTCGTGTATGTCACCAGCGTGGGATCCTTTGGGGCGCTCTTTACCTGGTTCGTCATTCTCCGGACCCAGCAGAAATTCCGGGCCGCCCTTTCTCCGGAAGAAAAGAAACTTCTCACTTATAAATGCCTTTGCTCCCTACTCCGGCTATCTGACCATGCTCTTCCTTCTGGGTGTTCGGTGGGTGGCGTTCCGCTTTCCGTCATGATACCCGGGTAGCCCTTTACGTGACACCTGTATGGTTTGCCATCCTTCTCATCGGCTACCATTTCATTGAAAAGAATAAAAGAAAACATGAAGGAAAATCCGGCAGCCTTAAGGAAGAAGAACCGGCGGAAGGCTTTGCTGCATCTCCTGCCGATGCGAGAATGAAATAAGTGGAAAACAGCTCTCTCGGGAGCTGTTTTTTTAGAAAGGAAAAGTATAGGGCCTGGTCTTTAGCAGTCTGCCCAAACTCCTGCCAAAGGAGACTCTTGCAAGCCCTGGCCCATCTTTAAAGGCTTCTGCAGCCTGGGAGCAGGACCCTTTCTTTTTTTATTATTCCTCTATTATTCTTGTTTATACATTCGATTTTTCTTGAAAACATCTGCTGAATTCTGTTATAATAAATCGGTGATAATTTTATAAGCATAATACTTTATAGGTATAAAGGCAAAGCAGGTGAAAATCTGTGACGCAAAACTATAGGGCCTGTAACATGGCAGCCAGCTGCATCGAAGGAGCAATTGCAAAAAGCACTGATTCTGTTCATCAGTGCTCTCTTTGGGCGCAGTGCAGGCTGCGCCTTTTGTGATGCTTAGCTGAGTAAGAAATGGAAGTTTGCAATGGAAGATGACAAGTTTATACCGGACCTGGATATGAATGTGCCGGTAGCCTATGCTGCTTTTGAAGTAGTGATGGATGAGGAAAAGAAAAAGGCCATAGACGCCATATATGTATATGCAAATAAGGCGTACTGCGAAATGGTGGGGAGAGATAAGTCCGAGCTCATGGGCCGCTCTTTCCTGTCAGTCTATGACAATGCCGATGAAAAATGGTTCGACTACTGCTATGAAGCGGCTCAGGGAAAAAGGATACGGAACCGCATGTACAGCAGGGAAGTGGGCCACTGGCTGGAATTTGAAGTAGAACCGGCCGGTAAAGGCCGGGCGGCCTTCATCTTCATGAATGTGGATCTGGACCATGTGGAACGGATGAACCTGCGCCAGTCCACCAACACTGACGATATTATCATCAAGCTGGTGAAAATCATGGACGGCGGGGAAAGCTACGAAAAAGCGGTGAACCACATGCTGGCCGAGCTGGGTACCATTATTCATGCCGATCGCCTCTACATTCTGGAAACGGACGGAAAGACAGCAAGCAATACCTTTGAATGGTGCCGGGAAGGGGTAAAGCCTGAAATCGACACACTCCAGAATCTTCCCTATGAAGAATATATCGGGGGCTGGGAAAAATACCTGGTTCACAATACCAGTCTGGTGCTGGAAGATATCGGTGTTCTGGCCGACGACGATCCCGTGGACTATGAAAACCTGAAAAGGCAGGGCATACAGAATATTATGGATTCCCCCATTTACGATGGCGGAAAACTTATCGGCTACATCGGCGCCGATAACTATGAAATCAGCGATGCAGTAAATACCCAGAAAATACTGGAAACCATTTCCTATTTTCTGGGGGCCCGCATGGTGAACCAGAAGCTCCTCTCCCGGCTGGACTACCTGAGCCACCGGGACATGCTGACCGGTGCAAGAAACAGAAACAGCTTCATGGAAAAGCTGGATGAACTGGAACAGCTGGACCATCCGGCGGGCATCGTATTCGGCGATGTGAACGGACTGAAAAGGGCCAATGATGAAGAGGGCCACGTGCAGGAGACAGGCTCCTCCGGCGGGCGGCAAAGGCCATGCAGCAGTTCTGGGGCGATGAGTTTGTATACCGCGCCGGGGGAGACGAATTCGTGGTCCTTCTGCCGGATATTTCTGAATGTGATTTTTACAGGAAATTTGAAGAATTTTATGACACCGTGAAGGCCAAAGATGATGTGTCCGTCGCCTTCGGCGCCCATTGGGCCGAAAGCGGCAGCCATCTCAACGCCGCCTTCAACCAGGCAGACCGGAAAATGTATCAGGATAAGAAAAAACACTACCATCTCTGCCCCAAAAAAATAGAAACGGAAAAGGTGAAATGAAAAAGTGTACTAGTGTACTAGTGTACTAGAGGACTGGCGGGCTTGCGGGTCAATCCAGGGCCGGGCTTACTGATTTACCCTTGACAAGACCGGTCCCATTGGCTACAATGGACACATATCAAAAAAGTGCTGATGGAAAAAAGTACTCATTTTGGAAGCCAAGCAGAGAGCCGGCATTGGGTGGGAACCGGCGGCGGAGGAATGGGGAAGTTCTTTCCTGAACTGCGCGGCTGAACGTAAAAGTAGCTGCGACGCATGCCCCGTTACCGGGCGTAGAGTTGATCTGATGAAGATAATTTGGGTGGTACCACGGATAATCCGTCCCTTGGGTACCACCCTTTTGTGTTGATTCAGGTAAACAGGGTGGTACCGCGATGTGTCCCGTCGTCCCTTGCTTAGAAATAAGCAGGGGACTTTTGATTTTCATAAAGGAAAGCATGGGAGGATGGAAAGATGGATATGAAGAAGATGGCAGGAGCCGCTGTGCTGGCAGCGGGGCTTCTCCTGGGAGGCGCCGGCAGCGTTTGGGCCGCCCATTTGGAAGATATTGCAGCCCGGGGGACCCTCCGGGTGGGGACCACCGGCGATTACAGGCCTATGTCCTATAAGGACGCTGATGGAAAGTATGAAGGCTTTGATACAGAACTGGCAGAAAAGCTGGCAGACTCCCTTCATGTGAAGGTGGAGTACGTGCCCACCACATGGAAGACCCTTTCCGCCGATACGGCAGCAGGAAAGTTTGACCTGGCCCTCTGCGGCATTACAAGAACCTTTGACCGGGAAAGGACCTTGGCCATGTCTGATGGCTACCTCCTCTTCGGCAAGACCATTCTCTGCCGAAAGGGAGAGGAAGGAAAGTACAAGTCCCTGGCAGACCTGGACCGGCCGGAGGTGAAGGTCATGGTGAATCCGGGCGGAACCAATGAGAAATTTGCCAAGAGCTGCCTGCCTCATGCCACCCTTCTCATCCATGAGAAGAATGCGGAAATCCCTTCCCTCATAGCGGAAGGAAAGGCGGATATCATGATTACGGAAACCATGGAAGCCAGGCGGTATGTGCGCATGAATGAAAAGCTGGCGGCGCCATTGGTGGACAAGCCCTTTACCAGAAGCCGTTTCGGCGCCCTCATGGCCAAGGGAGACCAGGATTTCTGAACTATGTGAATTTCTTCCTGGCAGAAATGGAAACTGACGGTACCATGGATGCACTGGAAGATACATACATTAAATAAAGCAGTATAGGAACAGGGGAGGACATAGAAATGAAGACATGGATGAAAATGAGCATGGCAGCAGCTTTGGCAGCAGCAGCACTGGTATATGGAGGATGCGGCGGCAGTCAGCCCAAGGGCGGCGCCGGCTCTGCTTCCGGAAAACCGATTATCGGCGTGGTGCAGATCGTGCAGCATGGATCTCTGGATCAGGCCAATAAGGGCTTCGTAGACGGCTTAAAGGAAAGGGGCTATGGCGAGGATAAGGTCACCTTTGATCAGCAGAATGCCCAGGGCGACCAGTCCAACCTGAAAACCATCGCATCCCGTTTCAAATCGGAAAAGCCGAAACTCATCTGCGCCATTGCTACTCCTGCAGCCCAGGCGGTAGCCAATGAAATCAAGGATATTCCCATCGTAGGCACGGCCATTACGGACTATACCACGGCCAAACTGGTGAAGAATGATGAAAACCTGGCGGCAACGTGACCGGCGTCAGCGATCTGGCATCCATTGATGCCCAGATGGATCTGGGAAGGGCCCTGGTCCCCAATGCCAAGACGGTGGGCCTCATTTACTCCTCCAGCGAGGTCAACAGTGAAGTCCAGGCCAACATGATGAAGGATTACTGCAAAAAGAACAATTTGGCCGTAGAGGAGAGGACTGTAAACAGCGTGAACGATATCCAGCAGGTGGCGGAATCCCTGGCAGGCAAGGTGGATTTCATCTATGTACCTACCGATAACACCCTGGCTTCCTCCATCCCCACTCTGATGAAGGTCACCGATGCCAATAAGATTCCGGTTATCGTGGGAGCCGACATTATGGCCAAAGACGGCGCATTGGCCGCTCTTTCCGTAGACTACTACAAACTGGGCGTTCAGACAGGCCACATGGCCGCTGATATTCTGGACGGCAAAATCAAGCCGGAAAGTGCAGCCATCCAGCACCAGAAGGAATATACCATTGTCATCAATAAGAAGGATGCGGACATTCTGGGAATCAAGATTCCTGATGAAATTGCAAAGAAAGCACAGATGGTTTAAAACAGTCCATCGGGCAGGGGGCTTTGAAAAAGGGCAGTCACTTTTTTCAAAGCCCCTTTTGTCATGGGAAAATACCATTTTACCGGCCTGTACTGTTTTTAAAATCCATTTTCCTGTTTTTTCTCCTAAATAACTGTGATATAATAATCTCTAGGTATATCCATTTATCCATAGCATGGAGGATATACGAAAGATACTTGCAAAGAAGGCGGGGGCTATGTCAGAAATCAAAGAAAGATTAGCCCATGTAATGGACCGGATTGAAGCGGCCAGGAAGCGTTCTCCCTATGGACAGAAAGTGACCCTGGTGGCAGTGACAAAATTCCATCCCCTGGAGGATATGGAAGAAGCCATTCATCTGGGAGTCACCCAGGTAGGCGAAAACCGGGTCCAGGAAATGGAAGAAAAGTACAAAGCCTTGAAGCTTCCGGTCATTTGGAACCTGCAGGGACATTTACAGAAAAATAAAGTGAAAAAAGCGGTGGCCATGGCGGACCTGATCCAGTCGGCAGATTCTCTGGATATCATGAAGGAAATCGACCGGCGGGCCGGAGAAATCGGCAAGGTGCAGGATGTACTCCTGGAATTCAATATTTCCGGAGAAGAATCAAAGCACGGCCTTCCTCCACAGTCTATGAAGGAAGCCCTGGACACAGCCAAAGCCCTTTCCCATATCCGGGTGAAGGGCTCATGTGCATGGCGCCGGCCTATGAGGATGTGGAAAAGACCCGCCCCGTATTCCGGAAGGCCCACAGCATGTGGACTGACATGAAGAAAGAATTTCCTGAAGGACAGATTTCCATTCTGTCCATGGGAATGACCCATGATTTTGAAATTGCCATTGAAGAAGGAGCCAATATGGTGCGCATAGGCACTGCCATTTTTGGCGAAAGACACTACCATTGAGAGGAGAAAAAAATGAGTCTGCTTGATAAATTTAAGGATCAGTTTGTAGACAGGGATGAGGATGAAAGAGAAGAGGACATGGAAGAGGAAGCTGCACCGGTCAGCCCTTCTGCTCCCGTTCCGCCTCGCGCTTCTGCGGTAAGCCCTGTGAGAGGCATTGGCCGCACCGCCCAGCCCCGTCAGGCTGCCAAGCCCTATACCATGGTGGTGGTGAACCCCAAGAGCTATGGGGATGCTGAAAAAATCGGCGACCATCTGAAGGCTATGCGCCCGGTGGTGATGAACATGGAAAAAACCGATGCTGATGAAGCACAGCGGATTGTAGACTTCGTACAGGGCATCATGTATGCACTGGACGGACGGATCGACCAGATTTCCGAAAATATTTATCTCTGCGCGCCGAATAACATGAGCGTATCCCGTGAAAATTTCGCTGCCTATCAGGATCAGCAGCAGGCACCGGCAGCGCCTCAGTGGAACGCCCAGACACCTCAGGGACCTGAGGCTCCCCAGGGCTGATGTCTTTTCTTTCCAAGGGAGTGAACTGCTGAAAAGCCAGTTTGAAGAAGCTCCTGAAGAAGACAGCTATGAGGAACAGGAACGGGACGAGGGAGAAGATGTACCGGCGGCAGGCGCGCTGCCCGCAAGGAGCATCCGGCCCCAGGAAGTGGATATCATGGTTCCCGGTTCCTACGGAGATGCCCGTCGTGCCGTGGATGCCCTGGCAAGGGGCATGACGGTTATCGTTGTTTTGAATGATAATGTGGATGATGAAGCAGCCAGCCGTTTTGTGGACTTCATGAGCGGCGCTGTCTATATGGCCCATGGAGATGTGATGCTCCTCAATGATGATGTGCTCATCTGCGTTCCGTCTACGGTGGATCTTCATGAAGACAGGCTGGCCTTTGTTTCAGGTATTCCCACCTGGAAAGGACCGTAGAAATGAAGAAGATTCTCATTTTCGGCTGCGGCGCCATGGAGGAGCCATCCTCTCCGGCTGCCTTGCCAAAGGGCTGTGGAAAAAAGAAGAAATATATGTGAAAGAGCATTCCGAAGAAGCATCCCGCGAAAAGGCGTCCCGCTACGGCGTTCATGCTTCCATGGACGGCAGGGAAGCCAAAGAGGCGGACCTGGTGATTCTGGCGGTGAAGCCAATGTGGTACCCGGAGTGCTTCAGGAAATATCCCGGTATCATCCATCCCGGGTTCTTTCTATTGCGGCGGCGGTTACCCTTGCATCTCTGGAAGGGGCCCTTCCGGAAGAAACCGAGGTGATCCGCGTCATGCCCAATACCCCTGCATCGGTGGGGGAAGGCATGGCTGCCATTGCACCGGGAAAGAAAGCATCCCCCGATTTCATCAGGGAAGCGGAAGAGATTTTCTCCGCCCTGGGGAAGGAAGCGGTGGTGACAGAAAGGCAGCTTGACGAGCTGGGGGCTCTCTCTGGCGCGGCCCGGGATATGCCTTTGTCATCATTGATGCCCTGGCTGATGCGGGAGTGCTCATCGGCCTTCCCCGGAAGCTGGCCATTGAAGCGGCGGCACAGACATTGTATGGAGCTGCCAAAATGGTACTGGAAACAGGAAAGCATCCGGCAGAACTGAGAGACCAGGTCACAAGCCCCGGCGGTACCACCATTGCAGGCATTCATGCCATGGAAAGGGACGGCATCCGGGCCGCCCTCATGGATGGCGTCAAGGCGTGCCTTGAAAAATCTGACGCTATGGCAGGGAAATAAGAAGGCATAGGAGCAGGGCAGATGTTCTGTTTCCCCTGCCTCTCAATCCCGGGAGAGCACCGGCTTAAGCTGAGCGCCTGCCTGCCTGGCATAACATACAGAAATGAAAGCGGACATGATTCAATCAGCGCTTCCCTGAAGACAGGAAAGAGGATGGAATGAAGGATAGAGAAAAAATACTTCGTTATTTTGCGGCCTCCGGTGATGAATCGAAGGACATGGCCATGCGGCTTCTGGATCTGGCGGATGCGGTAGACCGGGGACGGCCCTTTGCAGTGGGCCCGTTCATGGCTCCCTTTGCCCGGCAGATCGGCCAGACCATTGCAGCCCATATGAAGACTGTGAAATCCACAGCCTTTGGCGGCTATCATGAAGCAGAAAGGGTGCGTATCGCCTTCCAGCGAGTGGATTACGATGGCCCTGTGGACTTTTCCGAAAGCCTGCTCTCGGTGACCTGGGACGGCCGGTACCGTCTCATCGGCCATCGGGATGTACTGGGCTCCCTCATGGGCCTTGGCATCGACCGCTCTGTGACAGGAGATATCCTCATGCAGGCGCCGGCTGCCAGATCGTGGTGGACAGTGCCATGAAGGACTGGCTCATGGACAACTTCAAAAAAGTGGCCATGGTGCCGGTGAAGGTGGAGGAAATCCCTCTCTCTGATATTCAGCCGCCCAAGCAGACCGCCAAAGAAGTGCGGGCCACAGTGGCATCCCTTCGTCTGGATGCCGTAGGAGCTGCAGGCTTCGGCATTTCCCGTTCCAAAATGGTGGCGGCCGTGGAGGATGAAAGGACGGAAGTGAACTGGCAGCCTGCCAAAAGCGCTTCCCAAACTGTAAAGGCAGGAGACATTATCAGCATCCGCGGAAGAGGCCGCATAGAAATCAAGGAAGAAACCGGCAGGAGCCGAAAGGGACGCACCGGCCTTCTGATATACAGATATAAATAGAGGAGCCTGCTTTCCATACAAGGTAAACACAGACATTCCAAAGGAGACATATACATATGATTACACCAATGGATATACACAACAAAACATTTTCCCGCCAGATTCGCGGCTATGCACAGGATGAAGTAAATACATTCCTGGAAGAACTGGCCAAGGACTATGAACGGATTTACCGTGAACATCGGGAAATGGAAGAAGAAATGGACACCATCCGGACAAAGCTTAGAAACTATGAAAAGATGGAAGCCACCATGTCCAATACCCTGGTGATGGCCCAGGAAACGGCAGACAATGTGAAGAAGAACGCTCACAAGGAAGCGGAACTTTCCATTCGGGAAGCCCAGAATGAAGCCCATAAAATCGTGCTGATGCAGAAGCTGCCCGCCGCCGGATGAATGGTGACCTTCTGAAAACAGAAGGGGACATGAACCTTTACATTGAAAAACTTCTTTCCAATTTCAAATCTGCCCTGGCTCTCATCGAGGCCGCCAAAGCCGTAAAAGCACCCCAGCCTGTAGAAGAAGGCACCGCGAAGCCGGCACCGGCTGCCGAAGCAGCACCGGAAGCAGAAGCTGCACCGGCCGCAGAGGAAGCACCGGAAGCAGACGCTCCCAAAGAAGAACCTGCCCAGGAAGCAGCGCCGGCTGCCGAGGAGACAGAAGAAGTAAAAGAACCCACTGCCGGCGGCAACCTCTTTGACCAGGCCGCTGCCACTGCCAAAGGAACGGAAGAGAAAGCAGAAGATCCGGCAGCGCAGGAAGAAAATAAGGAATAAACCGATGGAAGAAAAAAAATACGTCACCGAATGGGCCAATAAAAATCTGGGCCTCACATTGAAAATCACAAACATGGTGCATGAGGAACAGACACCATTCCAGCATATCGAAATCGCAGACACCCTGGAATACGGCCGGCTCCTGATTCTGGACGGCGTATTTCAGACCTCTGTGAAGGATGAATGGACCTACCATGAAATGATTTCCCACGTGCCCTCATGCTGCACCCCCATCCGGAAAGGGTGCTCATCATCGGCGGCGGCGACGGCGGCGTGGCTCGGGAAGTGTGCCGCCACCACTGCGTCACCCATGTGGACCTCTGCGATATCGACGGCCGGGTCATAGAACTGTCCAAGGAATATTTCCCCAGCATTTCTAAAGTCCTTAGAAATCCTCCGGAAAAACTTCATGTCCACGTAGGCGACGGCATTGCCTTTGCAGGAAAGTGAAGGACTTCTACGACGTCATCATCATTGACTGCTCCGATCCTATCGGACCGGGAGAAGGACTTTTTACCAGGGACTTCTATAAGAGCGCCTTCGCGGCCCTTCGCAAAGACGGGCTCCTTGTGCAGCAGACCGAGTCCCCCATTGTGCAGCAGTCCACGGTGCACGATGTATTTGAAGCGATGAATGATGTATTCCCCATTGTGCGCATGTACTATTCCCATGTGCCCATTTATCCGGCCTGCCTGCATTCCTTCATGCTGGCCTCCAAAGTGTACGACCCCCTCACGGCAGAACCCAGATGGGGCACCGGAGCCTATGAAATACTACAACCGCCACATCCAGAAGAGCTGCTTCGTTCTTCCCAATTTCATCAAAGAACTTCTCTACAAAGGACAGAAATCCTTCTGATGAAAAAAAGCACTGATTTCCATGAAATCGGTGCTTTTTTTGATGAGTTCCAAAGGGTTGATGCTCCCCTTTTCCTGAGGAAGGAATATTCAGCGGCTGCATTTTAGAAGGAAAAACATAGAATATTATCTTTCAGGTCATTCATTTTCCCAAAAGGGGACAAAGCTTCTACAGAAGGCTGTTTCTACATAAGGCTTATGAAATCTGATTTATTTGACCTATTGACAAATGCCAGGAAAGAAACTATACTGAAAGATAATGAAAAATGTTCTAAAATTCTATTGTCTAGAAGAATGGGAAGGGCAGAAGAAGATTTTCTTTTCTGCACCCCCGGGAGAGGAATAGACGGGGAATGCCTATTTCATTGATTTTCCCGCCGGTTCATTTTTAGTATCAAAGGAGCTTTGATATGAATCAGTCACCAGTTATGGCGGAAAGAATGAGGCAGACGAAAAACAGGATTCTGCAGACAGCGAAGGATATTTTTCTGGAGCAGGGCTGCCGGCGGACCACCATCCGCCAGATTGTGGAACGCTCCGGCATTACCTCCGGCAGCATTTACAATATTTTTTCCAGCAAGGAAGAAATATTCAATACCCTGGCCGCCGATGTGCTGGAAAACTGCATCCGCATGGTGCAGAAGGAAGCGGGCGGTGAATCGCCGCTCTATCAGTATGCGGCAGTGCTTCTGGTGGAAATGGAAGCCATTGCCCGGGATGAACGGGTGAGGGAACTGTATCAGGAGGCCTATACATCACCGGCCATGTTTGAAGCGGCGGTGAATCGTCATGTGCGCCTGGAAATGAAAATTTTCGGCGAATCTTACGGGAAGCTCTTCAAAGAAGATGAGATCCTTGCCCGGAACTACATGGTGAAGGGGGCCATGGGCGGCTTCATCAATTCCTTCTATTTCAAGGACCCGCCCCCTGTGGAAGAAGCGGAATTCCTTCTTCTTTCCCTGACCTTCAGGGTCCTGGGAAGCAAGAAAAAGGATATCCTTCCCATGCTGAAATCACTGGACCAGAAGAGGGAGGTATGGGCCATGATGGCAAAGGATATCCTGAAAAAATAGAAAGGGGAAAGAGGTTCTGTCATGGCTGCATCCCCGGCATCCGGTTTCTTTAGAGGCCGGGATGAAGTCAGAATCGGCAGAAACGTGAAAAAGCGGGGCGCCAGTGAATTTTCACTGACGCCCCGCTTTTTATTTTATGCAAGGCATTTAGGCTTCCGGTGTCTCGCCAGAATGGTTCAGTACCTGGTTGGCCAGATCCAGCCAGAGTGCTTCATGATCTTCCATGTACTGGACAAGGCGGCTTGACTCCCTTGCTTCCAGTCCCATGTTCCGGAGGATGCAGAGCACCACTTTCCGACGGATTTCAGAATAATCAAGTTTCTGGGAGAAATCGAAGGAAATGACATAGGACGATACGGCACCTTCAGAAAGAAGGATGGCTGTGGAAAGCTTGGAATTGCGGGGATGTCTCCTGCCGGCCCACACTTCTTCAGCCAGAGTGGAGTGACGCTTAATCACCGTTTCCATAAGGAAGGGAGATGTATGGAAGGCACACATCAATTCCCTGACCACCGGATTCTTTTCCGTAATGTAAAGCTCCATGCCCAGAAGGCCTACCATACGGTTTTCTGCCGGCTGTCCTTCCAGTGCTTTGTCAATCTTTGCTTTGGCATTGGTCAGGAATTCATCAACCAGAGCGGAAAACAGATGTTCTTTATCCTCAAAAATATTGTAAATACTGCCGGATGTAATACCGGATTCCTGCACTATCTGACGAATGGTCGTGGTTTTATAACCCTGGGTCAGAAACAGCTTCTCTGCAGTTCTGAGAATCTGATTCCGTATACCCTTCATGTGGACTGCCCTTTTTTCGGACATAGTAATTTGTACCTCACTTTTCCCCTAAACAAAAAACGTATACACATGCATTATATATACCTAAAATGCCCCTGACTTAGTTTATTATAAAAGACATTCCACCCTATTGTCAAACGGAAAATGATTTAGAGATTGACGGAAGAAGAGAAAAAGGGTAAAAATACGGAAGTTATGGTAAAAACATGACATGACAAGAAGATAACATTCTTTACATATTTGCCAGACCCCCCTATTTTTTATAGAGGGGAAGAATGAAAAGAGAAAGGAAATAGAAAAAAGCTCATATGCTTAAAGAGGTATGCTCTTTTAGATTTTTTTTAGTTTTAATGAAATAGTAAACACCTGTCCAGCCATAGAGGCCTCCTTTATTCTGTTTCAGGCAAAAGGAAAGGCGCAGGACTTAGGGGGATCCTGCGCCTTCATCTTCTCTCCCGGCAGGCAGGAACCGGACCGCATCTGAAATAAGGGCGTTATTTCAGTATGGCAGGACCGGTTCTATTTGGGGCAGACCGGCCGGGGGAGAATTACCTTGGAATGTGGAAACATTCCCGTTCCAAAAGTCCCTTGGGAGCGTTTAGAACGCATTTAATTATAATGCGTAAATAGTACAAAAGTCAATACTGTTTTTATAAATTCATGAAATATTTTAAGAAACAGACTTTAAGATTTGAAAAGGCATGGAATCTGAAGGATTTGAGGAAGGAGAGGACTTTTTCTGTCATGCTTTCCCTGACTTTCTTTGAACAAAAAGAAGGAAGCATGAAAAAAGACGAGGCACCGGGCGGTGTTTCGTCCTTTTTTCATCAGCGAATGGTATCAAAATTCTGATACCATATGACCAAATTTCAAGAATGAAGTATAAGCAGTAAAGACTTTTTACCATAGGTCTGGGACATGAATCCCTTTTCAGGACCGGTATTTTCTGGAGGCCCCATAGGCAGCAAGACCCAGGGCGGCAGCACTCAAGGCGGCTGCCGTCAGCTTACCGTAGGGGATGGAAGAGAGATGGAGTTTCCTCCTGGCCGTATCCAGAGGGGTCACCGGCTTTTCTGACACCACCGCCAGGGCCCCCAGCCGGGAGCGAATGGTGACATCCCTGAAACCGGCGTCTTCCAGAAGCTCCTTCAAATCGCTTTTGCCGTAGACTTTCATGCCGGGAATCAGTTTTTCATAAATCCGGTGGAGAGAAAGGCCGCCTTTGGACTGAAGGATGAGCAGGGAAGCGCCGGGCTTCATGACCCGGAGCACTTCTTTCAGGCAGGCCTCCGGATCCTTCCAGAAATAAAAGGATTCCGCTGCCAGGACGAAGTCAAATTTCTTTTCATTGAAAGGAAGCACATCGGGGGCGCCTTCGTACACAGAGCAGCGGCCTGCCCGGATGGCTTTTTCGTTTTGGCGGTAGGCAAAGTCCACGGCCCGGAAGGAAGAATCAATGCCGGACACATGACCTTTGGGCGCCTTCTCCAGAAGACGCATGAGATTCTTCCCGCCGCCGCAGCCGATGTCCAGGACTTCCGCATCCTCCGGAATGGATACCTGGGACAGCCCCAGAGAGAAAGGGGCGTGTTCCACAGGTTCATGGCAGAAAGCAGGTATCCCTCCGTCTTCGGACCGGCATGAAATGGACTCTTCAGTAATGGTTTCATCATAACAGCCTCCTTTATTCATTTGCATTTTATGTCTTTTTATATTATAGCTGAAATAGGAAGAAGGGGTAAGATGGGGAAGGGAGTTTTGTTGGGGGCCGCAGGCAGCTTTCCCGCCGACTGGTATTTACTGACAGATAAAACACTATCGTCATGTACCAAGATCCTTCGCTGGCGCTTAGGATGACGGGTGGGAGGCGGGAAGGTATGTACGTAACGCTGACTTTATAATCATTGCCGCGTAGCGGCTATCCACAACCCTCGGCCTGAAAGGCCGTCAAACCTGAGAACCCTCCGGCCTAACGGGCCGGTCAAACTCAAGAACCTTTCTACACAACCTTTCTACACAACCCTCCGGCCGACAGGCAGTCAATCTTAAGAACCTTTATTTCTTTGTATATTCTGCATAAAAAATAAAAGAAATTTCTCTTGGCGCTGAAATGGAGAAATAATAGATAAATACTGAGAAAATCAGTACTTATAAAAAATAAAAATGCAGAAAATATAAAAAAATCCAAATTTCCTATTGCACATTTATGCAAAGCGCTGTATAATTATCACATCTTAAGAAAAGCCCCCGTGAAGGGCTTCTGAAATTGTCTATATTCCATGAAGAAAGGCGGCATTCCTATGGCTGATGTAAAAAATGTAAAAAAAGTAGTTCTTGCTTATTCCGGCGGACTGGATACGTCCGTTATTATTCCCTGGCTGAAGGAAAACTATGGCTGCGAGGTCATTGCCTGCACAGTGAATCTGGGCCAGCCTGAAGATTTTGATGCCATCCACAAGAAAGCCCTGGCATCCGGTGCTTCTGTGGCAGAAACCCTGGATGTAAGGAAAGAATTTATCGAAGAATACGCTTACAAAGTGCTCCAGGCCGACGGCCGGTATGAAGGCAAGTATCTGCTGGGCACTTCCTTTGCCCGTCCCCTTATCGGCAAATGCCTGGTGGACATGGCCAAGAAGTACGGCGCTGACGCTATCTGCCACGGCGCTACAGGCAAGGGCAATGACCAGGTTCGTTTCGAACTGACCATCAAAGCCCTGGCTCCTCATATGAAGATCATTGCTCCCTGGAGAATCTGGGATATGAAATCCAGAGAAGATGAAATGAAGTACGCTGAAGCCCATGGCGTACCCATTGATAAATACGATGAAAAGCAGACCGATGAAGAAAAGGCTGCCCAGAAGTACCCGTACTCCATGGACTGGAATATGTGGCATCTGTCCCATGAAGGGGACGATCTGGAGAACCCGGCCAATGCGCCTCACAAGGATATGTACCTGGTGACCTGCGATCCCGAGGATGCTCCAGACAAGGATGAACTGGTAACCATCGAATTTGAAAAAGGCGTGCCCACCGCAGTGAACGGCAAGAAAATGGACGGCGTGGAACTGGTGAACACGCTGAATGCCATCGGTGCCAGAAACGGCATTGGCATTGATGACCTGGTAGAAAACAGACTGGTAGGCATGAAGTCCCGGGGCGTCTATGAAAATCCCTGCGGCTCCATCCTCTTCTATGCTCACACGGAACTGGAAAGACTGTGCCTGGACCGGGCAACCTTCCATTTCAAAGAAGTGGCTGCAGTGAAATATTCCGAACTGGTGTATGACGGCATGTGGTTTGCACCGCTCAGAGAAGCACTCCAGGCCTTTGCTGATAAGACTTCTGAAACCGTAACCGGCAAGGTCACCCTGCGCCTCTACAAGGGCAACATTATGTCCCACGGCGCAGAAAGCCCTATTCCCTGTACAATGAAGAATTCGTCACCTTTGGCGAAGATGATGTATACAACCAGGCAGATGCAGAAGGCTTCATCAACCTCTTCGGCCTGCCCCTGACCATCCGGGCTCTGATGAAGGAGAAGAATGCAAAATGAGTGATATGATGTGGGGCGGACGCTTTACCAAGGCGGAAGAAAAGAATGCCCTTGATTTCAACGCATCCATTTCCTATGACTGCCGGATGTACAAAGAAGACATTGCCGGCTCCAAAGCCCATGCGAAAATGCTTGCCCGCCACGGCATCATTTCCAAAGAGGACTGTGAGAAAATCACAGAAGGCCTCTCCGCCATCAAGAAGGAAATCGATGATGGAAAGTTTCCCTTTTCCATCGAGCTGGAAGATATCCACATGAACGTGGAAAAAAAGGCTGACCGATGATATCGCGACGCCGGAGCCAGGCTTCACACGGCCAGGAGCCGGAACGACCAGTGCGCTTTGGACCTTCATATGTATATGAAAAGACAGATCGGCCGGGTGGCGGAAAAACTGATTGCTGTGGAAGAGGCGCTGCTTGAGGCTGCGGAAAAGTACAAAGATGTGATTCTGCCCGGTTATACCCATATGCAGCGGGCCCAGCCGGTGCTCTTTGCCCATCACATGCTCTGCTACTTTGCCATGCTGGAAAGGGATTTCAAGAGGCTGGAAGAATGCTATGACATGGCGGACATGTCCCCCATCGGCGCCTGTGCCTGGCAGGGACCACCTATCCCACCAATCCTCTGGAAGAAGCGGAAGAACTCCATTTTTCCAAAGTTTATGGAAACAGTCTGGACGCTGTGTCCGACCGGGATTACCTCCTCCAGTTCCTTTCCTTTGCCTCCATCTGCGCCATGCACCTATCCAGGCTTTCGGAAGATTCATTTACTGGAGCAGCAGCGAATTCCATTTCATAGAGCTCGATGACGGCTACTCCACAGGAAGCTCCATTATGCCCCAGAAGAAAAATCCGGACATGTGCGAGCTCATCCGCGGCAAAACAGGCCGTGTCTACGGAAGCCTCATAGGTCTCCTCACCGTGATGAAGGGCCTTCCCCTGGCCTATGACAAGGATATGCAGGAAGACAAGGAAGGGGTATTTGATGCCATAGAGACCCTCTACTTCGCCCTGGATATTTACGCCGGCATGATCAGCACCATGACCGTCAACGGGAAGCATACCCGGGAAGTGCTGGAGCATGACTTCTCCAATGCCACCGATATGGCTGACTACTTGGCCAAGAAGGGTCTCCCCTTCCGTCAGGCCCATGTAGTGGTAGGCGGAGCGGTTCATTACTGCATCGAACATCACAAAGTGCTCCATGACCTGACTATGGAGGAATTCAAATCCATGAGTCCCCTCTTTGAGGAAGATATTCTGGAAGCACTGAAAATAGAAAACTGCGTGAAAAATCGTGAAAGCTACGGCGGCACAGGGCCGAAATCCGTAGAACGCCAGAAAGCCCATGGGAAAGAAGTGGTGGCAGCTATGAAAGAAAAGGCTGCTCAGTGGAAAGAATCCATGGCCTTCCTGGGATAACAGGAAGCCATAGCGCCCTGCGCTTGGTATAGACAATTTCACAGGAAAAAGCCCCCGCAAAAGCAGGGGCTTTTTCCTGTGGGGAATAGGATAACCGGGCATACTGTTCTCACAGCTTATGGATGAAGAGGAAGCGGAGTTTATCTCCCCATTTCATGGAGGCTAGACATTTTTCCCTGGCCTTCATGATGAGGGAAAGGACTTCTTCTTTTTCTTCCCGGTCAAGGGGCTTTCCGGACCATCTGGCTTTCACCAGAAGATCCAGCAGAAGGTCCCATCCCTGGAAGCGCCGGTCCTTTTGGAAGGCGGCCTTTCTTTCTTCATAGCTTCCCTTTTGCGGAAGGCCGGCATAGGAGGAAAGGCGGTCCATGTAGTCCAGAAGGCGGTTAAATCCTTCCTTCCCGGAGGTTCCGTTTTTGAAAATCCGGCTCACTTCTGTCAGGCGGAAAACAAGGAGGCCTGCCAGAAGGAGAGGGATCAGGAGAAGGAGGAAAAGAATTTTCGGGAATGATTTTTTCCCTTCCACCGGGTTCTGCTGATTCAGCCGGGGAGGCTGGGGAGAAGATTCGCCCTTTGGCTGTGCCTGCGGCTGTCCCTGGCTTTGCGGAGGTGATTCTTTGGGGGACTGGTCTTTCTTCGGCTGGGATTGGCTGGTTTTATCTTTTTCATCCACCGGTGCATCCGGGGCGCCGGTGTCATTTTTCTGCCTGTCTGCTGGAAGGGGGAAGGGGTTTTCACTGCCTTCATAGCCCGGCGTCATTTCCACCGGCCGCCAGCCCAGTCCGTCTACATAGACCTCAGCCCAGGCATGGGCGTGGTGGTCATTGATGGACAGGCGGTGAAGGCCGCCTTCGGAAAGGGGAGCGCCTTTGATTTCATCAGCTCCCACTGTGAGCCTGCGGCGTAACGGGCAGGAATGCCGCTGGCCCGAAGAAGCATGACCGCGGCGGAAGCAAAGGAGGTGCAGTAGCCTTTTTTGCTTTCTGTCAGGAAATAGGTAATGAAATCTTTTCCTGCCGGTGTCTTTCCAGGGCTTCTGGTATAACTGTAATTTTCAGCAAGGAAACGGCGGATATCCTCTACCCGCTGCCGCTTTTCCGAAAGGCTCTGGGCCGGGGGAATGGGTCCCAGGGCGGCAAGACCCTCTTTTACGGAATCCGGAATGTCCAGATAATGGTCATAAACGAAGCGGCGGTATTCCTTCTCGGCGCCCAGATAGGTGCGGAAATAGGGGTCGCTGCTGTTTTCTTCCTCCATCATGGAGAGAAGGGCACCGGCAGGCAGGTTCCACAGGTAGGTGCTGTAGGCCTTGCCTTCACGGCTCATGGGAGAGCGGTCATAGGCAAAGAGGGGGGCGCCGAAGCTGGTATCGTAGGGAAGAAGGAAGAAAGGCGTCTTTTCATACACCGCATCTACATTGAAATCCTTTTTCAGGCCTTCCACCGATTCGTCATCTTTCATGTAGTTGGAAAGGCTCTGGGAAAGGGCAGGGCTTCGGGCTATGACTTCCATGAGCCAGGCCCCCTGGTCGTACCATTCGCCCTGATTCTTTTCAAATAAATGCGCAACGCTTTCATATCGGCCATCGGGCAGGTCTTTCCACTGATTGCTGCCGTAGTCTCCGCCGGTCCAGCTGCGAAGGTAAAGGCGGTGCGGCTGGTCTGCCGCTTCGATATCCGCAATGATGCGGCCGGAGTAGCGGATGCCTTTCACATTGCCCAGCTTCTGCCGTCCGGCGCTGCCCTTCATCATGCCGGTGTAGGCATTACCGGCATGGAAGATGGGATCGTAGGGGTCCACGAAGGATACGATTTCTTCCTGGAGTTTGGAAAAGAGGGCGGGCTGTTCATAGCGGCTCTCCGGAATTACAAAGGAAAGGACAAGGCCCATGAGAAGAGCCGCCAGGAATGCGGGGATTTCCGGATGGGTAAGGGTGTTTCCCTTTAGCCGGGCAGGCAGGGAAATCATGAAGGCCCCGGCGAGGGCCAGAGCAAGGGGCGGCGGATTGATGCCGAAGTAGAATCCCAGAAGCAGAATGGCGAGGGAAAGAAGGGAAGATAAGACAGCGCCGGTTTTGGAAAGGAAAGCGCTGAGGAAAAACCAGGAAAGGAAGAGAACCATATACACTTCCGCCGCCAGAGGAGATGCTCCTTGGGGCAGGCGGGGAAGTGCCAGGTCCACATCATAGGGCTCCTTCAGGGTGGTGAAGAGGGGAACGGAAAAGGCGGTGAAGCTGTCTTTCAAAGTGGAATGGAAAAGGATGAGCACGGCGGCCAGGCAGGCAAAGAGAAGGGCCGTCAGCGGGAACCGTTTCCTTTCCGGCAGGGCGGAAAGAAGGGAACTTCCTGCCAGTACCAGAACAAAGGCAGCCATGGCCAAAAAGAAGGTGTCTCCCCGGGCATAGGAAAAGAAGAGGGAAACCGTTCCGGCGGCGCCTGAAGCGGTGACAAGGGTGGCAAAAAAGGAAACGTTTTTCATCATGCATCTCCTCCCAGCGCTTTATAAATTTCATGGCGTCCCGACAGGGCAGCCTCTCGGCCCCCTCTTTGGCGCACCAGATGGCAGGCAAGAGTTCCGGCGGAATGGGGGGATTCGGATTTCCTGTGATATAGCAGATGGGAATATATGGAGAAAGGCCGGAGCCATGAGGCGCCGGTCCGTCCTGCCCGGAGGAAGCCGGACAGGGCATCCATCCATTCCTCTCTGGTGCGGATGGTGTGGGACGCAGTCCCCTTTGGGGCGGCAAAGACGAAGCGGAAAGGGATGCGGGCAGACAGCAGGGCAAGGCCGGCGGAATAGAGGGCATCCCCTACTGTATCTCGGAGCACCTCATCCTCCTCATAGTCGGCGGCCAGAACGATTCTATCACTGCCGGCGGGATAGGAATCCCGCACATATACATCATCCTTCCGGGCAGTGACCTTCCAGTTGATGAGATGGGGATTGTCTCCGGGCTTGTATTCCGTGGCACCGAAATATTCTACCTCCTCGCTGCCGGCTATGCGGCGCAGGGCAGCCAGGGCATCATGGAAGGTGCCAGCCTGCTTTGGATACACCAGGATGGGAGACGCCGGGAGCTCTCTTTGGAAATGGAAAAGGCCGAAGGGGTCTTTCCAGGAAAAGGTGATTTTTCCCAGAGAAAGGCGGCCGCAGTGGACCATGGACCGGGTGAAATAAAAGACAAGCCCTTCCTTTTCTTCCTCATAGGCCTCATAGGGGGAGCCGGAAAGACGTACTTCCGGAGAAGACAGGAAAGGAAGGAAAGGACTTTTCAGGGAAATGGCAATTTCTGCCTCTTTTCCCCGTTCTACGCGGCTGGGAGCCTCACAGGCGAAGGAAACGCTGCGCCCTGCCTTTTTGCTGAAAAAGTAAAGGCAGAAAGGTGATAGAAGAAGCATGACGGAGAGCAGGAAGGAGTCATAGAGGTCATAAATCACCATGAGGAAAAAGGCGATGAGAAGGAGGAACACATAGTAAAAACGGCCCATTTACTCCTCCTTCAGCGATGGCAGGGGCAGGGAGGAAAGAAGGGAGGAAAGAACGGATTCCGCCGTCTTCCCTGCATACCGGGCATCGCCGGAAAGAGAAATGCGGTGGCCCAGGGTATAAGGAGCTACAGCGGCCACATCGTCGGGCGTGGCATAGGACCGTCCCTCCATGAGGCATGGGCCGGGTCATGGCAGAAAGGGCCAGTGGTGCCTCTGGGCCGATACGCCAAGCGGATGGTCCGGAGTGATTTCGTGGTTACGCCGGGCGCGATATCTACCATCGTATCCGTAAAGGCCGTTTTACCTCCACCATGAATGACGG
>ENA-OQBJ01000473-OQBJ01000473.1-human-gut-metagenome-genome-assembly--contig:-NODE-473-length-21053-cov-2.334417_pt1 | contig 21053 bp, 31 predicted proteins | sample MGYA00242743_ERZ504545 | MGnify/ENA primary metagenome ERZ504545 (study PRJEB26092, sample SAMD00036252) | human gut metagenome | host: Homo sapiens | study: EMG produced TPA metagenomics assembly of...
CTGAGTCCGAATGTGACCAGTATCGCAGAGATGGCAAAGCGGTAGAAGCCGGCGGGCAGATGCTATTTCTCTGATCAATACTCTGACAGGAATGAAGATCGATATCAATCGTAAGACATTTGCGCTGGCAAATAAGACCGGCGGTGTCTCCGGTCCGGCAGTGCATCCGATCGCAGTACGCATGGTCTATGAGGCTGCCAATGCAGTGAATGTTCCGATCATTGGAATGGGAGGAATCGAGAGTGCGGAAGATGCCATCGAGATGCTGTTAGTCGGAGCAAGCGCGGTATCTGTTGGAACAGCCAATTTCTACAATCCGACAGTAACCATGGACATCGTAGATGGAATTGAAGCGTACATGAAGCAGAATCATTTCGCAAGTGTGCAGGATATGGTTGGAATCGTAAAATAAGAAAAACAAAAAAGTGCGCCCGGATGATAGAATTGTGAAAAGGCATCTGAGATCTGCGCAGAGGTTGTGCCAGCACTGATTGCAAAAAAAATAAGTGTGTCAGATTTGACATTTGAATAGGGATTTGTTAGTACAAGAATATAAAAAGGCACTACTGATAGTTGGTTAGTCCAAATTATTTTTTACTTAAAAAAGTAACCGTAATCCTTTGGGCGAAGGGCGGTTACTTTTTTAATTGATTTATATACGCTATTAAAATCGTTACAACAATACTAAGTATCATTAGTACGATGGAGAGCATTTCAAAATCACTCATAAGTTAAGCCCTCCTTTCCGAGATTTCCTGCAAGCAGGATTTCTATGTAATCAGAGGGTTCAGGTCTACGCTGCCGCTTCGGTTGTTGCTAAACGAGTGCCACTGGCACTCAGCAACCTCTGTTGAAGGACTAACCGCCTACCATTCTCATGTAGTGCCTTGTCTTATTTTAATAAATCGGTTGCTTTGTGGCAAGATATAGACTATTATTGTGCAGAAATTCTTACAATAGAATATAAATGGAATTAGAGCAAGTAACATTTGAAAGACGTGGACAAACAAGAAGTTCTGTCAAGAGTATAAGTAAATGATGCAACTCTTGACAGGGCTTTTTTATATCTGGTCAGAGGAATACGGCAAATAAGAGTGTCTGTCAAAGATTCTTTGCGCGTCTTTTGGGGGCAGTGCAGAGGCCTTGAAAGTTCCTCGATTGAAATCGCAGGAAATTTGTGATAAAATTGAGAAGATTTAACAGATTTACAAGGGCATACAGATGTCCATAAATATGGAGGTTTAAGGAAGATGGAACAGTATAAACAGGAATTTATTGAGTTTATGGTAGACAGCGATGTACTGAAATTTGGAGAGTTTACATTAAAAAAGCGGAAGAAAATCCCCATTTTTTATGAATGCAGGAGGGTATGTAACAGGTTCCCAGTTAAAGAAATTAGGAGAATATTATGCAAAAGCAATCCATGACAAATACGGCGATGACTTTGATGTGTTATTTGGACCTGCTTACAAAGGAATCCCGCTTGGAGTTGTGACTGCGATCGCATACAGCGAATTATATGGAAAAGAAGTGCGTTACTGTTCAGACCGCAAAGAAGAAAAAGATCACGGTGCAGACAAGGGAAGCTTCCTTGGAAGTAAATTAAAAGACGGAGACCGTGTTGTGATGATCGAGGATGTAACAACCTCCGGAAAATCTATGGAAGAGACAGTTCCGAAGTAAAAGGTGCTGCCGATGTAGAGATCGTCGGACTGATGGTGTCATTAAACCGTATGGAAGTCGGAAAAGGCGGAGAAAAATGTGCATTGGATGAAGTGAAAGAGCTGTATGGCTTTGACACCGCAGCAATCGTAACAATGGAAGAAGTCGTAGAACACCTCTACAACAGACCATATAAAGGAAAAGTGATCATTGATGATACATTAAAAGCGGCAATTGATGCATATTATGAAATGTATGGTGCAAAGTAAGCAGGGAGTGAAAGAAGATGGAGAAGGCATATAAAACAATGAGTCAGGCAGGAGCAGGAAGCATTGTGATCGGAATCATTACGATCGTAACAGGCGTGACAGCCGGAATTATCGCCATTGTCAATGGGGCACGTCTGTTGAAAAATAAGAGCGAGATTACATTTTAGCTGTGGAAAACGGGGGAGTAATTTGAATCAGAGACAGGTGAAAAGAACCCGCACGGTGGGAAAAATATTATTTGTGCTCTATATTTTTTTCTTATTATATTTCCTGATCTTCTCAGACTGGTACGGACGCAGCGGTATTGGTGAAGAATACCGCTGTAATCTTGTGCTTTTCAAGGAGATCAGACGTTTTGTGGAATACCGGGAAACGCTTGGGCTTTTCGCGGTATTTACCAATTTATTTGGAAATATCCTGATTTTTGTGCCATATGGATTTTTTATATCCGTTGCCAGCAGGATGAGAGGCTTTTTGATGACATTGTTCTATAGCTTTGGACTGAGCCTCGGAGTGGAAGTATTTCAGCTTTTGACAAGAGTGGGAAGCTTTGACGTAGATGATCTGTTACTGAATACGATCGGCGGAATTTTAGGATATGTATTGTTTTTGATCTGTAATGGGATAAGGAGAAAATATGATGGCAGGAGAAAATAAGGAAAAGAAAGAGAAGAAAGAAAAAATCAGACAGGCAAGACAGGGAAAAAGTTCTTTGTATGTATGCTGATTTTTTCATTTGTTTGTTCTTTGTATTGTTTGATTCTTCATGCGTATACAATGCGTGAAGAAAACGGCAGATATTACAGGTGCATTGGGACTGATCGATATGATGTTTACAGTTTTTGGAATCCGGGCAGGTCTTAAGGGACGTCAGGAGCCGGAAAAAAGACATTTTACGTGCTGGCTCGGAATCGTACTTAACGGGCTGGTATTGCTGGTTCTGATCATGATATTTTTAGGAGGACTCTCATAGATGAAATTGGAAACATGGCAGCGGGATAGAAACGAGAGATGTATGGAACGCCACCAGCTCTCAATAGAAAGACTGCAGATGATCGATCAGGAAGAGACTGTGCAGGACAGGTATCGGCCGTATTTCCGGATGTGTGCCGCTTTTTTGCTCAAACTGGAATCACTTCGCAGAACAATAGAAGACCACAGTTTTGAAACCTTCACTCTGGAAGAGAGGAAGAGATGGAATCAGGAGCTGTATGTAGATATTCTGGGGGAAAACTATAAGAAGAGTTTTGCTGATCCGACATATGCGGTAAAGATGCTTTCAGAAGTCTATGGACAGCTCTTGAGTTTTTTGTATACAGAATTGCGCAGCGGGATTCCTTATGCATTTTCGAACAGACTGGATTATCTGACGATCTTAAATGAGTTGTTTCTGGAGATCTATCAGTGTTTTGAAGCGCAGGAACAGCCGGAATACAGGAATTTAAGAGAGTGTGTGTACTGGTATGCAAGCGATTACTGCGATGTATTTCTGGCAGATCATCTCAGAGAGTCCATAAATCCAGTGTACACAAAATCAGTCATTGACAGGATCAGGGAAATGGATCTTTCAGATAACCGGTATCTGTATTCTTACGGGGAATATGTGGGAGAGAAAGAACTGGAAACGGCAGAATATTTCAGAAATCTTTCCGAGGAGGCTCTTTGGAAAATAGCAGACACGTATACAAGAAGATATCGCAAAGAGGATTGCCAGGCTGAAAAGTCAGTGGTACAGATCTTTTATCGTCCGGGATTTGAGCGGCTTGTTTTGGCTGTGCTGGCAGATTTGGAAAAACAGGGAATCGAACCTGTCATCTGCATTCCGGCATCCGGTGTGATTGCAAGAGACGAACTGCATGGGAATGTAAATCCGCAGTATGAAGCAGATCATAAATGTGATGAGGCGCTGTTTCTGGATAAGAAATATATCGAGCGAAAACTGGATGTGATGAAGTACGGATATGAGCGTGAGAAGGAGTGGACAGCCAGAGTGACAGGAAGAATACGACTGGATCGGGCGGAAGAAGCGTTGTGCGGACAAGCCGGTCCTGATGCAGTTTCCTACATGGAGGAACAAAAGGAATGTCTGCGCATATTTGATGAAAAATCAGTTCAGCTTATGAATCAATACGGTTTAGATATAACCACACCTTATGAAGAGTTAGAAGAAATAAGTGTATTAACAAAAGAAGGAAAAAATATTATACTATTGGAGGACGGAAGATTCGTGACTGAGGGCAAAAAGATGCCGGACGGATCTTTTGAGAAATAGACAGGGAATACACAAAAGTTAAGAAAGGTGGACAAGATATGCCAAAAGTAGGAATTGTAATGGGCAGTGATTCAGACCTTAAGGTGATGAGCAAAGCTGCGGACATGCTGGAAAAACTGGGAATTGATTACGAGATGACGATCATTTCCGCACACCGTATGCCTGATGTGTTTTTGACTGGGCAAAGGCGGCCGAAGGAAAGGGGATCAAGTGATCATCGCAGGAGCAGGAATGGCAGCACATCTTCCGGGAATGTGTGCGGCACTTTTCCCGATGCCAGTAGTAGGAGTTCCGATGTCCGGAAAGAATCTGGATGGAATGGATGCACTCTATTCGATCGTTCAGATGCCGCCGGGAATTCCGGTTGCCACTGTTGCGATTGACGGAGGTATGAATGCGGCAATTCTGGCAGCAAAGATTCTTGCGACCTCAGATGAGGAAGTTTTGAAAAAACTCAAAGCATATTCAGAAGAGATGAAAGAGACAGTTCAGAAAAAAGCAGAAAAGCTGGACGAGATCGGATATCAGGCGTATCTGGAAAAATAGAGCACAGACGATGTAAGAAATGGAGAATAGTTATGGATTATAAGAATGCAGGTGTGGATATTGAGGCTGGTTACAAATCAGTGGAACTTATGAAAGAACACGTAAAGAAAACAATGCGTCCGGAAGTACTCGGTGGACTGGGTGGATTTTCCGGTGCGTTTTCTCTTGCAAAGATCAAAGAGATGGAAGAGCCGGTACTGCTTTCCGGAACAGACGGATGCGGTACAAAAGTCAAACTGGCAATGATCATGGACAAGCATGATACGATCGGAATCGATGCAGTTGCGATGTGTGTCAATGATATTGCATGTGCAGGAGGAGAACCATTATTTTTCCTGGATTACATCGCATGTGGAAAGAATTATCCGGAAAAGATTGCATCGATCGTAAGCGGTGTTGCAGAAGGATGTTTGCAGTCAGAAGCAGCGCTGATCGGTGGTGAGACAGCAGAGCATCCGGGACTGATGCCGGAGGAAGATTATGATCTGGCCGGATTTGCAGTAGGTGTCTGTGATAAAAAAGAGATGATCACAGGAGAAGACTTAAAAGCAGGAGATGTACTGATCGGGATGGCGTCTTCCGGTGTGCACAGCAACGGATTCTCTCTGGTGAGAAAAGTGTTTGAGATGACAAAAGAAAATCTGGAGACATATCATGAGAGTCTTGGATGTACATTGGGCGAAGCACTTTTAGCACCTACCAGAATTTATGTCAAAGCACTCAAGAGCATCAAAGCAGCGGGTGTGACAGTCAAAGCCTGCAGCCATATTACAGGCGGCGGATTCTATGAGAATATTCCACGTATGCTCAAAGAAGGAACGCATGCAGTGATCGAAAAGGACAGTTATCCGGTGCTTCCGATTTTTGATATGCTGGCAAAAGAAGGGATATCGAAGAACAGATGATGTACAACACATTCAACATGGGACTTGGTATGGTTCTGGCAGTAGACGCCGCAGATGTGGAGAAGACAATGGAAGCAATCAAAGCGGCCGGAGATACTCCATATGTAGTAGGTAAGATCGAAGCCGGAGAAAAAGGAGTTACTTTATGCTAAGAGTAGTCGTGATGGTTTCCGGAGGCGGAACCAACCTTCAGGCGATCATAGATCGTGTGGCAGACGGTACGATCACTAATGCGGAAATTGTCGGTGTGATCAGTAATAACGCCAATGCATATGCGCTGGAACGTGCAAAAGAACACGGAATTTCGGCGTGTTGTATCTCGCCGAAGGAGTTTGAATCCAGAGAAATCTTTAATGAGAAGCTTCTGGAAGCAGTCGATGCATATGCGCCTGATCTGATCGTGCTTGCAGGATTCCTGGTGGTGATCCCGCCGGAGATGATTGCAAAATACCGCAACCGTATGATCAATATTCATCCGTCTTTGATCCCTTCCTTCTGTGGAAAAGGATTTTACGGACTGAAGGTACATGAGGCAGCTCTAGAGCGCGGTGTAAAGGTAGTCGGTGCAACGGTTCATTTTGTGGATGAGGGGACGGATACCGGTCCGATCCTGTTACAGAAAGCAGTAGAAACACAGCCGGATGATACTCCTGAGATTTTGCAGCGCCGGGTGATGGAGCAGGCAGAATGGAAGATTCTGCCGGAAGCGATCGATCTGATCGCCAATGGAAAAGTAACGGTAAAAGACGGAAGAACTGTGATCACACAGTAGAAGAGGAGACTGCCATGAAAGTTTTAATAGTCGGAAGCGGCGGAAGAGAACATGCGATCGCAGCCAGCGCCGCAAAGAGCAGCAAAGTAGAAAAGATGTACTGTGCACCGGGAAATGCAGGGATTGAAGAATTCGCAGAGTGTGTGCCGATCGGCGCCATGGAATTTGAAAAACTGGTCGCATTTGCAAAAGAAAAATCGATCGATCTTTGTATTGTGGGAATGGATGATCCTCTGGTGGGAGGTCTTGTGGATGAGATGGAAGCAGCCGGTATCCGCACATTCGGACCAAGAAAGAATGCAGCGATCCTGGAGGGATCCAAAGCGTTTTCAAAGGACCTGATGAAGAAATATCATATTCCGACAGCCGCATATGAGAATTTTACAGATCCGGATGCAGCAATCGCATATCTGGAGACTGCAAAATTCCCAATCGTGCTCAAAGCAGACGGACTGGCACTTGGAAAAGGTGTTTTAATCTGTCAGAATTTTGAAGAGGCAAAAGAAGGCGTGCGTACGATCATGCTGGATAAGAAGTTCGGAACAGCCGGAAATGAGATGGTCATCGAAGAATTTATGACAGGCCGGGAGGTTTCTGTTCTTTCTTTCGTAGACGGAAAGACCATTAAGACCATGACTTCTGCACAGGATCACAAGCGTGCGGGAGATGGAGATACAGGCCTGAACACAGGTGGAATGGGAACATTTTCACCAAGCCCGTTCTACACAAAAGAAGTGGAAGAATTTTGTAGCGAACACATTTATCAGGCAACGGTGGATGCTATGGCAGCAGAGGGGAGAGAGTTTAAAGGCGTGATCTTTTTTGGACTGATGCTGACAGAAGAGGGACCGAAGGTACTGGAATACAATGCACGCTTCGGGGATCCGGAAGCGCAGGTTGTACTGCCGCGTATGAAGAATGATTTGATTGAAGTTGTGGAAGCATGTATTGACGGAACACTGGATCAGGTAGATCTGCAGTTTGAAGACAATGCAGCAGTATGCGTGGTACTGGCATCCGAAGGATATCCGGTAAGTTATGAAAAAGGTTTCCCGATTCAGGGGCTGGAAGAATTTAACAAGCATGAAGGGTATTACTGTTTCCATGCCGGCACAAAGCTCCAGGACGGACAGATCGTGACAAACGGAGGGCGTGTGCTCGGTGTGACAGCAAAGGGAAAAAATCTCAAAGAAGCGAGAGCCAATGCCTATGCTGCAACAGAGTGGGTGCAGTTTGAAAACAAATATATGCGTCATGATATTGGAAAAGCAATTGACGAGGTATAAAACAATATAAAATGTATAAAGAAAGAAGCTGCCTGGCGGATTTGATTTAAATTTGATCTGCCGGGCTGTTTTTGTGCGAATTAAACGATAAAAAATTGAAATATAAAGAAAAATTGAGGGAAAATAAAAGTGTAATGCGAAAAAAGGACTCCAGTCCTTTTCTTGATTATAAAAAGTGTCTAAAATGTGAACTATAGAAAAGACGGAATTGGCAAATTTGAAAGGCGGATTAAAAATGGAAAAGAAACGAGTTTTTCTGATTGTTCTGGACAGTTATGGAATCGGAGAGATGACAGATGCAGCTGATTTTGGAGATGTCGGAGCAAACACATTGAAGACGATCACCAAAGTGAAGGAGTATGATACCCCGAACATGAAAAGGATCGGGCTTTTCAACATCGATGGCGTGGACTGGATGGAGAAAGAAGAGCACCCTATCGGTTCATATGCACGTATGAAGGAGCAGTCCAGAGGGAAAGATACGACGATTGGGCACTGGGAGATTGCCGGAGTGATCTCTCCAAAACCGCTTCCGACGTATCCGGATGGATTTCCGAAGGAAGTGCTGGATGCGTTTGAGCGTGAGACGGGAAGGAAGGTTCTGTGCAACAAGCCGTACTCCGGAACAGACGTGATCCGGGATTACGGGCAGGAGCATGTAGAGACAGGAGCGCTGATTGTATATACTTCTGCGGACAGTGTATTTCAGATTGCAGCACATGAAGATGTGGTTCCGATCGAAGAACTGTATCGGGACTGTGAGATCGCAAGAAGGATCCTTGTGGGAGAGCATGGGGTCGGACGTGTCATTGCAAGACCGTTTATCGGGACAGCACCGAATTTTACCAGAACTGCGAACCGGCATGATTTTTCCTTACTGCCGCCAAAAGACACGATGCTGGATGCACTTGTAAAAGCCGGATATGATACGTATGGTGTAGGAAAAATCTATGATATTTTTGCAGGACAAGGAATCCAGCATACACAGCGTATCCAGAATAATGTGGACGGAATGGAAAAAACCATCGAGACACAGGATGTAGATTTTAACGGAATCTGTTTTGTGAATCTGGTGGATTTTGACATGGTGTACGGACACAGGAACAATAGGAAAGGCTATGCAGAGGCGGCGACAACATTTGACCGTCAGCTGGGAACCTTTATGGAACGGATGAGAGATGACGATATTCTGATGATCACTGCCGATCACGGATGCGATCCGGGATTTCCGGGAACGGATCACACACGGGAGCACACACCGTTTCTTGTTTACGGCAAGAGCATCCGGGAAGATGTGAATCTCGGAACAAGAGAAAGTTTTGCAGATATTGCAGCAACGATCCTTGATATTTTCAATGTGGAAAATAATACGGACGGAACAAGTATGAAAGAATACATTTTAAAGAAATAAAAGAGAAAGGGAGGAAGCGAATGTGGAATATGTAATTGAAATGAACCACATCACCAAACAGTTTGGAAATTTCAAAGCAAACGATGATATCACCCTCCAGGTAAAAAAAGGCGAGATCCACGCGCTGCTCGGTGAAAATGGAGCAGGAAAGTCAACACTGATGAGCGTTCTCTTCGGTCTGTACCAGCCGGAGGAAGGAGAGATCCGCATCAATGGGAAAACAGTGAACATCAACAACCCGAATGACGCCAATGATCTTGGAATCGGAATGGTACACCAGCACTTCAAGCTGGTACACAACTTCACAGTTCTGGAAAGTATTGTTCTGGGACGTGAGACAACAAAGATGGGTGTGCTCAAAATGGATGCAGCCCGTAAAAAAGTAATGGAGCTCAGTGAGAAGTACAAATTCAAGATCGATCCGGATGCGTATATTTCGGATATCACAGTTGGGATGCAGCAGAGAGTGGAGATCTTAAAGATGCTCTACTGCGACAATGATATCCTGATCTTTGACGAGCCGACAGCAGTTCTGACACCACAGGAAATCAGTGAACTGATGAAGGTGATGAAGCAGCTGATCGCAGAAGGAAAATCCATTATCTTTATCACACATAAGCTCAATGAGATCAAAGAAGTTGCAAATCGATGCAGTGTTCTGAGAAAAGGAAAATACATCGGAACTGTCGAGGTGGCAGAGACATCCAAAGAGCAGATGTCTGAGATGATGGTCGGACGCAAGGTCAACTTTATCGTAGACAAACCGGAGATGACACCGGGAGAACCGGTTCTGGAAGTGAAAAATCTGACTGTAAAATCCAGACATCATGGAAAAGCTGCGGTTGACAATGTATCTTTCCAGGTAAGAAAAGGCGAGATTCTCTGCGTGGCAGGTATTGACGGAAACGGACAGTCTGAGCTGGTATATGGAATCACAGGTCTGATACCGATCGAGCATGGACAGGTGATCTTAAATGGAAAGGATATCACCAAAGAGAGTATTCGTCAGAAATGTCTGGACGGAGTGGCGCATATTCCGGAAGATCGTCACAAAGACGGACTGGTTTTAGATTACACACTTCAGGAAAACCTGGTTCTGCAGTCTTACTATACCAGGAGATTCCAGAATCACGGCTTTTTAAAATTTGATGCGATTCGTCAGTATGCGAAAATGCTGATCGAGAAATTTGATATCCGTTCCAGTCAGGGGGAGAAGAGTATTGCCAGAGGCATGTCGGGAGGAAATCAGCAGAAAGCGATTATTGCCAGAGAGCTGGACCGTAATCCGGAAATTGTCATTGCAGTACAGCCGGTACGAGGTCTGGACGTAGGCGCGATCGAGTACATCCACAAACAGCTCATTGAGCAGCGGGACGCAGGAAAGGCAGTTCTTCTCGTTTCACTGGAACTGGATGAGGTGATGAATGTCAGTGACAGGATCATCGTCATGTACGAGGGTGAGATTGTTGCAGATCTGGATCCGAAGAAGATTACGACAGAAGAACTCGGACTTTACATGGCAGGAGCGAAAAGGAGTGTGAAGAATGAAGATTAAGAATTTGTTTAAAGGAGAAGGCTTTGTCAATTTCAGTTCCTCCATTCTTGCGATCGTCTGCGGTCTGTTGTTTGGTCTGATCATTCTTCTGATCAGTAATCCAAGCCAGGCATTCGGCGGATTTATGATGATCATTCAGGGTGGGTTTACGGATGGAATGCAGGGATTCGGACAGGTGCTGTATATGGCGACACCGCTGATCATGACAGGACTTTCCGTAGGATTTGCATTTAAGACCGGATTGTTTAATATCGGAGCGTCCGGACAGTTTACAGCCGGTGCGTTTGCAGCGGTATATGTGGGAGTCAAATTCACATTTCTCCCGCCGGGAGTTCATTGTCTGGCGGCACTTCTGGCAGCGATTCTGGCAGGAGCGCTCTGGGGCATGGTTCCTGGACTTTTAAAAGCATTTTTCAATGTAAATGAAGTAATTTCATCCATTATGATGAACTATATCGGAATGTATCTGACCAATATGCTGATTCAGAATACCGTATATGATCAGGTAAAGAATCAGTCCATGGCAGTAGCAGAGGGAGCAAATCTTCCGAAAGGCGGACTGGATAAACTGTTCCCGGGAGCAAGCATCAATGTCGGAATTTTGATCGCCATTGGATGCGTGATCTTAATTTACATTCTGTTGAATAAGACGATTTTCGGATACGAACTGAAAGCCTGCGGAATGAATCCGGATGCCAGCCGGTATGCAGGTATCAATGAAAAGCGCAATATCGTACTTTCCATGGTGATCGCAGGTGCGCTCTCCGGACTCGGCGGAGCACTGTTATATCTGGCAAACTCCGGAAAATATATGCAGGTACTGGACGTGATCGCACCGGAAGGATTCTCCGGAATTTCCGTTGCACTGCTCGGACTTTCCAATCCGATCGGAATTTTATTTGCAGGACTTTTCATCGGATATATCACAGTAGGCGGAAACAATATGCAGCTGTTTGATTTTGCACCGGAAGTGATTGATATTATTATTGCAGCGATTATTTACTGCGGAGCGCTTTCCCTGTTATTTAAAAATACGATTTATAAATTTCAGATGAGAAAAGCGAAAAAGGCAGAGAAAAAATCAGGAACAGATCGTGCAGGGAAGGAGGGACAGTCATGAATGTAGCATATTTCGTTGTACAGCAGACGATGTATTTTGCCATTCCGCTTTTGATCGTTGCAATCGGAGCAATGTATTCGGAACGAAGCGGTGTGATCAATATCGCACTGGAAGGATCATGGTCATGGGAGCCTTTGCGGGATCTTCTTTATCAATATTTTCCAGGGGACATTAAGTGGTCAGGGATTGTTCCTGCTCGCCATGCTGGTAGCGGGACTGACCGGAGGACTGTTCAGTCTTCTGCATGCATTTGCTTCGATCAATATGAAAGCAGATCAGACCATCAGCGGTACGGCGCTGAACCTCTTTGCACCGGCTTTTGCGATTTTTACAGCACGTATGATCCAGGGAATGCAGCAGATCCAGTTTACGGACACATTCCATATCAATAAAGTGCCGGTATTGGGAGATATTCCGGTAATCGGAGATTTGTTTTTCCAGAATTGCTATATTTCTACTTATATTGGAATCCTGATTTTTGCGGTAGCCGCATTTGTGATCAAAAACACAAGATTCGGACTCCGACTGCGCGCCTGTGGAGAACATCCGGGAGCAGCAGATTCTGTGGGAGTCAACGTCTACAAAATTCGTTATGCCGGAGTGATTATTTCCGGTGTACTCGGAGGAATCGGAGGACTGATCTTTGTTGTTCCGACTTCTACAAACTTCAATGCAAGTGTAGCCGGATACGGATTTTTGGCAATCGCGGTTCTGATCTTCGGACAGTGGCGAAGCAACAAGATTTTAATGGCAGCATTCTTCTTTGGAATCATGAAACACTCTCCAGTGCATACTCTACGATTCCATTCCTGAAAACACTGCCCATACCGAATGAGGTATACAAGATGATTCCTTATATTGCAACACTGGTTGTTCTGGCATTCTTCTCCAAGAATTCACAGGCTCCGAAAGCAGAGGGAATCCCATATGACAAGGGAAGCAGATAGTCGAGGAAAGGCAGGGATAAGACAATGAGAATGTATGACCTGATCATGAAAAAAAGAAACGGAGAAGCTTTAAACCACGAAGAGATTCAGTATCTGATAGAAGAATACGTAGCGGGAAATATTCCTGATTATCAGATGTCTGCATTTTTGATGGCAGTGTATTTTCAGGGAATGACAGAGGAAGAGACACTTGCCATGACACTGGCAGTGGCTCATTCCGGGGATATGGTAGATCTTTCCGGGATTGAAGGAACTAAGGTGGATAAACATTCTACCGGTGGAGTCGGAGACAAGACTACACTGATCATTGCACCGATTGTAGCGGCATGTGGTGCAAAAGTGGCAAAAATGTCCGGTCGGGGTCTGGGACATACCGGAGGAACTGTAGATAAACTGGAATCGATTCCCGGACTTCGGACGACTCTGACAAGAGAAGAATTTTTTGAGGTAGTAAATAAGACGGGAGTCAGTGTAATCGGACAGTCCGGCAATCTGGCTCCGGCAGATAAAAAACTGTATGCGCTTCGGGATGTGACAGCGACTGTGGACAGTATTCCACTGATCGCAGTTTCCATTATGAGTAAAAAGCTGGCAGCCGGAAACGACTGTATCCTGTTGGATGTCAAGACTGGAAGCGGAGCTTTTATGAAGACACTGGAAGATTCCGTGGCACTTGCAAAAGAGATGGTCTCCATTGGGGAAAATGCAGGAAAACGTACGGTTGCCCTGATTACCAATATGGACATTCCGCTGGGACATAATATCGGAAACAGCCTGGAAGTGATCGAGGCAGTGGAGACACTCAAAGGAAACGGACCACAGGATCTGACAGTGGTTTGTATGCATCTTGCCTCTAATATGCTCTATCTGGCAGGAAAAGGAACGCTGGATGAGTGTAAGAGTATGGTAAAAGAAGTGATCGCAAACGGGAAGGCACTGGAGCATCTGGCAGCTATGGTGAGAGCCCAGGGCGGTGATGATGCGGTGATCTGGGATACGCAGAAAGTTTGCAAAAGCTCCATATTCTTATGAAGTTTGCGCGAAGGAATCTGGATATATTTACATTTATGGATACGGAGAGCTGTGGAATCGCTTCTGCAATGCTGGGAGCCGGAAGAGAGACGAAAGACAGTGGGATTGATTTCGCGGCAGGTATTATCATTCACAAAAAAGTGGGAGATTATGTGGAAAAAGGCGAGTCTCTGGCGACTATGTATGCTTCCAGAGAAGAATTATTTGAAGCGGCAGCGAAGCGTTATTTGTCAGCAGTGACACAAAAAAGTATACGTGCAGAAGAAGGAAAAGTCTGTTACGCACGTGTTAACAAAAGAGACAGGTAGAGTTATTTTAAAAAAGAAAGGCGGCGAACAAAAATGGATCAGAAAGAAATTTTGAAACATGTGGATCACACACAGCTGAAGGCATTTGCTACTTGGGAAGACATTCAGAAATTATGTGAGGAAGCGATCGAATACGAGACAGCTTCTGTATGTATCCCGCCATGCTACATCAAGCGGGTGCATGATACGTATGGAGAGAAGATCAATATTTGTACAGTAGTGGGATTTCCACTGGGGTACAGCGTTACAGAGGCAAAGGCGGCGGAGACAAAAAAAGCACTGGAAGACGGTGCATCTGAAGTAGATATGGTAGTGAATATTTCCGATGTGAAAAACGGAAATTACGATGCGGTACAGGCAGAAATTGCGGCACTCAAGAAGATTACAGGCGATAAGATCTTAAAAGTGATCATTGAGACCTGCTATCTGACAGAGGAAGAAAAGATCGCGATGTGTAAAGCTGTGACAGCGGGCGGGAGCAGATTACATCAAGACTTCCACCGGATTTGGAACAGCCGGAGCAACACTGGAAGACATCCGTTTATTTAGAGAGAATATCGGACCGGACGTAAAAATGAAAGCAGCGGGCGGAGTCAAGACAGTGGCTGATATGGAAGCATTCCTGGAAGCAGGATGTGATAGAATTGGTACCAGCTCTGCAATTCAACTGATTCAGGGCGAACAGACCAGTGGATATTAAGGAGGAGAAGACATGAAAAAGAAAATCTTAAGTCTGCTTATGGCAGCAACACTCGTTGTCGGAATGACAGGATGTGTACAGAAACCAGGAAGTGAAGGATCTGATGCAAAAGATGGAGACAAAGGCGGAAAAGGCGGTTATGAGCTGGCACTGATCACAGACGTTGGAACCATTGATGACAAGTCATTTAACCAGGAACATGGGAAGGACTTGAAAAATACGCAAAAGACAACAACCTGACACACAAATATTACAAACCAACAGAAAAATCTGATGAGGCTTGTATGAATGCCATTGATCTGGCAGTAAAAGGCGGGGCAAAAGTTATTGCAACACCGGGATTCTTGTTTGAGTATCCGATCATGGAGGCACAGACAAAATATCCGGATGTAAGCTTTATCCTTGTAGATGCAGAGCCAAAGGATAAGGACGGAAATGTACAGATCGAAGACAATGTAATGTCTATCATGTATGCGGAAGAGCAGGCCGGATATCTGGCTGGATATGCAGCGGTGACAGAAGGATACAAGAATCTTGGATTTATGGGTGGTATCGCGGTACCTGCAGTTATCCGCTACGGATATGGATTTATTCAGGGAGCAGATGCAGCAGCAAAAGATATGGGACTCAAAGCAGGGGATATCAAAATGAAATATACTTATGTAGGAAATTTTGATGCATCTCCGGAAAACAACGCAAAGGCAGCAGCATGGTACAATGAAGGAACAGAGTGTATCTTTGCATGTGGCGGCGGAGTTGGAAACTCTGTTATGAAAGCGGCAGAGACAGCAGACAAAGTTGTGATCGGTGTAGACGTTGACCAGTCTGTAGAGTCTGAGACAGTCATCACTTCCGCAATGAAGAACCTTGGAGATTCTATTTATGGAGCACTGGAAGATTACTATAATGACAGCTTCCAGGGAGGAAAAACAGTGACTCTGGACGCTTCTCAGGATGGTGTAAAACTTCCAATGGAAACTTCTAAATTCAAAGTATTCACACAGGAAAAATATGATGAACTGTATGCACAGTTAAAAGACGGTACAATTAAAGTTGGAAATGACCAGACAGCAGAGGATGCAACAGGTGTTCCGACAGAAGTTGTAAAAGTAGAGCTGATCAAATAAGAATGGCGTACATGTATCCGGCTGGCAGATTTTAAATGTCAGCCGGAAATTTTTTTTCACGGAAATGGAAGAACCTCTGTTTTTTTCGGCGATTTGTTTTATAATAGTAAGGAGACTATTTACCAGATACAAAGGAAGGGTATGTATGGGAACAGATCGTCTATATCAAGTGCTCCCTTTTATGCGGGAGCTGAAAAAGGACAGAAGAGAGGCCATTGAGCAGTTTTTTCAGAATGCTCCGGATTGGTTGTTAGAGTCATTCCGTTGTAGTAGAACTGGACAAAAATGTTGTGTTTATCCGGGAGAATCAGCCGGTGGATACAGTGCATATCATTGCAAGAGGGATGTTTAAAATTACGGATTACAGAGTCTATGGAATTGCCTATGACTTCATGCAGTTTGATGGAATCGAATGCAATGGGGGGCATGGAGCTGATCATGGACATGGATACCTATCAGGCAACACTGCAGACGATTACACCGTGTACTTCGATCCGGATTCCGGCGGATGTATATGCCAGATGGCTTCGGACGGATATCCGTGCACTGAAGCAGGAAGCCAAGATCATGGGACAGTATCTGTATGAACAGGGCGTGACCAGCCGGACCTATATGTTTGTTCCGGGAACAGATCGTTTGGCGGTTCTTTTTGAACACCGCTATAAAAAAATATGCAAAAAACGGAAAATTAACATTTACAAAATACAAGACAGGAACTGGCAGAATATTCGGGCTTAAGTGTAAAGACCGTGAACCGTGCGGTAAAAAAGTTTGAAGAGCAGGGGCTGATCAGCCGTAGCGGAAAAACATTTTATATTGATGAAAGGCAATATGAGCAGCTTCATGCACTGGTATCCAAATTAATTGAGCCATTGATAGAAAGGGGTCGAAATGATGAACCAGATTTATGAAAAATTAGTAAAATGCGCAGATGCAGTGAAAAGTAAAATTAAATTTCAGCCGAAGGTGGCATTGATCTTAGGATCCGGTCTGGGAGACTATGCAGAGACCATGCAGGTGAAGAGACGATGGAATACACTGAGATTGAAGGATTTCCGGTGTCTACCGTGGCCGGACACAAGGGAAGATTTTTATTTGGTTATGTAGAAGGTGTCCCGGTTGTGGCAATGCAGGGAAGAGTGCATTTCTATGAGGGATACCCGATGCAGGATGTGGTACTTCCGGTACGTCTGATGGGAATGCTGGGAGCAAAAATCGTGATGCTGACCAACGCAGCAGGAGGTGTGAATTTTGACTTTCATCCGGGAGATCTGATGCTGATCACAGATCAGATTACGACAGCGGTTCCGAGCCCTCTGATCGGACCGAATATCGAAGAACTGGGCGTTCGTTTTCCGGATATGAGTGAAGTGTATAACAAAGAATTGCAGGATGTGATCCGCAAAGCCGGGGCAAACACAGGTGTTGCTCTTAAGGAAGGTGTTTATATGCAGTTTACAGGTCCAAGCTATGAGACACCGGCAGAGATCAGAATGTGCAGAACACTGGGAGGAGATGCGGCCGGAATGAGCACAGCATGTGAGGCCATGGCGGCAAGACACATGGGAATGAAGGTGTGTGGAATTTCCTGTATCACGAATCTGGCAGCGGGAATGTCCACGCAGAAGCTGGATCACAAAGAAGTACAGGAGACTGCAGACAGAGTGGCAGAGGACTTTAAGTGTCTTGTCACAGAATCGATTCGTCTGATTGGAGAAACTCTGGCGTAGGATGTGCAGCAGTGCAAGGAGAGTGCGCAATGAAAAAAGAATTTAAATTTGGAACAGATCTGGATGGAAAAGCAAAAGAGGAATTGATCCGTCTGGCATATGAGGGAAAAGAGAGATCATACTCTCCTTACTCCGGATTTCAGGTAGGCGCTGCCCTTCTGGCAGAAAACGGAACGGTTTATCTGGGATGTAATATCGAAAATGCGGCATACAGTGCTACAAACTGTGCAGAAAGAACTGCATTTTTTCAGGCAGTGTCAGAGGGCGTGAAAGAATTTCGGGCGATTGCGATCGTCGGAGGTCCGAAAGGGAGTAAAAAAGGAGAACTTTGTGCGCCTTGTGGAGTATGCCGTCAGGTGATGATGGAATTTTGTGACCCAAAAGAATTTCAGATCGTTCTTGAGGACGGAAACGGTGGATGTTTTGCAAAAACACTGGAAGAGATACTGCCGTTTGGATTTGGACCGGCAAATTTGAGAGAAGAGGAGTGAAAACGCGTATGACGGGAAAAAACAGACTTCCCAGGCTGGATCTGCACTGTCATCTGGATGGATCCTTAAGTCAGGGATGTATTGAAGAACTTCTGGGAAGAAGTGTAAAACTGGAAGAGCTGCAGGCAGATATGGATTGTCAGAGTCTGGCAGAATATCTGGAGAAATTTGAGATTCCGCTGGAATGTCTGCAGACAGAAAAGGGGCTTGAGCGAGCCGGTTATGATTTGATGAAAAGTGCCGCATCAGACCAGGTCGATTATATCGAGGCACGGTTTGCACCGCTTTTTTCCGGACAGAGAGGTCTGTCTACAGAGCAGGTCATTGAGTCTGTACTGCGGGGAATGGAGCAGGGCAAGAAGGAATTTGACATTGATTATGGTGTGATTGTGTGTGCCATGCGCCATGAGAAGGAAGAGGCAAATCTACAGATGTTAAAAGCTGCGAGAGAGTTTCTTGGAAACGGTGTCTGTGCAGCGGATCTGGCAGGAAATGAAGCGGCATTTCCGATGTCGCAGTTTATGAACCTGTTTGCGGAAGTAAAACGGATGGAGATGCCGTTCACACTTCATGCAGGTGAGTGCGGCAGTGTGCAGAATATTCTGGATGCAGTGCAGTGCGGTGCTTCCAGAGTGGGCCATGGAATTGCGCTTCGCGGTCAGAAAGAAGCAATTCAGATTTGCAGAGACAGACACATTGGATCGAGATGTGTCCGCTCAGCAATATGCAGACAAAAGCGGTGAAGGATCCGGCCGATTATCCTGTTCAGGAGTTTCTTGAGGAGAATCTTCTGGTCACGATCAATACGGATAATCGGATGGTCAGCCAGACAACGCTGGAAAAAGAGTTTGCGTTTCTCAGAGAACAGTATGCAGTGACCAGAGAACAAGAAGTGCAGATGACAAAAAATGCCATTGAGGTGGCGTTCGCCTCCGATGCGGTGAAAGAGCGGTTGTGGAAAAAGATGTATACGTTTGAAAAGTAGATGGGGAGGAAATGAAAAATGCTGGAACAGTTAAAAAAAGAAGTGTATGAGGCGAATATGCTGCTTCCGAAATATGGACTTGTCACTTTTACCTGGGGAAATGTCAGCGGGATCGACCGTGAGAGCGGATTGTTTGTGATCAAGCCAAGCGGTGTAGAATATGACAAACTGACTCCGGATGATATGGTTGTGGTAGATCTGAATGGAAATAAAGTGGAGGGAAGATACAATCCGTCTTCTGATACGCCGACACATGTGGTTCTTTACAACCGGTTTCCGAAGATTGGCGGAGTGGTTCATACACATTCCACATGGGCAACCAGCTGGGCACAGGCAGGAAGAGATATTCCATGTTATGGAACAACGCACGCGGACTATATTTACGGAGAGATTCCATGTGTGCGGAATCTGACAAAGGAAGAAATCGAAGAAGCATATGAGAAGAATACCGGTGTTCTGATCGCAGATGAATTTGAGAGAAAAGCAAAGGATTATCTGGCGGTGCCGGCAGTCCTCTGCAAGAATCACGGTGTATTTACATGGGGCAAGGATGCGCACGAAGCAGTTCATAATGCGGTAGTGGCAGAAGAGGTTGCAAAGATGGCGGCACGCTGTGAGATCATCAATCCGGATGTGAAGCCTGCGCCGCAGGAATTACAGGACAAGCACTATTACAGAAAACATGGTGCGAATGCCTACTACGGACAGAAATAAGAGGAAACAGATATGGTAAAAGCGTTTTTTTTCGACCTTGACGATACACTGTATGATTATACAACGGCAGATATTCTGGCAAAAGAAGCGGTACGTGAGTACTGCCTGCAGAATCTGTCGATTTCAGGAGCTGTATATGACAGGCAGCTTGCGAAAGCGTATGTTGTGGCAGAGGAGCGGATCGGAAGAGAATGTGCGGCAGTGCATAATCGTCTGATCCGGTATCAGTGTATGCTGGAGATGTTGAAAAAGCCGCTTTTTTCCGCATGCATACAAGATGTACAGGCTGTACTGGGATACACTGATGAAACAGATGACGTTGGAAGAAGGGGTCTCTCTGGTGATGAAGCAGCTGAAGGAACAGGGCGTGTATGTGGGGATCTGTACGAATATGAACAGCAGAGATCCAATATCAGAAAATAGAAAAGCTCGGAATCACCAGATGGATCGATGGTGTTGTTACCAGTGAAGAAGCAGGTGTGGAAAAGCCGGACTACCGAATTTCTCTGTGCAGAGAAAAAGCAGAGGTGCTGCCTGAAGACTGTGTTTTTATAGGGGACAGTCTACGGCATGATATAGAGGGGGCAAAACAGGCGGGAATGCAGGTCATCTGGTATCATAAAGCAGAACTTTCGGAAGAAGAGCAGCAAAAAGCAGCGCAGGAGAACATTCCGGTGATGCGGCAGTTTTCGCAGTGCATCGAATTGCTGCAGCCATATGTTCAGAGAGGAAGAGGGCAAAAGAGATGTTTGGAGGATTGACGATACAGGCAGTATTTCTGGTAGTGATCGGAGCTGCACGTTCTGGTGACAGGAACCAGCGGCTGAGACGCAGTATCCGGATGAAGAAGCAAAAAGCACAGAGAACAGAAGATTCTTCGGATCAGTCATGTGGAAAAGCGGGATGAAGAAGGATTTCTGATTCAGAATTATTATGAGACGAGGATCGAATATGTGGAAAATGGTCACCGTCAGCAGGCCACTGTCAAGAGTGTGGATGAGTTTCAGGAAGGGGAAGAAGTCAGGATCCTCAAGGACAATGAGCGGGGCGGACAGCTGCGGATTGTAGAGAATGAAAAGTCTGCTGTATTCGGTCCGTGGATTTTGATCGGAGCGGGAATTTTGATTATTTCCATGCCTTTTGTCCAGAAACAATATGGAGACGCCTATGTTTCAGCAATTCTGGCAGCATTGATGTTCCTTACAGGTGCAGCGCTGTGTG
>ENA-OQBJ01000474-OQBJ01000474.1-human-gut-metagenome-genome-assembly--contig:-NODE-474-length-21025-cov-6.061681_pt1 | contig 21025 bp, 21 predicted proteins | sample MGYA00242743_ERZ504545 | MGnify/ENA primary metagenome ERZ504545 (study PRJEB26092, sample SAMD00036252) | human gut metagenome | host: Homo sapiens | study: EMG produced TPA metagenomics assembly of...
CATAGATTCCAAATCATATATAATAGGAAAAGTATTTGTAACTGCTTATTTCACAGTAACTTAGCCAAAATTCATTCCAGATTGCCTGCGGCAATGGAATTTTGGCTTGTATGCCTCGGGATTTTGGCATATTCATGCCAAAACACCTCGCGGGATAGTGGTGTATGAACAGTAACCACAGTTACACAGTTACAATTATTTTTTTAGAATTGCTATAATCCCGGAGTACATTTCCATAACAAAAAATGCTATAATATCAGGGACAGCAAATTATAAAGATATCTATCAGGAGATTTAAACAGACAATGAATCAGAAAGCATATAAAGCACTTGAATATTATAAAATCATCAATATGCTGACAGACAAGGCTTCCTCTTCCATGGGAAAAGAAATCTGCCGGAAGCTGGAGCCATCCACAGATATTGATGAAATCCGACATATGCAGACTCAGACCAGAGATGCACTTACCCGTCTTTTCCAGAAAGGAAATATTTCCTTTGGCAGCGTCAAAGATGTGCGTGGTTCTCTGAAACGTCTGGAAATCGGAAGTTCTCTGGGGATTGGTGAACTTCTTGCCATCTGCAGCCTTCTTGAGAACACCAATCGTGTCAAAGCTTATTCCAGAAGTGAGCGCGGTGATTCTCTCCCGGACTCTCTGGACGGGATGTTCGAGGCACTGGAACCACTGACTCCTCTTACAACAGAGATCCGCAGATGCATCCTCTCAGAAGATGAGATCAGTGATGATGCAAGCAGCAACCTCCGCCAGATTCGAAGAAACATGAAGATTACCGGAGACAGGATCCATACACAGCTCTCCTCTCTTGTAAACGGAAGTGCCCGCAATTATCTGCAGGATTCCGTTATTACCATGAGAAACGGACGCTACTGCATTCCGGTCAAGGCAGAATACAAAGGACAGGTTCCGGGTATGGTACACGATCAGTCCTCCACAGGTTCTACTTTATTTATCGAACCTATGGCAATCGTAAAACTAAATAATGACATCCGCGAGCTGGAACTGGAAGAACAAAAAGAGATTGAAGTGATCCTTTCCACCCTGAGCCAGCAAACTGCAGAACAGACCGACTCTATCCGCGCAGATCTTAATATCATGGTACAGCTTGACGTCATTTTTGCCAGAGCATCCCTTGCCATGGATATGAATGCAACAGAACCAATCTTCAATGATGAAGGACGCATCCGTCTGAAACAGGCACGCCACCCTCTCATTGATAAGAAGAAAGCTGTTCCCATTGATATCCGTCTCGGCGATGATTTCGACTTGCTTGTTATCACCGGTCCGAACACCGGTGGTAAAACTGTATCTTTAAAGACTGTCGGACTTCTCACTCTCATGGGCCAGTCCGGTCTTCATATTCCCACACTGGACCGCTCAGAGCTTGCACTGTTTGAAGAAGTTTATGCTGATATCGGTGATGAACAGAGTATTGAACAGTCATTAAGTACATTCTCCTCACATATGACCAACGTGGTTTCTTTCCTGAAAAAAGCCAACCGTCACTCTCTTGTCCTTTTCGATGAGCTTGGTGCAGGTACAGATCCGACAGAGGGTGCTGCCCTTGCCATTGCGATCCTTTCCCATCTTCATGAACAGGGAATCCGCACTATGGCAACCACCCATTACAGTGAGCTGAAGGTATATGCACTCTCCACCTCAGGTGTAGAAAATGCCTGCTGCGAATTTGACGTGGAAACGCTCCGCCCGACCTACCGCCTGCTGATCGGTGTTCCCGGGAAAAGTAATGCATTCGCCATTTCTTCCAAGCTTGGACTTCCGGACTATATCATCGATAAGGCCAAAGAACAGATCAGTGAACAGGATGAATCTTTCGAAGATGTTCTCAGTTCCCTGGAAAGCAGCCGTATAACTATTGAAAATGAACGCCGCGAGATTGAACAGTATAAACAGGAAATTGCCTCTCTGAAATCCGAAATGGAATCCAAACAGGAGAAGTTGAACGAGCAGCGAGACCGCATCATCCGTCAGGCCAATGAGGAAGCTCATGCAGTTCTCCGCGAAGCCAAGGAATATGCAGACCAGACTATGAAGATGTTCCACAAATTCCAGAAAGACCATGTGGATCTCTCTGCTGTGGAAAAAGAACGCCAGAATCTGCGCAAACATATGAATAAAGCAGAGAAAGGCATGACTCAGAAAACTGCTGCAAAGAAACCGAAGAAGGAACTCACAGCCAAAGATATCTCCCTCGGAGATGCAGTTAAGGTTCTCAGCATGAATCTGAAAGGTACTGTCAGCAGCCGTCCGGACAACAAAGGTTTCCTCTTCGTGCAGATGGGTATCATCCGTTCCAAGGTTCACATCTCTGATCTGGAACTGATCGATGAAGCAGAGATCACCACACCAACCATGCAGCGTACAGGTGCAGGTAAAATCCGCATGTCAAAAGCAGCCCATGTATCCACAGAGATCAACCTGCTTGGCAAAACGGTAGATGAAGCAATTGCAGAGCTTGACAAATATCTGGATGATGCTTATATCGCTCATCTGAAATCTGTCCGTATTGTTCATGGTAAAGGAACCGGTGCTCTAAGAAAAGGTGTACACAATTATTTGAAGCGCCAGAAGCATGTGGAATCCTTCCGCCTTGGAGAATTCGGCGAAGGAGATGCAGGTGTTACTATTGTAGAATTTAAGAAATAGGAGGGACCGCCATGGTTTCCAAACAGAAAATCCTTATTGTTGATGATGATAACAATATCGCAGAGCTTATTGCCCTGTATCTTACCAAAGAATGCTTCGAGACAAAGATCGTAAATGACGGAGAAGAAGCGTTAAGGGAATTTGCCTCCTTCCGCCCGGATCTGATCATTCTGGATCTGATGCTTCCCGGAATTGACGGTTATCAGGTATGTCGTGAAATCCGACATACCTCTGATGTTCCCATCATTATGCTTTCAGCAAAAGGCGAAACCTTTGACAAGGTTCTCGGACTTGAACTGGGTGCAGATGACTATATGATCAAACCCTTTGATTCCAAGGAACTGGTTGCCCGTGTACGTGCTGTCCTGCGCCGTTTCCAGGTTAAACAGCCAGCGCCTTCTTCCAGTGAAAAATGTGTTGCTTACCCGGATCTGACCGTTAATCTGACAAACTATGCAGTCACATATATGGGTCGTCAGGTTGATATGCCGCCAAAGGAACTGGAACTTCTCTATTTCCTTGCAGCATCACCAAACCAGGTATTTACCCGTGAACAGCTTCTGGATCACATCTGGGGTTATGAATACATCGGTGATACCCGTACTGTAGACGTTCATATCAAACGTCTTCGTGAAAAGATCAAAGACAATCCTCACTGGTCCATTGCCACCGTATGGGGAATCGGATACAAATTTGAGGTAAAAAATCCATGAAACAGCATCATCTTTCCACAAAATTCCTGAGATTTTATATTCTCATCGGGATTTTGGGATTTTTCCTCATAACCCTCGGCGGTTCTTATATGGTGGAAAAGCATCTGGAACACTCTTTAAGTGCCGCACTCTATACAGAAGCGCACAATATTGCATCTAACGAAGCAGTTAAAAGCAATATCTCTTCCAGTACAGTAGATACTCTTCAGGAACACTTATGTGCAATTTCCGATTTTCAGGATGCTGTATTGTGGATCATCAACAGTAACGGTGAAATCATTGTAAGTACACAGAAAAATATTGACGTCCGGGATCCAATCCCACTGGAAGAATTCGATGCTTCCAAATGGGGAAGCAACTATTATCAGATTGGAAAGTTTTATGGTTTCTTTAAAACAGATCATTTGAGTGTTATTGCCCCGATCACCTCTGATATGGAAACCAAAGGTTACGTGGCAATCCATTATTCGATGACAAACCTTTATCAGAGCCGAAGCAGTATTCTTTTTATCATGCAGGTAATCTTTCTCCTGTGCTATGCAGCCACTAGTCTTCTGCTCTGGGCTTACAGCCACTACATACGTAAGCCCCTGGCCAGGATCATGAAAGGTGCCAGTGAATATGCAGGAGGTAATCTTGCATATAAAATAGACGTTACTTCTGATGATGAAATGGGATATCTTGCCAAAACTCTGAATTATATGTCCGATGAACTGAACAAAAACGGAGAATATCAGCGTAAATTCATTGCAAATGTCTCTCATGATTTCCGTTCTCCTCTTACCTCCATCAAGGGATATGTCAATGCCATACTGGACGGTACCATCCCATATGAAATGCAGGAACGGTATCTGAAAATCATCGCTTTTGAATCTGAACGTCTTGAAAAACTCACCCGCAGTCTTCTGACTCTGAATGAACTGGATATGAAAAAACGGATGATGCACATCCAGCGTTTTGATATCAATGATACCATCAAAAACACAGCAGCTACATTTGAAGGCATCTGCACCAGCCACCAGATCCGCCTGGAGCTGCTTCTCTCCGGACATGAACTTTATGTCAGACTGATATGGAACAGATTCAGCAGGTCCTTTACAACCTTCTTGATAATGCCATTAAATTCAGCAATGATAATTCTTCTGTTCAGATTGAAACAACTGTAAAAAGTGGTAAGGTCTTTGTTTCTGTAAAAGATTACGGAACCGGCATTCCCAAAGAAAGTCTGGGCAAAATCTGGGATCGTTTCTACAAGATTGATGCTTCCCGCGGAAAGGACCGTAAAGGCACCGGACTCGGACTCTCTATAGTCAAAGAGATCATCAATGCACATAACCAGAATATTGATGTGATCAGTACAGAAGGTGTGGGAACCGAATTTATCTTTACTCTGGAGAAAACGAAATAAATTTCTTTCACTTGAAAAATATTGTCTTAAATATACCTGTAACAACCCTCTTACCTGGAGCGTGTCTGAGAGAACTGCTATAAAAAATACCGTAACAAAAGTATATATCATTTACTTTTATTACGGTATTTTTTTATTCTATGGCAATCCTCGTAAATAATACATTTAAGACATTTCACCCACCTTAACTAAACGGTGTTCTCAGCATTCTGTCTTCATTTACGAGATAGATTCCTCTCGGTGTGATCCTGATTTCAGGAATCACAGGAAGTGCCATAAATGACAGGGTAATAAATGGATCAAATCCTTCTTTTACTCCCATCTCATGGGCCTTCGGAATCATTTTTGCAAGTGCTTCGTTTACACTCTCGTAGCCGGCATCGCTCATCAGTCCCATGACAGGAAGTGGTAAGGTTCCATAAATCTCTCCATTGCATACCAGAGTATAACCACCTTGCGTCCGCATCATTTCTTTTACAGCAATAGCCATATCACGATCATTATCTCCTACTACAATAATATTGTGGGAATCATGGGAAACACTGGAAGCAATGGCTCCGCCGCGGATTCCATAGCCTTTTATAATGCCCACTCCCATCTTGCCCGTATTCTTATGACGCTCGATCACTGCAATCTTCTGATATTCTCCGTCCGGAGCAAAATATTTCTCACCATCCGATTCTATCCATGGAACCTCTTCCAGAACATCCTTTGTCACAATCTGTTTTTCAAGCATCTGAATCACTCTTGCCTTTGTTCCCGGATGTTTCAGTTTCAGACGTTCCTCACTGAACCCAGATACATGAACTGTATTTTTCAGATATGGAGGACATGGTTTCAATTCTGCTTTCTCATCTTTAATGATCTTCTTACCACAATGATATACATCTACAACATTCAGATCTGTCACATTATCCAGAATTACAAAGTCTGCCTGCCTTCCGGGAGCGATCATACCAAGACTGTATAAACCATAGCATCTTGCAGCTGAATCGTCGCATCTGCAGTGCTTTCTCAACAGGAAGTCCAAGCTGTACTGCACGCTTTACATTATAATTGATATGTCCCTCTTTACGGATTTCTTCGATATGCTTATCATCAGTACAGAAGCAGAAACCTGACGTATCTGTATGGTGTTCCACAATCCCCTTCACAATAGCATCCAGATTTCTTGCAGCACTTCCCTCACGTATCAATACCTGCATTCCATTTCTTGCCTCAGCCATTGCATACTCATAATCCACACACTCATGATCTGTATCAATTCCGCCAAGTACATATGCAGCCAGATCCCCAGGTGCCAGAAACGGTGCATGACCATCCTTCACTCTGTCCTTAAACAACTGAAGCTTTTCATGCATTGCAACACTTCCGTTAATCACAGAAGGCGCATCCATCACTTCACCCAGTCCCAGAATCCTCGGATGTTCCAGATATCCCTTCATCTTTCCTGCTGTAAGAATACACCCGTTATCATCCACATGAGTCGCCGGAACACAGGAAGCATCATTACATATACATTCGCCGGTGCATCTTCTGTCTGATCCAGGATATAATCAATTCCATCCGTACCGGATACATTTGCAGACTCATGAGGATCTACAATAAATGTTGTAGTTCCACACTGTGCAGCCTGCCGGACCAGCTCACCCGGCGTCACCAGAGTAGATTCCAGATGCAGATGACTGTCGATAAATCCCGGACAGATTACTTTTCCTTCCAGATCAATCTCTGTCTCTCCTTCATATGTACCGACTCCGATCACAATTCCATCTGCAACAGCCACATCACCATCAATAAATTCTCCTGTACCAGAGCTGAACACACGCCCATTTTTAAACACCAGTTCAGCCTTCTCAACACCTCTTGCCATCTGCGAATACCTGCGATACATCTCAAGTTCCATAAAAAAACCTCCTTTCGCTCCCTTGAAAGCCCTCCTGCGCCACACATTCATTATTATAGTAAAGCTTCCAATATATTATCATATTTTCTTATTTTTTCAGACTTTTTATTGTCCCAATCAATTTTTTCTATATATTTCATTATATATTATCATCTGTCTTTTTAATTTGCAACCTGTTTTTTCTTTATCAAAGCAACTTTCCACCAACTTTTAACGGCTTTACAAAAAAGCTGCCGGATATCTCCTGCAGCCTTTTCATATCACTTACATCTCTATATTTATATCATATAATCTTTGATCACATCATGATCTCTGAGTACTTTCTCGATCACAGTTCCCTTAACAGCTTTCAAAAGCGGTTTCTTCAGCATATTCAGTGGTCCCGGAAGTTCGATCTCCAATGGAGATTTTCCATCCATCAGCTTCACACTGCTATCCAGTAATTCTCTGATATCATAAACACTGCCCCATACTTCCGGCACACCTCTGTCAACACCAAGAAGTCCATATACAGCCTCCATAGCAGTTCTTACGGAATATTCAGTAGTAAATACAGTATCTCTTGGTGTATCGGCAAACTGTCCCAAGAATGCGAAGTTTACACAGCCATCCGGAATAACATCAGGTCTGTCACCCTTTGTTCTCGGCATAAAGAATGCTGTAATATAAGGCATCATGGTCGGTACACAAACTGCACTGTTCTCAGCCATATCTTCAATCTGGTCAACCGGAACGCCAAGATGATAGAGCCACTCTTCTGTGATTTCCTTACCTGTACACTCCTTCATAGGCTTCTTGATATAATCACCAGGTACATCTGTAAACAGACCATATACCCATACACAAACCTTGTCTTTGTCCTGATCCTTGAACTGTCCCTGTCTGTTGATCGTCCAGCTTAATAACCAGCTGGAATCCTGACAGCTTACAATACCGCCTGTAACAACCTTGCCTGTTCTCGGATCACGTTTGCAGATATCTGTAATATAAGGAATGATCTTATCATCCAGAGTAGTCACTGTTGCTGACTCCCAGTTTGTCTTAGCAATATCAGAACAGAATTTCTCAGGATGTCCGAAGGACGGATCCTGTTTTGCAATATTTTTCCAGAGGCTCCAGCATCCGCTTGTACGAACTTCTGCGTCTCCGTTCGGTGCATGGTTTTGATCGCCGTAGATGGTTCCCTCTGTACAGCTTCCGTTTGTCACAAATACAAGATCATTCTCTGTAAGAACAATTCCCTTTTCTACGCCATTCACCTTACACTCGATTGCTTTTGCGATTTTCTTATTTCCTTCAAACTCAAAGAGTACGTTTGTAACCTCTGTATTGAACTGGAATTCAACGCCTGCTTCTTCCAGATATTTCTGCATTGGCAGAATCAGGGATTCATACTGATTGTATTTAGTAAATTTCAGGGCGCTGAAATCCGGAAGTCCGGAAATGTGATGGATAAATCTCTGGAAGTACAGTTTCATTTCCAGTGCACTGTGCCAGTTCTCAAATGCGAACATGGTTCTCCAGTATAACCAGAATGTGGAATCAAATACTTCATCGTCAAATACATCTTCAATTGTCTTATCATAAAGATCTTCATCCTTTGTCATGAACAGCTTCATAATCTCCATGCAGCCCTTCTGGCTCAGATTAAATTTACCGTCTGTATGAGCATCCTTGCCTCTCTCTTTTGTTGCACGACAGAGAGAATAGTTCGGGTCTTCCTTATTCAGCCAGTAATATTCGTCAAGTACAGATACACCAGGTGTTTCAATGGATGGAATACTTCTAAAAAGATCCCATAAGCACTCGAAATGGTTTTCCATCTCACGTCCCCCACGCATCACATATCCGCGGCTCGGATCAAAGATACCGTCACATGCACCGCCTGCAATATCCATTGCTTCCAGAATGTGGATATTCTTTCCGGGCATCTGTCCGTCACGTACAAGGAAACAGGCTGCTGCAAGAGAAGCCAGTCCGCTTCCTACGATATAAGCATGTTTATCATCTACGCCTTCCGGCTTTCTCGGACGTGCAAATGCTTCATAGTTACCGTTTGTATAATAAATTCCCTTACTGTTTTTCTCATATTTTCCACGTTCTGTATTGCGATATTCACTTGTATTATGAAGTGCGTCATAATCTTCTTTTTTCTTTGTCTCAGCTGTTTTATACTTCTTTCCTGCTGCCACTGCTGCCACGCCTGCTCCAACTGCCAATGCGGATACAAGTCCTAAACCTTTATTTTTACTCATAATACACATCCACCTTTCTTCAATTCTTCTTTAGAAGTTCTTTCAGCTCTGTGATTTTAAATGCTTTTCGTTCTCTCTGCTTTACCCATTTCCCGGAAACTCTTTTGCCTGCCGTAAATCTCCTGATTTCCCGGCAAGACATCTTCATGACTTTTACATTCTTATCTGTATGTTTCCCATATCATAAGCATTTCATCCCTCTGAATTATCTTTTTGTTGCTATGGCTGTATATTAACAGTTAAAATATGATTCTGCAATTTACAAAAGCCGCCGAATGATAAGTTTTTTATCACCCTGCGGCTTTTGTAAAGAATTTTTATATGATTATTTTTCTATATTATTTTTCTGAAAGTTATGAATGGATGTAGTCACTGTATCGTGAAGCGTCAGATCCATCATTCTTACCAGATCTTCAATATTTTCTTTCATTCCTTCCCTGATCCACTCAAGCATGATTCCCACAAAACCATATTTATAGAAGTCTGCAATAAATTTCTTATCCTCTTCTGTAATATTCAGACCCCTGCTCTTTTCTTCCACCACACCCACAATCAGATCATAGGTTAATTTAAAAAGATAATTTTCTATCCGCTCCCTGTCCACATTTCTGTAAACATTCATAATAAACGGTTTATTTTCCAGTACTGCCTCAAATATCTGAGTCAGTCCTTCTGTCCAGGACTCAGAAGTCTTTTTACCCTGCAGGGCTTTTTTCCCGTCTTCCACACAGGACCATTCAACCAGATCATAAATATCCTTGAAATGATAATAGAAAGCCATGCGGCTTATTCCACAGTCTGTGGTAATATCTGTTATCGTGATCTTGTCCAGAGGTTTCTTCAGAAGAAGCCGTTTCAGAGATTCTTCCAGAGCTGCTTTTGTGGTATTTGGCATATAACTCCTCCTGTCTGCTTGCTGTGATTATTTCCAGTCGTAGTTTCTCAGGTGTCCTTCCAGATTCATGTGGTCAAAATTATTCTGGCGCAGTGCCTCGTACAGAACGATCGCTACAGAATTGCTCAGGTTCAGAGAGCGGATATCTCCGATCATAGGGATCCTTACGCAGGTTTCCTGATTATTGACCAGAATGTCCTCCGGAATCCCTGCACTCTCTTTTCCAAACATGATGTAGCAGTCTTCTTCATAATGAACATCAGTATAAGTCTGAGGTGCTTTTGTTGTTGCATAGTAAATCTTTGCCCCGGGATTCTTCTCCAGAAATTCCTCAAAATCCAGATATGTAGTTACATCCAGATCTTTCCAGTAATCCATTCCTGCTCTCTTTAAGGCTTTCTCACTTAAGGAAAATCCCAGAGGCTCGATAAGATGGAGTCTGGTTCCTGTTGCCACACAGGTACGGCCGATATTTCCTGTGTTTGCAGGAATCTCCGGCTCATGAAGTACAATATTTAATTTTGCCATTTTGTTTTTATTCCTCTTGTTATTAATCGTCTGTCTTTTCTTAGAAAATTGTCTCTTAAGTTTCCTGCAGTTACTCTTTGAGAAGTTGCTGCAGTTCATCCTCTGCCGGACGTTCCAGATAGCGGGCACTGCCGCCACTGTAGAGAAGCCGGTCATTGCCACTGTTTGTCTGACCGATGACCTCTGCCATAAATCCCTCATTGCGAAGTCTCTGTACCAGTGCTTCACCTCCGCAGATTCCAATCAACACTGCTCCATCTGCCTGAAGCTTATATGGATTCAGGTCAAAAATCTCGCACACTTCTATTGTCTCCTGACGAATCGGTACCTTACGGAAATCTGCTTCCAGTCCTACTTCCGAAGCTTCTGCCATCTTCCAGAGCGCACTTAAAAAGCCGCCCTCGCCCATGGCATATAATGCACTGGCTTCTGCCTCCTGCGCAATCTTCCAGACAATACTGCCGGCTCCATAATCGTCCCGAAGTGAAATACAATTCTGAATAAAACCGGCAGAGAATCTCTCTGCCAGTTTGTCCTTTTTATTTTTTGCTATTACAGAGGTTCCTTTCAGAGCCACCGGACATGCCACCACCAGTTCATCTCCCGGTTTCAGGCATCCGGTTATTTCTGCCCTCAGAGCCTCCATTGCCGCCTGTCCAAGTCTCATTTGTTTTCTCCTGAAAAAGTTTATTATACAAGCAGAGACAGAACTGTCGGCACTACCATTGCCAGTACCAGAATGATTGCAATAATTGCTGTGATCACTTTACGATTCTTTGGATTAAACATTCCCATTTCTCTTCACCTCTTTAATCTCTGTTCAGGTTCTCAAACACATCTTTCGTCACATCTGTCACATGAGCGTTGTTAGTCAGCGGATCACGGTCTGCATAGTTAAACAGCAGCACTGTTCCATCTGCAAATACTTCCACATGTGCATTCTTTGCCACTTTTTCCCGCTTTCTGAAGTCCCATATCTGTCTCTCAAAAGGCTTCTGATCTCTGGCAAAGCCAGGACGGCTTTTCAAGTTTTCTCTCAGATAGAGATCATATACCATCTGGTCTTTTACCTGATCCATGGAAATCTCCGGCACATCCTCCAGAAATTCCAGCAGGATCTCATATCTTCGCATTCTTGTGTGAGAAACATCACCATAGCCCTTTTCCATGAAAAAAGCTGCCCAGTCTCTCGTAAATTGAAGAAGCAGTACCGGGAAAATTTTCCAGATATTCAAGTGTATTCTGGAATTGTCCACTATTATAATACACTTCCACCATATTTTCCACAGTTTTCAGCTTCAAAACGTGGTCATAATCCAGCCACTTCGTGGAAAGTACCTCATAAGGCTCCTGTGTTTTGTATACAATACCATATTCCCTGCACATCTCCATCATATGGGAACCCTTTAACACCTTCAAAAAGCCCAGCTGAAGCTGCTGTGGTTTCAGCGCATAGACATCATTAAAGGAATTCCGGAAGCTGTCGTAATCTTCATAGGGAAGTCCTGCGATCAGGTCCAGATGCTGATGGATATTTCCAAAGCTGTGGATTCTGTCAACAATTCCTTTCAGTTTTTCAAAATCCATAGTTCTGTGAATTGCCTTAATCGTATCCGGATTTGTTGACTGTACTCCGATCTCCAACTGAATCAGGCCCGGACGCATAGTGGACATTTCCTGCAGTTCCTCTTCTCTTAACAGATCTGCCGAAATCTCGAAATGAAAGTTTGTTACACCGTTATCGTGTTCATTAATGTATTTCCAGATTGCCATTGCATGGTCATGTTTACAGTTAAAAGTACGGTCTACAAACTTTACCTGCGGAACCTTATTGTCTATAAAAAACTGCAGCTCTTTCTTTACTGTCTCTGTATCTCTGAAACGCAGTTTCTTATCAATGGAAGAAAGACAGTAACTGCAGGAGAAAGGACATCCTCTGCTGCTTTCATAATAAATGATCCTGTTCTTAAACTCAGACAGATCTTTGTAAATGAACGGAATACTGCTTAAGTCCATGATCTGGCGCCATCCATTATGTATGATCTGATCTCCGTCTCTGTAACAGATTCCTGTCATATCTTTCAGGTTCTGCGGATTTTTTTCCACATAATATCCGGCAAGTTCTTTAAATGTTTCTTCACCTTCCCCGACCATAACACCTTTAAATTCTGAGTTTTCTGTCAGGAATTTCTCCGCATCATAAGAAACTTCCGGACCGCCGGCCCAGAAGTCGGCGCCCGGAAGAATCTTTATCAGATCTGCCATCAGTTCTTTTACAAAAGAAAGGTTCCAGATATAACAGGACACGCATACCACATCAGGATGCTCCAGATAAATATCACGCATGATATCATCTTTCTGCTGGTTGATGGTATATTCCTTTAATACAATATGATCTGCGTAATCGGATGCATATGCCTGCAGATCATAAACAGCAAGATTGGAATGAATATATTTTGCATTGCATGCCGCTAATAAAATCTTCATAAATCTTTAGCCTTCCAATGCACTCTTCAGCTCTTCTTTGGAAGTAAGACCTACGAAGCGTTTCACTTCCGCACCGTCTTTAAACAGGATCAGTGTCGGAATGCTGACTACACGAAACTGCTGTGCAAGTGCCATATTCTGATCTACGTCTACTTTTCCTACTGCGTATCCCTCTTCTGCCAGTTCTTCTACAACCGGACCCTGACGCATACATGGACCACACCATGTTGCCCAGAAATCTATAAGAACCGGTTTCTCAGATTTTAATACTTCTGTTTCAAAATTTGCTGTTGTAATCTCTTTTGCCATGATTTATATCTCCTTTGCTTATTCTTTATAAAAATTTGCAATGTAAGTTCTCTGGTTTTATAATATCAACACTATAACCCTGTTAAATTTTCAGTTTTTATTTTAGATTTTTATTTTAAAGATCTTACATACTTCCCTGCATTAATACCTGCCTGTGCTCCCTCATACACAGCTTTCGCCACCTGAAGAAGCCCGCCTGTACAGTCACCTGCCGCATAGAGTCCCGGGATGGTTGTTTCCATATTTTCGTTAACTTTAATGTTGCCTTTTTCCGTAAGTTCAGCTCCCATCTGGCGGGCAATCTCAGTACTGCCTGCAGTTCCCATTGCAATAAATACACCCTCTGCAGGACAGAAATCATTTGCCTGCTGACCTGCTTCTGCCTTTATTTCCTCTGCCTGCACATCAGGTTCAAGACGGATTCCGGATACCAGATCATCGCCCTCTACAGACTGGATCTTCATTGTGTTTACACTGATATTTTCTTCAGGTGTAAATTCCGGTTCTTCACCGTTTGTATAAATGGTTACTGTAGAAGCAGTATTAGACAATTCCTTTGCTTCATGCATGGCGAAATCACCGTTTCCAAGAACTGCTACATCCTTGCCTCTGTAAAAGAAAGCATCGCAGATTGCACAGTAGCTGACACCCTTTCCCTCAAATTCTTTAACACCCGGGATCTTCGGTGCAGCGCGCTTACTTCCTGTTGCAAGAATCAGACTCTGAGTCTCGAATTCACCTTCTGTAGTTTTTACCACAAAAGTATCAAACCCGCCGACTCCCAGAACCTGTGCATCCAATATTCGTACGCCCAGTGCTTTCGCCTGAGCGATTCCTGTATCATATAATTCCTGACCGGACAGCGGATGTTCCAGTCCGTAATAGTTTTCTATTTTCTCTGCTTTTTCCAAAGCACCGATCCCATTATTGATCACCAGGGGATCCAGATTTCCACGAACTGCATAAAGCGCAGCGGAAATTCCTGCAGGTCCGGCACCTATGATTATCACTTTTTCCAAATTCTGTCACCTGCTCTCTGTTATTGTTTTCAATATACTGTGATATATCATCGTTACTGTTCACTCTGTTCTCAGTAACTTATTATCAGCTATTGTTACTATACTACGTTTTCTGAAAAAAATCCATGATTTTATTTGGATAAATTTTTGTATAATTTATCTTTTTATAAGTATCCTATCTGTCATTGCAGCTGTTCGATATAAAAAGCCATTTTCAATTATAATTTCTCATAATTGAAAATGGCTTTACACGTCTTATTTTTATCCAACCAGCGGATATTTGTCTGTAAGTTCTTTGACAATAGCTTTTGCTTTCTCCTGGCTGCCTTCTTCTTTTAAGGTCATAGCAATTGCTTCTGCAATCTTGTCCATATCTTCCGGTTTCATGCCTCGTGAAGTAACTGCTGCTGTTCCGAGACGTACACCGCTTGTAACAAATGGAGACTGTGGATCATTTGGAATTGCATTCTTATTGCAGGTAATGTTTACTTCATCAAGAAGATTCTCCATCTGCTTTCCTGTAACACCCAGACTTCTGAGATCTACAAGCATCAGATGATTGTCCGTACCACCTGAAACAATATCAATGCCTCGCTTCTGAAGTCCTTTGCAAAGTGCCTGCGCATTCTCAACGATCATCTTTGCATAGTCCTTAAATTCCGGCTGAAGTGCTTCTTTAAAACATACTGCCTTGGCAGCGATCACGTGCATCAGAGGACCGCCCTGGATTCCCGGGAATACTGCTTTATTAAAGTTAAATTTCTTTGCATTCTCTGCGCTGCTTAAGATCAGGCCGCCTCTTGGTCCGCGCAGGGTTTTGTGTGTGGTTGTTGTTACAACGTCTGCATAAGGAATCGGGCTTGGATGCTGTCCACCTGCTACCAGACCGGCGATATGCGCCATATCCACCATCAGATAAGCCCCAACTTCATCTGCGATCTCACGGAATTTCTTAAAATCAATAACTCTGGCATAAGCACTTGCACCTGCTACGATCAGCTTTGGTTTATTCTCAATTGCAATTCTTCTGACTTCTTCATAATCGATCACGCCGTCATCATTTACTCCATAATATACTGGCTTGAAGTAGGTTCCGGACATATTCGCAGGGCTTCCATGTGTCAGATGTCCACCGTGGTCCAGATTCATACCCATTACAGTATCTCCCGGCTGCAGCATTGCAAAGAAAACCGCCATATTTGCCTGTGCTCCGGAGTGCGGCTGTACATTTGCATATTCACATCCGAATAATTCTTTCGCGCGTTCAATGGCAAGAGTTTCTACCTCGTCTACGCAGGAACATCCGCCGTAAAATCTCTTCCCCGGATATCCTTCCGCATATTTATTAGTAAGAGGCTTCCCATTGCTGCCATAACAGCTTTACTTACCAGTTCTCTGAAGCAATCAGCTCAATATGGGAATTCTGGCGTGCAAGCTCCGCCTCGATCAGATCTGCGATATCCTTGTCTGTCTTTGCTACGTCGTCGATTGAATACATCTTCGTGCTCCTCCTTTGTTATACGCTCAGTAATTATTCCGATTATAACCAATTCTATCCATCATGTCAATCACCAAAAGACATTTGTCCGCGCACCAAAATATTTTATGATATAAATTAGGATACCACATATTATGTTTCTCTGCTGAGCTCTGTAGCAAATAACAGATTCGATTCCATCAAAACGCTTTTTTTATCTGTTTTACCAGTGCATCCACATCTTCCGTTTTCACAAGAAATCTCTCGGTTCCATTGATTTCCAGACTATCATAAGTATCATCATATGCAAAATATTTCAGAGTTACTTCCGGAGCTTCTTCTGTGTTTCTGTGGAATGTTACAGTCAGCACTTCTTCCTTATCTGCTGCATCTTTTGTTTCTTCAACTTCCGAATCAAGCATTATACTTTGAAGCGCCTGATACAATTCGGTAAATTTCTCCTTCTTTACAGTTTTCTTTCCGAATTTATAATCGCTGCCGTCCAGCTTCATGGTATAGGTTTTCTTTCCAATGCTCATATCCACACTGTCAAGTGTATCAATATTTACCAGTGCCGGAATCTTCAGGATCAAATTAAATGGTTTCAGTTCCAGAAGACTGTTCACTGACTCTTTTGAAAGCAGATAAACAGCCTCTTCGTATCCTTTTACACATGCATAATAGTCACCATTCTCATCTGTATTTCCTATAAGAATTGTTGCTGTTGCATCTGCATCCTGCGTTTCTTTTGCTGTGTCATCGTTAACTGTATTTACAAAATCTACTGTAAAATATGTCTTTGTATTATCCAGTCCGGTATCTGTATTTGCTGCATCGACGCCGTTGCTGAGATCAAAAGCAGCCAGCACTCCAAACATTTCATACATATTTTCTGTGTTTACTGTTGCAATCTCATCATACGGATTGGTAATTTCCCAGTAGTCGAAATCCATCTTATAATCTGCCGGTTCCTGTTTGATCTGAAATACTTCTTCGCCGCCCTTTACAATGGAGAATCTGCGGATGGAATAGACAGACATTCTTGGATGTTCTACAGTTTTTAAATCTGTATTTTCTGTTTTATCATCTGTCTGATCAGCAATTTCTTCTTCCACAGCTGCATTCTTCTGCTTTTGGCTCTTCTGCAGTCTCAGAGTTTTGTTCTGCTTCATCTGCCCATACAGGACAGGATATAACTGCTGTGCCTGCTGCACCGGCAGTAAACATGGCTGTCATTCCAAGAAGTAATATTTTTTTAATTTTGTTTTTCATGTCTGTGTTCCTCCTGTCCATATATAATATGGTTTTTATTTTATGTTACTTTTCGCAATTGAAACAGAATACTTACTCCGTTCGGTTAAAGTGCAATTTCTACCTCAGCAGGCTTATGTCCTGTCAGTTCTGCACTTCTTGTATCCGGCTGGGATACTCCTGCAAATAAACGGAAATGTTTTCCTGCGATGTAACGATTTCCATCTTCATCAACTATATTCATTGCTTTATTAGAAATTGTAAATTCTACAGATTTCTCTTCTCCCGCTTTCAGAGATACTCTCTTAAATCCGCAGAGACTGTAGTTACGAACTGCAAGCGGAGAATCAAGGTCTTTGATATACACCTGAACAACTTCATCTGTATCTACTGTTCCATTGTTCTTAACAGTTGCTTTTAACATGATATCGGACTCTGCTGATACTTCACCGACAACCTCTGCTTCTGTTACGCAGGTATCACTGTATGTAAGTCCGTATCCAAATGGATAAAGTGCCTCTTTTTCCATATAACGGTAAGTTCTGTTTTTCATAGAGTAATCTGTGAATTCCGGCATTCCTTCCAGGTCTTTATAAAAAGTAACCGGAAGTTTTCCTGATGGAGATTCTTTTCCGAAAAGAAGGTCTGCCACTGCACGTCCGCCTCTTGCTCCCGGATACCATGCAAGAAGGATTCCATTGCAGTTATCCTGCGCATAATTCAGGTCAATCGCACTTCCTGCCATCAGAACTACGATGGTAGGTTTTCCTACTGCTGTTACTTTCTCGATCAGTTCTTCCTGTACTTTCGGAAGATGAAGATCAACTTTGTCCCCGGATGCATCACTGTTTCCGGTATCTCCTTCTTCTCCCTCCAGAGTCTCATTAAGACCTACGCAGAGTATGACTACATCGCTGTTTTCCGCTGTAATTACTGCCTCAGAAATTCTGTCCTGATCCCATGCCAGATTTTCAACTTTGTCTTTATATAAATCACATCCCTGAGAGTAAAGGAGCCTTACATCGTCACCTGCTTCTTCACGGATTCCTTCAAGAACAGTAATATATTCTGAAGATGTTCCATGATAATTTCCAATAAGAGCTGCACGGCTGTCTGCATTCGGGCCGATGACACCAATAGTATTTACTTTTGTTTTATCAATCGGAAGAACTCCATCATTCTTCAGAAGTACGCAGCTCTTTCTTGCCATCTTAAGAGCTTCATCAATGTGCTCTTTGCACTCTACCACACTATACGGTATCTTATCATATTCACTTCCGTCAAACAGGCCCAGCAGATATCTGGTTGTCAGCAGTCTGACTGCAGATTCTGTGATTTTTTCTTCTGTTACCAGTCCATCCTGATAAGCTCCCATCATATGAAGATATGTATTACCGCAATTCAGGTCACAGCCTGCATTTAATGCCATAGCAGCGGACTGTCTTGGCGTAGAAGTTACCATGTGATGTTCATGGAAGTCACGGATTGCCCAGCAGTCAGAAGTATAATGACCTTCGAATTTCCATTTTCCTCTCAGGACATCTTCCATAAGATATTTATGTGCACAGCAGGGTTCTCCGTTTGTCCTGTTATAAGCACCCATTACAGCCTCAACATCCGCTTCTGTTACAAGCGCTTCAAAAGCCGGAAGATATGTTTCCCACATATCCTTCATGCTTGCCTGTGCATCAAATTCATGTCTGAGCGATTCCGGACCGCTGTGCACTGCATAATGCTTTGCACATGCTGCCGCTTTCATTACAGGTCCGTCACCCTGAAGTCCTTCTACGAATTTCACGCCAAGTCTGGACGTCAGATATGGATCCTCACCATAGGTTTCATGCCCTCTGCCCCATCTCGGATCTCTGAAAATGTTTACATTGGGGGACCAGAAAGTAAGACCCTTGTAAATATCTCTGTCTTCTTTTGCAGAATATGCATTGTATTTTGCTCTTCCCTCAGTTGCAATGATATCGCCAACTTTTTTCATCTCTTCATCGTCAAATACTGCAGCCATCGCAATTGCCTGTGGGAACATGGTTGCCACACCTGCTCTGGCCACTCCATGCAGTGCTTCATTCCAGTAATTGTATGCCGGAACACCCAGTCTTTTCACAGGAGCAGCATCGTATTTTAACTGGGAAGCCTTCTCCAGAAGCGTCATCTGTGATACCAGTTTTTCTGCTTTTTTTCTTGCTTCTGCTCTTTCTTTTCTGTGATCTTTCATTTCAGATCCTCCTGTTTATATAATTTGATAATTATTCAGCAGGTATTAACAAAGCCTCAGCGCAGCCCGCTACTCCTGCATTATGTATTCTGCATTTCTTCTCTGTATTTCGTCGGAGATTTTCCTGTATGTTTCTTAAATGCCAGTGAGAAATAATTCGTATCTCTGTATCCTACCATCATAGCAATCTTTCCAGTCTTGATGCTGGTAGTTTCCAGAAGCTCTTCGCCTTCTCAATCCTCTTTCTGACAATGTATTCATTACATCCTTCACCTGTAATCCGCTTAAATAATCTGGAAAAATAATTCGGTGTGATATAGAGACTTTCCGCAATGCTGGAAACCGAAATATCCTCTGCAAGATGCTCATCTATATAGTGTCTGGCATTGGAAATGGTATAATGTACATCCTCTTCATCATTTTCAATAAGCTGCTCAATAAACATTCTCGTAATCTCACAGGCCTCTTCTTTTCCTGCTGATGACAGACTCTTGGAGAGTGCATCCAACTTTCCTTCTTCCACCTCACACGATTCTTCCATGTAGGAAAAAATCAAAGAGGAGGCAATCTCGAAACAACATCTGCGCACAGCAGAAGGAGAAAGATTATAGGATTCCGTTGCCTTAGTAAAGGTATTAAATGCCTTTAGTACATAATCTGGAGTTCCTATATTGGAAATCATGATATTTCGCAGTTCTGCATAGATTTCCCAGAAGATTTTCTTCTTGTTCTGAGCCCCCATCGTCTGTATAATGTCCTGAATATTCTTTTTTTCATGTTCCAGAAGATATCTGGCATCATTGTAGGAAATTGCCAGATTTTCAAATCCTTGCACAGCACTTCCAACCGTAATCTTTGGTTTATATTCAAATTCATCCTTCAGTACATCCGACAATTCTTCAATCTGTTCCAGAACGCTGTCGTCATCATCCTTTTCAAAACAGACAATCGCAATCGTACCGTCATCATCTACAAATGTGATTCCTCTGTTTTGGGAATCCACCATGCTCATGCAGACATTTTTAACAGTCATTGCACGGAATTTTCCGTCATTCTGCTGTTCTGTATACATTCCCTGTTCCAGAAGAATCAAGCTCATTTTCTGCTTAATATCAAACTGAAAATCTTTCTGGAGAATATACAACTGCATCTCTTTATCTGCTTTTGTATGCACCAAATTCCTCATGCACTGCTCCAGTCTCATCTGCACTACAGAGCCTTGAGAGCGCCACACTCTGGCCTGATTCTGCTCTTTGTTTTCCTGCTCTTTCAGTTCTTTTATCTGCTTTTCTATCGCATTGAAAAGATCATCTTCATCAATCGGTTTCAGGAAGAAATCCTGCACCTGAAGCCGCAGGCTCTCTCTTGCATACTCAAAATTATCAAAGCCTGTAAGCACGATCACACGCAGTTCAGGTACTGATTCTCTGGCCGCTTTAATCAGTTCCAGTCCTGTCATTTCTGTCATCTGGATATCTGTAACCATAATTTCAGGACCTTCTTCTTTAAGAATCTTCAAAGCCTCGTTTCCTGATGCAGCAGTAAATACGTCATCTACTTCCAGTTTCTTCCAGTCTATGGCATTTTTCATACCCATACGTATCATCTTTTCGTCATCAACAATCAGTACTCTATACACACGTCCACTCACCTCCTGCTGTATTCTTTTTGATTTCTGTCTGATATGGCAGATGGATCACGACAGTTACCCACCAATCATTCTTCTGATAATTAAGACCATATCCCTCTCCAAAAGAAGTTCAATCCTCTTGTTTACGTTTCGCACTCCATATCCAAAGAATCCTCGTATCTCGAGAGCTGTTCTATTCATTCATCTATCTGTTCCTTCGACTCATTCCTGTG
>ENA-OQBJ01000476-OQBJ01000476.1-human-gut-metagenome-genome-assembly--contig:-NODE-476-length-21021-cov-2.510817_pt1 | contig 21021 bp, 21 predicted proteins | sample MGYA00242743_ERZ504545 | MGnify/ENA primary metagenome ERZ504545 (study PRJEB26092, sample SAMD00036252) | human gut metagenome | host: Homo sapiens | study: EMG produced TPA metagenomics assembly of...
TTCAGGTTCCGTCGGCGGGAAATACTAAAGCGTCAAAATTATGCTAAAAACAGGCTTCCGAAATTTGCAACTCGCCATTCGGCTCAAACAGGCAAATTTCGAAAACCCAACGCATAATTTGACGCTTAACTATTTCCAACACCTTCTTCACATTCACTGGAACGGCTTCCTACTTTTTATTCCGTGGGTGTCGAATGCCTTACGAATTAAATGGCAATTGCGTAACGGTTGTGACAGCGGAAGTTTAAAGTGGTCAGCTGTTAATTAGTTGATTTTCAAGGCTTTTCCATAGAATTGTGTACCGTAGTGGCTTTCACCGGATTACACTTCTAGGCATTTCATTTATTAACATTCGCAGCCAGTCACGACTTGAAGGAAACAATAGATAAGGCTTCTTGTGAATGTGGAATGCCGTTAGAAACAGTTAGAGAGTCAGAAGCACCGTTAAAGGAACGAAGCGAACGTGTTTGAGACGAACGCCGAGTTTGAGCGTAGTTCCTTTGCTTTTAGGTGATTCTGACTCTCTTAGTGTTTCTTATGGTATGGAACCTGAACAAGAAGCCTTATCTATTGTTTCCTTCAAGACTGAGAGGCCGCTTCCCCAGTTAATAAATTAAATCCCAATTAAATCCCAAATCAATTTAAATAACGGGTCGCACAGTGCGCCAGACACGCAGCCCGATCGGACACACATCCTCATTAAACTGTACCTTTGGGTTATGTGCAGAATACTTCCCACGATCATCCATATATCCGGCAGACAGATACATGAAAGCGGATGGTACCTGTTCTGCAATATTTGCAAAATCTTCAGAAGCACTTGCGGATATGCCTGGGTAAGGGGTTAGTTTCGGAATATCCAGTTCCTTCATGAAGCCGACGATCTGTTCGGTAAATTCCGGATTGCAGATCAGAGGCGGTACTTCCGAGATCATAGTGATTTTGGCTGTTCCTCCGAAAGTTTCGGCTGTCCGGATTGCCGTTTCTTTCATTCTTCGTATCAGAAGTTCTCTGGAATCTTTATCGTTCGTTCGAATAGTTCCTTCGAGAACAGCTGTATCCGGAATAATATTGGCGGCGGTTCCAGCTGGAATTTACCAACTGTCATAAGGCAGGCTTTGGAAGGATCAACCTCGCGGGCGATGATGGACTGCAGAGCCAGATAGACATGTGCCGCAATATTGATTGGGTCAATGGAATTCTGAGGATAGCGCCGTGCGAACCTTTTCCTTTGATTTCGATATGAAAACCGTCAACGGAGTACATCATAGTTCCTGTACTGTTATACATGTAGATTCCAACCGGCATCTGCCCTGGAGATACATGATAGGCCAGTGCCGCATCTACTTTCGGATTCTCCAGGATACCATGTTCTATCATATTTTTACTGCCTTCGAATGTTTCTTCCGCAGGCTGGAACATAAATTTGACTGTGCCTTTTAACTCGGCCTCATTTTCTTTTAGCATTTTTGCAGCGGTCAGTAACATGGCAGCGTGAAAATCATGTCCGCAGGCATGTGCTTCTTTTCCGGTCGGGCAGGCAAATGAAAGTCCGCTTTCTTCCGGCATCGGGAGCGCATCCATGTCGCTCGTAATAATAAGACTTTGCCGCCGTTTCCGACAGTAGCGGTCACACCTTCACCACATCGGGAAGGTGTTAAGCCATATTTGGTCAATTTGTCCATCACATATGCACAGGCCATTGGCATATGAAGTCCCGTTTCTGCATTCGTGTGGAAGTAACGTCTGTTTTTAACTGTTTCATCATTGAGCTCAAGAGCTCTCTTATAATAATCCATTTATTAAATCCCTTCTTTTATATATATGCAATTTTGATGATAAAAGGTATTATATCAACCGGATCATATATTATCAAACTTCTGATAAATATTTTTGAAAATATTGATTTTTGCATGGATGTTTAGTAGAATAAATTCAGTAATATTAGGAGGAATCAATATGTCAGAAATTACGGTGATAGCATTGGACGCCATGGGCGGGGATAATGCACCGGGTGAAATGGTAAAAGGAGCAGTAGATGCTCTTGGACGTGAACAGGATATAAAGGTATATCTGCTTGGCAAAGAAGATATAGTGAATGCTGAATTGCAGAAGTATACTTATGATAAGAACAGACTGGAAGTTGTGAATACAACAGAAGTAATAGAGACTGCCGAACCTCCGGTGAATGCAATCAGAAGAAAGAAAGATTCTTCTATTGTAGTCGGAATGAAGATGGTAAAGGAAGGAAAGGCTGATGCATTTGTATCTGCCGGAAGTTCCGGAGCAATTCTGGTAGGTGGACAGGTAATCGTTGGAAGGATCAAAGGTGTAGAGCGGCCACCACTTGCGTCACTGATCCCGACAGAGAAGGGTGTAGCACTTCTGATCGACTGTGGAGCGAATGTAGATGCCAGAGCCTCACATCTGGTTCAGTTTGCCAAGATGGGTTCTATCTATATGGAACATGTAGTTGGTATTAAGAATCCGAAAGTTGGGATTGTAAATATCGGAGCAGAAGAAGAAAAAGGTAATGCACTGGTAAAGGAGACGTTTCCTCTTTTAAAAGAAGAAAAAGAACTGAATTTTATCGGAAGTGTAGAAGCAAGAGAGATTCCGCATGGACAGGCTGATGTCATTGTGACAGAAGCATTTTCGGGCAATGTAATCCTTAAGCTATATGAAGGTGTCGGAGCGGTACTGATCAGTAAGGTAAAAGAAGGATTGATGTCCACACTCAGAAGCAAGATCGGAGCATTGCTTATCAAACCGGCGTTAAAAACAACTTTAAAGTCATTTGATGCAAGTGAGTATGGCGGTGCGCCATTGCTTGGATTAAACGGTCTGGTCGTAAAGACACATGGAGCTCGAAAGCAAAAGAAGTCAGCAATACACTGATCCAATGTGTGACATTTAAAAAGCAGAAAATTAATGAAAAGATCAAAGAAAGTATTCAATCGGAGCAAAAATCCGCTGAATAATATATTACTAACTATGATGAGAAAAGGAGATTTGATATGGAACTTGAAAAATTAAAAGAAATCATCGCTGATGTATTAAATGTAGAAGTGAATGATATTACAGAGGACACAACATTTGTAGATGATCTGGGAGCAGACTCCCTTGATATCTTCCAGATTATTATGGGAATAGAAGAAACATTTGACATTGAGATTGATAATGATGACGCTGAGCAGATCTCTACAGTTGGAGATGCTGTTGAGCAGATCAAGAATGCAACAAATAATAACTAGGCAGATATAAAAAGAACGAAAGAGCCCTGCCAGGGGCTTTTTTCGTTCTTTAGGATGGAGTTTACAATGAGCAAAGACCTTAAAGAATTAGAAGGAAAGATTGGTTACAATTTTGATGACTTTACCCTGTTTACAAAGGCGATGATTCACAGCTCTTATGCCAATGAAAAGCATCTGCCAAAGTATGAGTGTAATGAACGTCTGGAATTTCTGGGAGATGCGGTCCTTGAACTGGTGTCCAGCGAATTCCTGTTTCACAATAATCCGAAGCTTCCGGAAGGGGAACTTACGAAGACGAGGGCAAGTATGGTATGTGAACCGGCGCTGGCATTCTGCGCAAGAGATCTGGATCTTGGCGAATACCTTTTGCTTGGTAAAGGAGAAGATGCTACCGGAGGACGAAAGAGAGAATCTGTAACATCGGATGCAATGGAGGCTCTGATCGGAGCAATTTATCTTGATGGTGGTTTTGCTAATGCAAAAGAGTTTATACATCGATTTATTTTGAAAGATTTGGAGAACAAGAAACTCTTTTTTGATAGCAAGACTATCCTGCAGGAAATCGTGCAGGCGAATTTTAAAGAAGGAATCTCGTATCATCTGATTGGTGAAGAGGGACCGGATCATAATAAGATTTTCCGTGTTGCGGTACATATCGGAGAAGAAGAATACGGAGTCGGAGAAGGCCGGACGAAGAAAGCAGCAGAGCAGGAGGCTGCATATATCAGCATTTTGAAACTGCATGAAAAGAATATAAAGTAGGTGTGGAATGTATTTAAAAAGCATAGAAGTGCAGGGATTTAAATCATTTGCCAATAAAATTAAATTCGAATTCCATAATGGAATCACCGGCATTGTCGGTCCGAACGGAAGTGGAAAAAGTAACGTAGCAGATGCGGTCAGATGGGTGCTTGGGGAACAGCGTGTGAAGCAGTTAAGAGGCGGCAACATGCAGGATGTTATTTTTTCCGGTACTGAGAACAGAAAGCCGCTTAGTTATGCATCGGTGGCGATCACTCTGGACAATTCAGACCATAAGCTTCCGGTTGATTACGAAGAAGTTACGGTAGCAAGAAAGCTATACCGTTCCGGAGAAAGCGAATATCTGATCAATGGAAGAGCATGCAGATTAAAAGATGTAAATGAACTTTTTCTATGATACAGGTATCGGAAAAGAAGGGTATTCGATTATCGGACAGGGACAGATTGATAAGATCTTAAGTGGTAAGCCGGATGAGAGGCGAGAGCTTTTTGATGAAGCAGCAGGAATTGTCAAATTCAAACGAAGAAAAAGTATGTCGGTCAAAAAGTTAGAAGATGAACGCCAGAATCTGGTCCGTGTCAATGATATTCTGTCTGAGCTGGAAAAGCAGGTTGGGCCGTTAGAACGTCAGTCTGAAAAGGCGAGGGAGTATCTGAAACGGAAGGAAGAATTAAAAACATACGATATCAACATGTTCCTGCTGGAAATGGAACGTATCCGAGATCAGATTCGGGGGCTGGAAGAGAAGCTTCGTATTACAAAAGGGGAGCTTGAAGAAGCAACCAGACAATATGCGGATACGAAGACGGAATATGAGGCGATTGAAGAACAGGTTGAAGTGATCGACGCTTCTGTCGAAAAGGCTAACCGTCAATTAAATGAGACGACGATTCTGAAGCAGCAGTTAGAGAACCAGATCGCACTGTTAAAGGAACAGATTCACAGTGCACGGATGAACGATGAACATTTCGAACAGCGGGCCAGCGTGATTGATTCCGAGATGGATGTCCGTGAAGGACAGATGAAAGAACTTCAGACGGAGAAGGATTCCATTGTAAAACAGATGGAAGAAAAACAGTCGGAAGAAGATCAGATTAAGAATGAACTGACGGAATTACAGGCGAAGATAGCACAGATTACAGGATCCGTTGATGAAAAGAAGAATCATATCATGGAGATACTGAATAACAGAGCATCTACGAAAGCTCAGATCCAGAAATTTGATACGATGATGGAACAGATCCAGGTTAGAAAGTCGCAGATCAACCGAGAGATCCTTGCTAATGACAGTGAGATTGCAGAAGAAAATGAAAATCTGAACAAGTATCAGATGGAATTAAAAGTTATCTCAGACAAGATCATAGCCCTGAACAATGAAAATAAAGAATATGAAAGTAACATTAAGACGTTACAGGCGCAGATATCCAAAGAGTCTCAGAAATTACAGATTGGTCAGTCTGCTTTCCACCGGGAGCAGTCAAGATGGAATCCCTTAAGAATATTACAGAACGTTATGACGGATACGGTAACAGTATTCGTAAAGTTATGGATAATAAGGACCGTGAGAAGGGACTTCTGGGTGTAGTAGCAGATATCGTAAAGGTTGAAAAAGACTATGAGATTGCTATTGAGACCGCACTTGGCGGTAATATCCAGAATATCGTAACCGAGGATGAAGATACGGCAAAACGTATGATCAATTTCCTGAAGAAGAATAAGTTCGGCCGTGCAACATTCCTGCCTTTAACATCAATCCGTGCGAATTCCGGGATCAATCGTCCGGAAGCACTTAAAGAACCGGGAGTTGTCGGAACAGCCAACAAACTGGTTCAGGTAGAGAATAAATATAAAACTCTCGCAGATTATCTGCTGGGAAGAACACTGGTAGTAGATCATATTGATCATGCAACAATGATCGCAAGAAAATACCACCAGTCAATCCGTATCGTTACACTGGAAGGGGAACTGATCAATCCGGGTGGTTCCATGACCGGTGGAGCATTTAAGAATTCCAGTAATCTTCTAAGCAGACGAAGAGAAATCGAAGAGTTTGAAAAGACCGTTCAGAAATTAAAACAGGAGATGACGGAGACGGAACAGCAGATCTGTGGTCTGAAAGATGAACGCGCAGGGTATTATGAAAAGACTGACGCAATCAGTGCAGAGCTTCAGAAAGCGTATGTCGTACAGAATACCGCAAAGATGAATGCAGATCAGTCATCTGCAAAGATCCAGAGCTTCAAACAACAATTCGATAATCTGCGAAATGAAGCTGCAAAACTGGATACACAGATCAACGAGATAATGGACAATCAGGAGTCTATTAATATAGAACTGGATACGTCAGAAAGTCTGGAAAATGATCTGAATATCAACATTGAGAAAGAACAAAAAGAGCTGGAAGAGATCCACGCAAAGGAAAGCTTTAAGACCAGAAAATCAGAACAGATCCATCTGGAATATGCAGGATTAGAGCAGAAGTATACATTTATTACGGAAAATATTATCCGTATCCGTGAAGAGATGGATAAATTCCGGGCAGAATTGGAAGAACTGACAAAGAATAAGGGTGGAAATTCTCAGGAAATTGCCGAAAAAGAGAAGAAGATCCAGGAATTGAAAACAACAATTGATAATTCCGGGGATCTGTTTGATGAAATCAAACTTCAGATTGAACGTTCAAAAAGAGAACGTGAGGAATTGAATAAACGGCACAAATCATTCTTCGAAAAACGTGAAGAGATCTCAAAACATATGACAGATCTTGATAAAGAGGTTTATCGTCTGGAAAGTCAGAGGGAAGGGTACGAAGAAGCTTCTGAAAAGCAGATTAATTATATGTGGGAGGAATATGAACTCACACTGAATCACGCAAAAGAACTTAGGAATCCGAACCTGACCGATCTTGCAGATATGAAGAGACGGATCCAGGAGTTAAAAGGTGAGATCCGTGCACTGGGTAATGTCAATGTTAATGCGATAGAAGAATATAAAAGTGTATCCGAGCGTTATGAATTCCTGAAAGGCCAGCATGATGATCTGGTAGAAGCAGCCGAAACACTGGAACAGATTATCGAGGAACTTGATAATGCCATGCGTAAGCAGTTCAAAGAGCAGTTCGCCAGAATTGCAGCCGAGTTCGATCAGGTATTCAAGGAAATGTTCGGAGGCGGAAAAGGAACGCTGGAACTTATGGAAGATGAGGATATTCTGGAGGCGGGTATCCGGATCATTGCCCAGCCGCCTGGAAAGAAGCTGCAGAATATGATGCAGTTGTCCGGTGGAGAAAAAGCATTGACAGCGATAGCACTTCTTTTTGCGATCCAGAATCTGAAGCCGTCACCGTTCTGTCTGCTGGATGAGATCGAAGCGGCACTGGATGATAATAATGTAGACCGTTTTGCACAATATTTGCACAAGTTAACAAAGTATACGCAGTTCATAGTAATCACACATCGACGTGGAACAATGACGGCGCAGACAGACTGTATGGTATCACTATGCAGGAAAAAGGCGTATCTACACTGGTATCTGTCAGCCTGCTTGAAAATGAACTGGATAAATAGGAGGAAGATATGGGATTTTTTGAAAAACTGGTTGCCGGTCTTGGTAAGACCAGAGACAATATTGTATCAGGAATGGACAGCATCTTTCACGGATTCTCCCGTATCGATGATGACTTTTACGAGGAGCTGGAAGAGGTTCTGATCATGGGAGATCTTGGTGTACAGGCAACATATGATATTCTGGATGATCTGAAGGCAAAAGTAAAAGAAAAACACATCAAAGAACCAATGGAATGCCGGGAACTTCTGATCGAAAGTATCAAAGAACAGATGAACATCGGAGAAACAGCATATGAATTTGAAAACCGCACATCCGTAGTGATGGTAATCGGTGTCAATGGTGTAGGAAAGACTACAACGATCGGAAAGCTTGCAGGAAAGCTTCGTGCAGAGAATAAGAAAGTTGTAATTGCAGCGGCCGATACATTCCGTGCGGCGGCCGGAGAACAGTTAAAAGAATGGGCGAACCGTTCGCAGGCAGAGCTGATCGGTGGACAGGAGGGATCTGATCCGGCATCGGTTGTGTTTGATGCTGTTGCGGCAGCAAAGGCGCGGCATGCAGATGTGCTGATGATCGATACAGCCGGACGTCTGCACAATAAAAAGAATCTGATGGAAGAACTCAGAAAGATGAATAAGATCATTGACCGGGAATTCCCTGAGGCATACAGAGAGACACTGGTTGTTCTGGATGCAACAACAGGACAGAATGCCCTGCAGCAGGCGAAGGAATTCAACGATGTGGCAGAGATTACAGGGATCGTTTTGACAAAGATGGATGGAACCGCAAAAGGAGGAATCGCAGTTGCCATCCATGCAGAGCTGGGCGTTCCGGTAAAATATATCGGTGTGGGAGAGACTATTGACGATTTGCAGAAATTTAATGCAGATGATTTCGTGAATGCGTTATTCGAAAGACCGAAAGATGATGAGGCTTCAGAAGAGGTCTCAGAAAACGAATAAGAGGAAGAGAGGAAGTACGAGATGTTAACATTAGAAAAATTCAAACAGGCGAGTGCAATCGTAAAAGAAGTAACCCTGCCAACTAAGCTGGTATACAGTGAATACTTAAGCAAACAGACAGGTGCTGATGTCTATCTGAAACCAGAGAATATGCAGTATACAGGTGCTTATAAAGTACGTGGTGCATATTACAAGATCAGTACAATGAGCGAAGAAGACAGAAAGAAAGGTCTTGTAACTGCGTCTGCAGGTAACCATGCACAGGGCGTGGCATATGCAGCAAAGAAATTCGGCTGCAAGGCAACGGTAGTTATGCCGACAGTTACACCATTGATCAAAGTAAATCGTACAAAGAGCTATGGAGCAGAAGTCGTATTACACGGAGATGTCTATGATGATGCCTGTGCATATGCAATGAAACTTGCAGAAGAAGAAGGATACACATTCGTACATCCTTTCGATGATCTGGATGTTGCAACGGGACAGGGAAGTATTGCAATGGAAATCTTTGAAGAACTTCCGGACGTAGATTATATTCTCGCACCAATCGGTGGCGGCGGTCTGATAACAGGAGTTTCGACACTTACCAAGATGCTGAATCCGAATGTCAAAGTAATCGGTGTAGAACCGGCTGCCGCTGCAAGCATGACAGAGGCATTGAAAGAAAGACATCCGGTAACACTTGCAAGTGCCAATACGATCGCTGATGGTACAGCTGTAAAACGTGTCGGAGAAAAGATCTTCCCATATGCAGAAAAGAATATAGATGAAGTTATTACAGTTGCAGATGATGATCTGATCGGTGCATTCCTCGATGTAGTAGAGAATCACAAGATGATCGTAGAAAATTCAGGCCTTCTGACAGTAGCGGCTCTCAGACAGCTTGATCTGAAAGGAAAGAAAGTCGTATCCATCTTAAGTGGTGGTAATATGGATGTGATTACAATGTCCTCGATCGTACAGCACGGACTGATCCAGAGAGACAGAATCTTCTCTGTATCTGTACTTCTTCCGGACAAGCCGGGTGACTGGTACGCGTTGCAGCTACAATCGCCAAAGCAAATGGTAATGTAATCAAACTGGAGCATAACCAGTTCGTAAGTACCAACCGAAACGCAGCAGTAGAACTTCGAATCACTCTGGAAGCATTCGGAACCGAACACAAACACCAGATTATGAAAGCCTTAGAAGACGAGGGCTTAAGTCCAAGAGAAAGTTAACGCAAAACTTTAATTAATAATATATAAAAAATGATTATGGAATCCCCATAATCATTTTTTGAATAAATATCCATAATAGAACTTGACAACACATGTATTATTGTATACAATTATACATGTTGAATTTAGTACTTTACTACGAAAAAATATTTTAGAAAGCAGGCGATGGAAAATGGAAAACAGGAAAGTATACCTGGATGATCATACAAATTTATTGCAACTGGAAGAGCACATGTACCCGTTGGTGGATGTGAAGACACCGAATGTATTTCGTAATCTGTTCCATTATGACGAGATTCCGAAAATCGCATTCAATGACCGAATTGTTCCGCATTGTATGCCGGATGAGATCTGGATCACAGATACAACATTCAGAGATGGCCAACAATCACGTGCCCCGTACAGTACTGAGCAGATCGTAACATTATATGATTATTTTCATCGTCTGGGTGGTCCGAAGGGAAAAATCAGACAGTGTGAATTCTTCCTCTATAGTAAAAAGGACAGAGACGCAGTCTACAAATGCATGGAAAAGGATTATAAATTCCCGGAGATAACAAGCTGGATCCGTGCGAGCAAGAAAGATTTCGAACTGGTGAAAGAGATCGGAATGAAAGAGACTGGTATTCTGGTAAGCTGTTCGGACTATCATATATTCTATAAACTAAAGATGACAAGACGTGAGGCAATGGAACATTATCTGTCTATCGTAAGAGAATGTCTTGAGACAGGAATCAGCCCGAGATGTCATCTGGAAGATATCACACGTTCCGACATCTATGGATTCGTCATTCCATTCTGTCTGGAACTTATGAAACTGATGGATGAGTATAAGATTCCGGTCAAGATCCGTGTCTGTGATACCATGGGATACGGGGTCAACTATCCGGGAGCTGTAATACCAAGATCTATTCCGGGAATCATCTATGGACTCAGAGTACATGCCGGTGTTCCAAGCGAACTGATCGAATTTCACGGACATAATGATTTCTATAAGGCAGTCAGCAATTCATCGACAGCATGGCTTTATGGTGCGTGCGGTGTGAACTGTTCACTTTTTGGAATCGGAGAGCGTACCGGTAATACACCACTGGAAGCGATGGTGTTCGAATATGCACAGCTTCGTGGCACACTGGATGGGATGGATACAACAGTTATCACAGAGCTTGCAGATTATTATGAGAAAGAGATCGGATATCATATTCCTTCAAGAACACCTTTTGTTGGTAAGAACTTTAATGTAACAAGGGCTGGAATCCATGCAGATGGTTTATTGAAGAATGAAGAGATCTACAACGTATTTGATACCGGAAAATTCCTGAACCGTCCTCCGCTTGTTGCAATATCTAACACATCCGGACTTGCAGGTATTGCACACTGGATCAATACATATTTTAAGCTGCCGGAGGACAAGAAAGTAGATAAGAACTCAGAACTTGTAAGTTCTGTAAAAGAATGGGTAGATAAGCAGTATGAAGAAGGACGAGTAACCGTTCTTACAGACGATGAGTTGATCAGAGTTATCGACGAAAACTGTAAGAGAATTGGTGTGGAATTGATATAGCAGAGGTGTTTTTAATGGAAGAATATCAGGACAGATCCTTACGAGGAAGAGTGTTCCGGCATCTGCGGGAAGATATTCTGAATGGGGTATATAAAAATCATGAAGAATTAAGGGAAGTAACAATCGGTGAAGAACTGGGGGTAAGCAGAACACCGGTAAGAGAAGCCTTAAGACAATTGGAGTTAGAAGGACTGGTTACGATCATTCCGAATAAAGGTGCGTATGTGACAGCCATTACCAGAAAAGATGTGAAAGATATCTATAAGATACGTTCGCAACTGGAAGGGCTGTGTGCCAACTGGGCAACGAAATATATTACGGATGCGCAGATTGAAGAACTGGAAGAAGTGATTCTTCTGTCAGAATTTCATTTGCATAAGAAGGGATTCGGACAGATTGAACAGATGTCAGAAATGGATGGTAAGTTTCATAAGATATTGTATGAGGCATCCAACAGCAGGATCCTGGAACATGTATTAACAGATTTTCACAAGTATGTACAGCTTGCCAGGACGATGTCTATTGAAGCACCGGAGCGTGCCGAGAAATCAATAGAAGAACACAGAGAAATCCTGGAAGCGATCAAGGCAAAAGATGCGGCAAAAGCAGAACAGCTTGCAAACGAACATATATTACACGTGATGGAAAATCTGCATCTGGAAGAATAATAAAAGATGCCGCGAACAGATAGAAAGGAGACAATATCATGGCAAAAATTAAAATGACAACACCGATCGTAGAGATGGACGGAGACGAGATGACAAGAATTCTCTGGAAGATGATCAAAGAAGATCTTCTGGAGCCATATATTGAACTGAACACAGAATATTATGATCTGGGTCTGGAACATAGAAATGAGACAGATGATCAGGTAACAATCGATGCTGCTAATGCAACCAAGAAATATAAAGTTGCAGTAAAATGTGCAACAATCACACCGAATGCGGCACGTATGAAAGAGTATGATCTGAAAGAAATGTGGAAGAGTCCGAACGGAACGATCCGTGCAATACTTGACGGAACTGTATTTCGTGCACCGATTGTTGTAAAAGGCATTGAGCCATGTGTAAAAAACTGGAAAAAACCAATCACTATTGCAAGACATGCATATGGAGATGTATATAAAAATACAGAGATGAAGATTCCTGGACCTGGAAAAGTAGAACTGGTATACACGGCAGAAGACGGCACAGAGACCAGAGAACTGGTACACAACTATGCAGGACCGGGTGTTGCACAGGGAATGCATAACTTATGCGGATCTATTGAAAGCTTTGCGAGAAGCTGCTTTAATTATGCATTGGATACAAAGCAGGATCTGTGGTTCGCAACAAAAGATACGATCTCTAAGAAGTATGACCATATTCAAAAGATATTTTCCAGGAAATCTTTGACAAAGATTATGCCGAGAAGTTCAAAGAAGCCGGAATTACATATTTCTATACTTTGATCGATGATGCGGTTGCAAGAGTTATGAAATCAGAAGGCGGATATATCTGGGCATGTAAGAACTATGACGGAGATGTAATGAGTGATATGGTTTCTTCCGCATTTGGTTCTCTTGCAATGATGACATCTGTTCTGGTATCACCGGATGGAAATTATGAATATGAGGCAGCTCATGGAACTGTACAACGTCATTATTACAAGCATCTGAAAGGGGAAGAGACTTCTACAAACTCTGTAGCTACAATTTTTGCATGGACAGGTGCTCTTAGAAAACGTGGTGAGATGGATGGAAATGCCGAATTGGCAGCATTCGCAGATAAGCTTGAAAAAGCAACCATTGATACCATTGAAGAAGGTAAGATGACGAAAGATCTGGCATTGATCACGACACTGGAAAATCCAACCGTATTGAACAGCGAAGGATTTATTAAGGCAATTGCTGAAAAATTAAAATAGATAATATATATCTACAGGACCTGCCACCGGCAGCTCCTTACGAATGCATGGCAATATAAAAGCCCGCCCCAGAAGCTTTCTAGAGCGGGCTAAAAAGTTGCAAATCAGGCGTTTAAGTGTCTTCTGCTAATTCCTCCCATTTCATGTATAATTCTTCTAATTCTTCCGCTATTGCGGCTTTCTCTTTTGCAAGTTCCTGGCATTTTACAGAGTTGGTGAAGATCTCTTCCTGAACCATCAGGGCATCGATCTCACCGTCACGGTCTTCCAGTTCGCCGATACGTTCTTCAGTCTTTTTTAGCTCATTCTGACGTTTGCGAAGTCTTGCCTGGGCTTCCTTTTGCTCCTGCCAGCTGAGTTTTGACTCGGATACATTCTTGTCTGTACTGTTATCTGAAACGGATGAAGATGTAGAAGCTACTCCGGCATATGCAGTAGTGAGTTCTTCTTTTTTCTCCAGATAATAGTCATAATTTCCGATATAATTTACAAATGTATGATTGACAAGATCCAGAATCCGTGATGCAGTCTGATTGATGAAATAACGGTCATGAGAGACATAAAGTACAGTGCCGGTATAATCATTCAAAGCATTCTCAAGGATTTCTTTGGATGCGATGTCCAAGTGGTTGGTCGGCTCGTCGAGGATCAGGAAATTTGCTTCAGAGAGCATCAGTTTTGCGAGAGATACACGTCCGCGTTCCCCACCGCTCAAAGAACTGATCTGTTTGAAGACATCATCACCGGTAAAAAGAAATGCTGCAAGCACATTCCGGATTTCCGTATTCGTAAGAGTCGGATAATCATCGGAAATCTCGTCAAAAATTGTTTTTTCCATATGAAGGACATGATGTTCCTGATCGTAGTAGCAATCTTAACATTGGAGCCAAGTGTATAAGTACCGGAATCAGCAGATACCACTCGGTTTAAGATCTTAAGAAGCGTAGTCTTTCCTGTTCCGTTATCACCGATTACTGCGACATGTTCACCACGTTTGATCTCGAGATTAACGTCTGTAAAAAGTTCCTGTCCGGGGAAAGATTTGCTTAAATGTTCAATAGTCAGAACATCATTGCCACTTACACAGGATGGTTCCAGTTTCAGATGTATATCTGTATTAACTTCTATCGGTTTTTCGATGGTCTGCATTTTTTCCAACATCTTTTCGCGGCTTTCGGCACGTTTGATGGATTTTTCGCGGTTGAAAGAACGAAGCTTTTCGATAACCGCTTCCTGATGCTTGATTTCCTGCTGCTGGTTAAGATATTCCTTCAGGCGTATGTCGCGAAGCTGCTGCTTCTTTGCTGCATAGTCGCTGTAATTTCCCATATAAGTACGAAGTTCTCCAAGCTCGATTTCAAGAACTTTAGTGACAACTTTGTTCAAAAAATAACGGTCATGAGACACGATCAGCACAGCTCCCTGATAGTTTAGAAGATAGGTTTCAAGCCATGCAATTGAATTCAGATCCAGATGGTTGGTTGGCTCATCAAGAAGCAAGATGTCCGGTTTTGTTAACAGAAGCTTGCCGAGAGATACACGGGTTTTCTGTCCTCCGGAGAGAGTGTCGACGGGTTTGGTGAAATCATTTTCCGTAAATTCCAAGTCCCTTTAACACACCGGTGATCTCACTTTCGCAAGAATAGCCGTTCTCACGTTCGAAAGCGGCCGTAAGGCGGTTGTAAGTTTCCAGACGGTCGTTCAGGCGTCGCCGGAGAGATGCTTAAGTTCCATCTCGATCTCGCGGATACGGCGCTCCATAGCGATTATATCGGCCTTTGCGGTGCGGACTTCTTCATAGATCGTATTACCGCTTTGCATCTCTTGATGCTGGGCAAGATAGCCAAGTGTCTTACCTTTTGTCAGGATGACGTTGCCGTCATCCGGGGCTAATTCGCCTACAATCATTTTGAGCAGAGTGGACTTACCGGCACCGTTCGGTCCGACAAGAGCTGCTTTTTCGTGATCTTCTATATGGAAGGATCCATCTCTGACGATGAGGTGTTCACCGAAAGATTTCTGGATCCCGTGACATGCTAATATCATATATTTCCTCCTGAGTTATGGATAATTGATACGTTGGTATTCTCAAAATGCATTTACACATGCTACTTTATTATAACGGAAATTGCATAAAATTCAACAATAGTTTGACAATAATCTTTCAATTTTATATAATTATTTTAGACTATGATTGGAAGGGTGAAAACATTGGAAGAAAGAGAGATTTCTCGTGCGGTCATAAGAAGATTGCCGAGGTATTACAGATATTTGGGCGAACTGTTGGAAAATGGTGTAGAGCGGATTTCTTCGAACGATCTGAGTAAGCGGATGAAAGTAACAGCATCCCAGATCCGTCAGGATCTTAATAATTTCGGAGGATTCGGACAACAGGGATACGGTTATAATGTTAAGTATTTATACACAGAGATTGGAAAGATATTAGGATTGGAAGAAGACCACAATATTATTATCATTGGTGCAGGTAATCTTGGGCAGGCACTGGCTAATTATGCAGCCTTCGAGAACCGTGGATTCATTCTGAAAGGAATCTTTGATGTGAATCCAAGACTTCAGGGAGTATCCATCCGTGGAGTTCCGATCCGTATGATGGATGATCTTAAAACGTTCGTTCAGAATAATGAGATTGATATTGCAGTTCTGACGATTCCGAAAGAGAAAGCAATTGAAGTTGCGAATATGCTGGTTGAGAACGGAGTACGTGCGATCTGGAACTTTGCACATACAGATTTGAACCTTCCGGATAATGTTGTTGTTGAGAATGTGCATCTGTCAGAAAGTCTGATGCAGTTGTCATACAATATCAGTCGTTACAAAGAGGACCATAAATAAACTATAATACAAGAAAGCGTGTAGGAGTAGTCTGGAATACGGACATATTTTTACACGTTCTTTTGTTGCAGAGATATATCTGATGGGAGATGAATGAATATATGAAACTTCTGGTTAATGCTGCGCAGATGAAGGCTGCCGATCAGTACACGATTCAGGAACTGGGCATTGCATCACTGGAATTAATGGAGCGTGCAGCAAATGCCTGTGTACAGACGATGCAAAGTGAGAATCTGGATCTTTCTTCTGTCTGTGTGGTATGTGGATCAGGGAATAATGGTGGAGATGGATTTGCCATCGCCAGGATCTTGAAGAATATGGGGTGTTCTGTGGATACTTATCTGGTCGGCAATCCAGAGCATTGTACACCGGAGACACGGGAACAGATAAGACGTCTTAAAGAATGTGGTGGTAAGATCACGGAAGATATCCCGCAGGATAACAGCTACAGCATAGTGATAGACGCCGTGTTCGGAGTCGGACTGAGCCGTAAGATTGAAGGTACATATCGTCAGGTGATTGAACGTATGAATCAGATGCAGGGTACAAAATTTGCAGTAGATATCCCATCAGGACTTTCAGCCTCTACGGGATGTGTGCTTGGTTGTGCATTCCACGCAGATGATACAGTGACATTCGAGGTGAAAAAGATCGGCCTTGAGCTGGCGCAAGGCAGAGCATATGCAGGAAGAGTGACAGTAGCAGAGATTGGCATTTCGCATGAGCCGTTATTACAGGATGCAGATGTGATCCATTCTTTTGGAAGAGAAGAATATCGTAGAATGCTTCCGGAAAGACCGGAAGATTCTAATAAGGGAAGTTATGGAAGGCTTCTTGTGATCGCTGGAAGTAAGGGTATGGCAGGTGCAGCATATTTGAATGCCCATGCGGCTTATATGACAGGAGCCGGGCTTGTCAGAATCTATACACCAAAGGACAACCGCGAGATATTGCAGACACTTCTGCCGGAAGCAATCATAACGGCTTATGATGAATTTAATAAAGAAGAAGTACTAAAGCTTCTTAAGTGGGCAGACGGTGTGTGTATTGGTTCCGGCATTGGAAGAAGTACAACATCGGAGAAGTTATTGCGGACGGTTATAGAGTACGTGGATGTTCCATGCCTGATCGATGCAGACGGGTTAAATCTTCTGTCAGATAACAAAGATCTTCTTGATCGGCTGGCAGACCGGAAGTTCATATTTACGCCGCATATGAAAGAGATGTCTAGACTTACAGGCATCCCTGTGGAAGATCTTAGAGAAGACCGGATACAGATCCTGAAGAAATTCGCTGACGGATATCAGGTAACCTGTGTATTAAAAGATTCCAGAACACTGATCGCAGATAAGGCAAATGAAATCTGCCTGAATCTTACCGGGAACAGTGCGATGGCAAAAGCCGGTTCGGGAGATGTGCTGGCCGGTGTGATCGCAGGCTTTATGGTGCAGGAAAAAGATACGAAAAAAGCAGCCAGATTAGGTACATATGTACATGGTTTGGCCGGTGACCTTGCAAAATTTGAAAAAGGCGTATATAGTGTAATGGCAAGAGATCTGATAGAATATATCAGTAAAGCATTAATGAAACTGGAGGATGAATAGCAGTGAAACATTATACAAGAGTTTTAGCCAGAGTCGATTTAGATGCGGTTGAATATAATATAGAGATGATGAAGAAAAATATTCAGAAAGATACACAGATGATGGCAGTCATCAAGATGGATGGTTATGGACATGGTGCCGTTCAGATTGCAAAGCTTCTGGAACCCAAGGATTATATCTGGGGTTATGCAGTAGCTACGCTGGATGAAGCTATTTTATTAAAAGATGCATGTTTGAAGAAACCGGTATTGGTTCTTGGATGCATTTTCCCGGATCAGTGGGATACGATGATCCGCAATGAAGTACGTATGACTGTCTATAGTTATGAGATGGCAAAAGAAGTGTCAGAGCTTGCAGAAGCCATGGGCTGTAAAGTCTATGTACATATTAAGCTTGACACTGGAATGGCAAGACTGGATTCCAGATTACAGAGGAGAATGCCGAAGAAATCGCAAAGATCAGTAAACTGCCGAACCTGGTAATGGAAGGAATGTTTACACATTTTTCCAAGTCTGATGAAGCAGATAAGACATTTACCAATGAGCAGCTTGATAAATATCTCTGGATGAAAGAAGAACTGAAAAAAAGAGGTGTTACGTTCCAGTATTATCATTGCTCCAACAGCGCAGGTATCATTGATCTGAAAGAAGCGAATATGGATATTGTACGTGCGGGTATCACTACATATGGCATGTATCCGTCAGATGAAGTAGAGAAAGAACGGGTTCCGTTAAAACCGGCAATGGAACTTATCAGTCATGTTGCCCATGTAAAATGGCTGACAGAAGGAAAGCCTGTAAGCTATGGCGGAACGTATGTTACAACCCGTCCGACAAAAGTGGCTACGATTCCGGTCGGTTATGGAGACGGATATCCAAGAAGTCTGTCTAATAAAGGATATGTGCTGATCCACGGGCAGAAAGCACCGATCATCGGACGTGTATGTATGGATCAGTTCATGGTTGATGTGACAGCTATCGAGGACGTGGAATTCGGAGATAAAGTTGTAATATTCGGACGTGACGGAAAGGAGTTCCTGTCAGTTGATACGCTGGGAGAACTTTCCGGAAGATTTAATTATGAATTCGTGTGTGTATTGAACAAACGTATTCCAAGAGAATATATCCGCCACGGAGAAGTCGTAGAACAGGTAGACAGTTTTTAATTGCCGTGCATTCGTACAGCAGCTGCCGGTGGCAGGTTCTGTAGATATCGTAAAACTTTGCAGAATACATCTGAGAAAAAAGGAAATACTTAGTATATCTTAAGAATCGGAGTGTGAAGCAAAGTGCAGGTGAAACGAGGAGATATCTATTATGCAGATTTAAGTCCGGTGGTGGGATCGGAACAGGGAGGAATCCGTCCGGTTCTGATCATTCAGAATGATGTGGGAAACAGACACAGCCCAACTGTTATTTGTGCCGCTATCACATCCCGGATGAATAAGGCCAAACTGCCAACGCATGTAGAAATCGATGCAAGAAGATATCATATTGTAAAGAATTCAGTGGTTTTACTGGAACAGATCCGCACGATCGACAAACAAAGACTTAGAGATCTGGTATGTCATCTGGATGAAGAGATAATGAACAAAGTAGATGAGGCGATCCGAATCAGTTTCGAGCTTCATACATAGAAGAAGGAGTTAAGGATAATTAATTATGGAAGAGGGAAGTTTGTTCCAACGAATGAAACAGATATTTCATGAAGATGAAATGGATGAAGAGATGCAGAAAGAAGCTGCAGCGCTGATCCGCAATATTTTCCGCTATATGGATAAAGATGCGAAAGACATTATGACCCACCGTAAGAACATTGTTGCAATTGACGGAGACTGGTCTCTGGAAGAAGCATTAAAATTCATGCTGGATGAAAGATTTTCAAGGTTCCCGGTATATCAGGAGGATATTGACGAGATCATAGGTATTATCCATTTAAGAGATGCAACATCCGGTTATCTGGATGAATCAAAGAGAGGCTGTCCGGTGAAAGAATTGAAAGAATATCTCCGTCCGGTTACATATATTCCTGAAACCAAAAGCATCGATACTTTATTTAAAGAGATGCAGTCCACAAAGAATCATATGGTGATTGTTCTGGATGAATACGGCCAGACGTCCGGACTTGTTGCTATGGAGGATATTCTGGAAGAAATCGTCGGAAATATCCTGGATGAATATGATGAAGAAGATGAGATGATCCAGAAGCAGAATGACGGAAGCATGATCGCAAATGGCCTGACAGAGCTTGAGGATCTGGAGGATCTCATTCCTGTTACATTCGACAAAGAAGATTATGAGACGTTAAATGGTTTTCTGATTGATGAACTGGAACACATTCCGGGTGAAGATGAAAAGTGCGTAGTAGACTATGAAGGATATCGTTTTACCGTTTTACAGGTAGATAATAATATAATTCAGACAGTTAAGATTGAAAAACTGCCCGAAGCGTGATAGAATAGATAAAGTGTGTAATAATACAATTTTTATAAAAGATAAAACAAAATAGATAAAGAGAGGTAAAAGACATGTCAGGACATTCAAAATTTGCCAATATTAAGCATAAGAAAGAGAAAAATGATGCTGCCAAAGGAAAGATCTTTACAAAGATCGGTAAAGAGATCGCAGTAGCAGTAAAAGAAGGCGGAAGTTCAGATCCTTCTAATAACAGCAGATTGAGAGATGTAATCGCAAAAGCAAAATCCAACAACATGCCAAACGATACAATTGAAAGAAATATCAAACGTGCATCCGGAGATATGAGTGCAGCAAACTATGAGCACATTACATATGAAGGATACGGACCGAACGGTACAGCTATCATCGTAGAAACTCTTACAGATAACAAGAACCGTACAGCATCTAATGTAAAGAATGCATTCACAAAGGGAAGCGGTAACGTAGGAACACCTGGATGTGTATCATTCATGTTCGACAAGAAAGGTCAGATCGTGATTGACAAAGAAGAATATGAAGGCGATGCAGATGAACTGATGATGCAGGTACTGGATGCAGGAGCAGAGGACTTTGTAGAAGAAGAAGACAGCTTTGAAGTACTGACAGATCCTGATGATTTCAGTGCGGTACGTCTTGCAATGGAAGAAGCAGGAATCCCGATGGTATCTGCAGAAGTAACAATGATCCCTCAGACATATGTAGAACTGACAGATCCAAAAGACATTGCCAATATCCAGAAGACGCTGGATATGCTGGATGATGACGATGATGTTCAGGATGTATATCACAACTGGATGAATAAAATGTATGCAACACCTCCATACTAATAAAAAGTATGGAGGTGTTTTTATGAGCGAAGAGAAAAAAGAAAAA
>ENA-OQBJ01000477-OQBJ01000477.1-human-gut-metagenome-genome-assembly--contig:-NODE-477-length-21020-cov-2.781601_pt1 | contig 21020 bp, 28 predicted proteins | sample MGYA00242743_ERZ504545 | MGnify/ENA primary metagenome ERZ504545 (study PRJEB26092, sample SAMD00036252) | human gut metagenome | host: Homo sapiens | study: EMG produced TPA metagenomics assembly of...
TCATCTTTTCCTTCTTTTTGATAATACACTTGTTCCAGCATTTCCAAATTCTCCATGGCATTGGCCGTTCCTCTTAGGTATTCAAACAGCACACCTTTCAGGTGGTTTTCCCAAAGGTGTTTGTAGGCTACCTCCTTGTTGGCATGTTCGTTGTCCAGATAAAGTGCCAGTTTGCTGAAGTAGGAACCTCCAATGTGATATGCGGGGCTTAATCCTTCTATGCCCGTGTGGTTTTCTTCATCCCAGATGGCGGCATTCAGGCGCGTCATGACCTGAACGATTTCCTCTTTCATGTCTGCCAGTTCCTCGTCCAGCATCCCTGTATGCTCATTGGCTTTTATCTCAACCCAGGCAAAACGCCGGCGCATGGCGAAGTCCATACTTTCCACACTGCGGTCGATGTCGTTCATGGTTCCGATGATATAGACGTTTTCCGGAACGTAGAAACCTTCGTAGAACGGGTCGGATTCATCGGTAATCAGATTCTGATACTGGGTTTTGACCAACCCTTTTTCCCCGCGATAGTGTCGATGCTGAAGAACAGTTCGCCGAAAATTTTGGAGATTTCACCCCTGTTGATTTCGTCGATGATGAAAATAAAATGATTAGTCTTTTCTTCTTTACTATTCTCTAATACGAAATGCTTCTCTTTAGGAGGTAGAATATCTTTATGTTGAAAGTAACTATTATATTGTGTCCTTTGTGTATAAAGGACAGTTTTCTTTAATAAAAAAACCGACAGAAGGTTCATATGTTTGATGTTCTTTATCATATTCACCCGTTTTAGATATCTAATAACACCGTTAGGATTTACATAATTCTCATTACCTTTGGGGATTCTTAGATATATTTTATTTTGGTTAATCACTAACGTGAATGTTGTTTCACTTCGTATGGATTTGAGAGTGGCTCCATTTTGTGTCATAAGCCAACTCATTGCTTTTTCTATCTTATCATCTTCATTACTAAAATTTTTAGAGATATTTATTGAGAATTCAGTGGATAAACCTTTGAACTTTCCTATTGCTCTTTTGCAAAACTCCTTGAACACTCCATCTTTCCTTTCAAATCCGATATTTCTGTTTTTGTCGGGAGGAGTAGGACGTAAACCTTCTACAAAGTCTGTGTAATCATACGACGGATGGAATTGAACAAACTCATATTCAGCTCTCATCTTGTCCGCAATTGCTTTAGCTAAATACGTTTTCCCCGTACCGGTGCTCCCGTCAGAATGAGATTTTTATTTGCTTCCAGTAGTTGGATATAGTAGCTTAGATTTTTCTCTTCCATATTTTCATAGTTGTTTGATAAAATATAGTGAGTAATGATGACTCATAAAATAGTGGAAACAAAGTTAGAAAAAAGCCGTAATAATTCGAGAGATATTAATGGTTATTATAGATGTCATTTGTTGTTATGCAAGGTTATTCCATAGATTTTTGTTAAGTTTGTGGATACAGTAAATTTCACTTCAGGTGAAAAGCTTGGACTATCCAATAAAGCATATTGTTTTTTGAGGAAATATGGAAAAGAAACATATTTTTGCGATAGTCTTAATAATTTGTGCGGTTTTTACAGAATACCCCTATGAAACAAAAAAGAAACCATTCTTCGCCTGCTCATCGCTCTGGTAGTGGTAATAGGCGTGGTGTATGCTTCGTTGCCCTACTACGCCCGTCAGGCACTCATTCACTGGATGCCCGTCATTGACGACCTGGAAACCTTTCACCGGCATACGGTACACCACAATCCTGACGACGTGTGCCACTGGCCCCTTTCAGCTGATTATAACCGCTACCAACTGACAAAAAAAGATGCACACTATCTGGACAGTTTGCGCACCGTGTCCTTCCTCGTCATCCGTCGTGACAGCATCGTCTTCGAAAATTACCGTGACGGGTGGAACGATACACTGACCTCAAATATCTATTCTGCTACAAAGACCATCGTGGGACTATTGGCGGGAGTTGCCCTCGACGAAGGAAAGATTCATAGTCTGGACGACCCCGTCTCGCGCTACATACCTGCCTATACAAAAGGAATGCAGGCTGACGTCACCCTGCGCCATTTGCTGACCATGAGTGGCGGCATGGCGTGGGATGAGGCGTATGCTTCGCTTTTTTCTGTCACAACGCACGGTTATTATGGTAACGATCTTTACGACTTGGTGATGGGCCTGGAGGTAGTTGACCGTCCTGGCGTGCAATATTCCTACCGTAGTGGTGAGACGCAATTGTTAGCTTTCGTCATCGAGGCAGCCACCGGGCAAACACTAAGTGACTATGCCGAAGAGAAACTTTGGCGTCCGATGCAGGCCGAACAGGATGCCTATTGGTTGCTGGACAAGAAAGACGGTGATGAAAAAGCCTTCTGTTGCTTCCATACCACGGCCCGCGATGTAGCCCGTTTTGGAAGTCTCTTGTTACATCGTGGCAATTGGTACGGCCGCCAGCTGGTATCCGAAACTTATATGGATGAACTGATGCGTCCCGCTTCGTACCTGAAAGATCAGTGGGGAAAGGACTCACTTAGCTATTATGGTTTCCAGACGTGGGTGATGGATTATCATGGTATGCGTTGCCCTTACATGCGCGGTATGCTGGGGCAATACATCATGCTATTCCCGACTTGGATGCTGTCGTCGTGCGGCTGGGCCGTAAGCGTTGCGATGTATATAACCGTGAGATTACGACCGATATTACGCGGTATATGGATATAGCTATGAAGATACTGGACGGAAAATGATGTGTACTGTCTGGTTACTGGTAACTAATGCATTGTGTAACTGATTTTCTTCCTCAAGGCTTGCTTATGGATACTTTGGAAAAGAATGGCCTACGTCTTCTATATTACATTGAAGTGTTTTTTATTGTGTCATTCGTTTGGAAAGAATTACTTTTGCTTTTTCGCGGAAGGTAATTTCACTTTCCAGTACAGTTTCCCCACCAATATCCTCCCCGGCATTTTCCCATACTCCATTGTGGTTATAAAAATACCATAGACCGTATACACCCATGGAGTCCAGGTATTTGTCGTTTACCACTCCTGCTATTTTATTCTTGTAGATGAATATCTTGTTTACACTGGAGTTTAGGAATGATTCTTTGCCTTTAGAGATTTCTTTGACTATCATTACATACGCCGATAAAGGTGTGGATTTTCCTTCTAGTGTAATTTCAGATAATTTTTTCTCTACCTTTGTCGTTTGATATTCTCCTTCGGGTATCGCATGTTTGCTAATTACTTTTTAGCTTCAAGATCCTTGATTTCAAGCTGTTTCCCCTTCAGAAATACATAATATACGTGGTGCTTGTCATTTTGTGTAACAAATTCTTTGGCTTTTCCGTTCACGAAAAGAATTCCGGCTTTCTCGTCAAACGCATAACCGGGGTGAATTTCCTTATTGCTTATAAGCTTGTGGAATAAATCTCGACGCTCTTTCTGGGAATAATGAGGGCAATTGCTATAGGGTAGAAGGCCGAGTCCTTCTACCGCACTTATATTTGTGGGGCGTGAGTCGCTTATTCCCTTCTCGAACCAGCAGATAGAACCAGCGCTTCCGCCTGATAAGATAATCCCTTTGTCAAGTGCTTTTTTTAGAATTTTGTCAATACCTTGTGCTTTCCAAATCCCTATCATGTTCAATGTGTTTCCTCCACCCACTACAATTGCATCCGAATGCAGAAGTATGTCTTCAAATGATTGGTTGTCGGGTGATGCACTGACCCATACGTTCATCACCAAAGTATCTATTTTGAGTGCGTTGCAGATACTACCCCAAAATCGGATATTATCGGGGTTGTCTCCGCTGGCAGTTGGAAGATAGCATAGGCGCGGATGTTCCTTTCCGGTTAAATCAACAATGTATCTGGTAAACTTGAGGTTAATGTCTCCTCCCCACACAAAAATCTTTTTATCTTGTGCCTTAGTAACAGAAAGGTTCATGATGAATAATCCTAGAATAAGAAGCAATCGAAACATAGTGGTTAGTTTTTATGGCTGGAAAAAGCATAATTCACCAATTTAAAATATGAAAAAAGAACTGGATTTCCAATTAGTTCAGTTCTCTCTGACGACAGAAGCATCCGCCAAATTTCTCGTCCACGTGTTCTACCGGCTGGCGGAAGATACCGTAAACCGATGAGCCGGATCCGCTCATGCTGGCATACACCGCACCCAGGTCATACAATTCGTCCTTGATGGCTGCAATCTCCGGATATTTCAGGAACACACTGTCTTCAAAATCATTCTTCATGTTGTCCTTCCACGTCTCTACCGGCTGGCAGATGATGTCTTTCAATGAAACTTCCGGATGGCGGGGAGTGATGTGTGCGAAAGCATCGCGTGTGGATACGAAGATGTCCGGTTTCACCAGCACCAGGTAATAGCCCGAAAGCGAAAGACGGACAGGTTCGAATAGGTTACCGATGCCCGTGGCAAATACCGGCTGGTTGCGGATGAAGAAAGCACAATCGGCTCCTAAACGGGCGGCGTAGTCTTCCATCTCCTCCAGACTCAGTGCCAGACGGAATTTCTCGTTCAGCAACTTAATCATGAACGCGCAATCAGACGAACCACCTCCCAGTCCGGCACCTGTGGGGATGTGCTTGAACAAGTGGATGTCAACGGGCGGTATGTCATGATCCTTTTTCAGTAATTCGTAGGCTCTGACCACTAAGTTGTCTTCCGGCTTACCCTCGATAGCCGTACCTTTCACGTGAAGCGTATAAGGAGCATCGTTATTTTCTCTTCGTGTTACTTCCAGTGCATCTTGCAAATGGATGGGGTAGAAAATAGTTTCCAGGTTATGGTAACCGTCGGGACGTTTTTCAATAATATTCAGGCCAAGGTTTATTTTGGCATTTGGAAATGTAATCATAAGGTCGTTTGTTTTTTCGTTTCTCAAATATAGCAGAAAGTTTCGAGAAAATCGGGATTCACGGAAAAAATCGTATCTTTGCCCCACTTAAACAAAAACAAAATGGCAGAACCGAGAAGAAATACACGTGTGGCAAAGACGGCCAAGACTAAGCCGATGGATGAGTACGGCCACCTCCAGCCTCAGGCTCCCGAACTGGAAGAAGCTGTGCTGGGTGCGCTGATGATTGAGAAGGATGCGTATTCGCTGGTGAGCGAGATTCTTCGTCCGGAGTCGTTCTACGAACACCGGCACCAGCTGATTTATGCGGCCATTACTGACTTGGCTATTCAACAGAAACCGATTGATATTTTGACCGTGGCCGAGCAGTTGCGCTCGCGCGGTAACTTGGAAGAGGCGGGCGGACCGTTCTATATCACTCAGCTGAGTGGTAAGGTGGCCTCGTCGGCTCACATTGAGTACCATGCCCGCATCATTGCCCAGAAGTTTCTGGCACGTGAGCTGATTTCTTTTACGAGCAATATACAGACCAAGGCGTTCGATGAGACGCAGGACGTGGACGACCTGATGCAGGAAGCTGAAGGAAAGCTCTTCGAAATCTCTCAGCAGAACATGAAGAAGGACTACACGCAGATTAATCCGGTTATTCAGGAGGCCTATGAAATGCTTCAGAAGGCGGCGGCACGTACCGACGGTTTGAGCGGACTTTCGAGCGGATTCCATCAGCTGGACAAGATGACCTCCGGCTGGCAGAACTCCGACCTGATTATCATTGCGGCTCGTCCGGCCATGGGTAAGACGGCCTTCGTGCTTTCCATGGCCAAGAATATGGCGGTGAACAGCAAAGTGCCCGTAGCCTTGTTTTCGCTTGAAATGAGCAACGTGCAGCTGGTAAACCGTCTGATCGTGAACGTCTGCGAAATTCCGGGCGAGAAAATCAAGAGCGGTCAGCTGGCACCTTACGAGTGGGGACAGCTCGACTACAAGATAAAAGAACTCTACGACGCACCGCTGTACGTGGACGACACGCCTTCTTTGTCCGTGTTCGAATTGCGAACTAAGGCACGTCGTCTGGTACGTGAGCATGGGGTGAAAATCATCATCATCGACTACCTCCAGCTGATGAATGCCAGCGGTATGTCGTTCGGAAGCCGTCAGGAAGAGGTCAGCACCATTTCGCGTTCGTTGAAGGGATTGGCCAAGGAGCTGAACATCCCGATTATCGCGCTGAGCCAGTTGAACCGTGGAGTAGAGAACCGTGAAGGTATCGACGGAAAGCGTCCGCAATTGAGTGACCTCCGTGAATCGGGAGCCATTGAGCAGGATGCCGACATGGTGTGCTTTATCCACCGTCCGGAATACTACAAGATTTACACCGACGAGAAAGGAAACGACCTGCACGGCATGGCCGAAATCATTATCGCCAAGCATCGTAACGGTGCCGTGGGTGATGTGCTGCTCCGTTTCCGTGGCGAATATGCCCGTTTTCAGAACCCTGATGACGACATGATTGTACCGATGCCGGGTGAAGAGAAGAAGGCTCCGGTGCTCCGTTCGAAGATGAATAACGGCGGCGGACAGGACTTTGTACCACCTCCACCCGCAGAGATGCCTCCTATGCCCGACAATCCGTTTGGTGCACCTGTGCCCGATGTACCGTTCTGATGGTTTTTGGCTAAAAATATTTTTTGTCTTACCTCTTATATCCCAAATATGTATTAACTTTGCACATCATTGTTTGGGAAATTATAAAATACTATTACGATATGAATATTTCTTATAACTGGCTGAAAGAATACGTCGACTTCGACCTTACTCCGGACGAAGTGGCGGCCGCACTGACTTCCATCGGTCTGGAGACTGGGGGAGTGGAAGAAGTTCAAACTATCAAGGGAGGATTGGAAGGTCTGGTAGTAGGCGAAGTGCTGACCTGTGAGCCGCATCCCAATTCTGACCACATGCATATTACGACCGTCAACTTAGGACAGGGAGAACCTGTGCAGGTTGTCTGTGGTGCCGCTAACGTCGCTGCCGGACAGAAGGTTATCGTAGCTACGCTGGGTACAAAACTGTACGATGGTGACGAATGTTTCACCATCAAGAAGTCGAAGCTCCGTGGCGTGGAATCAAACGGTATGATTTGTGCCGAAGATGAAATTGGCGTGGGTACAAGCACGAAGGTGTCATCGTATTGCTACTGACGTAGTTCCGGGTACACTGGCCAAGGATTACTATAACGTGAAGAGCGAATACGTGCTCGAAGTGGACATTACTCCGAACCGTGCCGATGCCTGCTCACACTACGGTGTGGCACGCGACCTCTACGCATGGCTTATTCAGAATGGTCATAAAGCTACGTTGAAGCGTCCTTCGGTAGATGCTTTCAAGGTAGACAATCACGACATGAACATCGACATCGTGGTGGAAAATACCGAAGCTTGCCCGCGTTATGCTGGAGTAGCCATCAAGGGAGTAACGGTAAAAGAAAGTCCTGAATGGTTGCAGAACAAGCTCCGCCTTATCGGTGTGCGTCCTATCAATAACATTGTTGATATTACCAACTACATTGTGCATGCTTACGGCCAGCCGATGCACTGCTTCGATGCCGACAAGATTAAGGGCGGCAAGATTGTGGTGAAGACTTGTGCTGAAGGAACTCCGTTCGTTACACTGGATGAAGTGGAACGTAAATTGTCTGACAAAGACTGATGATTTGCAACGCGGAAGAACCGATGTGTATCGCCGGTGTGTTTGGAGGTCTGGATTCAGGTACTACTGAGGCTACTACTGACGTGTTCCTGGAAAGTGCCTACTTCCATCCTACATGGGTGCGTAAGACTGCCCGCCGTCACGGATTGAGCACCGACTCTTCTTTCCGTTTCGAACGTGGCATCGACCCGAACATCACTATCTATGCCTTGAAGGAAGCTGCTCTGCTGGTGAAAGAACTGGCCGGAGGTGAAATTGCTTCTGATATCAAGGATAACTATCCGAACCCGATTGCCGATTTCGCGGTAGAACTTTCATATGATTATGTAAACTCACTGATTGGAAAGAAAATTCCGGCAGAGACGGTGAAGAGCATCGTAACCAGTCTGGAGATGAAAATTGTGGAAGAAACGGCTGAAGGTCTTTCTTTGCAGGTTCCTCCTTACCGTGTAGACGTGCAGCGTCCGTGCGATGTGGTAGAAGATATTCTTCGTATCTACGGATATAACAACGTGGAAATCCCCACAACCCTGAAATCAAGCCTGAGCGTGAAGGGAGAAGTGGACAAATCGGTGAAACTCCAGAACCTGGTAGGCGAACAGCTGGTGGGTTGCGGATTCAATGAAATCCTGAATAACTCTTTGACTGCGGCCGCTTATTACGACGGACTGGAAACTTACAAACCGGAAAATCTGGTACGCCTGATGAACCCGTTGAGCAACGACCTGAACGTGATGCGTGCTACTTTGCTCTTTGGTGGTCTGGAAAGCATCCAGCACAATGCCAACCGCAAGAATGCTGACTTGAAGTTCTTCGAATTCGGTAACTGCTATCACTTCCATGCAGAGAAGAAGAATCCGGAAAAAGTGTTGTCAGGCTATTCAGAAGAGTTGCACATGGCTTGTGGGTTACCGGAAAGCGTGTAAGCAACTCGTGCTCATGCCGACGAAAACGCTTCAGTTTATGAACTGAAGGCTTACGTGCTGAACATTTTTCGTCGCCTGGGTGTGAATTTTGGCTCACTGGTGTTCGGTAACCTTTCAGATGACATCTACTCGGTAGCTATCTCTGTACACACCCGTGGCGGTAAATTGCTGGCTACCTTTGGTGTGGTTTGCAAGAAGATTCAGAAAGCGTTCGATATCGATAATGAAGTGTACTATGCCGACCTGAACTGGAAAGAACTGATGAAGGCCATCAAGGGCAATACGGTAAGCTACAGGGAAATCTCCAAGTTCCCGGCTGTAAAACGTGACTTGGCATTGCTGATTGACAAGAAGGTGCAATTTGCTGAAATCGAAAAGATTGCTTGCGAAACCGATAAGAAATTGCTCAAGTCTGTAGAATTGTTCGACGTGTACGAAGGAAAGAACCTGGAAGCTGGCAAGAAGAGCTATGCTGTAAGCTTTATGCTTCAGGATGAAAACGCTACACTGAACGACAAGCAGATTGACAAGTTCATGCAGAAGTTGATTGGTAACTTGCAGAACAAGCTGGGAGCAGTGCTTCGATAACTGTAAAAAATGATGCGTTACAATATTAAACCAGATTATCACATAAAAGCCAAAAGGGGATACCTGGCGGCTTTTTACATCGAATTGTTTCTGGCTCTGCAGGCTGGAATGGTGCTCTGGCATTTTTCTTCGAATGAAACGTGGAGAAATGTGCTGGCTATCACGGGCGGGGCAATATGCTTGTGCCTCGCTGGTGTGTCGTACTGGAAATATTGTAAGCTGGTACAGAATAGTGAAAAAGAAACTCATTAAAAATAAATTTAAAATATCATCCAATGGGAAGAGCATTTGAATATAGAAAAGCTGCAAAGCTGAAAAGATGGGGTCACATGGCAAAGACCTTTACACGTCTGGGTAAACAAATTGCAATTGCGGTAAAAGCTGGCGGTCCGGAACCGGAAAACAACCCGACTTTGCGTTCGGTAATCGCTACTTGTAAGCGTGAAAACATGCCGAAGGATAACATTGAACGTGCCATCAAGAACGCAATGGGTAAGGACCAAAGCGAATACAAGAGCATGACTTACGAAGGATACGGTCCTCACGGAATCGCCGTATTCGTAGATACACTGACTGATAATACCACTCGTACCGTAGCTGATGTTCGTTCGGTATTCAACAAGTTTGGCGGAAACTTGGGAACAACTGGTTCATTGGCTTTCTTGTTCGACCACAAGTGTGTGTTTACTTTCAAGAAGAAAGACGGACTGGATATGGAGGAACTGATTCTGGACTTGATTGACTACAACGTAGAAGACGAATTCGATGAAGATCCGGAAGAAGGAACTATCACTATCTACGGTGATCCGAAGAGCTATGCGGCTATTCAGAAGCATCTGGAAGAATGTGGTTTTGAAGATGTCGGTGGTGATTTCACTTACATTCCGAACGACCTGAAAGATGTGACTCCGGAACAGCGTGAAACTATCGATAAGATGGTAGAACGTCTGGAAGAGTTTGACGACGTACAGACCGTATATACTAACATGAAACCGGAAGAAGACGCTGAATAAGCTTTTCTTGAAAGATAATGACGGAACGGAGTATCCGGCCGGAATGATCCGGCAAGTGGTGCTCCGTTCTCTTTTTATGTTAACTCGACTAGCATATTGATGACAATGAAATATACTTATCGTACGATGGGAACATGCAGTTCTCAGATTGATTTTGAGGTAGAGGATGGCATACTGAAGGGCGTGCATTTTACCGGTGGTTGCAATGGAAACTTGAAAGGGATTTCAGCCCTGGTGGAAGGTATGAAAATAGATGAAGTGATTGCTCGTCTGGAAGGTATCCGTTGTGGCGGGAAGCGACTTCTTGTCCCGACCAGCTCTGTAAGGCTTTGCGGGAAATCTAAGTGACTAAATGAGGGATATTGAAGCAAAGAGCACTTCTGAGAGATGAATGTTATGTCTCGGGAGTGCTCTTTTTATGTGAATGTTTGATATTAAAGCTGCTCAGAAAGAGTGGAAAGCAGGAATACCAATAGCGCAGCCGCAATGGCTAGTGAAATGAAGGTAAAGACAGCCAGGAAAACGATTGTCTTGACAAATGTACGTATCCATCCCCGGCGGTATACCGTGTGCAGGGAAATGTAGGTGTACACAAACATGCCTGCTACGAAGATAAGGAGAGTATACATTGGCATGTTTCCCTTAAGTGATTCCATAAAAGTGTCACTTGTCAGCACGGGTACCAGTGGAATAGGAATCAGTATCAGAAACACGGTATTCAGGTGAATCGCGTGTACGAAATGCCACATGTAAGGAAGTTTAGATTTCCGGAACATTCCCTGCAAAAGCCAGGACAAACAGTCAGAAGGAACATCATGTAGAGCGGAGTCCATTTGGATAAATCTCCAAAAAACTGGTTGAGAAAGGATTCCTGACGAAGTTGCTGTGCTTCATCGTTATGGTCTTCTCTCCATTCGTATACGGGAGTAAGAGCGGTACCGGTGGAGTCTACCAGGAAATGGCGCGCGGCTTGCAGGGATTCAGAGGTAATCTCTTCTTCCTCAATCAGATTATTCAAGTATTCACCTTGTACTTTTTTCAGATTCAGAATAGTATTCAGGTCTTTTTGCCGGAGAGTTGTTTCATGCAGGCAGGAGTCGGCCACGATTTGGGGCATTCGCATGTAGGAAAGAGAGAACCGGTCGTCCAGGCGTTGCACTTTGAACAGCTCCTCGGCCTTTTCTACTCCTCTTTCTTGAAAGGCCTTCACTAACTCAGGGCCTTGGTATACATACACACATGTATCGGGCAGGGTAGCAGATGATTTGAGCTGTGCTACAATTCTGTCGTTGATGTTTAGTGAGCTTACAGCTTGCAATGCCTGATTGGCTTTGTCGGAGGCTATCATGAAGAAAAGGGTAAAGAAAACGACGGAGATGCACATATAGAGCCGGAAAGGATGTACGTAGGAATTGATTTTTCCGGCATTGAATTCGCTGGTCAGGAATCCGGGGCGGGTGAACATCAGCCACAAAGTTTGCCAGATTTTGCTGTCAAACTGGTAGACATTTTCAATGTATTGTCTGAGGTATTTCCAGAAAGGTTGGTAGATGTCGAGGGCATATTGTCCGCAACAATGGCAATACATTCCCTCTAGCTTGGTACCGCAATTCTTGCAATAGGTGTACCCGGGTACAGTCTTTTTACGTATCTCCGAAGACGTTTCAACTCGATGAGGCGCATCACCCGGCGTTTTCGTTCTTTCAGTCTTTGTCGCATCCGGGCGAGAAGAGTTTTGTGGGTTTCTTCTTTGTGTGTGGTATTTCCCATGTCAGTATAAATGTAATATAAATGATATTTTGACACAAAAGTACGTTCGTAAAATGAATTTAGCAAGTTTTTATATAAGGAATTGAATATGCAGGTATTGGGATTTAGAGACATAAAAAAGTGATATTGTTTCTTTTGTTGTAGAAACAATATCACTTGATGAATGAACAAACATGGGATGTTTATCCACAAAAGTTTATCCAATCTTGCTTATCTTCTTTAATTTCTCTTCGTCAATGAGCTTTATTTTTCGTCCGTCGATGATAATCAGTTTTTCGGCGGCAAAATTTGATAAAGTTCGGATGGCATTGGAAGTGGTCATGTTAGAAAGATTGGCCAAATCCTCTCTGGAGAGATAGATGCTTAGTGTGCACTGGTCTTCCTCCATGCCGTAAGTATCTTTCAGGAAGAGCAATGATTCGGCTAGACGTCCCCGAATGTGTTTTTGGGTCAGGTTGACAGTTCTTTCATCCGAAATTCCCAAGTCTTTCGACAATTGTTTGATGAAAAACATAGCAAGCTCCGTATTTTCCATAATCAACTGCACGATGATAGGCATAGGAATCAGACACATGGTACATGGTTCAAAGGCAGCTGCTGCGGTCACAAAGTTCTCTTCCGCAAAATAGGCACGATAGGCAAAATATTCTTTGTCCTTTACAACTCGGATAATTTGGATGCGTCCTCCTACGCCATCCTTGTAGATTTTTACCTTTCCGTTCAGCAAACACATTAAATTCTCTGGTGTTTCACCTTCGCAATAAATCGTTTCGTTCTTTTTGTATTTCTGAATCGTAAAGTTTTGTGCCAGCAGTTCGCGTTGTTGCTGTGTTAATGGTTGCCATAAATCTGGTATACTTTCGGCAATCTCAGCTTCTGTTAATTCCTTTTTTACCATAAAATGTTCCAAAACCATGTTATTTAGCACAAAGGTACAAAGAAAAAATTGAAAATATTCTTTTTTTTTCTTCATAAAAATGGCTTCAGATAAGTGGTTTGTTATATATTTGCCATGAATATGCGAAAATTGAAAGGCTTATATGTAGCTTTGTGGGGCTTGCTGATGGTGTGTCTGCTCAGCGGCTTTCCGCGACAAGGAATGGCTCGCGACAATGCTCCAGCTCTTCCGAAAAAGCCTGTCGTTGCCGATTCTATTATGGAGCATATGTTTCATTCTGCTTCCATTTATTCGCATGAAGTGAAGGGATACAAGGGCGATTTGTATCTGAAAGGTCATTTGAAAGTACACAAGCAAAACCGGATTATCAAGTATGTACCTTCCATGTTTCGCCTGGAGAAGGGAATTAATGATTATTTTCATGAGTCTATCAGTGAACTGCAATATACGGCTCCTGCCATTTATGACCGAAAGGTCAGGGCAATATCTACGACTTCCCCAGCACAGAGCAGATATTCGACATTATGGACTACATGAAGTTCAATATTTATGCTCCTTCGCTGATGGGCAACAGGATACTTTCACCGTTGAACAGAAAGGCCCAAGTGCATTATCATTATTTGCTTGAAAGGGTAGAACACCGGCTGGGGGGAGAGTTGTATTGCATTCGTGTCGTACCTCGTTATCGGAGCACGCAGTTGGTGGAAGGTTTTCTGTGGCTTTCATCAGCCGACTGGACTATCCGAAGAATGAATCTCAAGGGACGTTATGACCTGGTAAGGTTCCAACTGAGCATGCAAATGGGAGAGGAGGACGATACGAAATATCTTCCGGTACTGTTGAATCTTGACTTGAACTTCAAGTTCCTGAAGAATCATCTGGAGATGAAGTACACGGGGTGGATGAAGTATTCATCGGTCGTTTATCGTAAGCCGGGGGAGGAATGGATTGTCAAGAAAACGAACGACCATAATCTGTCGAATTCTTATATCTTGTCGTGTGATACTAGCCGGCTTGTGGTGGAGCGTGACTCGTTCAACCGCATCCGTCCGATTCCTTTGTCTGCTTATGAGGATTCGCTTTACCGTTCGGCAGATGAGCGGCGATTGAAACGGGAGGCCGATACGATAAAGGCAGAGCCTACGAAACTGAAGAAGAACATGGTATTCTTGGGCCAGTTGGGGGATGCCTTGATCAGCAGTTATGACATTGACATCTCTAAAGTGGGAAGCATTAACTGCTCTCCGATTATCAATCCCTTATTAGTGAGTTATAGCCACCGGAACGGAATATCCTATCGACAGGTGTTTAAGTACAACAAGCTTTTCCATGACGGGCGCCTGTTGCGTATTGTTCCTCAGATTGGTTATAATTTTACAAAGAAAGAATTTTATGCCAAGCAGATGTGGAATATATTTACAACCCTCGAAAGCTGGGGTCCATTGAGATACATGGAGGAAATGGTAACCGTATTTACAGTAGTGTTGTGCTTGATCAGCTGGAGCAGATTCCGGACAGTGCCTTTACGTTCGATGGACTGGAACTGGATTACTTTAAGGATGTATATGTGGATGTATCGCATAATATAGAGCTGTGTAACGGCTTAAAGCTGGGCACAGGTTTGGCCATGCATTGGCGATATACAAAAAGTTCACCGGAGGTAGAAGCGCGTGTACGTTCCAATTATAATAGTTTTGCTCCTCGTATTCGTTTGGAATGGACACCGGGTATGTATTACTATATGAACGGTAACCGAAAGATAAATGTCGGTTCCTTCTTTCCTACCTTTATGCTGGATTATGAACGGGGTATCAAAGTCTTAAAGAACTCCGGTACCTACGAACGAATTGAAGGCTCTGTAGAGCAGGTCATTCGTTTGAAAAATGTGCGTTCACTGGCTTATCATGTGGGGGCTGGAATGTTTACTAACCAGTCGGATATGTACTTTGTGGATTATGCGCATTTTGCCAACTTGAATCTTCCTCAGGGATGGAATGACGATATTGGAGGTACGTTTCAGATGCTGGACGGTCGCTGGTATAATGCTTCCAGTCACTACATACGAGGAAATCTGACTTTTGAGGCACCTTTCATACTCTTATATCCGGTCACTCGTCTGTTGTCGTTCGTACAGAAGGAACGTATTTATACGGGTATCCTTTTTATGCCTCATCTGAATCCTTACCTGGAATTCGGTTACGGGTTTGCTACCCACTTGTTTGATGTGGGTGTCTTTATCGGAAATGAAAAAGGTAAATTTACCTCCGTGGGATGCAAATTTACCTTTGAGTTGTTCAATAATAAATGATGTTTCGCTTGTTGTTTATACCAACTCGTCCGAGGTGTATCCTTGCGGAAGCGGACGACAGTTGTATCCTGAAGCCATAATTTCGCCATAAGCACCGGCAGAACGCAGGGCAATCAGGTCGCCACGATGTACTTTGTTCAGGTCGATAGCCTTTCCAAAGACATCGGATGATTCACAAATCGGACCTACCACATCGTATGTTTCTACAGGTTCTTCCGAGGTCAGGTTTTCAATCTTATGATAAGCCTGATATAAAGCCGGTCGAATCAGGTCGGTCATACCTCCGTCTACAATGACAAATTGCTTGTTGGTACCTTGTTTCACGTAAGTCACCTTGGTGATGAGACTTCCGCATTGTCCCACTACAGCACGTCCCAATCAAAATGAAGCGTTTGTTGCGGGCGCAGGTGCAGGTGTTTGTGGTAAGTCGCGAAATATTCTGCAAAGTCAGGAATCGGCTGGCGGTTAGGGTGTGCATAATCAATGCCTAAGCCACCTCCTACGTTGATATGTTCCACGATAATCTGGCGAGCAAAAAGCTTTTCCTGTAACTCATTCACGCGGTTGCAGAGTGCCACAAAGTCACCCATATCCAGAATCTGTGAGCCGATGTGGAAGTGCAAGCCCACGAACTTCACGTTTTTCATTTCAAGTGCCAAGTCAATCACGCGTCCATATCCTGTATGCTGATACCGAATTTGTTTTCTGCCAGTCCGGTAGTGATGTTGGCATGCGTATGAGCGCCTACATCCGGATTGATACGGAAAGCCACACGGGCAATCTTGTTCTTTGCGGCGGCCAACTCATTGATAACTTCCAGTTCCGGGATAGACTCTACGTTGAAGCAGAAAATATCATAGTCCAGTCCCAAATTGATTTCCTTGTCTGTTTTTCCTACTCCGGCATATACAATCTTGCTAGCCGGGAAACCGGCTTTGATGGACGCTTTGGATTTCTCCTCCACTCACGCAATCGGCACCTAGTCCGCTTTCACGGATAATTCCCCAGCACTTTCGGATTGGCATTTGCCTTTACTGCATAATGCACACAGAATTTATTGTATTTTCCTGCTTCTTCCTTGATTTTGTTCAAAGTTTCACGGAGCAGATTCGTATCATAATAATAAAATGGAGTTTCCAGTTTCCGGAATTGTTCTATTGGAAAATTAGCTTTCATAAAACGAGTTTAGTTGTGATTGTTATTATATTAGAAGAATAAAAAAGGCGGTGATGCGGTTTTTACTGACCGTATCCTCCGCCTTTAGCTTTTATAAAAGGTTGCTTTTATTTCTGGTTACCATTGAAAAGCACGTTGCTCAAAGATTGCAGAGCCTGTTTCTTGTCTGATTCACGAATCAGGAAAGAAATGTTGTAGTTACTTCCGCCGAATGAAATCATACGTACTGGAATCTCACGCATTGCATCTAGTGCTTTTGCTTCGAAACCTACGTTTTCCCATTCCAGGTCACCAACTACACAAACGATACACATGTCATGGTCTACCGTTACCGTACCGTATTTCTTCAGGTCGTTTACGATTTCGTTCAGGTGTTTCGTGTTGTCAATCGACATTGATACACCCACTTCTGAAGTACATACCATATCAATAGGAGTTTGGTAGCTTTCAAAGATTTCGAACACCTTGCGGAGGAAACCGTGAGCCAGCAGCATACGGCTTGACTTGATCTTGATAGCCGTGATGTTGTCTTTGGCAGCTACTGCTTTGATTTTACCTTTTTCCGTATCGTTAGAAATCAGTGTACCCGGAGCGTTGGTTCCATGGTGTTCAGCAAACGTACCGGAATGTTGGCATATTTAGCGGCTGGATACAAGTAGGATGCAGAATCTTCGCACCGAAGTAAGCCAGTTCAGCTGCTTCTTCAAAGTGAAGCTGACGTACCGGAGAAGTCTTGTCTACCACACGCGGGTCGTTGTCGTGCATACCGTCGATATCTGTCCAGATCTGGATTTCAGAGGCATTGATGGCGGCCCCAATCAGAGAAGCAGTGTAGTCACTTCCTCCACGTTGCAGGTTGTCGATTTCACCGTACGCGTTGCGGCAGATAAATCCCTGAGTAATATAGATTTCATAATCCGGGTTAGCTTCCAGTTGTGCCGACAGCTTTTCGCGGATGTAAGTCAGGTCCGGTTCGCTGTTCTTGTCGGTGCGCATGTATTCCAATGCCGGAATCAATGTGGCGTTTACGCCCTGTTCGCACAAGTAATTGGTCACCATGTTGGTAGAGATGATTTCTCCCTGAGCCAGGATGACTTTTTCTTCAAATAAAGTAAATATGTCTTTCGTATAAGAACGAATGTAGTCGAATACAGATTTTACAAAATCCAGTGTTTTCTGTTTATATTCTTCGGTAGAATACAATTCATCAATGTGCTGTTTATATTTTGCTTCCAGTCTATTGATGATTTCATTTGCACCTTCTGGATTTTTCTTGTACAGATAATCCGAAATTTCAACTAATGTGTTAGTCGTACCTGACATGGCAGACAGGACTACAATTTTCTGTTCGCCGTCAGTGATTAATTTGGCCACATCTTTCATTCTTTGTGCAGAACCCACAGATGTACCTCCAAACTTTAAAACTTTCATTTTACGTTTCGAATTTTAAATGTTCTATAATTAATTAATTTCGGGAGCAAATGTAATAATAAAAACCCTATTTTGAGGTCATTTTGGCAAAAATCCTTTTACTCCTTTGTCTTTTTTATGAATTTGTCGTTTCCGTAAGCCGGTGATGTTCGCATTTGTACACTTTTCCGGGATATTCCGAAAGCAAGTTCAAGTTGTGCGTAGTCATCAGAATGGCTGAGCCCTGGCGGCAGATGTCCTGCAATAATTCCACGATGCGGCGTCCGGTATCCACGTCCAGGTTGCCAGTCGGCTCGTCGGCCAGTATGATTTCCGGCTTGTTCAGGATGGCCCGGGCGATAACGATACGTTGCTGCTCTCCACCGGAAAGTTCGTTGGGCATTTTATATCCCTTGTTTTCCATGCCTACCTGCTGTAAGACTTCTCCAATTCGCCGTTCTATTTCCGTACGGTTTTTCCAGCCTGTAGCTTTAAGCACGAATTTCAGGTTCTCGTGCACGGTACGGTCTGTCAATAGCTGAAAGTCCTGAAACACAATACCGAGTTTCCGGCGAAGGGTAGGGAGATCCTTTTGTTTCAGGCTACGCATGGCATTTCCCAGCACCCATGCTTCTCCGTCATCAATCTCCACCTCACCGTAGATGGTTTTCAGGAGAGTAGACTTTCCGCTACCCACCTTCCCGATGAGATAGACAAATTCGCCCTTTCGGAGTTCCAGGTTTACATCCGAAAGAATCTCCTGCCCTTGCAGGCTCACGTTTACGTGCTGGTAAGAAATGAGTGGTTGTTCTTCCATATCTCGTGATTAGTGTTTTTTCCAGGTGGCACTGTGACGCTCTTTCAATTCACGGGCCAAGTCTTCAATGCGGTAGCCTTTGTAAGTAAGCAGTACAATCAAGTGGTAAAGCAGGTCGGCTCCTTCGTAAATCAGGCGTTCGTCGGTTCCGTTGCAGGCTTCGAGGATGGTTTCCACAGCTTCTTCGCCCACCTTTTGTGCCATCTTGTTGACTCCCGAATTGAATAAGCTGGTGGTGTACGATTTCTCCGGCATTTCCTGACGGCGACGGTCAATGAAATCCTGCAACTCTTTCAAAAACATGATGTCCTGCTCATTCTTGTCTCCCCAGCAAGTATCTGTACCCTTGTGGCAGACAGGACCTTCCGGATGTACCATGATGAGCAGTGTGTCGTTGTCGCAGTCAGCTTTTACCGAAACCACGTGCAGAAAGTTTCCGCTTTCTTCTCCTTTGGTCCACAAGCGGTTTTTGGTACGGCTGAAGAAAGTCACTTTACCCGTTTCCATGGTTTTCTCGTAGGCTTCCTTGTTCATGAATCCCAGCATCAATACTTTCTGTGTATAGTTATCTTGGATAATGGCCGGAATCAAGCCATTCATTTTTTCAAAATCCAGTTCCATAATTTTACTTTATATAATATAGTTAGTTGAAATAGTTATCTGCGCACAGCGATACCTTCTTTGCAAAGGTAATCTTTTAATTCGGGAATTGGTATTTCACCGAAGTGAAAAACACTGGCAGCCAGAGCGGCATTAGCTTTTCCTAACGTAAACGCATCACGGAAATCCTCTTTCTTGCCAGCTCCTCCGGAAGCGATGACCGGAATGGTCAGCCGGTCAGCCAGCTCAGCCAGTGCTTCGTTGGCATATCCTTCCTTTACCCCGTCGTGTCCATGCTGGTAAATAAGATTTCCCCGGCTCCACGGCTGTTGGCTTCTTCCGCCCATTCCATAAGAAAACGGTCGGTCTCCAGCCTTCCTCCGTTGAGGTAACATTTCCAGCCTCGCGGGGTCTGTCGGGCATCAATGGCTACCACACACACCTGTGATCCGAAATGACGGGCGATGTCATCGATGAGCTGCGGGTTCCGGATGGCCGAAGAGTTGATAGACACTTTGTCGGCTCCAGCATTTAGCAGACGTTCCACATCGCTCAGTTCATGAATACCTCCTCCCACGGTGAAAGGAATGTTGATTTCTGCAGAGATGCGTTTTACCAGCTCCGTAAACGTTTTCCGTCCTTCGTGGCTGGCAGTGATGTCCAAATAAACCAGTTCGTCGGCTCCTTGTTCACTGTAAGCCTTTCCGAGCTCTACCGGGTCGCCCGCTTGTCGCAGATTGACGAAGTTGGTACCCTTCACTGTTTGTCCGTCTTTGATGTCAAGACAGGGTATGATTCTTTTTGCTAACATAATCAGTTTCTTGAGTTAAGAGTTAAGGAAGAAAAGCTTTCAACTCCTGCAGGTGATACGCCTTCATAGAAAGCCTTGCCGAATACCACTGCCGGAATACCTGCTTCGTTCAGTGCTTCAATGTCCTTCATGCCGCTGATGCCTCCGCTGGCTATCAGATGCAGGTCGGGGTGAGCTCCATGATTTGCTTGTATAGCTCCAAAGATGGTCCGTTGAGCATACCGTCGCGAGAGATGTCTGTGCAGAGTACCTTTGCGACACCTTTCTTTATATAGTCATCCAAGAACGGCATCAGCTCCAGACGGCTGCATTCCAGCCATCCGTTGACGGCTATTTTCCCGTCTTTGGCATCCGCTCCTAAAATAATCCGTTCACTGCCATATACCTCCATCCATCGGTTGAACGTATCCGGCTCCTTTACGGCGATGCTGCCCAGCGTTACCATCTGCGCTCCGCTTTCAAAGGCAATGTGCAAGTCTTCATCGCTTTTGATGCCTCCGCCAAAGTCAATGACCAGCGAAGTCTGTCCGGCCAGTGCTTCCAGTACCTTATAGTTTACCACATGCTTGGAAGCCGCTCCGTCCAGGTCGACCACATGCAGGCGATGGATGCCATGCGCTTCAAATATCTTGGCCACTTCCACCGGATTCTCGTTGTAAACCTTTTTTGACTGATAGTCGCCCTGAGAAAGTCGTACACACTTCCCGTCGATGATATCGATGGCAGGTATAAGTTCTATCATATTTTTATATAATGTTTCAGGATTAGAGATTCAAAAAGTTGCGCAAGATACATTCTCCCACCTTTCCGCTTTTTTCCGGATGAAATTGGGTGGCATAGAAATTATCCTTGTGCAAGGCTGCACTGAAAGGGGTGATGTAGTCGGTTGTAGCCGCTGTAAATTCGTTGACCGGCACATAGAAACTATGCACGAAATATACGAATTCTTCTTCTTTTATACCTTGAAAGAGCGGGCTGCGGAGATGTGACAATGTGTTCCATCCCATGTGAGGAACTTTCTCTTCAGGATTGGTCGACTGGAATCGCTTGACTTCTGCATCGAAGATTCCCAGGCAGTCCGCATCACCTTCTTCCGAATGGCGGCAGAGTAGCTG
>ENA-OQBJ01000478-OQBJ01000478.1-human-gut-metagenome-genome-assembly--contig:-NODE-478-length-20931-cov-2.220967_pt1 | contig 20931 bp, 25 predicted proteins | sample MGYA00242743_ERZ504545 | MGnify/ENA primary metagenome ERZ504545 (study PRJEB26092, sample SAMD00036252) | human gut metagenome | host: Homo sapiens | study: EMG produced TPA metagenomics assembly of...
ATCGTGCAAACAAGGGAGAAGAAGCGGTTATTGAAAGCACTGAAAGAATTTACAGATACGCTGGCAGTTCAAATTTATAATTTAAATGTGATACTGGATTTGGATGTGGTGGCAATTGGCGGAGGAATCAGTAAACAGCCGCTGCTGCTGGAATATTTGAACAGAAGCATGAATGAATTAATGGAACATCATCCGATTCGTAAAATTACACCGTATGTTCCGAAACCTGAGATAACAAACTGTAAGTTTTACAATGATGCAAATTTAATTGGAGCCTTGTATCATTATGGTGTATTAAAAGAAGGGAGAGTGGAAGAATAATGTTTCCGAAAAATTTTTGTGGGGAGGCGCAACAGCAGCCAATCAATGTGAGGGTGCATATCTGGAAGATGGAAAAGGGCTAGATATCCAGGATGTGACACCAAAAGGAATTGTGGGACCAAGAACAGAGGTTCCGACAGAAGATAACATGAAGCTGGTGGCAATAGATTTTTACCACCGATATAAAGAAGACATTAAATTGTTTGCAGAGATGGGGTTTAAGGTTTTTCGGCTGTCAATTGCCTGGAGCCGCATTTTTCCAATGGGAGATGAAGAGCAGCCAAATGAAAAAGGGCTTGCGTTTTATGATGCGGTATTTGACGAATGCCACAAATATGGAATAGAGCCGTTGGTTACGATTTCTCACTATGAGACACCATTGCATTTATCGAAAGAATATGATGGATGGGTAAACCGGAAAATGATCGGTTTCTATGAAAAATATGTCAGAACGATTTTTGGCAGATATAAAGAGAAAGTGAAATACTGGCTGACATTTAATGAAATTAATTCGGTTTTGCATGAACCGTTTTTGAGCGGCGGGATTTATACGGAAAAAGAAAAGTTATCGCGCCAGGATCTGTATCAGGCAGTTCATCATGAACTGGTGGCAAGTGCACTGGCAACTAAAATTGCTCATGAGATGATGCCGGAGGCAAAGATTGGATGTATGGTACTTAATATTCCGATTTATCCTTGACACCGCATCCGGATGACATGATAGAAGTGATGGAAAGACGGCATATGAATGATTTTTTCCTGGATGTACATGTAAGAGGTCGGTATCCGGGCTATATGAAGCGCTATTTTAAAGAACATAAGATTCAGGTGCAGTTTGCCCCGGAAGATGAGGAAATTTTGAAGCATACCGTAGATTTTATTTCATTCAGTTACTATATGAGTATCTGTGCTTCTGCAGATCCGGATCAGGGAGAAGCAGGACGGGGAAATCTGATGGGTGGTGTTATGAATCCATATCTGGAAGCTTCAGAATGGGGATGGCAGATCGATCCAAAAGGTCTTCGATATGCACTCAATGAGATGTATGACCGTTATCAGAAGCCTCTTTTTATCGTGGAAAACGGTCTTGGTGCGGTTGATGAACTGGTAGAAGGAAAAGATGGAAAACTGACAGTGGAGGATGATTACCGGATTGCCTATTTGAAAGAACATCTGTTACAGGTTGAAGAAGCAATAGAGGACGGAGTTGAAATCATGGGATATACATCATGGGGATGTATTGATCTGGTAAGTGCTTCTACAGCAGAGTTGAGAAAGCGGTACGGATATATTTATGTTGACCGCAATGATGATGGAACAGGAACTTTGAACCGGTATAAGAAAAAATCGTTCTACTGGTACCAGAAAGTGATTGAGAGCAATGGAGAAATTCTTCATCAGGAATTAAAATAAATAGATTGCATCCCGGGCGGCCGCATGATAAGATAGTTCTGTAAGTTATAGAAAACAGAACTTTATCATGCAGCCGCCTGTGCTGTATCATACTCGGTTATAACCCAGACGTTCAAGGAGTTCTTCCAGGTCTGTTCAAGAGAGTTTCCCCTGTGATGGATAAAAAGAGGATATTCTATGGTTTTATCATCTCTGTTTTCTGTAGAAAAACAGTAACGAAAGGAGGGGGACGGAGTAGGATGGAAAAAATTACTTGACAATTCAAGGAGCATATAATAGTATAATAAACAGAAGCGAACAACTGTTCGGGTAAAAAGGAGAAGATTCGGTATGGCAAGTGATGAAAAGAAAAAAGCGCTGGATGCGGCGATTGCAAAGTTAGAGAAGGATTTTGGAAAAGGTACTGTGATGAAGCTGGGAGAGGGCAGTCATGTTGCTGTAGAGACGGTTCCTACAGGGTGTCTGAGTCTCGATCTGGCACTGGGACTTGGCGGTGTTCCAAAGGGACGTGTGATTGAGGTTTATGGTCCGGAGTCCAGTGGTAAGACGACAGTGACACTCCACATGATCGCAGAAGTACAAAAGAGAGGCGGGATTGCAGGATTTATTGATGCAGAGCATGCGCTGGATCCTGTTTATGCGAAGAAGATCGGAGTAGATATTGATGAATTATATATTTCACAGCCCGACAGCGGAGATCAGGCTCTGGAGATTGCTGAGACGATGGTGCGCTCCGGAGCAGTGGATATTATTGTGATTGACTCTGTTGCGGCCCTGGTGCCAAAGCAGGAGATTGAAGGAGATATGGGAGACAGCCATGTCGGCCTGCAGGCGAGACTGATGTCGCAGGCACTGCGTAAGCTGACACCGGTCATCAGCAAATCCAACTGTATCGTTATCTTTATCAACCAGCTCCGTGAAAAGGTAGGCGTAATGTTTGGAAATCCAGAGACAACGACAGGTGGACGCGCATTGAAGTTCTACGCTTCTGTCCGTATGGATGTCCGCAGGATCGAGACGCTGAAGCAGAGCGGAGAGATGGTCGGCAACAGAACCCGCATCAAGATCGTGAAGAATAAGATTGCGCCTCCGTTTAAAGAGGCAGAGTTTGATATCATGTTTGGAAAAGGAATCTCCAAAGAAGGAGATGTTCTGGATCTGGCAGTTGGTATTGATCTTGTCAAGAAGAGTGGTGCGTGGTATGCATATGAAGGAGAGAAGATCGGACAGGGACGTGAGAATGCAAAAGCATATCTGACCAGTCATCCGGAGGTGATGGAGGAGCTGGACAGAAAAGTACGCCAGCACTATCATCTGATCGAAGGAGAGGAAGAGGTAAAAGAGAGTGATCTGAAGCTGACTCCAAAAGAAGAACAGATGGAACTGTCGATCGAGGGAGAAGAATAAAAAATGGTCGTCACGAAAGTAGAGATGCTGACCAAGATCAAGTATAAAGTGTATTTAGATGAGGAGTTCGCCTTTGTGTTATACAAGGGCGAACTGTCGCATTACCGGATTGTTGAAGGGAATCTTTTGGAGGAGGATACTGTACAGGAGATTCTGCAGAAGGTGATCTGTAAAAGAGCAAAGCTTCGTGCCATGCATCTTCTGGAGGATATGGACCGCAGCGAATCGGCACTGCGGAAGAAGCTGCGTCAGGGATTGTACCCGCCGGAAGCAGTGGAGGCAGCGATTTCTTATGTGAAGTCTTTCGGATATCTGGATGACGCGCGGTATGCGGAAAATTTTGTACAGAGCAGAAAGGCATCCAAGAGCAGACGAGAGATTTTATATCAGCTCTGCCAGAAAGGTGTATCAAGGGAAATTGCGCAGCAGGTCGTAGAAGAGTGCTTTGACGGACAGGATGAGACTGAGGCAATCCTTAAGATTATCGAGAAAAAGCGTGTGGATCTAAGGACGGCTACACCGGAGCAGATGCAAAAATTATACGGTCATCTGGCACGAAAAGGATTCCGATATGAAGACATCCGTCAAGTGATACAAAATTATGATGAGAATGCTTGACAGTTGGTAAAACAGTATAAAATTTAAGTGTTGTATTTATGTATGCAGATACATAAACATGTACAATGAAAATTAAATAAGGAGGTGCTCCTGTGCCGGTAATTTTATGTGTAATTATTGCGGCGGCCCTCGCGTTGATAGTCGGTGTCGTAACTCGCTATCTGACCATTACCAATCTGAAGAACAATGCGGAATCCAAGATTGGAAATGCGGAAGCGAAAGCAAGAGAAATCATTGACGATGCCGTGAAAACTGCTGAAACGACAAAAAAGGAAGCTCTTTTGGAAGTGAAGGAAGAGTCCATCCGGACGAAGAATGATCTTGAAAAAGAGACGAAAGAAAGAAGGTCGGAACTGCAGCGCTATGAAAAGCGTGTGCTGGCAAAAGAAGAAGCAGTAGACAAACGTTCCGAAGCTATTGAGCAGCGTGAAGCAAAATTTACAGCAAAAGAGGAACATTTAAGACAGCGTGAAGCCAAAGTGGAAGAACTCAGTCAGAAACGAGTGCAGGAACTGGAAAGAATCTCAGGTCTTACCTCCGAGCAGGCAAAAGAATATCTGTTGAAAACTGTTGAAGAAGATGTGAAACATGAAACAGCAAAGATGGTCAGGGAGCTGGAGTCTCAGGCAAAAGAGAACGCAGACAAGAAAGCAAAAGAGTATGTTGTCAATGCGATTCAGAGATGTGCAGCTGACCATGTAGCGGAGACTACGATTTCAGTCGTGCAGCTTCCAAGTGATGAGATGAAAGGAAGGATCATCGGACGAGAGGGACGAAACATCAGAACTCTTGAGACTCTGACAGGTGTAGAGCTTATCATTGATGATACACCGGAGGCAGTTGTGTTATCCGGATTTGATCCGATCCGAAGAGAAGTTGCCCGTATTGCTCTTGAACGCTTGATCGTGGATGGACGTATCCATCCGGCAAGAATTGAAGAGATGGTGGAAAAAGCACAGAAAGAAGTAGATTCTATGATTCGCGAAGAAGGAGAGGCAGCAGCCATCGAGGTTGGTGTACCGGGTATCCATCCGGAATTGCTGCGTCTGCTTGGACGTATGAAATTCAGAACAAGCTACGGACAGAATGCGCTGAAGCATTCCATCGAGGTTGCTCAGTTGTCAGGACTTCTGGCAGGAGAGATCGGGCTGGATGTGCGTATGGCGAAAAGAGCCGGACTTCTGCACGACATCGGTAAATCGATCGATCACGATGTGGAAGGATCTCACATTCAGATTGGTGTGGATCTTTGCAGAAAGTACAAAGAATCAGCGACTGTGATCAATGCAGTCGAAGCACATCATGGCGATGTAGAGCTCAGACTTTGATCGCCTGTGTTGTACAGGCTGCAGATACGATCTCAGCAGCAAGACCAGGTGCAAGAAGAGAGACATTAGAGACATATACAAACAGATTGAAACAATTAGAAGAGATTGCAAACCAGTTCAAAGGTGTTGACAAATCTTTTGCTATTCAGGCAGGTAGAGAGATTCGAGTAATGGTAGTTCCAGATCAGGTAACTGATGATGATATGGTACTTATGGCCAGAGAGATTGCTAATCAGATTGAATTTGAATTAGAGTATCCTGGTCAGATCAAGGTAAATGTGATCCGCGAATCACGCGTCACGGATTACGCAAAATAGAAAACTGAATATGAAATGAAAAGCGGAATTTCTGAAACATCGTAAGATGGGAAAGGAAGTTCCGCTTTTTCGTGGATGAAAGGAAGAATTGTGTAATGAGCGAAAAGATCAAACGTCTGAAGAGAGAATTAAAGTATAAGGGAGCAATCGTAGATTTTTATCAGGATACGATGGAGATAGATGCACTCATACGGCCACATGGGATTTTATCAGTCATAAAGGGGCTGCAGCGGTTGTTCCTGTAACAGAAGATGGAAAAATTCTGATGGTGCGCCAATATCGAAATGCACTGGAACGTTATACACTGGAGGTTCCGGCAGGCGCGCTGGATGCGGCAGATGAGCCGGGAATTGTATGTGCAGGCAGAGAGTTGGAGGAAGAGACTGGATTTCGCAGTGAGAATCTGGAATGGCTGATCACATTGCGGACAACAGTGGCTTTTTGCAATGAACGAATTGAGGTTTTTGTAGCAAGAGATCTGATTCCCTCCAGACAGCATCTGGATGAAGATGAGTTTATAGATTTAAAGGCATACACACTGGAGGAGTTAAAAGAAAAGATTTTTTCCGGTGAGATAGAAGATTCCAAGACCATTGCCGCTCTTCTGGCATATGAGACGAAGTATCGAAAAACTGAATAAATAAAAAGTCCCGGCATATAATGAAATATCGAAAGGAAAAGGAGAAAAACCATTGAAGATGTTTCATGTAAAGAGGCAGCTACTGGCTCTTTTTATGCCGGGATTTTTATTGGGAATTTTATATGTCAATCTGGAAGCGGAGCAGTTTGCAGCGGGGGCAGGGATTTTCAGCGAATATTTTTTGAAACAATATCGGGTGGCAGATATTCTGACGGGAGAGTATATCTGGTATTTGCTGCAGGTCCGTCTTTTGCCGTTTTTAGTGCTGCTGGGATCTGCTTTTACAAAATTCAGAAAAGCGGCAGTTATTCTGTTCTTGATTTGGACGGGCTTTTCTGCCGGACTTCTGTTTTCTATGGCAGTTCTCGGGATGGGAGTAAAAGGGAGCATCCTGTGCATTGCAGGAATGCTCCCCCAGTTTTTATGTTATATTCCAGCGTATCTGATCGTGGTGTGGTATGCGTACTGCTACCCGCGTATGCAGTGGAATATACAGAAAAGTCTGGTTTCCGGAGGTCTGCTTTTAGTTGGTATCGTGTTAGAACTGTATGTAAATCCGGTTTTGGTCGGAGCATTTTTGAAAACCCTTTAAGCAGAGATGAGATGTTTTAAGACAACACTGCAGCAGATGCTGACTGCAAGCTGGCTGATCAATAAGCCCCATAAATATCCCTGGATACCGAAAACGGGAATTGCGAAAAACACACTTCCGATGCGGATGGCAAGCCCGACCATGTTGATCGTAAAAGAGGTTGTTGTTTTGCCAAATCCGTTCAGGACACTCAGCAGAGAACCATTTACATACAGAAAAGGACAGATCCACGCCAGTGTGATGATAAAATTGCCGGCCAGATCACTGGCAAACAAAAATTGACCGATCAACTGTCCGAAGAACAGGAAAAACAGACAGCAGAACAATCCCATGAGAAAACAGGAGCCAAGTACTTTTTGCAGCAGTTTTCTGATGCCGGATGCCTGGTCTTTGACCTGAAGCTCGGCAACTGTCGGCATCAGCATGATAGAAACAGAATTGGTGATGGCGGACGGGAATAGAATACAGGGAAGTGCCATTCCAGTCAGAACGCCATAGGTACTCAATGCTTCGGAAGTGCTGTGATTATAAAGTTTCAGACAGCCGGGGATCGAAACAGCTTCAATTCCCTGGAGCAGGCCAAGCAGTACCCGGTTGGCAGTAAGCGGCAGGGACAAGGGGACAAGTTCCCGGAAGCGGAGTCTTATAGAAGAGAAAGAAAATCCCGGGCGGAAAATATCAGATCGGCTCTTTTGAAGTCCTCTGACAGAATAAAAGGTAGAAAACAGTTCTCCGAATGCAATTCCCGCAGCTGCGATGGAAATGTCCGCATGAAGTCCGTTTCGTGTCGCGAAGCGGTACAGGCAGAAAACAGATAAGATCCTGGCAGTCTGCTCGATCAACTGTGAAACGGCAGGTATCTGTGTCTGTTTTAAACCATAGCAGTACCCCATGATACAACCATGAATAGAAGAAAGCGGCAAAGCGTAAGATAAGAGAATCAGGATCTCTTCACAACGTGGATCGCCGAGCAGCGCAGTCGAGAGATCGGCTGCGTTTTTTTGCAGGATGATCATCGTGATCACAGAGAGCAGGCATGAAATAAAAAGTCCGAGACAAAGTGTCTCAGAGGCTTCCCTGGGTTGATGGAGGGATTGTTTTCTGGCTACGGTTCTGGAAATGGCGGTCTCTAATCCTGCGGATGTAAATGAGATGCAGAGAGCAAATACCGGAAAAGTAAGCTGGTATAGGCCGACATTTTCTTCTCCGAATGTGTGGCTTAAAAAGATACGGTAAAAAAATCCCATGAAACCGACACAGAAATCCCACGGCAGTCAGGATCAGGGTTCCTTGTAAAATTGTTTTTCTGGCAGACATAAATTCACCTGGAAAGAAGTGTTTTTAATAACATATTCGGTATTTTGCCTTGACAGAACAAAACGGCAATGGTATTCTACAAGAGGAAATCCTAGTAAAACAATAGGGATTGGAAAATAAGCGAATCAGCAAGAAGGTGAGAGCGTGAAATTATCTACAAAAGGAAGATACGGACTGCGCGCACTGATTGATCTTGCACAGCACGGCGGGGAAGGACCTGTATCGATCACAAGTATTGCGGAAAGACAGGAAATTTCGGAGCGGTATCTGGAGCAGCTGATGTCAAAATTAAAAAAGGCAGGTATCATCAGAGCATCCGCGGAGCACAGGGGGGATATGTCCTTGCAAAGGAACTGGAAGAAGTTTCGGTGGGGGAGGTACTCCGTGCGCTGGAAGGAGATCTCAATCCGGTAGAATGTTCCGGGTTTCTCTTAGAGGGCGGCTGCCAGGCAGCAGATAACTGTGTGACAAAGTATGTGTGGCAGCGGATCAATGACAGTATCAATCAGACCGTAGATGAGATGAATTTAAAAGCACTCGTAGAAGTGGGCGAGAATCTCAGGGAGAGCAAGGCCGACCAGACGTGTGTTTCCAATAGAGACTGCAGAAAATAAACAAAAGGAGAAAGAACATGAGCAGACTGATTTATTTAGACAATGCGGCAACAACGAAAACTGCACCGGAAGTAGTAGATGCAATGATTCCGTACTTTACAGAGCACTATGGCAATCCATCCAGTGTGTATAGTTTTGCTTCCGGAAATAAGGAAGTGGTGAGCAGACAAAGAGAGATTATTGCGCAGGCACTTGGCGCACAGGCTAACGAAATCTATTTTACGGCAGGGGGTTCCGAGTCTGACAACTGGGCACTGAAAGCGACTGCCGAAGCGTATGAGAAGAAAGGAAAACATATCATCACGACAAAGATCGAGCACCATGCAATCCTGCATACATGTGAGTATCTGGAAAAACAGCGTGGATTTGAGATCACATATCTAGATGTGGACGAGAACGGTGTCGTAAAGCTTGATGAACTGAAAAAAGCAATTCGTCCGGATACGATCCTTATTTCTGTGATGTTTGCAAATAATGAGATCGGAACGATCCAGCCGATCCGAGAAATTGGAGAGATTGCACAGGAACACAAGATTTTGTTCCATACAGATGCAGTACAGGCATTTGGCCAGATACCGATTGATGTGGATGCCTGTCATATTGATATGCTCAGCGCAAGCGGACATAAGCTCAACGGACCGAAAGGAATCGGATTTTTATATATCCGCAAAGGAGTCAAGATCCGATCCTTTGTACACGGAGGTGCACAGGAGAGAAAGCGCCGTGCCGGAACAGAAAACGTGCCTGGTATTGTTGGAATGGGGGCAGCTGTGGAGCGTGCGATGCGGACAATGGAAACAAGAACCGCAAAAGAGCGAAAACTCAGAGATTACCTGATCGAGCGGATTGAGACAGAAATTCCATACTGCCGCTTAAACGGAGACCGCACGAACCGGCTTCCGAATAATGTAAACTTCAGTTTCCGGTTTATCGAGGGAGAATCTCTTTTGATCATGCTGGATATGAAGGGAATCTGTGCATCCAGTGGTTCTGCCTGCACATCAGGGTCTCTGGATCCGTCGCATGTATTGCTGGCGATCGGACTGCCGCACGAAATCGCACATGGTTCTCTGCGCATGACACTGGGAGAAGAGACGACCAGAGAAGATCTGGATTATACCGTAGATACACTCAAAGAGATCGTGGCAAACTTAAGAGGTATGTCACCATTATATGAAGACTTTATCAAAAAACAGAATGCATAATAAAAAGGAGTATTGATATGTATACAGAAAAAGTAATGGATCACTTCCAAAATCCAAGAAACGTAGGAGAAATTGAGAATGCAAGCGGTGTGGGAACCGTTGGAAATGCCAAATGTGGGGATATTATGAGAATTTATCTGGACATCGATGAGAATCAGATCATTCGGGATGTAAAATTTAAAACATTTGGATGTGGAGCTGCGGTTGCTACAAGCAGTATGGCAACAGAACTGGTCAAAGGAAAAAGTATTTATGAGGCGCTGCAGGTGACGAACAAGGCGGTTATGGAGGCTCTGGACGGACTTCCGCCGGTAAAGGTACACTGTTCTCTTCTTGCAGAAGAGGCAATTCATGCGGCGCTCTGGGATTACGCGGAGAAGCATCATATTAAGATCGAGGGCTGGAAAAGCCGAAATCTGATATCCACGAAGGCGAGGAAGAGGAAGAAGAGGAATACTAAAATGAGTAAAGTTGTTGTTGGAATGTCCGGAGGGGTGGATTCTTCCGTAGCGGCATACCTTTTAAAAGAGCAGGGGTATGACGTGATCGGAGTGACCATGCAGATCTGGCAGGACGAAGAACAGGCCGCTCAGGAGGAAAACGGAGGCTGCTGCGGACTCAGTGCGGTAGATGATGCAAGAAGAGTGGCAGCTGCACTGGAAATCCCATACTATGTGATGAATTTTAAAAAAGAGTTCAAGGAAAATGTGATCGACTATTTTGTGGAAGAATATCAGAATGGAAGAACGCCCAATCCCTGTATTGCCTGTAACCGGTATGTAAAGTGGGAATCTCTTTTACAGAGAAGTCTCTCGATCGGTGCAGAGTATATTGCAACGGGACATTATGCAAGAGTGGTACAGCTGGAAAACGGAAGATATACTCTTCGGCGCTCTGCTACGCTTGCAAAAGATCAGACTTATGCATTGTATAATCTGACACAGGAACAGCTGAAAAGGACTTTGATGCCGGTGGGGAAATACACAAAAGACGAGGTACGTGCCATTGCAGAAAAGATCAATCTCAGGATTGCCAACAAACCGGACAGCCAGGATATCTGCTTTGTGCCGGATGGCGACTATGCCGCTTATATTGAAGAAGAGGCAGGGGTGAAAGTTCCGGAAGGAAATTTCGTGCTCACAGACGGTACGGTGCTTGGACGGCATAAAGGGATTACCCATTATACGGTAGGGCAGAGAAAAGGTCTGGGTCTGGCACTTGGATATCCCGCATTTGTTTTGGAGATCCGTCCGGAAACCAATGAAGTTGTGATCGGGACAAAAGAAGAATCCATGACTACACAGCTTCGAGCCAGAAATCTGAATTTTATGGCAGTGGAAGATTTAACCGAGCCTTTACATGTATTTACCAAAATACGCTATAACCACAAAGGCGCCTGGTGTACAATAGAGAAGACGGGAGAGGATGAAGTACTGTGTACCTTTGATGAACCACAAAGAGCGGTCACTCCCGGACAGGCTGTTGTATTTTATGATGGAGAGTATGTGCTCGGCGGAGGAACGATTCAATGATAACAAGTGATTCTCATATGCATACAAGATTTTCCACGGACAGTGATGCAGATATCCGGGATATGATCGAGAGTGCGCTCAAAAAAGGATTGTCAGTCCATTTGTATTACCGATCATATTGACAAAGATTATCCGTTTCATGAAGATACCGGTGCAGAGGCATTTCTGGTGGATCTGGATGAGTATTTTCCGAAGCTGGCAGAGTGGAAAGAGGCATATGCGGAGAAAATTCAGATCCGGAGAGGGATTGAGCTGGGGCTGCAGCCTCATCTTGCGGGATTTTATGAAGAACTGACGAATCAGTATCCGTTTGATTTTGTGATCGGTTCAGTTCATGTGGTGCATGGGATGGATCCCTATTACGGAGAGATTTTTGAGGGACGGTCTGATGAAGAAGTTTACAAAGAGACTTTTCTGGCTACCCTGGAAAATCTGGATGCAGTCAGCAGTTTTGATGTGCTGGGCCATCTGGATTATGTGGTACGTTATGGGAAGTGTCAGGCCAGGCAGTATTCTTACAAAAAATATGCACAGGAGATTGATGAAATCCTGAAAAAAGTGATCGCAATGGGGAAAGGAATCGAGCTGAATACGGCCGGATGGAAATACGGCCTTGCATTCTGCCACCCCCATCCGGAAATTCTCTGCCGGTATAAAGAACTGGGCGGGGAAATCATCACAGTAGGATCTGATGCGCATAAGCCCGAGCATGTGGCTTATGATTTTCAGAAAGCAGCAGACGTTTTGAAGGCGTGCGGCTTTAAATATTATACAGAATTTCAGGACAGAAAACCTATTTTTAAACAACTTCTATAAAAATATATTTTAGGGTTGAATTTTTGTTTTCATTTTAGTACAATAACCGTAGTTGATGAATCTTTAACAAAGTAATTACTTGGTTGGAGATTTACAATAAACAGCTGCAAAGCAGCAACAATTTTTTTAAACCTTAGGAGGAATTAATCATGGCAGTAAAAGTAGCGATTAATGGATTTGGACGTATTGGACGTCTTGCATTCAGACAGATGTTCGGAGCAGAAGGATATGAAGTAGTTGCAATCAACGACTTAACATCTCCAAAAATGTTAGCTCACCTGTTAAAATATGACTCTACACAGGGAAAATATGAACTGGCTGACAAAGTAGAAGCTGGTGAAGATTCTATCACAGTAGACGGAAAAGAAATCAAAATCTATGCAAAAGCTGACGCTAAAGAACTTCCATGGGGAGAAATCGGCGTAGACGTAGTTCTGGAGTGTACAGGATTCTACACATCTAAAGCAAAAGCTCAGGCACACATCGATGCAGGTGCTAAGAAAGTAGTTATCTCTGCTCCAGCAGGAAACGATCTTCCAACAATCGTATACAATGTAAACCACGAGCAGCTGACAAAAGATGATCACATCATTTCTGCAGCTTCTTGTACAACAAACTGCTTGGCTCCAATGGCAAAAGCTCTGAACGACCTTGCAGCAATCAAATCTGGTATCATGTGCACAATTCACGCTTACACAGGTGATCAGATGACACTTGACGGACCACAGAGAAAAGGTGATTTAAGAAGATCTCGTGCAGCAGCTTGCAACATCGTTCCAAACAGCACAGGTGCAGCAAAAGCAATCGGTCTGGTTATCCCAGAACTGAACGGAAAACTCATCGGATCTGCTCAGCGTGTTCCAACACCAACAGGATCTACAACAATCCTTACAGCAGTAGTTGAAGGAAACGTAACAGTTGATCAGATCAACGAAGCTATGAAAGCAGCATCTAACGAATCTTTCGGATACAACACAGATGAGATCGTATCCAGCGATATCGTAGGAATGAGATTTGGATCTTTATTCGATGCTACACAGACAATGGCTCTTCCATTAGACAATGGAACAACAGAAGTACAGGTTGTTTCTTGGTATGACAACGAAAACTCTTACACAAGCCAGATGGTAAGAACAATCAACACTTCGGAACATTACTGTAAGTCGAAATATAGAAAAATTTAATCAGTTAGATTATATTTTTGAAAAATAGGCTCACAAAGGGTCCGGTCTTATTTGGACCGGACCTTTTTGTCTGACAGAAAATAAACACAGGGAGGCAATCAAAATGCTTAACAAAAAATCAGTAGATGATATCAATGTAAAAGGAAAAAGAGTGCTTGTAAGATGTGACTTTAACGTGCCGTTGATCGATGGTAAGATCACAGACGAAAACCGTCTGGTAGCAGCTCTTCCAACAATTAAAAAATTAGTTGCAGACGGAGGAAAAGTAATCCTTTGCTCACACCTTGGAAAACCGAAGGGAGAGCCAAAACCGGAATTATCTCTTGCACCGGTAGCAGTAAGATTGTCAGAACTTCTCGGACAGGAAGTAAAATTTGCAGCAGATGCTGAAGTAGTAGGCGAGAATGCAAAAGCAGCAGTGGCAGCAATGAACGATGGAGATATCGTACTTCTTGAGAATACACGTTACAGAGCAGAAGAGACAAAGAACGGAGAAGCATTCTCCAAAGAACTGGCTTCTTTATGTGATGTGTTCGTAAACGATGCATTCGGAACAGCTCACAGAGCACACTGCTCTAACGTTGGTGTGACACAGTTCGTAGACACAGCAGTTGTCGGATACTTAATGCAGAAAGAAATCGACTTCCTTGGAAACGCAGTAGAAAATCCGGAGAGACCATTCGTTGCAATCCTTGGAGGATCTAAAGTTTCCAGCAAGATTTCTGTAATCAACAACCTGCTTGAAAAAGTAGATACACTGATCATCGGTGGTGGAATGTGCTTCACATTTACAAAAGCTCAGGGTGGAAATGTCGGAAAATCTCTTCTGGAAGAAGATTACTTACAGTACGCACTGGATATGATTGAAAAAGCAAAAGAAAAAGGTGTAAAATTACTCCTTCCTGTAGATGCTGTTGCAGCAGATGAATTCTCTAATGATGCAAACATCAAGGTTGTTCCTCAGAATGAAATCCCAGAAGGATGGATGGGACTGGATATCGGACCTGAGACAGCAAAATTATATGCTGAAGCAGTAAAATCTGCAAAAACAGTTGTATGGAACGGACCAATGGGATGTTTCGAAATGCCAAACTTTGCAAACGGAACAGAAACAGTTGCAAAAGCACTTTCTGAGACAGATGCTGTGACAATCATCGGTGGTGGAGATTCCGCAGCAGCTGTAAACCAGTTAGGATACGGAGACAAGATGACACACATCTCTACAGGTGGTGGAGCATCTCTGGAATTCCTTGAAGGAAAAGAACTCCCGGGAGTAGCAGCAGCTAACGATAAGTAAAAAGCTTAGCGTTTACTTAGTTCTCCGCACTTGGCGAGGTATTTTCGAGCTAGTAAGGAGAACATCCCGTAAAGGAAGCTTAGCGAAAACAAGCAAAGCTTAGTGAAAACAAGCCGCAGGCGCAGTTGGAATAAACAGTGTACATAACAGTACAGGAAAGAGTGAAGAGTATGTCAAGAAAGAAAATTATCGCAGGAAACTGGAAAATGAACAAAACTCCAAGCGAAGCAGTTGCATTAGTAGAAGAGTTAAAACCACTGGTAGCAAATGAAGAAGTAGATGTTGTATTCTGTGTACCGGCTATCGATATCGTACCGGTTGTAGAAGCCGTAAAAGGAACAAACATCCAGGTTGGAGCAGAAAACATGTACTTCGAAGAGAGCGGAGCTTACACAGGAGAGATCTCTCCGGCTATGCTCGTAGATGCAGGAGTAAAATACGTTGTACTTGGACATTCTGAGAGAAGAGATTACTTCGGTGAGACAAACGAAGATGTCAACAAAAAAGTCCTGAAAGCATTTGAGCACGGTATTACACCGATCATGTGCTGTGGAGAGACTCTGGAGCAGAGAGAACAGGGCGTAACAATGGATTTCATTCGCCAGCAGGTAAAAGTTGGATTCCAGAATGTAACAGCTGATCAGGCAAAAACTGCAGTGATCGCTTATGAGCCAATCTGGGCAATCGGAACAGGAAAAACAGCTACAACAGAGCAGGCTCAGGAAGTTTGCAAAGGAATCCGTGAGTGCATCGCTGAAGTTTATGATGAAGCTACAGCAGAAGCAATTCGCATTCAGTACGGCGGATCTGTAAACGCTGCAACAGCTCCTGAATTATTTGCACAGCCGGATATTGATGGAGGACTCGTAGGTGGAGCTTCTCTTAAAGCTGATTTCGGACAGATTGTCAACTACAAATAGAAATCGCATTTGCCGATCATTTACAAATTAAGGTGTGGGCATGACCTTTTGGTTGCGCCTGCACCTCTTTCATTTCCCGTTCGAGAGAGTAAATTTTGAGGAGGTACAAATTTCATGAATCAGAAAGAAGCGGTTCACGAACGATTAAAAGAATATGCGTGTGTCGCACCTGATCAGATGATGCAGAAGCTTCAGATCAATGCAGAGGGGATTACGCAGAAGGAGGCAATCATCCGGCGACAGAAATATGGAAATAATGCGCCGTCTGCAAAGAATAAGGATACGATGTTTTATTGTATTCGAAGAGCTTTTGTGAATCCATTTTCTACGATCCTGTTTTTCCTTGGTTTAATCTCTTTGGTAACAGATGTATTTTTGTCCAGTGATTATCAGAAGAATCTGACAGCGGTCCTGATCATTTTTTCCATGCTGATTCTCAGTGGAATTGTCCGGCTGACTCAGGAGCTGCATTCTAAACGAGTTGCAGATGAACTGTTTCAGTTGGTGCATACAACGGTTCAGGTACTCAGAGATGGACAATGGGTGGAGTTATCTTCTTCTGATTGGTAGTTGGCGATCAGATCCGCTTAGAGGCAGGCGACAGGGTTCCGGCAGATTTGCGGTTAACAGGCGCGACGGATTTGTTTGTTTCGCAATCAGTGATCACCGGTGAAAGTGCCATACTCGAAAAATTTCCGGAGGCTTTGCCCAAAGAACCGCAGAAACTGACAGATTACAGCAATATACTGTTCGGAGGCACGACAGTTGCAGGAGGAACGGGAACTGGGATTGTCCTGACAGTTGGTCAGGAGACAGTTTACGGTGGTCTGACTCCGTCTGTGGAGGCACGCAAGCAGAGATTTGACCGTGGTGCCAATTCGATCGCATGGGTGTTGATCCGATTTATGACAGTTTTAGTCCCGGTTGTGTTTCTTGCAAGCGGACTGACGAAAGGAGACTGGTTAGAAGCGTTTTTATTTGCACTTTCTGTTGCAGTCGGAATCACACCGGAGCTGCTTCCGATGGTGGTCAACGCCTGTCTGGCAAAAGGCAGTCATTCGATGGGAAAGAAACAGACAATCGTAAAAAATATCAATGCGATGCAGAGTTTTGGAAGCATGGATGTCCTGTGTGTGGATAAAACAGGAACATTGACCCAGGATACAGTCCTGCTGGAGTATTACATGGATATTCTCGGGAATGAGAGTCAGAAGGTGCTGGATTATGCATATCTGGCAAGTCATTATTCTACCGGAGTGGGAAATCATCTGGACGAGGCGATCTGCAAGGCGGAGAAAATGCAGGGAAAAGCAGATTACTACAGGCAGCTGACAGAAAAATATCAAAAGACAGATGAACTTCCTTTCGACTATAACCGACGTTTTTCCAGTGTATTATTGAATACGGGAGAAGAAAATATCTGGATCATCAAGGGAAGTATTGAGGAAGTTGCAGAGCAGTGCAGCATGATAGAATACCGTGGAGAGAAAACAGCGGCAGGTGCGGATATCCTGCAAAATGTTCACGCTGTGGTTGATGAAATGCTGGAAGACGGGATGAAGGTAATTGCAGTTGCCTATAAAACAATGAGCAGAGCAGCCCTTGTTCCCGAGGAAGAGCATGACTTTATTCTGTTGGGGTATCTGGCATTTTTTGATGCGCCAAAGAAGAGTGCCGCAAGTGCAATTCAGAAGCTTCACAGTCTTCATGTGAATGTAAAGGTGCTGACAGGAGATCAAAAACAAGTGGCACGATCCATTTGCAGGCGTATCGGAATTCCAACAGAGAGTTGTCTGACAGGAGCACAGCTGGATGCTCTTTCTGAAAATGAATTGCCCATAGCGGTTGAGAAAACAAATATTTTTTGCAGAACTCTCGCCAAAACAGAAAGCCATGCTGGTGGAAACGCTGCAGACAAACGGGCATACAGTTGGATTTCTGGGAGACGGTCTGAATGATCTGCCGGCTGTTATCCGGGCAGATGTGGGGATTTCCGTTGAAAATGCAACAGAAGCGGTGCGGGAGAGTGCGAATGTCATCCTGCTGAAAAAGGATCTGAATGTGCTGGAAGAAGGTGTTTTAGAGGGAAGAGAAGCATTTGCCAATATGCTCAAATACATTAAGATTACGGCATCTTCTAATTTTGGCAATATTTGTGCGATTGTTGCAGCCAGCGTGTTACTGCCGTTTTTCCCGATGACTTCCATACAGCTGCTGCTTCTGAACCTGCTGTATGATATCCTTTGTCTGATTTTACCGTGGGATCATGTAGATGCAGATCTGTTGACAAAACCGTTGGAGTGGTCTGGCAGGACACTGGGAAAATTCATGACCTTTTTTGGACCGGTCAGTTCGCTGTTTGATCTGCTGACCTTTGTGTTTTGTATTTTGTTCTTTGTCCGGGAGTGTGCGACGGCTCTTTTGGAAGTCTTTCGGCGGAGAAGCAGAGCTTGTTTATTTCCATGTTTCAGACAGGGTGGTTTTTAGAATCCATGTGGACACAGGTATTGATTCTGCAGCTTCTGCGTACAAAACAGCTTCCGCTGATACAAAGCAGACCGGGGCGTATGGTCACGGGAGTTACGATTCTGGGGATTGTATTATTTACACTGCTGCCGGTTACTCCGGTAGGGAAGATGCTTGGAATGACTGCGATGTCTCCTGTCTATTTTCTGTTTTTGGTCGCAGATGTGATTGCGTATCTTCTGTTGGTCACACTGGCAAAAGCATTCTATATCAAAAAGAATCAGGATCTGATCTGAGAAAGGAGGAGCCGGAATATGAAAAAAAATATTGGTTATGTGAATCTGGATTCCTCCATTGCTCTGTGGCTTATGGAGCATCTGCCACCCGGTGAATTGAAAAACGGAATCGAAGATTTGCTGAATAAAGAATGCAGTTCTCTTATATTGGAATCAGATACGGATGAATTATCTGTGTGGGATCATTCGGTCATCCGCTGCGGTACGCTGGAAATTTATCCGAAATCTCGCAAGGTGGAGCAAAACGGAACAGAGATTTCTCTCACGCCGAAGGAATTTGATATCCTTTTGTTTCTTGCGCGCAATCGTGGGGAAGTCTTTACAAAGGAACAGATCTATCAGGCTGTGTGGGATGGAGAATATTTGATGGATGACAGCAATATTATGGCTTTTATTCGTAAGATCCGTAAAAAGATCGAACCCAATCCGGATGCTCCGGAGTATATAGTAACGATATGGGGAATCGGATACAAATTCAGTGACAGGCTGTAACAGTAACAATTCTTGCTAAATCGCAAGAAAATCGCAAGGTTTTGACTATGTGATTTTCTATGCGATTTTTTTATACTTTAATTAAACCCGTATTTGCGGGTTCTTATCGATATATTACATGAATGGATGGAGGTGAGAAAAATGGATTCTGACGGTAGTACGCAGATTTACAGGCAGATGTTTATAGAAAGAGAGAGGGCAGAATCTGTTTTCTCCCTGAAATATAAGGATCTTGCCTCAAAAAGAAGGAGGTATAGACCGATGAATAAGAAAATAAATCGTATAGAAGTTCGTCAGACAGCACAGAAAGCTGCCATTCGAGATGAGCAGAATCGCCGCATTCAGTTTGCGGCAACACATCCTACACAGGAAACGTTAGGATATCTGAACACAACACTCTGTGGACTGGAACCGGGAAAAGTAGAGGAAAACCGTTCAGAATATGGTTCCAATAAAGTGACTCGTGAAAAAAAGAAAACTCTGCCGCAGAGAACTGGCTGGTGCATTTATCAACCCGTTCACTGCGATTTTGTTTTGTCTGGCGCTGGTTTCATCCTTTACGGATATGATTTTTCCACATTTCTCTCTGTTTTGGCTGTGTGCCAAAGGATTTTGACTGTCTGACGGTCGTCATTATTTTGACGATGGTATTTTTATCCGGAACGCTTCGTTTTGTACAGGAAAGCAGAAGCGGCAATGCGGCTGAAAAACTGCTTGCAATGATCACAACGACTTGTACTGTAACCCGCAAAGGTCAGGAAATGGCAGAAATTCCGCTGGATGAGGTGGTAGTGGGGATATTGTTCACCTGTCTGCAGGGGACATGCTGCCTGCAGATGTGCGGATTCTGGATGCAAAGGATTTATTTGTCAGCCAGGCAAGCCTGACAGGAGAGAGCGACCCATTGAAAAGATACCGATGGTCAATGAGACCAGGGATGCAATTACGGATTACACTAATATTGCGTTTATGGGCAGCAATGTCCTTTCCGGAAGTGCGTCAGCAGTCGTTGTTACAGTCGGGGATCATACACTGTTTGGTTCCATGGCCTCAGAAGTGGCGCATGAAGCAGTGGAAACAAGCTTCAGCAAAGGAGTCAACGCGGTATCGTGGGTGCTGATCCGGTTTATGCTGGTTATGGTTCCGCTGGTATTTGTGGCAAATGGTATTACAAAAGGCGACTGGCTCTCTGCCTTTTTATTTGGAATTTCCATTGCAGTGGGACTGACGCCGGAAATGCTGCCGATGATCGTAACTACTTGTCTTGCGAAAGGTGCTGTGTCCATGAGCAAGAAGCAGACGATCGTCAAAAATCTGAATTCTATTCAAAATTTTGGTGCGATCGACATTCTATGTACAGACAAAACAGGAACACTGACACAGGATAAAGTTGTTCTCGAGTATCATTTAAATGTAAATGGGGAGGATGATCTTCGTGTGCTCAGGCATGCGTATCTGAACAGTTACTTCCAGACAGGATATAAGAATCTGATGGATGTGGCGATCATCCAGAAAACAGAAGAGGAAGAAGCGGATGATCCACAGCTTGTTGATCTGTCCGAGCACTATGTAAAAGTGGATGAGATTCCCTTTGATTTCGCTCGCCGCAGACTGACGACAGTTGTACAGAATCGGGATGGAAAGACGCAGATGGTGACAAAGGGTGCGGTAGAAGAGATGCTTTCTATCTGCTCTTTTGCGGAGTGTGACGGAAAAGTGCGGCCAATGACAAAGGAATTAAAAAGCCGTATCCTTGCAACAGTAGATGATCTCAATGAGAAAGGATTTCGTGTGCTGGCAATCGCACAGAAAAGCAATCCGTCTCCGGCAGGTGCATTCGGTGTAACGGATGAGTGCGATATGGTGCTTATGGGATATCTTGCATTTCTTGATCCGCCGAAAGAGTCTACTGCGGATGCGATCAAGGCTTTAAAAGCCCATGGTGTGACAACGAAGATTTTGACCGGGGACAACGATAAAGTCACTCGTACAATCTGTAAGCAGGTAGGGCTTAAGGTAAGAAATATGCTGCTTGGTTCCGATCTGGAGAACATGGGTGATCAGGAATTGGCAAAAGCAGCAGAAACTACAGATGTTTTTGCAAAGCTGACACCGGATCAGAAAGCGAGAGTGGTGTCTGTATTTCGTGAAAATGG
>ENA-OQBJ01000479-OQBJ01000479.1-human-gut-metagenome-genome-assembly--contig:-NODE-479-length-20846-cov-8.806410_pt1 | contig 20846 bp, 17 predicted proteins | sample MGYA00242743_ERZ504545 | MGnify/ENA primary metagenome ERZ504545 (study PRJEB26092, sample SAMD00036252) | human gut metagenome | host: Homo sapiens | study: EMG produced TPA metagenomics assembly of...
CAAACAGCTTGCTCTTACAAAAGAAATTAGCAGCTCGTAACTAAGCAGCGAGACGAAACTCTTTCCTCTCCTGATGAATGGTCAGGCAACGGTAATATCATTTATCAGATGATTAGTTTCAATTTTTTTATCAATCAGTTGCAGGGCATGAGAAATTTTTCTCTGCTCTGTAATTGAAGGAAGGCTTATTTGTATGTTGCATATGTCAAATATGTTTATACTAGACTGGTTGATGGCATCTTTACGAATGCTATCAATTGCTTTTTTGAAATGTGATGTTTTGAATAAATAAGATGCAAAAACAGGATCTAAAAATTGTTCATTCGTCTTAATCCTCAAGACATTCATTCCATGAATAATTTGTTCATTTCCTTTCTTTCTATAAAGCACGGTTCTTCCAAGAAAGGCACGGCTATTGATGTGTGACATAATCAAGTCCTTGTCTTCTAAGATATATCGTTTGTAAGGTGTTGTGTCGAAAATGTCAGCATGGCCTAACTTGTCACGATTAAATTTGCCATGAGATAAGGTTTCTATGCGAGTTATAGGGAAACCTTTGGCTTCTTTTCTTTGTTTGATGATAGCGCCATTTTCTATTAAAGAAAAGCAGGTGCCAAGTTTGTATGTTTTATATTCCATTATATTCTTGTTATACGTTATCAATATTTCTTTCTAACTCTTCTATTTGTGGCAGTGCAGAAGCAACATCAGCAAACAGTTTCTCTGTCTCATATTGGGCAATGCCCATTGGTTGGGTAATTCCACGAAGTGAGAATTCTGCTTTCTTGTCACTTTTACTACGGCAGAGGAGAAGACCGATAGTTGGCTTGTCTTCTGGCGACTTGACAGAATCATCTACAGCTGAGATGTAGAAGTTGAGTTTGCTGACAAATTCTGGCTTAAACTCTACGGCTTTCAATTCTACAACTACGTAGCAATGGAGCTTTAGATGGTACATCAACAAGTCTATGTAGTAATCATCACCATCAACGGTAATGTGATATTGCCTACCTATATATGCAAAGCCACGCCCCATCTCAAGTAGAAAGTCTGTTATCTTACTAGTCAAGGACTTCTCTATATCGAGTTCATTCTGTAGGGCAACCGTCCCCAAGAAACTAAAATTATACGGATCCTTGAAAATGTACTTTGCTAAATCAGATTGTGGTGGAGGTAATGTCTGTTCAAAGTTGTTGATAGCATGCCCTTTTGCATAGATGTAACCATTGTCAATCTGCATGAGCATGACATCACGGCTCCAGCCATTTTGTGCCGTTTCTGTAATATAATAGGCGCGCTCCGTATCGTCTTTCACTTTTGAAAGAAGCGAAATATGGTGATACCAGGTAATTTGTGCAAGTGGCACTTGCACAAATTCTTTGTTGGCTTTTTCTAATTTGGCAAGTGCCACTTGCCAAATTGTTGATTCCTTAAATTTTGCAAGTGGCACTTGTAAAAAAGGAAAGTCTGGGTATTCTGAGGCAAATCTTTTCATATTTCGTAGATTGCGCTCTGAGTATCCTCTGTCACCAGGGTAGCATAAGCTTAAATCTTTTGATAATTGGGAAATGATCTGCTTTCCCCAACCCAGTTTCTCCTGTTTGTCAAGAATTTGCTTGCCAATACTCCAGTACAGCGACAACATACCTTGATTTACATTGATTGCTGTTTGCAGTTTTGCTGTGTCAATCAATGCCTCAATGTCTTTGCGCCATAGGTCATAGCCATTAGGCAACAATCCGTTGTTCTGTTTTGTTGTCTCATTCATAATGTTATTCTTTTCCAATTTGACTATTGAAGCTAAGGTTACCCAATTGCTCCAGAATCTCTTTCTCTAAACGATGGCTTTCCTCAAATTGTTGTACAAGAGTACTCTTATAATTGCTCATTCGCTTATTAAACTCCTCCTCTGTAATGTCAACATAATCAATCTTGATATCGAAATATTGACCTGCAGAGAGGCTGTAACCTTTTTCCTTTATTTCATCATAAGTTACTGAAACAGAAAAATCATCTACAGTTTCCTTGTTTTGGAATGTATTGACAATCTTGTCTATCTCAAAGTCACGTAAGCGTCTTTTCTGATTGTTTCCCTCTTTGTATTCTTCACCAAGTTTGCTGGCATCAATTAAGATAACCTTGTCTGAACTTGCAGACTTATCAAAGAAGATGACAGATACATTAGTACCTGTTGTCGCAAAGACATTGCTTGGCATGGAAACAACGCCATAAACCCATTTCTCGTCAACGATACGCTGTAAGATTCGTTTTTCTACACCACTCTTGGAGGTGATGAATCCTGTTGGAATAACAATAGCTGCTTTTCCTGTAGTTTTTAGAGAGTTGAGTACATGCTGGATAAAGCAGGTGTATATAGCCATCTTTGGTTTCATCGGATCTACTTCTTCACAGAATTTGGCACACCTGCCCAAAAACGAATGGTGTCGGATGCCAATGTGTCTCGATACTCAGGAAAATCAAGCTTGAAAGGAGGATTGCTGACGATGAAATCAAACTTCTTTAACGTACCATTGTTCTCTTTGTGAGACGGCTCTGTGAGTGTGTTTCCTTGTACAACATTTGGTAAAGATGCCGCAAAGTTGTTGAGGATGAGATTGAGGCGAAGCATCTCTGAGGACTTTTCAGAGATGTCTTGTGAGAAAATAGAACATCTATCTTCACCGATTTGATGGGCAAGTGCCATAAGTAAAGTTCCTGTACCCGCTGATGGATCGTAACAAGTCATACCACGCAAGTCCGAATTGTCGCCAACTAATAGACGAGCCATGACTTGTGCTATGGCACGAGGTGTGTAGTATTCGGCATACTTTCCACCACCTGCATTGTTGAAGCCTTTTAGTAAGTGCTCAAAAATGCGAGAGAAGAAATCATACTTTTCATCGAATACATCCTCAAAATTGAAAGATGCCACGTTACGCATCAATGACTTTGCAAACTCGTCACGTTTCTGCGTGTCAGTTACAAAAGTTGTCAGTGGAAAGAATATATTAACTTTGCTCTTTCCTGAAGTCGTTACAGAGAATGTATCAGCATTAAGAGAGGCTATATCTACTAATGTCGCATCGAGTATAGTCGAGAAATCTCCTTTTGTCGCAGAGTTATACAAGTGTGAGAGTGTGTGCTCCGGTTTCAAAAGAGGAACTGAAGCTGGCAAGTAGCTGAAAAGATCTTCAACTTCTTCTTCTGTGAATTTGTCATATTCTGCATCCCATTTCTCTGCCTTGGACAAACGTTCTCCATATATTTGGTCACGTTTAGCCTCGTAACCAAATTTGTCATTGAAAAACTTATAAAGGAACATTTCTGTGACGATTTTATACTCGCTACCTGTTCCTGCCAAACCGAAAGCACCAGTAGTACTTTTCAGTGAGTCGATGAGGGCTATGGTTGCCTCTGATATATTGATATTGCTCATGCTCGTTAATATGCGTAATTATGTTGTTGTAAATATTCTGATGTAATCAGATTGTTAATATATTTTCTGTCCTTGATGTCTGCTCGAATATTCATACTAAGCAGTTCTTTGCCAATGATTGCCAATACATCTTTTTGGAAAGCTGGCTCGTTGTCAAGAATGTTGATGTCAAGATATAGCATTCTATCTATACCATCTTTCATCTTGGAGAGATTCTCTGCTATTTCGTATTCTTGGGCAGAAATGATAGGACGTTCACGTTTCTTGTTTTGCTCTTCTATACGTTTGTGGATACGTACAAATCGTTCGTCACCTTTATATTTTCTTTTTAGCATATTATTGCGACGGTTGATTTCACGTATTTTCTTCATCACTTCGTCCATGTATTGAATACTGGCTTTAGCCTCTTCTGTGCTTTGTGGCACAAAACCTTTCTTGCGAAAATACTCTCGAAACTCGTCTGCGAGAATAACGTATTTTTCTTCTTTTGTATCGAAGTTTGCTTCAAACTCTGCTTGTACACGTTCGCATCGTTCACGAATGTCGTTCACAATAATACGCAATTCCTCAGAGACACCTTTCTTAAATTCAAATTCCAATTCAGACAATGCAACGTTGATAATACCTGCTACATCAGACTTGTGTTCAGTGTTTTCTAACAAGTTAATGCGTTCGATGCGATGACTCACCTCTGTTATGAGAGTAGAAATGGTTCCCATAGGCAATGATTCCAACTTCTTCTTGGTCTCTTCATCGCCAAATGAGCGCACTTGGTTGACTATAGCTTTTGCTTCAGATAGTGTGTTGCGCAATTCATACAAGCTATCCTTGTTGTCAATTTCGTCTATCTCCTTTCGGAACTCTTCCATATTGTCAGTTGTAAAGTTGAAGAGGACATTCTTTACTTGCTTGATTTTTGATTCCACTTCATCCTTGCTTACCAATATCTCATTACCAATGTTTCTGGTACGAGTATTCCCTGAGTCATCAGTTGTACGATTTAATTCTCTCAGATAGCGATCGTTTGTTGCATCGAAATTCTCTTTGATGTTGACGAAGTCAACGACATATCCATATTTGAAGTCTCTATATGGTCGATTGACACGTGTCAGTGCTTGCAACAAGTCATGACCGTCTAATGAACGGCCAAGATAGAGCTTTTTTAATCTTGGTGCATCGAATCCTGTAAGCAACATCTTGTTAACAATGAGGACATCTACTTCTTGTAGTTTTTTGAATCCCTCAATATATTCTTTACGTTCTTCCTTGTCGCCTTCATCATGTAAAATCAAGGATGCGGAAAGAGGCTTGTAGTCGTTGCGGAATTGCATAGGGTCTGCAGCTATGCCAAGCATCTCTTCATTTTGCTTGTTGATTTTTAATGCGAATCCAAATCGTTCTTGCCAAAGACGATATAGCTCTCTGGCTTGTGGATTGGTCTTGCAGACAATCATTGCACCAACGGAGTAGTCGTTTTGCTCTTTGCGGAATCTACGGAAGTCGGAAATGATATAGTCGAGTAGCGCATTCAGATAACTATCATCCTCAATTATCTTATTTCTGTCAATATCGGATTTTTTGACCTGAATATCTCCTGCTAATTTGTCGAGAATATTTTCAATTTTCTCCTTGTAGATAGTTTCCACAGGTTCACGCATCAGCTTGCATGTGTAACCATCTGCAATAGACTTGTCATAATAATAGGTATGTATGTAATCACCAAAGACTCTCCAAGACTCTCGCTCTTCTTTTAATAATGGTGTTCCCGTTAGAGCAATCTTAACCGCATTCTTGTCGGCTTCCAAGAGATTAGCCAAGAAGCTACCTTGTGGATTATAGCCACGATGAGCCTCGTCAATGAAGAAAATACGCTGCAGCTGGGTGCTGTAGCTATCATCGACATTGACTTTTGTCTTATCTTCTTTGAATTTTTGGATGTTGACAACCATTATCTCTAATTTTCCCTCATTGTTATGGGTTATGGAACGACTGGATATGTCTTTCATCAACTCATCACGGCTCTTAGCGTTATGAACGACAAGACCACGAGCCGCAAATTCGTCTGTGGCTTGTTCCATCAAATCGATTCTATCAACTATAAAGTAGAATTTAGCTACAACATCACGTTTGGCGAAATAGTCGGTGAGACTTTTAACGCTGTAATATGCAAGTGCCGTTTTTCCACTTCCTTGTGTATGCCATATAATGCCGCTTTTCACTCCATTTGTTAGAGTTCTGCGTATGGCGAATGAAGCAAACAATTGCTGATAGCGCATGACATGCTTTTGAAGTTCGGTTCCTTGTGTGTTGTCGTCAAGCTCTATCTTTCGCTCAACATAGGCAAATCCATAGCGAAGTAAGAAAAGAAAGCGTTCCTTGCTTAACATAGAAGTTAATATGCGATTAGTTGGGGTATCAATAGCTTTGTTGGTCTGATACTCTTGTAGGTTCTTGATTACAATACAGTTACGATGCTTTAGTACTTTGTATTCTGTATCGTCATCAAGATCTTTATATGGATAACTACTTACATATTGCTTATCTTCCTCGCGAAAGACGTTGAAGAACGCTTTTGTCTTTGCTGTACAGCAATAGAATGCACCTTGGATAGGTACTCTGCTCTCATTATCGTATTCTTGGTTGTTGGAGAATATCATCAATTGAGTAAGATTGAAGAAACGGCGAAAGCATGATTTGCTCATCCTTTTGTTTATTCGTTCTCTTTCTGCCAATATTCCTTCATGGTTGTTTGGCTTTTTAACCTCTATAAAAGCAAGTGGAAGTCCGTTTACGAAGCAAGTGATGTCTGGGCGAAATTCATCCTCTGTGTCTTCATTCTCACATGTGAATTCTGTAGTAACATGCCAATCATTATTGTCGGGATTCTCAAAATCAATTAGTTTGATGCCGCTATTGGCAGATAGCAATTGGTAGAATTCTCGTCCTAAATCATCATTGTTTGACATGTTGACAATCTTTGAAAATAGCATGGATGCATCAGAACTGGACATATTGGGATTTAGACGTTTTACTGCATTGAGAAAAACGTCTATCAAAATGTTTGTTTTTGTGTCATAAGCACAGATGTTGTCCAAGTATATATATCCCAATTTGCATAGATGAAGTGCTGCTGGAACTTGTACTCTTGTATTTTCATTAAAGTTAGAATTGCCCATATTCTTCTAATTTAGTCGAAATTAATAATTTCACTGACACTCACGTTTAATAACTCTGAAATCTTTTTCAGAGTCAGCAAGTCTGGTTGTGTGGTATTTGTACACCACTTAGAGACAGTAGTTTGGTTTACCCCCAATTGTTCTGCCAACCATTTGTTGGTCTTTTTGTTTTTGACTAAGACCAATTTCAATTGATTTAAATCTTCCATTTCATCAATTTATTGATTTTAATGCAAATATAATGATTTATTTTGAGAAAGATGTCGTGTTTGATGATTCTTTAACAAGATATAACTAATTGACGATACTATAGATGAGTAAGAATGCACTTCTGTAAATAAAATTACTAAAGGATGATGTTCCAGTCCTAAAGGGACGGAAGAATACAATTACAAATAATGAACGCTTTATGATTCAGTACGTATTAACAGAGAACAGCACTGAGCACCACGACATAGCATTGCTCGAATAGAAACAGTTCTAGGTAGTAAACTCATCGAGGGCGCATCATGGACTTGTGACACACCCTCTCATAAAAAAGCTTGACGCATTGAAACTGTGCCTCAAACTTTTTTCTGTATACCAGATTCTTATGACTTTACTTCTTTGGGAAGATTTCCGCCAGCTTCTTTGCTATGCGCTCAGCGAGTATGGTGGTATAAACTACCTTGCCCTCTGTTGATGAGATACATGGTAGGGAGCCATGAAATCTTGTAATCCTTGGAAATCTGGGTTTCTTTCCACTTCTTGAACTCGCTGTACTGCTTCCATTCCACACCGTTTGCCTGAGTGTAGTTGTCGAGCTTCTGCTTGTCGGTATCCATTGATATGCCGATAAACTTAACACGAGTGCCGTACTTCTGATACATCTCCTTGACGGTAGGAATCTCTCTGCGGCAGTCAGGACACCAGGTAGCCCAGAAGTCCAATACCGTCCATGTTCCTTTTTCAGGGCAGGGAATGCTGGAGCCTCGGTTCCTATAGCTAGGAGATTTTTGGCATAGAGTACATCCACATCCTGTGGGTTCTGGGCTGTTGCGTTGCCTGAGCACTGGATCCGATGACCGACGCTGCCATAAGGAGCAAAGAGAATATTGCCTTTTTCATTTTTCTTTGTATTTTAAAATTCCGAATGCAAAGATACGGATATTTTTCGAAAAATGATATTAGAAGGATGAAAAAATGCCGGGCGCATCTTGAAAAAGATGGCTCGGCATTTTTTTTGAGGGAAGGTCTCCAGCTCTTGGTGGGGTTCAAGCGATGGAATCGCTTGGAATGGGGGCTGGCTTTCTTCTTAGTTTCTTAGCTTTTTGCTTTCTTATTTTACGCTCCACTCGAAAAGACCGCAGGAATGGGTTTCTGGCTGCTTCAGTTCGAGCTTCACAGCCTTGGTCTTCACTGGGTCGAAATTCACGATGCAGGCTACACCTCGCTTGCATGGATAAGCATCGGCTCCTGGAACTTCCTTCCAGTTGCCTGTCTCGTCCTGATAGTAGAGCTTCCAGCTGTCTGGCACCTTGCAACCGCCCCATGGCTGGTCGTCGTACCAATATACGGTGCTGGTCTTGATTTCCTTGCTCTCAGGGAAGGTGTAGGTAATCCATTCTGTGGTGTTCTTCTTAGGCCACCAGTGAATGTATGGGACAGAACGGTCGTTCTCATCGGCTGGAACCAGTCCGTCGGTGATACTGCTCTTGGCAGGCACCGGAGAAGAGAATTCTACCTTAGCCTGAGTTGCGAGAGTTGCAGGAGCTGATGGCTTGGCAGCCTTGACATCCTGTGGCAACCATACCTTCATATTGCCGTTGCCACGATGAGCCAGGCGAAGTATGGGATGAGAGTCAGGGCTTGGTCCTTAGTGCTCAGCTTGCCGCTCTTGTCGTAGGCGAGGGTCTGCACGTTCTCGGTCAAGGTCTCCATGTTCTGACCCTTGTAGAGTGTCAGTACATTCTTATATTTAGGGTCGATGAAACCATCGTAAGAGAGCTTGCCCTCAGCGAACTGAGGTTCGCGGTTCTCCAGGATGCTCATGATGTCGAAGCCCTGGTTGTCTGGCCACTCTGCACAATATACGATAGGACCACGCTCGATGCTGATGCAGCCACGGTCGGCCTCTACCTTATTGTTGGCACGTACGGTGCGTGCTCCATGTCGAAGTGAACGCGAACCACATCGCCCTTCTTCCACTTGCGGTTGATGGTATAATAGCCATCCTCTGTTACCTTAGCCTCTACCTTCTTGCCGTTTACGGTGATGGTATAGCCCAGTCGCTTGCCGTCGCTGTAGTAGTAAAGGTCTGATGGTACTGGCTGACCCTTTACCCAGCCCGGGATGCGGATCTTCATACCGAACTGACCTGCCTTGTTGTCATCCACCTTGATGGCGATGTCGCCGTTCCAAGGGTACTGTGTATCCTGACTCAGGGAAACCTTCTTGCCAGCTACTTTCAGAGAAGAAGAGTTGCTGAGGAAGAGGTTGACATATACATTCTTATCCTTTACGGCATATACATAGCCTGGGAGGGATGGCAGAAAACGGCAGATGTTGCTAGGGCAGCAGGCACAGCCGAACCAAGCCTGGCGCTGGTGCTGACCCATGCTCTCCAATGGGTTAGGGTAGAAGAAGCCGCCGCCGTCCATGCTCACACCACTGATGAGACCATTGTAGAGGGTACGCTCCAATACATCGTAATATTTGCTCTCGCCATGGAGAAGGAAGAGACGGTAGTTGACATAAACATTGCCGATAGCTGCGCAGGTTTCGCAGTAGGCGCTCATGTTAGGCAACTCGTAGTTCTTGCCGAAAGCCTCGCCGTTGTTGGTAGCTCCGATACCTCCGGTGATGTAGAGCTTCTTGCTCACTATGTTGTCCCAGATGCGGTCGATGGCGTGGATATAGGCAGTATCTCCGGTGAGGGCAGCTACATCTGCCATACCAGCATACATATAGGTGGCACGAACGGCATGACCTACAGCCTCGTCCTGCTCCAAAACCGGTTTGTGGCTCTGAGAATATTCCTGTTTGATAGATGTCTTGCCACGATAGTCAAGGAAGAACTTAGCCTCTTCGAGATATTTCTTGTTGCCTGTAGCGAGATAGAGCTTGCAGAGTGCCATTTCGGCAATCTGATGTCCCGGTACCACGCAAGCCTGTCCTGGGTTAGGACCAACCTCGCGAACCACGCAGTCGGCATAGCGGATAGCGATGTCGAGGAACTTGCGGCTACCAGTAGCCTGCCAGTGAGCCACGGCACCTTCTACCATGTGACCGAGGTTGTAGAGCTCGTGGCTCAGATCCTCTTCCTTGCTCCAGCGCTTGTCGCCAGCCCAGAAATGAGGATGCTTCGGATTCTGTGTACGGGCGGTATAGAGGTAACCGTCAGCCTCCTGAGCCGGAGCGATGATGTCGAGCACACTGTCGATATACGCCTTGAGTTTCTTATCTGGGTAGGTCTGGAGTACGTAGCTGGCACCCTCGATGGTCTTGTATGGGTCGGTGTCGTCGAAACTGTAGGGCATCAGTTTGCCTACATCATAGGTGTCGCTTGGATGAGCGGCACGCTCAAAGTTCTTGTATCTTCCTCTGATTCGCACTTGCTGAAAGCCAGCGGGATGGTTACTTTGCGAGAGGTTTCGATACGCTGTCCCCAGAACGTATTGTTCCAAACCTTTACTGATGTGAAAGGCACCGGTGTGATAGGATAACCACCCGAACTCTTGTTCACCTTCTGTGCCGAAGCAGGCATCAATGCCAATGCTGCCAAGGCTGATGTTACTAAAATCTTCTTCATGTATTGCTAGTTTATTTTGTTTGTCTTTTGTAAGGAATGTATTCATCCCAGAGTTTTAATGAGTGCAGATAGCCTGAGAAAGGCCATGCCTCTTCGGCATTTTTGCCAGAAGCATAAACTGCGATGGCTTGACGAGGAGCTGGATATCCTTCTGGCTGATAAGCTTGTCGTTGATGTAGATGCTCTCGATTCTGCCGTCGAAGCAGACATATACGTGCTGCCACTTGCCTTCCAGGGGCTTCATCTCCTTGTAGCCGGCATCCTCATACCATCCGTAGTGGTTCATCACACCGCAGCGTGGTTCGGTGCCGTTTACCAGCATCAGCTTTTCCAGTTCATCGTGAGAAGAGGTGAAATCGGCTACGCATTCATTCTCGGCAATCTCCGGATTCAGATCCATGCTCGATGGTGTATGGAGCGTTGTCGCGGATAGTGGCTGGGAGCATGAAGTTGCTTCTGTAACTCTCTTTGCCGGTAAAGGTGAATGCCTTTTTGCCTCTATGGTCTTGATGATGGCTGCTGTATCGTGCTGCGTCTCGAACTCGCCCTTGAGGTGAACATCCAACGGACTGCCGTTCTTGATGTAAGGCACGGTATCGCCCTCGTTGTAGTAGTCAGCGCTGATATCTACCACCAGTCCCTGACAGTTCTTGTCGGCTACTGCCTCACGCACGATGTTGCTCTGGGCATCGAAAGCCTTTTCTGCCGCCTCCTGTTCCCAGTTATAATAACGGAGATTGGTGAGGGTAAATTGCTTTTCGCCTGCACTAATTTCCAGTTTTCCTTCAGAAAGATTCAGTCGAGGATCGTTTTCATCTATCTGATGCCAGCTTCCGTTGTCGAAAGCTTGGGCGGTGAGGGTATGCTTGCGTGCTTTGCCGAGCTGCGGATGAGTCATCACCAGCTGGGCGCCCGGTTGCAGGGTGATGGCATCTTTGCCTGCCATACGCTCTCTGAGGCGGTGCCCTGAAGGAGCGAGAACTTGCCGGCAAGCATTCCCTCGTTGTTATGCCAGGTTGTACCATCGAAATCGGCTGCAGTCAGGCCTAGCCACTGCTGTGGGCTGAATCTTCTACGGAACCGTAAACCTTGATGTTCCAGATGGCGCCACCGAAACCATTCTTCTGACCACCGGTATAGGTGAGGCGGATGTACTGTGCCTTGGCATTTCCGAAATCTACCATCGGCGAACCAGCCAGACGGTTCTGTCGCTTGTCGGAGAAGGTCTGCCAGTGCTTGCCATCATTCGATGTCTCGATAAGATACTGATAGAACTGTGTTCCGTATTCAAACTGGGTCCAAATGCTCTTGATGCTCTGTTTCTTGCCCAGGTCAATCTGAATCCAAGCCGGTCCGGTGGTGCGAGAGCGCCAGAGTGTGCCGTTGTTGTCATCGACCGCATATTCCGGACGGAAATCGTTGTCGTAATAAGAGGAAGCTGTAACCTTGGCACCGAAGGCGAGGTTCTTAGCTACCTTCATTTCTGGTTTCAAGTCGATGCCTTCGTGCGTTGGAACGACCTCCTTGATGGTGCCGTCGGCATTGAATTCGAGTTTATCGATTGCCACCTGACGATGGAATCCACGATTGGAATGCGGATTGTCGTGGCGATGATATACGATGTAGTAGTTGTCGCCTTCCTGCAGCACGCTGTTGTGTCCCGGACCGTGAACGGTTCCGTCGGCATTGGTCTTGAGGATAGTGCCGTGGTAGGTATAAGGACCGAGCGGACTCTTGGCTGTGGCGTAATCTACGCGGTAGCTGGCATCCTCGCAATGCTCGCAGGAGTAGAGGAAGTAGTAGATGCCGTTGCGCTTGAAGACGAAAGGAGCCTCGAAGAAGTGAGTAACCTCGGTATTCGGGATGAGCTTGGTTTCGCTGAATGATTTCATGTCAGGATTCAGTTTACCTGCTCCGCAACCGAAGCCTTTGTAGATGCCCCAGGTGCCCCAATACATATAGACCGAACCATCATCATCTCGGAAGGTCTGACCATCGAGGGTGATGGCATTCTTTACGAATCTATCTTCCACCAGTACGGCTTCGCTTTCGCCCAGCACATTCTTCCAAGGACCGCGAGGTGTATCGCCCACACCCAGATGGAGCTTGCAAGGCTGGCAGTAGAGATAGTAATACTTGCCGTCGGCTTCGTTCTGCATTACATCGGGTGCCCAGATCCAGTGGCTGTCCGGCCAGTTCATCGGCATCAAGGTCCAGTTCTTGAAATCCTTGCTGCACCAGAGCTGTGCCGGTCCGAAACCGGCTCCGCTACCATCGGTAGTAGCATATATATAATAGGTGTCACCAAACTTCTTGATGGTTGGGTCGGCAAAATAACCAGGCAGGATAGGGTTGCCTGCTCCCGGAGTGTTGTAAGCAGCTTTCTGGGCAGCACCTGTCTCAGGCGCTGCCGCAGCTGCTGTTACGAATAGTGTTACAATTATATTCTTATTAACCATGTCAACTTCTTTTTTTCTAAATGCTTTTTTATTTCTTGATAACCTTGATGACGAATCCACCGCCAGAAGCAAGATGAATCTTCATTTCCGATTTCTGATTAATGACAGATTTCTCTATCTTGTAATCCTCGGCATCGTGGTTGGCATTGATGCCATCCTTCAATACGATTGCTTCGTAATCTCCATCCGCGAGGAAATCAAACTTCAGGGTGAGCGTGCGCTCATCCCAGTTGCTCTGACCGCCAACATACCAGTCGTTGCCCTTCTTTCTGGCGGTAACGATATACTTTCCGATTTCGCCTTGTGGCACGATGGTCTTGTCGAAAACTACAGGCAATGAAGCAATGTATCGGGTGTATGGCTCATCTGCCTCATAGTTGGTAGGAGTGTCGGCGAGCATCGTAAACGGACTGTCCTGTACGATGTAGCAGGCAGCCTGGTGGCATCGGGTACCCATCGAAATAGGTTTGGTGTAGATTGCCTTCCAGTTGTCGCGGGTTCCGTTTCTCATCGCTCCCGGTGTGAAATCCACCTGTCCTGCCATCATTCGGATGTATGGGAAGGTGACATCGTAGAGCGGCATATCATTCTTTGCTTCCGTCCAGCGGCATTCTTCCATACCGAAGACACTCTCGTAGTTGAGGATGTTAGGATAGGTGCGGTTCAGGCCGTGTGGCTTGTAGATGCCGTGCAGGTCGAGGATGAGATGATGCTTGGCGGTGCAGGCAGCCAGACGTTCCACCATTTCGATGGCGGTCTGGTCGTCGCGGTCCATAAAATCCACCTTGAATCCCTTGATGCCCATATCGGCATAGGTCTTGCAGATGGTTTCCAGGTTCTCGTCCATCACGTTGAAGACTGCCCAGAGTACGATATCCACGCCCTTGCTCTTACCATATTCTATGAGCTTAGGCAACTGGATATCGTCTATTGGTTTCAGAATGCTTCCCTCTTTCGAGTTGTACCATCCTTCATCAAGGATGATGTATTCCAAACCGTGATTATGAGCAAAATCTATGTAATATTTGTAAGTATCGAAGTTGATGCCTGCCTTGAAATCCACGCCTTTCAGATTCCAGTCGTTCCACCAGTCCCAGGCCACCTTGCCCGGTTTGATCCAGGAAGTATCGCCTATTTTGTTGGGAGCAGCCAGGGCGTACACCAGATTGCTGGTTGGCATCTGGGTATCGTGCTCTGTGATGGCGAAGATGCGCCAAGGATAATTGCGTTTGCCGGTGCTGGTTGCGATGTAATCGCAGGTGCTCTTTACGTGGCTCATGTGTCGCCAAGGGTAGTAGGTCATCTCCTTAGGTAGGGAGCAAAGGCGGCTCTCAGGATTCCCTTCTCCTGATCCTGTTCGCTGCTGTTAGCCTTCAGCCACATGCCCGGATACTTCTCAAGGTCACTCTCCAGGATAGTGACTTTCGCCTTTCCGCAGTCTATGGTTGCCGGGAGGAAAGCCAAATCCTGCTTAGCGGTATCGAGCCGAGTCTCGTGATAGGTATTCTGGAAAGCCATGGCAAAAGGCTTTTCTGGTGTCGTAGTGTATGGCAACCATGCCTTCTTGTCCTTGCCAAACTGGTAGGCGGCGGTTTCATTCAGGATGATGGTCTTGCCTTTTCGCTGGGTATAGAATCGGTAAGCCACTCCCTCATCGTAAGCTCTCAGGATGATGCCGAAACCATTCTTCAGTTTCAGATTCAGTTCCTGATAAGCTGTTTCAAAGTTTTGCTGACGATAGAATGGGGCATGGATGGTTTCCTTATGGTTGCTAAGCTTGTGGCTTGCTACTTTCGGATTCTTACCCATGTCCATTCCATCGTTCAGCGTTACACCTATTGAAGACTCCTGTAAAAGAATGGAGCCATTGTATTTAAATTGAAGAGAGAGAGACTTGTTGGTGTTGAGTTCTGCTACGATTTTACCATCTGGTGATTTCACCAGATAGTTCTCTGCCGATACTGTTGCCCCTATATATAATAAGGTGGCGATGAAAAAGAGTTTCTTAACCATAACTTTCTAGGTTTATTGTTGTTTTGTCCGTTTTGTTGTTCGTTTGGTGGTAATGCCTGTATTACCGGATTACCATAAGTTTTTATTTCTGCTGCAAATTTACGAATAGAATTGTTTATGTAATGCAAAGAAAGTCCAAAATGATGAAAATATCGTATCAAAAGCCCCCTGTTAGACGATAGTTGCATCTTTATGTACGATAATTTTAGGACTTCGTTGATTTTTTCTGTTATTTTGCAGCCAGAAAAATAAACGAAACAATAATAAACCTAGAAGATATGGATTTAAAGCAGTTCACATTATTAATAGGAGTAGCTTGTTTGCCTGGAATGACAACAGCAGCCACGGTTTATCGCACTATCTCTAAGGTGGAGGCAATATCAGTGGATTGTCCGGTGGGCACAGCTCCCCGACTTCCTAATCTCGTATGGGTAACCTATTCTGATGGTTATTCAGAGTATCGACAGGTACGCTGGGCTAACGCTTCGCTTGCTGATGAGCAGGCTGAGGCTGATGCGCAGAAACATCCTGCCGGGAGCCAATATGAGATAGGTGGTTTTGTGATTGGTGATGAGACTACCGACAATGGTTATCCTGTCAAGGCACAAATCAAGGTGGTGGCTGAAGGCTATCAGACTCCAGAAAAGGAAGTGGCTCATACCTTCTCACTCGCTGATGTGAGCATAGATGGTGACAACCGACTCACCCACAACCGCGATGAGGCACTCCGTGAGATCTGTTCCTGGGATGTTACCCAGCAGCTCTACAACTATCGCGATACCTACGGACTCAGTACCGAGGGTTATACCAAGAGCGATGGCTGGGATTCGCCGGATACCAAGCTCAAGGGTCATGGATCTGGTCACTATATGTCGGCAATCGCACAGGCATACGCCGTGGCAACTAATCCTGAACAGAAGGCAATCCTCCGCAAGAACATCACCCGAATGGTGAATGAGTTGCGAGAGTGTCAGGAGAAGACCTTCGTATATAATAAGGAACTGAAGCGCAACTGGGAGGCTCGTGATTTCGCTCCTGAGGCAGAACTCAGAGAGATGAAGGGCACCTGGGCTGCTTTTGATGAGTATAAGAAGCACCCTGAACTTTATGGCTACGGCTATATCAACGCCATTCCGGCTCAGCATTGTGCTCTGATTGAAATGTATCGGGCTTACAACAACTCCGATTGGGTTTGGGCACCTTATTATAGCGTACACAAGCAGCTTGCCGGTCTGATAGACATCACTACCTACTTTGATGATAAGGAAATCTGCGACAAGGCTCTCCTCATCGCCAAGGATATGGGACTCTGGGTATGGAACCGCATGCACTACCGCACTTACGTAAAGCAGGACGGCACCCAGGACGAGCGCAGAGCCAAGCCGGGTAACCGCTACGAGATGTGGGACATGTACATCGCCGGTGAGGTGGGAGGTATGAGCGAATCGCTCTCCCGACTTTCCGAGATGGTTTCCAATCCGGATGAAAAGGCAAAGCTCCTCGAGGCTGCCAACTGTTTCGATGCGCCTAAGTTCTATGATCCGCTGAGCAAGAACATCGATGACATCCGCACCCGCCATGCCAACCAGCATATTCCGATGATTATCGGAGCGCTGCGCAGCTACAAGAGCAATCAGAAGCCATACTATTACAATCTGGCTGAGAACTTCTGGAGGCTGGTGCAGGCAGATACATGTATGCGATGGGTGGTGTAGGAAATGGAGAGATGTTCCGCCAGCCATATACCCAGATTCTGAGTATGGCAACCAATGGACTGCAGGAAGGCGAATCGGAGGCTTATCCGGATATCAACGAAACCTGCTGCGCGTATAACCTCGTCAAGTTGAGTAAGGATTTGAACTGTTATAACCCTGATAATGCGCAGTATCTCGACTATATCGAGCGCACGCTGTACAATCAGATTATCGGTTCGCTCAATCCGGACCAGTATCAGACATGCTATCAGTATGCAGTAGGTCTGAATGCCACCAAGCCGTTCGGCAACGAGACTCCTCAGAGTACCTGCTGCGGCGGTACAGGTTCTGAAAACCATACCAAGTACCAGCAATCGGCATATTTCGCCAACGACAACACCCTCTGGGTGGGACTCTATATGCCAACCACCCTCCACTGGAAGGAGAAAGGCGTGACCATCAAGCAGGATTGCCTGTGGCCGGCACAGCATTCAGCCATCAAGATTACGGAAGGCGAGGGCAATTTCACCCTAAAAATCCGTGTACCATACTGGGCAACTCAAGGTTTCTCCATCAAGGTGAACGGCAAGGAAGTGGCAAAGAGCTATCAGCCTAGCACCTATGTAGAACTGGAGCAGAAGCACTGGAAGGTGGGAGATGTCGTAGAAATCGACATGCCATTCAGCAAGCATATCGAATATGGTGCCGACAAGCTTTCGAGCGATGTGGCAAGTCTGGACGGTACTCCGCTGAAGACATCCTGGGTAGGAACCCTGATGTACGGACCATTGGTGATGGCGGGTACAGGCGCACAGACCTGGAATCAGGCTACGCTGAACATCGACTCCCGATTGAGTAATATTACCGTGGGCGAATCGAACGGCGTGACAACAGGTGCAGGAGCCAATCTCCTTACCCTGAAGCTGAATGGCAAGGAATTCCAGCCAGACTATTATCGCAACGCCAACAGTACCCACTACTACCGCATCAACCTGACCGATGCCAAGAGCAAGAAGAGCAAGAAGGTGAAGATAGATTTCACCGAACTGAATTCTCTCCTGAATCTTGCCGCAGAACGTAAGGCAGATCAGGAGAAGTGGAATGCCCTCTCTCAGAAGGTTCCGGAGTATGCTCCATGGGCACCGTTCGGCTATGAGCGCATGCAGAAGGTGATGGCTCAGGCACAGGAACTGGTGGAAAAGGGTAAGAAGAAGGTAACCCAGGATGAACTGGAAGGTACTACTGCCATCCTGAACCGTGCCATCAATACGATGCGCCCTGGCAATCTTGCAGAGATGGAAGACCTCCGAGAACTTTCCGGTCTGCTTCGCCGTGCCGGCTGGCTGATGACAACACCAGCGAGGAACTCAAGGAAGCCATCAGTTATGGCAGAATGGTTCAGAAATACGTAACCGACGGAAGTGGAACTCACGACATGATTCATGCCGCTGTGGGAAAACTGAAGAAGGCGATGAAACAATAAAGACATAGAAACAACAAAACAATAAAACATTAAAGACAACAAAGACATCATTTAGAATAGACAACATTTAAGTGTAACAAAATCGGCTTAAAAGACGAAAATATCGTCTAAATCGCCAGGTTTGGACGATATTTTCACTTTTTTAGACGATAATGTAGCATAATATACAAAATATTGTGTTACTTTGCAATCGAAATTTAAACAATAATAAACCTAGCAAAAATAAAAAATGAGACAGACACAAAAAATCTCAGGCTTTGTACATAGCCAAGCTTATGTTAAAGCCATCGCGTGTTTGGTCCTTGCCTGCGGAGGTACATTACCTACTTTAGCAGCAAGCGAGACCTTATCAAACCCAAAGGTAGAGGAAGCTCAACAGAGTGAAATTACCGTAAAGGGTACAGTTGTTGATGATGCCGGTGAGCCAGTCATCGGAGCTACCATTATGGAAAAAGGAACCCGTAATGGTACGGTTACTGATATTGATGGTAACTATGTTATTAAGGTAAAGCGTAATGCTCAGTTGACTATTTCGTACTTGGGATATGCTACTCAGGTAGTTCCTGCCGGAACTTCAAAAGTGGTTTTGAAATCTAACGATACCAAATTGAATGAAGTGGTGGTCGTAGGTTTCGGTACCCAGAAAAAGGTAAACCTTACCGGTGCGGTGACCGCAGTATCGGGCGAGGAATTGGATAGCCGTCCTGTAAGTAATGCAACCCAGGCTCTGCAGGGTATGGTGGCTGGTTTGCAGATTACCCAGGCTGCAGGTAGTTTGGATGATACTCCAAGCTTGAATGTACGTGGTACAACTACAATCGGACAGGGTTCCAGCGGAAGTCCGTTGGTCTTGATCGATGGTATGGAGGGTGATATCAATACCATCAATCCTCAGGATATTGCCAGCGTATCAGTATTGAAGGATGCAGCTGCATCATCTATTTATGGTTCCCGTGCACCTTTCGGTGTCATATTGATTACTACAAAGACGGGTGGCAAGCGTGACAAGGTAAGTGTGAACTACAATAATAATTTCCGCTTCAGTACCCCAATTCGTATGAAGCATAGTATGAATTCTGTCGATTTTGCTTGTATGCAGAATGATGCGAATACGAATATTGGTGGTGGTCAGCTTTTTACACCAGATCATGTTCAGCGTATGAAGGATTGGATTGAGGGCGAATATGTTAATGCGGGTACCCGTAAGGATAAAAATGGCAATTTGATTTATTCTTTGGATGCGGATGCTAATGGCTATTGGTTGAGTGGATTTACCGATGGTTATGCTTCTACCGATTTCTATGATGCAATATACAAAAAACATACATTCTCTCAGGAGCACAATGTAAGTGCAACTGGTGGTGATGACAAACTCAACTACTATGCTTCATTTGGCTATTTAGGTCAGGATGGTTTGATCAAGGTTGCTGATGAAGGTAGTAGCCGATATACTGCTACTGCTAAGATTTCTTCACAGTGGACGAATTGGATGAAGTTTAACTACTCCCTCCGTTTTGTTCGTAAGGATTATCATCGTCCTCAGTCTTTGGGTCAGGGTGTTTATGAATATCTTGGTGGACAGTGGCCATGTGTCCCTTTATATGATAGAAATGGTAATCTCTATAATGAGATGGTCAACACCATGACGAATGGTGGTACTTATCGTTATCAGAATGATGAGTATAATCATCAAGTAGGTTTGGATATTGAACCAATCAAGAATTGGGTTACCCATGCTATCTTCAACTATCGTACATCCCATAATGAGAGTCATACAGATATGCAGCATACTTATCTGTATAATCTGAATGGTGAGGCTTACGACCAGAATAATTTTACCTATGTAGGTGAAGATTACTATAAGGAAAATTATACAAATTTCCAACTCTATTCTGAGTATTCGTTCAATTTGCAGAAGAAGCATAACTTCCATATTATGGCTGGTTTCCAGTCTGAGGATGAGCGTATGAAGTACAAATATGCAGATAGAGCTGGTCTCATCGTTGGTAATAAGCCTCAAATTGATGGTACAACTGGTATTGATGCTTATGGTACTCCTGTGGATCCATCTGTGTCTGGCAACATGAGCCGTTGGACAACTTGTGGTTTCTTTGGTCGTTTGAATTATGATTATCAGGCAAGTATCTCTTTGAGGTTAATGGCCGATATGATGGTTCTTCAAGATTCCGCCCGGGAAATCAGTGGAAGTTCTTCCCATCAGTATCTGCAGGTTGGAATATTGCACAAGAGAACTTCATGCAGCCAATCAATGATTGGATTGGTCAGTTGAAACTTCGTGTATCTTATGGTAACTTGGGTAACCAGAATGTTGGTACTTACCAGACTTATCAGACGATTGGTGTATATGCCAACAATGGTACATGGCTGCAGGATGGTTTGAAACCGATGACAGCTTGGGCACCAGGCCTGGTTTCTCAGAATTTGACATGGGAAACCATCCAGAGTTTTAATGTCGGTCTTGACTTTGCATTTTTGAAGGATCGCTTGCATGGATCATTTGACTGGTATGTGCGTAAGACAAAAAATATGATAGGTAATGCCCCTGAGCTTCCAAGCATCTTGGGTACAGCTGTACCTGTTACTAACAATACCGACTTGCGCACCAATGGTTGGGAGTTGACTATCGGTTGGAACGACCGCTTGTCTAATGGTTTGCAGTATGGAATCAGCTTCAATCTCTCTGATGCCTATGCTACTATCACAAGGTATCCTAATAACTAGGGTGTCCAGTTCTATGTTCCAATATTAACTCACTTGTTTGAGAGTTTGGTTCG
>ENA-OQBJ01000480-OQBJ01000480.1-human-gut-metagenome-genome-assembly--contig:-NODE-480-length-20843-cov-2.791948_pt1 | contig 20843 bp, 19 predicted proteins | sample MGYA00242743_ERZ504545 | MGnify/ENA primary metagenome ERZ504545 (study PRJEB26092, sample SAMD00036252) | human gut metagenome | host: Homo sapiens | study: EMG produced TPA metagenomics assembly of...
CTTTTTCCAGTCTGATTTCTGCCATATTTACTCCTTTACCACTGCCCGGATTATTTTATTTTTAAACAGGCAAAGAAGAAAAATTACGGCACAGATGACGGTGATCACAATACTCGGCGTTCTCACTGTTGCATTGGTTCCGGACGTTAAAATATATCCGATCGACCAGCTTAAGATCTGTACATCTCCTACCGCCAGTACCATAATCACACCGGAAACGATTCCTGCTGCCGCATCTGCAGACAGATAAAGGGATCTTTTATCCCGGGTGAACAACACGCCTCAATCGCATTGTTTAAAAGATTAAACAAAAGGCTGCACAGTTCTGTCTCTCTGTAAGGCAGTTTCTTCGGAATGATGATCTGACTCTCTGTTCGTATTCCTTCTGACCTTGCTCTGGATATCTCATAATTGACGATCGTGTTGACAACCGCATTTCCACAGTTCACATACTGGTATAATTCCACACTCTTTGACATACTGCTGTTCAAAAAATTCCTCCAGCTTGCGATACTCCTTCTTTTCCAACAGCGCTCTCATATACGCATCGTGATTTTTGATTTCATAGCGTACTGCACTCATTTCCTGATAAATATTTTTCGTAACAATATACATCTCCCTGTCCAGTTCCGCTTTCTGCTGCATTGCCAGCAGTTCTACATTTTCCGTATATTCTTTGGATATCACATAGAGCATATAATATACCAAAAGTTCCAGTACCAGAAATCCACTGCTGATCAGCATGTTATAAAGCCGGATATCCTGCATTCTGTCATCTGCCATCCAGTCATAAACAATCTGAGATGCCCCTGCCACTGAAGAGATCACAAGCATCAGCGCCACTCCATACCCCGGTTCAAATGAAAATTTTTCTGCGGGAAACCGTTTCAGATACCATCCCATAAATACAAACAGCAGAATATTGACGATTGTTGTGATTCCCATATATCCATATGACGGAAACCCAAGTGCACTGATCAGATCTCCCCACGGTTCCGAAATTACAATATTTAAAAATGCTGCAGAATAAAACACACTTCCCATGATCACTCTGGTAGAATACCTGTATTTACTTCGAATCCCTGCATATAGCACGATATATATCAGAAGCAGCAGCCAGTTTTTATGAGTTTCTCCTACTGTCATGTAGATAAAACCATTCATCAGAAACAGACTGATGACAGCAAGTATGATCTCTCCCGTTTTCTTTGCAACCCCTTCTGCCGTAAATCGAATCGGGTTCATCATCAGACAACTACTGCCGCATATACTGCCTGTGTGATGACATAAGATTCCCCCATACACTTTTTTTAAAAAATAAACATTGAAATACTCTGCCATATTTTCCTCTCTTCCATATCTCACTTTATTCATATAATATAGACCTATTGTGCATATTTTTCAACAAATTTCATAAAAAGAGGGTATCACACGATCATCAAATCTGATGCTCGTGTGATACCCTCGCTCTCTATGTGCTCCTCTATTCTATCACAACTCATAGACAATATCCTTTTGTGCACTGATGCGATACGGATCTTCCACATCACTGCCCCAACTGTCAATACCACCTACTCCACGTACTGATCCGCAGATGCAGACTACGGTTCTCCGCGGCAATGGAAGTTCTTCCTGATGCGTTGCATTTTCCAGCTCTTCTGCCGTATATGGGAGACAGGAAAATCCAAACTTTTCGCCGCATGCACGAAACGTAAGGCCGAATGTTTCTTCTGACGTATCCGAATTATTCAGCGTATCCTTTCGATATACCGTAACACATTCTGTCTCCATATGCATCCCGCATTCCTGGGGAACCAGATATGGCGTGACCGGAAGACCTTCCACTTCATATCTTCCATAAATTCCTCCCGCCATTCTGTCCGGATATGTTTCTCCTGACAGACCTTCATAGCAATATCCGACTGCCTTTGTCGGCATAATAAACCGCATTCCAAATACCGGCAGTTCCGGCAGTCCTTCTTTTCCATGATAATGAACCAAAACATGTATTTTCCCATCTGCATGGACTGTATAGCTTACATCCACTGTAGTCGCAGGAACTGTGATGGTTTCATAAGTATATGTGAGCACCGACTCCTGTACATATTCCTGATTGCTGTACACATTATTTTCCGGAGCATTGTAATTTTCTACCGCTTCTCCATCTGCCAAAAGCCGGAAACCGATACACTTTCGAAACTGATCTGCCCCCAGCCACATTCCTGATTTTAAAGGGAATCCGTTTCCTCTGTCATTATCTGTAGTCGCTCTCCAGAATGTGGGATACGGAGTTCGATACAGCCATTCTTTTCCTGCTTTTACAAGGGATTCCATTCCCCCTGTCTGTTTTGAGAAAATATAATGAAAATCCTCCCCATGAATTCCAACCGTCACATCTCCGAAGACGATTCTAAGTTTATTTCTGGAGTCCATAATAATATTTCACCTCCTGCATTGCCGGTTTTTCTGTTCGATCTGCAAATACGATTCCGTTTCCCGAAAATTCATAATCCGACGGACGGTCATCAAAATCTCCCCCATATCGAAGTACTTCACGACCGGCAATCTCATCTTTTACCAAAAGTGCCTGATCTATATAATCCCAAATGAAACCACCCTGATATTTTTCATACTGATCCAGCAGATCGATATACGATTTCATACCCCCAAGTGAGTTTCCCATATCATGCATATATTCACACAGGATAAACGGTTTTTTCGGCTCATTTTCCAGATATTCCCGAACACGTCCCGGCGGTGCATACATCTGGCTCTCTACATCGGAAATATTGTCTTCATAGTCTCTGTTTTGAAATACTCCTTCATAATGAACGAGACGCCCCGGGTCTCTCTTTTTATAATACGCATTCATTTCTTTGAGTACCTCTCCTGCATAGGATTCATTTCCAAGAGACCAGAATAACACAGATGTATGATTTTTAAACATTTCAAAATTCGATTTTTCCCGATCCAAAACAACATCCTGCCAAAGCTCCACACTTCCCGGTACATTCCAGGACGGCTCAACCGCTCCCATCTTCTGCCAGGATCCGTGACTTTCCAGATTCACCTCTGCCATCACATAAATTCCAGCTTCATCGCAGCGATAATACCAGGTTGTACGATCCGGATAATGACAGGTACGAACCGCATTGATATTGTTGCGTTTCATACATTCAATATCATAAATCTCATCATTCTCTGAAATACATCTTCCACTTTTTTGCATTCCACTCATGCCGGTTTACACCGTTTATGATCAGCCGTCTTCCATTTAGTTTTATTATTCCATCCTCAATGCAAATCGTTCGAAATCCCACCTGATAAGGAATTATCTCTATGAGGTCCCCCTGTCCGTCAAAGATTCGGATTTCCACCTGATACAGCTTCGGATCATCCCAATTCCAGAGTTGTACAAGTTCGCTGATCGTAAGATTTGCTCTGAAACTTCTGATACGGAAACTTCTTCTTTTGCAATCATCTGATGACCATCCAACAGACATATCTCTGCTCTGGCATCCGCATAGGATGCGGTCTTTCCCTTTGTTGTTTTCAATTCTATTTCCATCGACGCCTGTCTGCCGTCCAGTGCACACTTTGGACGAAGCCACAGATCAGACACATGTATATCCGGCAGCCCATATAAATTTACATCTCTGAACAATCCAAAGAACCGGAAAAAGTCCTGGTCTTCCAGAAAAGCCGCCGTACTTCGTTTATGTACCTCCACACACAGACGATTTCCGGTTTCTTTTACATACGGTGTAATGTCAAATTCAGACACGGTAAAACTGTCCTCCGCATATCCCACAAACTCACCGTTTATCCATACGTAAATTGCCTGCTCTGCCCCTTCAAAACTTAAGATCACCCTTTCCGATCAAGCTTCCTCCAGATCAAAAAAACGGACATAAGAACCTGTGGGATTATAAGAAGCTTCGCTGAACATCCCCTCTCCGATATGATTGCACGTCCCCGCAGGTCAGCGATATTCATGTCCTTCCCAGGGATACATGGTGTTGATATAATGAATTTTATCATATCCCGCCAGCTCTATATGCTGCGGAACCTGAATTTCATCAAATCCGGAAATATCATAACCGTTTTCATAAAAGGAAACCGGACGTTTTTTTGCATTCACTGAATATTGGAATTTCCAGATTCCATTCAATGACTGTTTTAATGTTTCCTGTTTGTCCTGATACGATTTTTCACTTTCAAAAAATCTGTGGTCACTGTTTTCATCATAATCTCAATGGTCTGATTAGTCAATAGCCTCTCCTCCTGTCCCTTCATCCAAAAAAGAACCCCGTCTCCGGGATTCTTCTTCCACTTTTTATTCTAAATATAGCCGCCGTATCCTCCGCCGCTGTAACCTCCACAGCACAAGCCGCTTCCGCCGCAGCACAGATTGCACATCATATTTGCAATACACAGCTTCATACACCAGTCTCCGCCTACAGAACTTGGATATCCATACATACTCTGTCTCTGCTGATACCAGCCTCCGCCGCCCTGCAGCCGCTGCAGAAGCATCTGATACTGCATGTTCTGCGGCTCCAGCCGGACTGCTTCTTTTGCATGTTCCAGCGCCGTCACGTTATTGCCCACACCGGAGTTCGCCGATGCACTGTAGAAATACCACAGCGCTCCACGCTCTTTGATACTGTTTAATACATTGAGCGCCTCCGTATAATGTCCGCTCTGAATATAGTTTGCAGCCGCTCTTAAGTACTGGCTGTTCTCATCCCCGGCATCTGTTCTCTGCTGATTCTGATACCAGCCACCATATCCCGCACTGCTTCCCGCTCCGGAGGAATATCCACGGGAACGCTCATCCATGATCTGCTGATATGCCTGCTGTACTTCTTTAAACTTCACTTCCGCTTCTTCTTTCAGCGGATTATTAATATTGGCATCCGGATGATACTTTCTGCTCAGTGCCCGGTACGCCTTTTTGATTTCTTCGTCAGAAGCATCTTGTGATACTCCCAACACATGATATGGATCTGTCATTGTCCTTTGTCTGCTCCCCTTTATGTTCTATCCCTTTATGTAATCTCAGCTCTTCTTGATAAATGTTGTCCCGCACTTCGGACAGCGGATCTCTATCTTTCCTTTGCCTCTCGGAATCCGGATTTTCTGCTTGCATCCCGGACAGGTATAGATATGATAATCCTTTCTCTGCGCCATCAGATTTTTCTGACTTTTGAAAAATCCGCGTATCTTCGCTGTCTTGTTCAGGAATCTTACGTTCTCATCATAACGCTTTCTCACATTTCTGGAAAACATCCGGAAATATGCATAAATGAGACCTCCCCAGCCAAGCAGGTAAAATACCATTCCTATCACATGGTCTCCTGAAAAGACAGGTGCAAAAAATGCCAGAACCAATCCCAACACCAGCAAAACCTTGCCGAGCGTATCCAGCACTCCGTATCGTCCCTGCATAAATCTCATAAATTTTTCTTTCATTGTATCGATTACCGCCTTTTCTTAAATATAGAAAACATTGTCTCTCGTTTTTATCCGGCTGTCAATAAAGCAATCCTTAAATTACTATAAACTTTATGGCAGCCGGTTGTTTCTTAAGATTCTGTATCCTGATTCAGCATATTCTTACACTTCTCATTTTCCACAAGATACACGATCTTTGAATCGGAAAGCATCACATACCGGTTTCCGTTTCCGTCCTCTTTTCCAAAATACAATGTCACGGTCTTTTCTTTCTTATTATTTGTATATGTCACGGTTTCCGTTGTCCGGCTCTGCTCATCCAGTCCGTACTTACTCAAGTCGTTCTCTTCCACGGAATAGTCAGCTGCATCCTTCAATGTAAGGACTCCAAGCCCTCCCGCGATTGTTGCCATACTCTTGGCATCATCGTCATTCTCTGAACTGTACTCTGTTTTCTCTGTGCCCTGACTGATGACAATCTTTTTCAGATTACCGCTTCCAATCGTAGGGAATGTATCAAGCTGTGCCATGTCTTCCATACTGTACTGAAGATCTTCAATAACACCGGTGCTCACCGTATAGATTTCTTTTTTCTCATTCAATGTCAGATAATAAGAGTCTCCTGTTACATTTCCGAAATATAATGTTGTCTCATTGCCGTCCTGATCGGTGAGAACTACCGTATATGCCGGATCCTCCAGACCATATGCTTCCAGAGAATCCCCCATCTTCCAGCTTTCGGTCTGCCTCAAGCTTCCGGAATGTTTTTCCATCTTTTTCGGATAGCTTTGAGCCAGCGGAAAATCTTTGTCATTCTTGTCGTACCATGTACCGTCTTCTTTTACAAGCTGGATTTCTCCATTTCCCACGTCAAACTGAATCTCAGAAAGCTTTCCTAAATCTGTGACATAGATTTTTTTTGCCTCTTCTTCCTTCTGCTTGCTTTTTTCCTGATTCTTTCCGATCACAACCACGCCTGCATAGACCACAAGCAGTGCTGCAAGCACAAGCAGCAGGATCAGTAAAGGATTTCTTTTTTTCTTCATTGTCCGCCTCTCTCCTTTTGGTTTTCTATGCTTTTCTCCGTTTCATCCAAACTGCAAATCCTGACAGAAGAATTCCAAGCGGAAGGATAAAGATCACAAGAAGACTAAGAAGTCCTGCATGCTGCATCGTATTGTAGACCGGTGTCAGACTTTTCGCTTCGATCGACAGATCCTTCGCCCCGTCAAAATTCGCAGCCACTGCATTCATAAACAGTTTTGTATTTTCAAGCTGCGGGAATGTATCTGTAATCTCCGAAGCAATCAGACTGCCTGCGCTGATCACGGTAAACCGAGGAATCTTCCACTGCCACGGCGCCAAGCACATAGCTTCCTGCCTGACTCTGACTGTCTTCTGTGACTGCATACGCATTATCTGATGTAGTCATAAAGGATGTCGTAGAAATACTGTCACGCTCCGGATCTGTCAAGGTCATTCCGTGTGTATTCAGAAGCAGAACCATCTGCGATTCCATTCCGTCTGTCAGATCGCCTGATGCAGTCAGCTGCGGGAAGAAGCAATAGTAATTATTCTGATAGCTTCTCTGTGTATCTGCAATATAACCGTCTGCCGCTTCCATTCCGTATGTTTTCATGATCGATGCAAGATTCGGAAGCTCTGTGCTGTTCGTATCTCCCAAAAGAAGCATCATCTTACCGCCGTCTTTTAAATATGACTCCACGGAATTTTTCTCATCTGCAGTAAGATCCGAGGTGGGAGCATACATCAGAAGCAATTCGCAGTCATCCGGAATTTCCGGATTCATGACCGTGTTTAATCCTTCCAGCGTATAATTATTTTTATCCATCAGATCTTGGATTGTAGAAGACAATGTTGTCTCGCCATGCCCGGATGTCTGATAAATTTTGCGTACCACATCACTCGTTATGTAATTCACCGCACTGCTTAACTGTCCTTCTCCGTCAAATTTCGTCTCCGATGCACTTCCTGTGTAATAGTAGGAAGACATATCCGTAACAATGATATCACTGAAAGAAACTACTTTTTTCTTTCCGGTATCCTGGCATGAGACTACAATACTGTTTTCGGACGCATCATTTTCTGTCAATGCCGAAGGATGCAGCACCGGATCGATCCATTCCACAGAAATTTTAGAAGACAATGCCGAATACTTACTTAAAAATGTAACGATTCTTTCATCGGCCTCTTCTTTGTTTGCCAACACTGTAAATTTCACTTTGTGATCCATGTTCTTGAGCAGCTTTTTGCTGGTCTTGGAAATCTCATAAATTTTTGTACTGCTGACATCCAGATTTTTATATTTTTCCGGAATCTGTCCTGCGATCAGATTGACAATCACGATGATCGCAATGACCAAAGCCGTGATTCCCACACTGTATGAACCATTTCTGGACTCTGACGATCTGAATAAATTCTTAATTTTCTGCATATCTCGCTCCTCCTAACTCCAACGCCTTTTCTGAATTGTCTGTATCGTCAGAAATACAAATATGATCAGTATCGATACATACAGAAGCAATCCGCTGACATCCACAATATTGCTGGACGAAATATTCATAAAGACATCCGCAAGAGCAAGCCGTCCCAGGAGTTTCGTCAAAAGATTCTCATACAGACTGGATTTCACAAAATATACGATCAGTGCCGCCGCAATTCCCACTGCTTCAATGCCGGCCGCAAGCATCCAGTTTTTCGTCATATGATAAATATAAACAACGATCAGTGTCAGGATCAAAAGGATTCCGATCATTCCGCTGAGCGCTGAACTTGGCAGAAAAGACAAGATTCCGTCCCACAAATACAACAAAAGCAAAATTCCAAACGTACTGATAAATGCAATGATCTGGCTCTCTGTCAGAGACGACATAAACATCCCGATTGCCAGATACACACATCCCAACAGGAAGAATACCGCAATGGAGCTGTAATCTACCAGAAGATATGCCGTTCCCTGCAGTTTGATCAAAAGCGGGAACAGGCAGAAGATCACATTCGGAACTGCCAGTACTGTCACCATGCGAAATATTTGCCAAGCACTACTTTTGTCAGACTTACCGGCGCTGTCAAAAGCAGCTGATCTGTTTTTGTTTTCCGCTCTTCAGAAAAACTCCGCATCGTCAGAAGCGGGATCCCGACCAGAAATACGATCAGGGAGCCTGAGAGTGTGTAGGAGAAGTAAGGATACCCCGCATTCAGATTGTATGCCATAAAATAAATTCCCGTAAACATCACCAGAAACGCAATAAATACGCACCCTGTCATGGAATGAAAATAGGACTTCAGTTCTCGTTTATAAATTGCCAGCATTTGTCCGTTCCTCCTCTCCGACTGCATCGTTTTGTGTCAGTTCCAAAAATACTTCTTCCAGGCTTATCCTTGAAGTCTGCAACTCCAACAGAGGACATTCATTTTTTGCAAACGCAAAGAAAAGCGCTTCCCGGATATCACATCCGCCTTCCGTCTGTATTCTGGCACTGCATGTTTTGTCCGCCCGTTCCTGGGTATGGATATTACTGATATGCTCTACATTTAACAATATCGCCCGAACCTCGGCTGCACTGGCTTTTGCCAGAATCTCCACAGTTTCGGTTCCGCTCATCTTTTCCTCCAGTCTGTCCGGTGTATCACTTGCCACCAGTTTTCCCTTGGATATGATCAGAATGTAATCGCACACTTCCCGGATCTCAGCCAGAATATGCGAGCTTAAAATAACGGTATGTTTTTTGCAAGTTCCCGGATCAGCTCACGGATCTCAATGATCTGCTTCGGATCCAGACCGACTGTCGGTTCATCCAGAATGATGATCTCCGGAAATCCGAGGATTGCCTGTGCAAGCCCCACTCTCTGCCGGTATCCTTTGGACAGATTGCGGATCAGACGCAGCTTTACATCCTCAAGTTTTGCCATTTGAATCACCTCATCGATGGCAGACTCTCTCTGCTGTTTCGGAATCCCTTTTAGTTCTGCAGCAAATTCCAGATATTCCATCACCTGCATATCCACATAAAGCGGCGGTATTTCCGGCAGATATCCGATGTGCTTTTTTGCCTCCTTTGGCTCCTTTAAAATATCATGTCCGTCAATCAGTACTTCTCCCTCTGTGGCTCCAAGATACCCCGTCATAATATTCATCGTGGTAGACTTTCCTGCCCCGTTTGGACCTAAAAAACCATAGACCTGCCCTTTTTCAATCTTGAAATTCAGGTGGTCTATGGCCATATGATTTCCGTATTTTTTCACAAGGTTCTTTACTTCTATCAAAATCTCGTCCTCCTACTCCCTGCTTTTTACAGGATTTCCCTGTTTTATAAGATAAGACGATACCAGAACTTTGTGAAGTTTTTGTGTTATAACTGTGATATAGTTTTGTACTTTATTTATGCCTGTTTTCTTTCCTCTTTTTCTGCAAAAATCCGACACCGCCCAGTATGCCTGCTGTCAGGATCAGACAGACTCCCCATTTCTCAGGTCTGATCTGTGACTGTTTTTCCTCCGGGATTTCTTCCACTTTCACGGCCGTTCCGTCTACCTGACTTTTGGGCATATTTCTTTCATACCCTGTAATCTGCGCCCGCACAATTTCGGCGATCAGATCCTGTCCTGCCTGATCCGGATGCAGTCCGTCCTTCTGGACATGCTTTGTCACCTGTGAATTCGCCAGATCTGCAATCTGATATCCGTACTCGCTGCTTCGCTTTTCCAGAATCCGGTTCATATTCCCGATGATATCCTCCACGACCTGATTCATCGTTCCCGGAAGCTCCATCTGTTTCACCGGATTGTAAATGTTGGTCACTACGATCTGTGCCTCTTCTTTTTTACAGGAAGAAATGGTATCCATAGCCTCTATCCACTGTGTCTCAAATTCCTGATAATCCCAGTTTCCCAGAGCATCAATGATGCGAAAGACTAAAAGCGGATTACTTTTCACATGCTCTGTCACTTCTTTGAGCGCCTCATCCGCACTTTTAAATTTTGTATCCGTATTCAAAATTTCCTGTGCGGTCTTCTTAAATTCATTCAGAAGATCATTGGATCCCATTGTGATCAAAATCACATCTGCCCCGGAAAGACTATCCTGCACTTCCTGCCCTTTCAACACCTTTTCGTTGAATTCTCGAGTGGCAAGTCCGTTTTTCGCATAATTCTGATACAAATATGATTTTCCTGCTCCCTGTGCGATCTCTTCTGCCACAGTCTGTCCATAACAGGAAAGCTCGGGTTTGTTTGCTCCGCAATATCCTTTTGCGATACTGTCACCCAACACTACAATCTGGATCGGCTCCGATGTGGCCTCTTTTGCATAGCTGCATGTCCCAAACACACTCAGAAAACAGACCGCTGCCAGAGCCACTACCCTGACTGCTGTTTTTCTCATGTCGATCACTTCCTGTCTTTTATGCCATGAAATTCCACTTTACATGACTTCCATGCTCTGTTTTTTTTACTTCCAGCTGCCATTCGATCTGCTCTTTTAATTCATTGACATGTGAAATAATTCCCACAAGTCCTTTTTCTCCCGCCAGTTCTTTCAAAATCTGGATCGCCCGTTCTCTTGCCATGTCATCCAGAGATCCAAATCCCTCATCTACAAACATCGTCTCCAGACTCACTGCGCCCGCTGTATTTTGTACAATGTCCGCCAGCCCCAGTGCCATGGAAAGAGATGCCATAAACGATTCTCCCCCGGAAAGAGTTTTTACATCCCGCACCGAGTCATTGACCAGGTCATAAACATCCAGATCAAGTCCTGCCTGCGCCTGACTGCTCAGGCTTCCGATATCCCGGCACTGCAGGATAAATTCCTGTCCGGTCATTCTTGCCAGGCGCACATTCGCCGCATGAATGATCTGCCGGAAATACTGGCGCTGCACATAAGTCTCGAAGTCCAGCTTCACGCTTCCGCTTAGATTTCCATTGGCCGTACGGCTTAGATTCCCCATCATTTCGTATTGGCTGCGCAGCTTTTCGGCATCTGAAAAATCACAAATCAACGCTTTCCTTGCTCTCCGGTTGATCTCATTTCTTGTATGCAGCGTCATGCTTTCCTCTCTGCCAAGGCGCAGTTTTTCACGAATGACCATCAGTTCTTGTTCCAGCTTCTCGATCGGTGCGATCTGTTTCCCCTCTGTCTGCTGTTTTAATGTCTCATACCGGGACGATACTTCTAAAAGAGCGGTTTCATACTTCTTTAAATTGGCTTCTCTCGCTCCCGGCTTTTGATCCACTGCTTTGCCTGCTCGTACTCCTCTTGACTTTGAAAGTTCTGTTTTTGAAACTCTTTCCGAAAATATTCTTCCTCGTCTTTGACTTTCTTATTCCAGAGGATCAGCTGGGATTTTTTGCTTTCTGCCTGTCCCAGAATCCGGCTTTTCTCCTGCGTCAGCTTCTGATAATGATCCTGTGCATTTTTGAACGAAGACTGGAGTTTTTTTAAATCTTCTGTAAGCTTACGAAGAGCATTTTCTGCTTCTTTTTCATCAAAATCCGTTTCTGTTTTTCCTTCTTTTTCCAGAAATCCGACAATCATGGACTGTTCTGACTCCAGTCTTCCCTTCACTGCCTGAAACCGTTCCAAAACTTCTGTACGCTCTTTTTCTGCCTGATCCCGCATTGCTTTTGCACGCTCCACCTGCTCTTTTTTTGGTGCGCCTCCGGATAATACCGCTTTTTTCGGATGACTGCAGGAACCGCACACCGGACAGGGTTCTCCCTCCTGCAGCTCTCTTGCAAGAATGCCCGCCTGTTCTTCAAAGTATTTCTGATATAACCGCTCATATCTCTGTGAGGTTTCCTGACATTTTTTCATACAGTCCTGCATATCCTGTTCTGACTTTTGATACTGTTCCTTCAGACTGTGAACCTGTTTCAATTTCGGAAGTATTTCCTGGATCCTGAGGATCTGTTCCTGGATCTTCGGCTCTTCTTTTTTGGAAAGTGCCTCTCTTTCCTGATACAACGCACCTGCGCTTTCCAGATCTTTTGCCTGCTGTTTCAGCTTTTCTTCAAGCTCACGGGACTCTTTCTTCAGATTGGCGCATTCTCCCTTTGTTTTCTGCAATTGTTCTTCTGCTGCAGCCGCCTTCTCTGCACGAATTGCTGCATGAATCTGTTTTCGCATTTCTTCCGCTTTGGTCTCCTGCCCCTTCAAGATCTCCAACTGATCTCTGGTCTTTTTCAGCAATTTAAACAGATGATTGGTATTCTGCCTGTTTTTCAATTCAATCTGTATCGCATCCGCACGTTTTTCTTCCTGTGCATTTTTCTCCTCCTGCTCCTTCTCCTTTGCTTCCCCGGACTGACAGATTGTTTCCACACAGTCCAGTACTTCCTTTTGAGGCGGCAGCTGAAGACTCAGCAGCTGTTTCCAGACATCGTTTCCTTCATCATCCTGTGCAATCTGCACCCGTTCCATTTCCCGCCTGCAGTCCATGCTGTTTTTTTCCAACTGAATGTACAGCCCTTTTGCCTGTTCTTTCAGTGTGTCCTGAATCTTCCAGAAAATCCGTGTATGAAAAATTTTCGAAAAAATCTGCTTTCGTTCTTTTGATTCCGCATGCAAAAGCTTCAAAAAATCGCCCTGCGCGATCATCGCGATCTGGGTAAACTGATTGACATCCAGCCCGATGATCTCCTCTATCTTCAGATCGATCTCTTTTTTCTTTCCCTGAAATTCACTTCCATCCGGAAGAATCAGCTGATCTTTGCAGTCTCTTTGACAAACTTATTGTCCCGTCCGCATTCTTTCGTTTGGAAGGACGCAGATATTCCGGATTTCTTCGGACGGTATATTCCTGATCCCGGTACAGAAACTGAAACTCCACATAGGTGTCTGTCTCGGAATCTGCATACTGACTGCGCATCATGTTTCCGTCCCGCTTTCCTCCGCTGGTTCTTCCATAAAGTGCATAGGTCACGGCATCAAAGATGGTTGTCTTTCCGGCGCCGGTATCGCCCGTGATCAGAAAACATCCGTTTTGTATTCCTGTAAAATCGATTCTCTCCACTCCACTGTAGGACCCAAAGGCAGACATCGTCAATTTGATCGGCTTCATCTATTCTTCCTCCATCTCTTCTGCGATCTTGTTCATCACCTGCTGCTCTTCTGCATTCAGCGCTCTTCCCTGCATCTCCTGAAAAAAAGTCCCCGAAAATTTCAAGCGGAGATGCCATGCGCACAACTTCCGCATCTTTCATCAGCTTTTGCCTGGTGCGGGAATTATCCATACGTACCTCCAGAATGTGGGAAAATACCTTCTCCAGCTGTTCCTTCGGTCGATATGGATCTGTCTCATCCGTCAGTGTGATACTGACATAGTCCTCTTTCGCTTCCTCAGGAACAGTTTTCAACAATTCCTTTAGTGTTCCCCTGAACTTTTTCACATCCCTAAGCGGATGCAGTGGATAAGTCTCCACTTCCACAGGTGCGCCCTTCTCTTTCAGCGTCACCAGATGCAGAGATTTTGTCTGATTGCACTCACTGACAGAATATTTCAGCAGTGTCCCCGGATAACGCACAGACTCTCTTCCTACCTTCTGGGCGCTGTGCAGATGTCCCAGCGCCGCATAGTCAAATCGAAGAAGCGGTGTAACATCCACATTATCAATTCCTCCCACGGAGAAAATCTCTGAATCACAAGTCTCTGTCTTTTGACCTGCCCCGGTATAAAACTGATGCGTCACAATGACGTTTCTTTTGGTGGTATCAACCAGTTCTCTCTCCAGCAGCATCTGTACTGCCTTACTGTAGCTCTCCGGCATTTCTCCGTCAAACACGGTCCTTACATATCCCGGCTTCAGAAACGGGAGAAGATAAAAATCCACCTCTCCGTATTCGTCCTGAAGTGTGACTTTTTTGAGAAATTCTTCCCGATTCTGCGGCAGTTTTCCTGCAATGTAAATCCCCTTCTGCCCAAGAATTCCACTGGCATAATCAAGCCTTTGCGCCGAATCATGGTTTCCGCTGATGATCAGGATCGGAATTTCAGGTTTCAGTGCAGAAAGTTCTGTCAAAAAACAGTCAAAAATCCCCACCGCCTCAGCAGATGGTACAGACTTATCATACACATCCCCCGCGATCACGATCGCATCCGGTCTCAGCATTTTGGCATACTCCACCACTTCCCCCAGGATATGCTCCTGATCTTCTTTTAAATTGTACTGATGAAGCTGTCTGCCGATGTGCAGATCTGACAAATGGATAAACCTCATATTTTATTCCCCCTGTATCTATAATTTTAATCCCCGATACCGGTCAAAACATGCGAAGATCTCCTGCGTTCTCGGACGGGCCAGATTGGCAACAGAAGAGGTGCTTTCACAAAGTGCGGCAAGCGACTCCTTCTCAATCTTCTTTTCCAACATTGCCACGACTTCCTGCAAGGTACGTGTTCCATCCAGTAAATGGCGCTGTGCGTATTTTACACAATATCCGAGAGAAGTTACCTGTTCGCTGTCTGTGATCTGCTCCACATAACGCAGATCGATCGTCTCCCGATTGATGGAAATCGCTTCTTTCCCCAAGGTCTTCATTTTGATGCGGTCATTTCCGTTCCACTCCCGTCCCTGCTGTGGTTTTCTTGCAAAATCAGGCTTTTTCGCTTTCTCTTTCGGTCCGCTCAACTGCGGAAACTGTTCTGCTTCTTTTTTCGCCGTCTGCGTGATATCCTTCGGCATGTACCGATCCATCTGCACGATGCAGTCCGCGATATGAAAATAAGCTCCGGAGCTTCCCGCCACAATCACAGTGGAAATCCCCTCTTCTTCATATAACTCCCGGATGCGTTCGATAAACGGCGTGATCGGCTCCATATCCCGGTGGATTACCCTCTGCATCAGTTCATCCCGGATCATGAAGTTTGTCGCGCTGGTATCCTCATCGATCAGCATGACACCTGCTTTCGCTTCCATTGCTTCCACAACGTTTGCAGCCTGAGACGTACTTCCGCTGGCATCCTCTGTATAAAAATGAGTGGTATCTTTTCCATTTGGCAGATCATTGATAAACATGGATATGTCCGTTTTTTTGATACTTCTTCCGTCTTCTGCGCGAAGCTTGACTGCTGTGGAATCGGTGATCACATATTCTCTTCCATCACCTGCAATATGATTGTACACGCCAAGCTCCAACGCCTTCAAAAGAGTGGACTTTCCATGGTATCCACCTCCCACGATCAGAGTGATCCCTTTTCGAATTCCCATTCCTCTTATCACACCTCTGTGCGGCAGCGTAATTTCCACTTCCATCTCCTCTGGAGACTGGAAACAAACTGCGCTTTTCATCGGACGGGCGGAAACGCCTGACTCTCGCGGCAGAATAGATCCGTTTGCAACAAAAGCACACAATCCCAGCTTTGGCAGTATGTCCCGAAGTGCCTGCTGGTCCTCTGCCAGATCACTGATCTTCTGCAGTCTCTTCGCATCACAGTTTTTATAGTAGAGTGCCTTTTCGACACACTCCGGAAGAAACTCAAAAAAGATCCGGATCCATTCTCTTGCATTGATCGTCCTTCCGTTTGCCGGAAATCCCACTTCCAGACGAATGTGGATATCTCCTGTTTTTTCATCGATCTGCGCCGCACTTCTCTCCAGCACTTCCTGACCGCACCGGCTGATAGAGATCATCCCGCTCTTCCCGGATCCCTTTGCCTTGAATCCAAATTTCTCACAACACTGTCCGAACTGCCGGATCAGCGCATCCTCCAATGCTGTTTTCTGCCATTTTGTCTGATATAACTGCTCCGGAAATCCTGCAATCTTTCCTTTCACCTGAATACTGACCCTGGATGGAGATGCAAACGGATCTCCCTGTACATGGTCAATAGATAGCAGATAGCCCGGAAACTGATACATTCCCTTTGTGTCTTTATAGGCAGGATAACTCCTGTGATCGATCCTTGTCACAAGCTGTCTCAATTCTGCTGCTGTCTTCATACTTTTTATTCCCTCCCATTACAAAAATCCGGACACGATTCTCGTTCAAATCGCATCCGGTTTTTTCTTCATTTCTTTGATTGATTAAACTTCGAAGATCAGATCTCCGTAAGAAGGCATCGGCCATGCCTCTTTGTCCACGATCATTTCCAGTTTGTCGATCGGTCTTCTCAGATTCTCCATTGCCGGGCACACTTCATCGTGGTAGAAATTTGCCTGTACCGGTCCTTCTTCTTTGGCAGCTGCCTGTGCTGTCACCTCTTCCAGACGTGCCAGAGCTGCTCTTGCCTCTTTCAAGAGTACTGTGATCTCCTCAAGTGTCTCTGCCTGTACACTTGCATCCACACCTGCTTCCTTTACCGCAAGTACTGTATCTGCGAGCGTTTTTGTATATTTGATCACTGCAGGGATAAACTGTTTTCTTGCCATATCGATCATCGTACGGGCTTCGATGTTAATCGCTTTTGCATAACTCTCGTACTGGATTTCTGCACGGGATTCCAGCTCTGCTTTTGTAAATACTCCAAATCTCTCAAACAATGTCACTGCTTTCTCTGTCACCATTGCCGGAATTGCTTCCACCATAGATTTGATGTTCGGAAGTCCGCGTCTTTCTGCTTCCTTCACCCAGGCTTCAGAGTAACCGTCTCCATTGAAAATGATTCTCTGATTCTCCATTGCATATTCTTTGATCAGATCATGAACTGCAAGCTGGAAATCATCTGCTTTCTCCAGAACTTCGCAAGCCTCTGCAAATGCCTCTGCCACGATCGTATTCAGAACAATGTTGGCAGATGCGATGGAATCTCTGGAACCTACCATACGGAATTCAAATTTATTTCCTGTAAACGCAAACGGTGATGTTCTGTTTCTGTCTGTCGCATCCTTTGTCAGTTCCGGAAGTGTTCTTACACCAGTCTCCAGCTTTCCGCCTTCCAGACTGTGTGTTGCTTCCCCTGTACTGATCAGCTGATCGATCACATCTTCTAACTGTTCTCCAAGGAATACGGAAATAATTGCAGGAGGTGCTTCGTTTGCTCCCAGTCTGTGATCATTTCCAGGATCTGCAGCCGATTCTCTCAGAAGATCCGCATGCTTGTTAACCGCCTTCAGAATGCAAGTTAAAACAAGCAAGAACTGAATATTCTCATGTGGTGTTGTTCCCGGATCCAGCATATTGATTCCATCATCTGTAGTAATCGACCAGTTGTCGTGCTTTCCGGAACCGTTGACGCCTGCAAATGGTTTTTCATGAAGGAGACATTTCATTCCGTGCTCGCATGCGATCCGCTTTAATGTCTGCATTACAATCTGGTTGTGATCTACCGCAATATTCGCTTCTGCATAAATCGGTGCCAGTTCATGCTGAGCCGGTGCCACCTCATTGTGCTGTGTCTTGGAAGAAACCCCTACTTTCCAGAGTTCAATGTTCACATCACGCATAAAAGCAGCGATTCTCTGGCGGATTGTTCCGAAATAGTGGTCGTCCAGCTCCTGTCCTTTCGGAGGCATCGCACCAAACAACGTACGTCCTGTATATATTAAGTCTTTTCTCTGAAGGAATTTTTCTGCATCTACAAGGAAATACTCCTGCTCTGCCCCAACGGATGGAGTCACTTTCTTTGAAGTTGTATTTCCAAACAAACGCAGAAGTCTGAGCGCCTGTACATTCAATGCCTGCATGGAACGAAGCAGCGGAGTCTTCTGATCCAGTGCTTCTCCTGTATAAGAACAGAAAGCGGTCGGAATACAAAGTGTAGCTCCTGCTGCGTCCTGTCTTACAAACGCCGGAGAAGTACAATCCCATGCTGTATATCCTCTCGCCTCAAAGGTAGCCCGAAGTCCGCCTGACGGGAAAGAAGATGCATCTGGTTCTCCTTTGATCAGCTCTTTTCCTGAGAAACTCATCAGCACTTTTCCGCTTGGAAGTGGAGCTGAAATAAAAGAGTCATGCTTTTCCGCTGTCACACCTGTCAACGGCAAAAACCAGTGTGTATAATGTGTCGCCCCTTTTTCGATTGCCCATTCTTTCATCTCATGTGCAATGACGTCTGCTGTCTCTATATCCAGTTCTGTTCCTTCTTCGATCGTCTGTTTCAGCTTCTTGTACACCTTTTTCGGGAGACGCTCCTGCATCACTGTGTCATTGAAAACATTTTCCCCAAAAATATCCGCTACATTGAATAATTCTGTGCTCATAAAACTACCTTCCTTCATTTCACTTTTGTAAACGCATTTTCTAAAAAAGGCATTCCAAGCAAGCTTGGAACGCCTTTGTTCTCATCTACGAGGCTTAGTATACCTCAATCACCGCAAAAAGGCAAGTTAAAATTTCTAACAAATACTTATTACTTACGCTTCTGCTTTTCCAACAGAGCCAAACAGCTCCATTTTTTCTTTTACAGTTGCCATGATTGCATCTGCGCCTGGTTTTAATAATTTACGTGGGTCGAATCCCTTTCCTTCCAGGTCTTTTCCAGCTTCGATATATTTGCGTGTTGCATCTGCGAACGCAAGCTGGCACTCTGTATTTACGTTGATCTTAGCAACTCCGAGGCTGATCGCTTTTTTGATCATGTCTTCCGGAATACCTGTACCACCGTGAAGAACCAGTGGCATATCTCCTGTCAGCTGCTGGATTGCATCCAGAGTCTCGAAGCTGAGTCCTTCCCAGTTCTCTGGATATTTTCCGTGGATGTTACCGATTCCTGCTGCAAGGAAATTGATACCAAGGTCAGCGATCATCTTACATTCCTGTGGATCTGCACATTCACCTTTTCCTACAACTCCGTCTTCTTCTCCACCGATAGAACCAACTTCAGCTTCCAGAGACATTCCGTGCTCTTTTACAACTGCTACCAGTTCTTTTGTCTTTGCAATGTTTTCTTCGATCGGATAGTGAGATCCATCAAACATGATAGAAGAAAATCCTGCTTCTACACATTTCATACATCCTTCGTAGCTGCCGTGATCCAGGTGAAGAGCAACCGGAACTGTGATGTTCATCTCTTCTAACATTCCCTCTACCATACCTACTACAGTCTTGTATCCTGTCATATATTTTCCTGCACCTTCAGATACTCCCAGGATAACCGGTGATTTGCATTCCTCTGCTACTGTCAGGATTGCTTTTGTCCACTCCAGGTTGTTGATGTTGAACTGTCCTACTGCATAATGACCTGCTTTTGCTTTCTGAAGCATTTCTGTTGCTGATACTAACATATTTTCTCCTCCAATTCTTTGCGCACAGCCGTCTGTGGCAGCGCATACTATAGGTTTCACTCTATGGCTTTCATTATATCTTATCTGCCATTAAAAGACAATCTGTAATTATTACAATAAAACAAAGAATATACACAATTTCTTTGGCAGATTCTGTGATTTTTTTAACAAGACAGGAACCTCTCATTTACACTCCTGTCTTTCCTGTTTAAAAAGCTTCCGCGCCTCTGATATCATCTGTTGAATATGTTCATGCCGATAATCCATTTTATTCTGGCATATAATTTTCAAACGGAGTATAATCTTTGTTTAATTGGGATGTTAAGTTTTATACTATTTGAAATATTCCATTATGAATATGCATATACATTATCTCAATGTTTCTTCTTGATTGGTATTCTTTATGCTATAGTAGAATATCTTACAAACAAGAAAATGTTGTTAGAAAAATTAAACAGATTACATCAATAACTTATATGAGGCAGTAATTCCCTTAAAAGGAGTTACTGTTTTTTCATTCCTTATCGGACGGAGTTCGCCTGCCGCAGGCATGAATTACAGGATACTCGGATGGGTATACTACTTTGAATTCTTTGTGAACTAAGGCTTTTGGGCAAATTATTTGCAGGTTAAATTTGTTTTGATTTTACGCTTGATACCCTACTTGATACCCTGCGCATAGACATGGTTTCTTTAAAAAGCTTTTTGTACAACACAGTTTCCCACTGGAAGACAAAAAGACAATCAAACGATTATATAGAAAAATAAACTTGAATACCGTTCATGAAATGGTCGGTCATGCAGATGAACGAACAACTTTAGGAAACTACTGCTTTGACCGCAACACGGAAGTAGAAAAGGCTAATTTAATCGAAAAAGCTTCAGCTTGCTAAAGTGTAATCAAGTGTAATCAAAAATTCAATCACAATTTCATACATCCACCAAGCACCAAGAAAATTTTTAAGGCTTCAAATCCCTTGAAAACAAAGGCTTTTAGGCAAAAAAATATCCGCAGAACTCTTCTGCGGATACCCTTTCCAAAAGTGAACTCCAAGGGGGAATCGAACCCCTGATTCCAGCGTGAGAGGCTAGCGTCTTAACCGCTTGACCATGGAGCCATGTCTCATCACTGCTTCAGTGATGACCGAGTTATATATTAGCATAGCTCCATAGGAATTGCAACCCCTTTTTTGAATTTTTTTTAT